>ERZ773035.1147-NODE-1147-length-19748-cov-4.408572_pt1 | contig 19748 bp, 20 predicted proteins | sample MGYA00511487_ERZ773035 | MGnify/ENA primary metagenome ERZ773035 (study PRJEB29015, sample SAMEA2737985) | human oral metagenome | biome: human oral; feature: human-associated habitat; material: dental | place: China | collected 2024 ...
ATCGTTCCAGAATCCGATCAACTAGATCAAGCTCAGTCAAAATATCAGGATAAGCTTTTTGAAATTCACCAAAGACTTTTGCACGAATATTATCGATATTTTCATTTCCGCAAAGTAAGAATATTGTTTCTGGCGAAATCCTTACATCGCCTTCCTGAAGTAACGCATCCAAAGTTTTTCTCTCTAACGAATACGGAGCGTCAGCATTAAAACCATCGCTTAGGATATCCGAATTACACGCCTGCCCCAATGTCGCACCGTCATTCATTAATAAGGCTAGCCATTCCACACTCGCTTCATTAATGATCCGATTTGCTTCAAAAACATCATCCTTCCGATCGCTTTTAAAATCCGATTCAAAGATATTTCTCGTAATAATATGTGTTTTTTCATGATCCAAGACATGCTTGAATACATTATTGTCTAATTTACTAGCATCATCGTCTCGAGACAATATATTAGGTCCAAAACCAATATCCATCGCATAGGTAATCTCTGGATGAAAGTTTCTAGCGTCATCATGAAATTCCATATACACATCAGGCGATGTGCAGCAACCAGCATAATCTCGTTCCCGAAAAACATCCACCACGCGATATTTTATCTTATGTTCGGCAAATCTAGACATTTTCTGAGTAGTAGACTCTGGCAATACACCGTCAGAGATTAATTTCTGAACCGCATTTACATACATTTTATCATGTCGGTTTGCTGCTGGTAAAAAATACTCTCTGGCATATCTCTGCAACGCATAATCATACCATCTTGCAAAATCATGAACATTATGAATCTCAGTTTTTCTCAAGTCTTCGATATAAGTAAAATTCCCCGTCTCAAAATCACGATTCCATTCGTTACTCTCTTCTTCTTTTAAGAAGTTCGAAAGCCACTGCCCGTTTCTTTTACTATATAGTTCTGATAGTTTTCCAATCAGGTCATCAAGACGCGTCTCTTGTTTTAAAGTTAGCCCCTCAAATCGATCAAGATACTCATACCCCTCTAGGTTTTCTTTTCCATATTCATAGATTTTTGATACAGACTCAATACGATTAGGAGCAGATTCTTTTTTCATAAATAAATCATAACACCAAGCATAATGGGAATCAATAACCTCATCTTGATCACAATCAGAACACAACTTCTAATCAATAGTATCCACTTTGCATTGACACTTATTGATATTTATGGTACAATAAACAACGTCAAAAAGACATTCGTACCTTTAAAAAGTTGGATCCTCTTTAAAGATACTTTGAGTAGTATCAAGCTAATCATTTCTGGTTAGTTTCATACTACTCGAAGTAGTGATCAATGTGGGGAAAATCCCCTTAATTCTACAAGAGCATTGACATATCCCCTATAGGGGAAGGAGGTTTTTATGTTATTTTTAAACACAACAGTAGAGGTGATCGCTAGAGAGTTCAAGTTTGGTATCGTAGAAGGTATCTCGCTTGGTGAACACGGCCGTGGCCGCCAGCAGATTTTTTTGCCAACTCCGCAAGGATTGAAAGGAGCTGTTGGCGGATTGAGGACCGATCTCACGATTGGCTTGTCAAAAGCCGGCAAACCGCGCATCAATCACGGCAAGGATAAGGATATGTATCTGGCCTTATCTACCGAGCGTGGTTACACTCGCCGTGGCAATGGAGTTGTCAAGACTCCAGTTGGCCAGACCGTCGAGCTTATCGCTCGCGGCAACGGCGCTGACGGCGACGCCGGCCGCATTGGCTACTGGGACGTTATCCTGGTAAAAGCCAATGAAGGCGACGTTTTCCGTGTCACCTGGGGAGGCTCTGGGTACGGTTATGAACCTACATTCTATGTGGTTCATAACGGCCAGGTCTTCGAGGCCGACCAGCAGGAGGTCGAAGACCTCTATGAGAGTCTTGGTCTCGACATGCCATTTAGTCTTACTTTTGAAGAAAGGCGCATGGTAGTCGACCTCGAGGAATGGAAAACTATCTAGCCCTGCCCCACCCCAAAAAACATTTTCAACTTTTACCCCCGGTTCACTCCGGGGGCTTTCTTTATCTAAATAAATGTAGTCACCACACGTATCTATCGAATATTTATAAGGCTAGGACTTAACTGAAAATCAATCATTAGCAGAATAGAGCAATATCAAAAACCGAACTCTAATGATTTTCCTACTTTCGTAAGATTGTAGTCTATGCTATAATCAAAATACGATAAAATGCCGCCTTAGCTCAGTGGTAGAGCACTTCCATGGTAAGGAAGGGGTCTCGAGTTCAAATCTCGAAGGCGGCTCCATGAGGAGAAAGAACAAATAGAACATTTATGTTCTATTTTTATTTCGACGAATGAGACGACTGTATCTATATACTAGGCGGCTCCATGAGGAAATAACAAAAAAATAGAACCTGAAAGGGTTTATTTTTTATTATTAACGAATATTACCGCGCGAAGCCAGGTGGCTCAATTTGAAATTGAAAAACTCAGAGTTAAATCTCTGAATTTTTTGTTGGTTCAATTATAGTCGTAAGTTATGTATGCAGAAGATTAATTGATTACTGGGTAGTAAAATACTTCGAGAGGCGCTTTTTAGCTAGGCGCCTCTCCTTTGATTTTCATCGACCAATTAGACTCGAGTAAAGATTTTGTATTGTTTTTTCGTCTATCCCCAAATCCCTTAGGACCGCATAGCCGTGTTCTATATCCATATCGAGAAAACAATTATCATCTTTTAGTTTTTCGCATATTATTGTTAATTTTCTTCTTTCACACTCGTTATTAGTATTCTGTTCCAACAGTTGCTGAGCTTTTTTTCTCAATAAATTTAATTGTTCCATTTTATTCTCCTTCCTCCTCACCAACTTCTACCGTACCCGGTATTTTTGGATCTTCACGTTCAATATATTCAAAAGTTCCATCATTTAATTTTCCTTTAATATCTTTAAGGGTGAGAGAGGTTAATTCGCGATCGCTTGATAAATAGTAATAACTAGTATCTTCATTTCTTCCGTCAAGGCTTGAGCCGTTCATCGCAATTACTGCTCCGGTTTCCAATTTTAACCCATCACCAGCAGTAGCATTATTACGCAACACAACGACCGATACATTATCTTTTCTCTCTTGCTCACTAAAAAGTATTTTTCGAAGCTGCAGAGCATAACCCATCACGTCAATACCACGCAAACTTGTAGTTTTTAATTTATCAAGCAGTATTGCTTTTTTCTCGTCGAATTCCACTGGATGTAGGTTTTCCGTGAGCGAATCATATTCGTTCCACGGATCATTCTCCCGTTCTTGCGATTGGACTAATTCATACATTGCATTAACCTTATCTTGGAACTCTTTTTGTGTAAATCTATTGTTACTTTCGCATTCAAAACCTGTAAGTGGTAGACCAAGCTTTGCTCTGGCAATGTCTCCACCAAGTATACTTGCTACAGAATCTGCCCGTACCATAAATTTCCCATCCCTAAATTCGAGATTAGCATGCGTATCTCCGTAGTTTTCACCAATCATATTTTTATACTCACTCTTAAAATGAAGACCTTGTTCATCGAGCATTTTTGCGTAAATCATATTGAACTCAAAACAAACCACTTCATTATTTTCTGGCGAAATTTGACTTACATAATCCAAACTTTTATGTTTTTCGGCAGCTTCACCTTTTTGGTTTGCAGCCATGAACTTATTGTCATATGTCAGCATCGTACACATTTTAGCGTAGATGTAAGCTGCTTTCTCTAGTCCAGAAACCCCCTCAGGCATTTGTGCAACTATAGCATCATGGAGATCTGGATTAAGCTCTACTTTTTCGTATAGAGTGTCCTCGGTTTTTAGTAGTTTATTCACTGCGCTAAAATCTATATATTGTCCACTCGTCAAGAGACCAATTCTTTTTTCTATATTTTCCGGGAGGACATAATTATTTACAATCCTATTTTCTTTTAAGTACCTACTCGCTACATATGCAAATTCCGTTTTAGATAGTTGTCCTATTCTGCCATCAGGGTCTGTGGTACAAATTCTCTTAAGGTCTTCTGGGGAAAGTCCCAGAAAAGTAACTATGTTGTCTAATGGCAATATCACACTCTTGCCGTCAACTTCAGTTTCATAGGTCGTTCCATGTATTTTTTCCACAAAGGACCGGGGGGAAGTAAGCTCTCTGAATTCATTTAGGCGCTCTCTTTCGGTGTCAGATAATTCACCCAGTCCACCACTTTCTTCTAATATAGTCAACCCTCTTACTAAATCACTTTTATTATAAATACTTGTTCCACCACCAATATCTACTCTGCCGCCTTTTATATCGTCTTCACTATGATAAAATAACCGTTGAGCGTCAATAATGCTTCCACCTGGATTATCTTCATGCATATGTTTCGAAGCTAAGGCGTAATAAGCATCCACTGACAAACAACGTTTCAGAAGCTCCACAGAAACCATATTAAGTTTAGATATCTTAATTATTTCGCTATTATTCAAAAAGGATGCGTCTTCTGGTGTAGTAATTATTCTGTCATTGATTGCTTTGGTACCAATTCCTTCGCTTGGTAAAAGAAGTGCTTTTGGATCAAGAATCAAATCACCATTTGGATTTTTCTGAATATCGCTTGATTCGTAAAATGAGCGTAGATCCCTTGGACCCCTCTCTGAAAAATCCTCTTGCTTTTTGCTATGCTCCATCTGAGCCATATGTTTTTCGAACGACGGCATATCCTCCAGTGAATTCTTTTCGCTCCGCAATCCGATTTTTTCACTAATACTTCTCAAACTCTCAACTAACATACTAGTTCCTTTTACTTAACCTACAATTAATTATACCACCCCGATCGGAGTCAAGATCCCCGAAGAATTCCAGTAACATCAAATCTAGTCTATTCGCAAAAGTACCATTCCATTATACGGTTTGTCTGACCTCTTAGCTAACAATTCGCCCTCTTCCGCAAGTTTTGCTATAGCCACGTTTATATCCATCCACTCTGGTTCGAATTTCTCAGCAATTTTCTTGGCTTCATATTTCGTGCCGACAAAATTATCTGTATCTGAGATATAGAAGTACGAAATGCGTTCACTAGTATGCCTTTTTCACTTGTATAGCCTAATGGCTTAACATTTTTAATCATAAAGCCTGTTTCTTCTAGAGTTTCTCGACAAAGGACTTCTTCGATACTCTCATTATCCTCTATACCGCCACCTAGCAATCGACAATAATTATTCTTTCGCGAAACAATCATACATATTTCGCCTTTTGGATTCTTCAACAAAATTCTTACAGCAAATCTTGGCTTGGCGAAAAAAATCTCCCCCATGACTTTGTGAGCTTATTGTAGCATATTTTCTATTCTTTCGGAAGTTCTACGTCGAAATCGGTTTACCTTAACGTCCAACTTGACTATTACGAATTTTATGTTAGAATATAACAATGTCGTACATTAGAATAAGGGGGTAGCACATGTGTAATAAGATTCATAATATAGGTAGCAACGATGATTTTCTACCGCGCAACGAGAAACCGCTCATCGTTAGAGAGATTGGTGATTTTGAAATAAGGTTCTATTTTAACCCTAGCAGGTTTAACGCCGAAGAAATCGATGTTAAAACCTTAATAACCCACCTCTCGCTTAGAGCAGGAATCAGTAAACCTGATTTGGACAGAATTAGATATGGCGAAATTGTGATTAGATTAAATCCAGTCATTTCCGACAAAAAAGATATCGAATTCATCAAGAAACTTTTCTTCGATTATTTCGATAATTTATCTCCAGTTACACTTTAGGATCTAGGCTCCACCTTCAAGTGGGGCCTGTTTTTGTCCATGATATAATATATACATGGTAGAAAAAATAAAAAAATCACCATATAGCTGTGAATACTACACTGAAAACGAGAAAAAAGTCATGGCGCTAGAAAATACTGTAGAGACTGACAGATTTCAGCCGATAAACTTTATTGGTAAGCGATATTACACTAAAGAATACATAGATCAGGCCAATAGGGAATTAAGCAAAAAACTTTCAACCGAACGAGGCTCGGGTGACAATGAAGGTAGGCTAGCTGAGTGGGAATTTACATATGCGCTCGGCCACGGAGAAACATTGCCTGGTTGCCGCGCAAGTCTTGCTTCTGAATACGACGATCATATAAATGGTATCGACGTTGTATGCAAACTAAAAAGCGAAGATAGCGACAAACCTCATGTGTTCGGCATAGACATATGTACTGCTACTCTGCCTGATGCTGTCAATAAAAAGTTCACTCGCGGAGATCATTCTAGGGGCGATATTCCGATCGGCTGTTCTTTTATCAAATTTTATGAAGATGATGGCTTTGTAGCCTGTATGAAAGGCATACCTAGATTTATTGTGGGAGCAAGTCCATTATTTATCGGCCATCAAAAATATCTCAATAATTTTCACCTGGAAGAAGACGGTTCGGTTTCGCACACCCCTGACCCTGACCTACAATTTAATATTTTATCCAGTTTATTTGTTCAGTCGTCCACTTTAGTAAAAAAACTGCAGGAGAGTAGCACTGGAGATGAAATCATTCATAAGCGTGCAACAAAGACTTGCAGAGCCGTTCAACTTACATCTGGCCGTGCATTATATAGACTCATCGGAATAAAACAGGGTGAAGATTTTTACAAGAGACTAAACGAAGAGCTAATAAAAGCTCAGCAATTAAAAGTTAATGGCTACAGAGATGTTTGTTATGCAAATATACTAAAGGAAAGTCTAAAACACTAAAACTAGCTTGCATCTCTTCTAGAATATAATCTCCACTTGTTACTTTTTCTGTTTTTGTCTAACTCAAGAATAATACAAAGCTCATCGAAATATCCGAGTTTCATCTTGTATTATTGACAAATTTACACTTTATGTCGTAATATATAAACATAGATCAATGATCTAAAAAATTACACCATATATGGTGAGTAACTTAAAAAGAGGGTTATCTCTATTTAAGAAATATTTTTCCAAAGGGGGAAGAAAAATGATACAGGATATATATACTGGCAGGGAATATTACAGTCATCCAGCCAAAAAGGCGGCAAATCTACAAAATCTTGATGAGCTTCGTTTATCAAAACCAGTAGAAAGGTACTTAGGCGAGCACTGCAAAACTCTTCCGGAGATCATTTGGCAAGGTCGACTAACTGCCTACCTTGTTGACCGAGACGCGTCATATATTAAGAAAACCGCCAAATCACTTCTAAAACTCGCAGCCGCACTCGACAGGGAAGGTTATTTACGCCATGATTTTGTAGCAAACTCCTTTACGCTAAATCTCTTATATATGATTGTATATAACAATCAGCTAAAGGATGCACCGCAGCCAACAGTCTTTGAAGATCTCTGCAAGGTCTATCAGGATAATTTAGATTTTTCCATTGATTATGTGATCGGTAACCAGAACTATGAGACATATAAAAACCCAGCCACATCACAGTGCCAAAAAATCCAAGCTGCAATCAGAAGTTGCCTAATCGAAAAAGAGTTTCAAGTTATCTCAAAAAGATATGGGATTGAGGATAAAATAATGAGTATCTGCGAATTGGCTACGCTCCAAAATGTCACTCCAACCAGAATAAGACAGATTGAAGCTTTAGCGATTCGCAAACTCCATAACACGAGAGCTCTGCCAGCCATCTTAGTTTCCTCTATAGCTCAAGATCAAACTGTCGACAGTCTAATTAACAGATTAAAGACATTAAGACAGAATCCCCTCTTTCAAGAAGAGTTTGAGCTAAGACAGAAACTAAGAGAAATTACGCTTACGCCGTATGACTGTGCAATAAAAGCAAAGGAATTCCTTAACAGCGAGGTTAAAGACCAGACTGAGATCGAATGCCTAGAACTGACTATGCGAACTTATCAGGCTCTAAAACGCGCTGGAATTCATACACTTTCGGATATTATCGATTATCCAAGTATGGATTGGCTCAGAATTAAAGGTCTAAGCCTCATCGCCATCAGAGAAATAGAGAGAAAAGTTCAAAGATTTGGTTATACAAGTTTTCGAATCAATCCTCGTCTATAACAACAAAATAACCCCGGGAAACCGGGGTTTTCTAATTAATGTACAGACTATACCTAAATGAATCCATCCGACAGCTCTACAATTTCCTGGATTATTTTTCTCCAAAAAATTCTTTACCAATCCACTCAAGCGTACTTACTATAAAGTGTTCACTATAGTTATGATTTGCCGAAGCGACTGCAAATTGTACGATACCCTGACCATAAGCCTCTTCACCAGAAACCACCAGCATCAACCCATGCGATTTTATATCAGTCATAGACTTAAATCTTTCCCAGTCATTCATTGTCTGCAAATCTCTGTATCTAGTCGCCGCATAACGCAGAGCAACGCCGATCGGCCTCGCAATAACCGGCGCCCATTGAATCGTAAAGAAAAAGTTCCTATGGGATCTATTCCAATCGATCACAAATTCATTTAGTTTCTCATTCTTTTCTGCCATAACAGAAACCCCCTTTCTTAAAGACCATTTCATCTGAAACACGATCATTATAATATAATTACTAGAAAAGATCAAACCCCCATATTAGTTCACAACTTTTGCAACATGAACGATAAAAAATCCCCTCAAAATTGAGGGAACTTGAGTCCTTGATCCATCCGAAGCCTTCACTAAGGCCTCGAAAAAAACTACATTACTTCTTTTGCCAACGAGAACTCGACAAGAATCGGGCTCACATCCTCAGGCAAATGTTTACTGAGCTCCGCCATAGTCAGATTATTGTGTCTGTTGCCAGCCACAATAATGTCTGCCAAGATAAGCTCTGGTAACTCTTCACTAGCATCTGTTTCATAGACAACCTTACCCTGAGATGCTAAAAGTACCCCAAGAGTAGACTTTCCAAGTCCAGACGCCCCGGCAAAGATCCAGACTGGTCTCTTTTCCATCACGCGTGCCGTTTTTTCAAACAACGCACCGTCAAGGAAAGATTCCTGTCCAGAAACCCAGAGGATAGTCTCGTTAGAGCTGTCCCTCGTTACTCTCAGGTAACGATCAGATAACTCCGACCTCTCCTCTATGGCTACTCTCACCGGCCCATTTTTTGGCCTGTATGAGAATGGCCTCTTTCCAACTGACCATTCCCATGATAGATCGCCAGTTCCGTCTGTCTCCTCAAAGACGGTTAAAATTGTACCATCTAAAAAGATCAGCACAATTCTTTCCATCTCCACTGGGTAAGGCCTGAAAGCCGAGACAACTGGGCTTTGTGCCCACCTTTCGATCTCCATTCCTATAAGAATCTTCTTCATTTTTCCTCCTTCTGCAGCTTCAGCTGCCAAACAAAATTTCGCAGGAAGCTGTTTCTCTGCGACTAGCCATACTGGTTAAAAATAGCCAACACAACTAGTCGCAGCGAAGCCAAAAAGAGATTTTTAAAAGTGAATCGAAAACTCATATTTTAATTAATGTTCCTAGATCTACGGTCAAAAACCCAGACTCACGCTTATATTATACAACATATAGTTATTTTTGTCAAAACTTATGCTTATCCTGTATCATAATATCTTTTTCCTACATTAAAATACCCCCGGATTATTCCGAGGGTTAAATATTATTTACCAACAAGAAAATTCGCTAGTTTACGACAGTTCGCTGCACCTTCAATTTTCAGGTGAACTTTTCCGCCACCAGCACGTTCAATTACGCGCCTACTCGCCTCAGTTTTGCTTTTAAAACTACAATTTATCAGCTCATGAAGATCAACTTCATTCTTTGGCGCATAAGAAGCGTTCAAGATGGCTTGCACCTCATCCAAAATCGCAGAGTCAATCGCTTCTGTCCCCTCAAACAAAAACCACAATTTTTGCGGCAAATCAGTTTTTGCTAACAGCCTACGGATTCGCTTAGAATTTACTTCCTTAGTTTTTTCTACAGCTTGCCTATCAGCCTCCGTCACCATGTCATGACGTAAGGCTTTCAATCCTGCCCTTGAATATTCATACGGCAAAACTTCGCATTCATAGCCAAGACAGCCACTTATCTCTTTATTTGGATTCTTTACATAAACCCGATCATCACACAGAATTGTCCAACCAAGCTCCCCGAGTTCAGCTTCCAGCTCCTGAAATTTAGGTGTATATTTCACCCTTGCGTCATATTTCGCCTGTCTTTCTTTTTCAGCATCACGAATATACTCTTCTTTTTTCGCCAAATATCCTTTCACAAAAGATATATTTTCACTAGTATATAAATATTGCATATATCCTAGTGTGAAGAAAAAATCATCTAACTTCAGTTGATCTATTTGATAAGAGATCCATTCTTGTGGCTTTGCCAGTTTTTTCAACGCACGTTGAATTTTTACCAATTCCTCTTCGTAGAAAAATTTATCTAACCTTGATTTTTCAACTGCCTTTTTTCTATCCTCAATATTTTTATCAGCACGATCCAGTTTTTTCTGCTTTCTACTTGAAATTTTTTGGCAATACTCAGGAGTTTCTGTATTTTTAAACTCTGCGGCTTGGATACGACTCGAAGCTCCGTCAAACTCATCATCATGTATTACATAACGAAATCCGACAGGCACAATCCAGAAATCATAGCCTTCACCGCCACCATTAGAGACAGCATGCCTGAAGTAAAGAACATCTTTTACTTTATTCACCTCTGACGGTTCGTTGCCCCTGGTACGATTATAGCTCCCACCCCAACTAACCTTAATCAGCATATGTTTTGCCTCCATAGCATCTTTTGGGCGAAAACAGGCCTCGCCACATTTAGAGATCCAAAAATCTCCAAACATAAAACTAGCCGCTCCGTTAAAGTCGATATTCATATTTGCCGTAACCTCGTAATCCTCAAAATATTCCAACGGATTCATCGGACCACCATATTCGTTAAGATCAAATTCTTTGTCGACTACAAAGCAAATATCTGGGTTATATTTTCCAAACTCATTAATCAAGAAGCAAGTTTCTGTTTCAAAACATTTCTCGTTCTCAAAAAATTCTTTTACTTCAGCTAGACTCATCAATTTTTTCATAAAAATTCCTTTCTCCTTTCGGACCCAATGCTTTTGTATTTTAAGAGATTTTCCTCACATTGGTAGAACCGCTCCTCTTGAGCAGCACCAAACCGGATCAATTCAAAAGTCCGACTTAGTGCTACCCAAGAAAAAAAGAAAGAATTTGTTGGTAAATTCTTAAATTACTCCGCACATCTTATGATAATTCGGCTTCAAAACTATACAATAAAATATATGCTAAGTCAAGCTCTAATTGATCAGTTCGGTTGACACTTCATTTTATGTTATATTCAAATTATTAATTAATAATAGGATAAAACCATGAAATTACTCTTCACAAAGGACGCTAAAAATTATGACCCAAGTTGGCCCAGATTCTATCGTCCCTCTGTGCGAGGAATCATTATTAATCCAGATCACCGAATTACCCTAATTTATAGTAAAAAATATCATTTTTATAAAATTCCAGGCGGCGGCATTGAGAATAACGAAGATCACCTAGCTACTCTTATTCGTGAAGTTAATGAAGAAACTGGCCTGACCGTCATTCCAGAATCCGTTCGAGAATTTGGCGAAGTCTTAAGAATTCACAAATCCGGTGAATTCAAGAACACTATTTTCGTCCAACCCAATTTTTATTATTTTTGCCAAACCACTGACAGAATCGGCAAACAACATCTCGATACAGAAGAAAAAAAGGCAGAATTCGTCCTCAAAGAAACTACCATCGACGAAGCTATTCAAACAAATCTCGCTTTCATCTCAGACAATTCCGACTCGCATCATGATGAATTTATCAAAGATATGGTCGACCGAGAATATCGGATTTTAAAATTATTAAAAGAGCATATTGCTTCCTAGATATATCAAAAATTAAAAATGGCCGGATTACTCCAGCCATTAAATTATTGTGAGATTGCCATCTGTGCTAACCTTAATGCCCCATCTAAAGTCTTCGCGATGGCAGCCGTCCCATCAGTTCGACAAAAAAATGCAGTCTCCACCCCAGTCAAATCTGTGAACTGTACCCCGGAAAGACCACGCCATTTTGATGGTAAGGCTTTTCTTTTTTGAGTTAAGTTATCTCTAGACACAGATACCGCCTGCACTTTCCACCCCTCTCCAAGATCAGAATATACACAAGGATATACACAATATAGCAACTTCTTCGCTTTTGGATTAAAAGATTTAAGAACATATTCCTCCCATCCACCAATATACATTGGAAGGTAAAGCAACTCGTTGTCATTGTGTGCAATCATGTTTTCTATTTCACTTTTCGCTCTCACGATTGACACAACTTTTTTTATCTCTTTTTCCAAAATTCTTTGCGCCAAGCTTACAGCTTGCAAAAAAGCTTCATCTGGATCTTGTTCGGGGTCGTCCCAATTAGGATTGAATAAGTCCACTGCATCCGATATAGACATTTCAATACTATTCGATCCATACCCATGATCTTTTGCGTCCACTCCATGTACTAAATCATGACTTACTTCAAGCGTTGCCTCGACAATGAGCGGCAAAGGACAGTCGAATTTTGACAGAATCATCATGCTATAATGACGCCAAATCAGACCCGCAACCGAGAGCTTCATATAATCACTATAATGTTCTTCAAAACTCTCTTGGTGATGATCAAAGATGCGTCTATTTGGGTTAAATTCTTCACCCACATCAACCATAATAAGCCCTTTCGGTCCATCTTTCTTTGCACGTTGAATCAATGCTTTGTCATTGGTTCGCAGAACACGTACCCGTTTTAATAATGACAACATTGCTATCGCAAAAACTTCACCTGCATGGTGTGGACTCGCGTGTGTCACTACGTTTGCATTTTCCAATCCCGCTGTTACTGTCGCACGGTTAAACATTTTTCTCATCTTTTTCTCCTTTAAAGAACAATTTTAGAGCTATAACCCCAAGATACTGATATATTATAATATAAATTTATTGATTGTCAAAGTCATGTCATAACTCTTCATTTTATGTTTAAATAAACACGGGGAAACTTACATTATTTTAGGCTAATACACTACTATGACAGTCTCAGAATCCACAGAAAATAGTTCTCGCACTTATCTTGCGATCGATCTCAAATCTTTTTATGCCTCTGTGGAATGCATTGAGCGCGGACTTGACCCCCTCACTACTAAACTTGTCGTGGCCGACGTCACTCGTACCGACAAAACCGTCTGTCTTGCCGTTTCTCCCGCCCTCAAAGCGCTTGGCGTTGGTGGTCGCGACCGACTCTTTCAGGTCTATCAAAAAGTACCCAGAGATTCATTTATTATTGCTCCTCCCAGGATGCAAAAATATATTGACGTTAGTGCTTCAATTTTCTCCATCTACGCCGATTATCTTGCTCCCTCTGATATCCATATCTACTCAATCGACGAAGCTTTTCTTGACGTTACTAGCTATCTTAATAGTTATCAAATGTCTGCCAATCAGCTCGCCCGTACCATTGTTAAAGATGTGCTTGGGCACACTGGAATTACCGCTACTGTAGGTATTGGCGAAAATCTCTACCTTGCCAAAGTCGCTATGGACATTGTTGCCAAGCACCTTTCTCCTGATCCCGACGGCACTCGTATTGCTGAGCTTACCGAACATTCCTATCGTGAAAAACTATGGACACATGTTCCACTCACCGATTTTTGGCGCATCGGCCCAGGCATTGCTAAGCGTTTGCATAATCTAGCGATTTATAATATGGGTGATCTTGCCAAATACTCTCTTACCGCCTCAGATAAACTCTATCAAGTTTTTGGTGTTAACACTGAACTTCTCATCGATCACGCTTGGGGTTATGAACCCACTACAATTTCTGAGATCAAAAGTTATCAAGCGGATCACCACTGTCTCTGCTCTGGACAAGTCTTACATCGTCCATATAGCTACACTGAAACCACCACCATTATTAAAGAAATGGCACATAATCTAGCTCTAGATCTTACCAGTAAACGCCTTGTGACCGATCAAATCATACTTGACCTTGGTTTTTCAAAAACCACCTCTATAACACCGGCTCATGGATCTAAAAATCTACCTGATTATACCAACAGTGCAAAATTAATCACCGAAACCTCACTCTATCTTCTTCAAAAACTCATACCAAAGAACGCCACAGTGCGTCGCATTAATATCACCGCCAATCATGTTTTCTCTCAACTTTTTTCAGTTTCTCCTCATCCAAAACAACTCAGCCTTCTTGACATTTCAGCCGAAACCGAACAACAAACCGAACAAGATCAAAGATTACAACAAGCCACTTTAGCCATTCAGGCTCGTTACGGCAAAAACGCTCTGATGCTTGGTACTAGTTTTCGGCCAGAAGCCACAATGCGTGAACGCCATCAACAGATTGGAGGACACCGTGCCAGGTAGTTTAACAAAGACTAGAGAGGCTGACAAAGATCCACTTAAACCATATCGCGAGATTATTGACCTTCCGCACTTTCATGCACCAAATCGTCCATATCTCAGTCACATCAAACGTGCTGCTCAATTTATGCCATTCAAATCGCTAGACGTATATGAAGATCAAATTGAACAAAAATTTTATCAACTATATAACCAAAAACTTGAACCCATTATTGATTATGATGGTGACTATGAGATTTCTTGAGTTAGTTTACAAAACCTAGTTTCCATGATAAAATAACCCTAATTATGTCAAAAAAGAGTAATACAAAACGCAAACTCGTTGGTCTCGTATCTGAAGAGTCCGGTATCCGTGCTTATTACACCAAAAAGAATACCATGAATACCCCTGACAAACTCAGCTTAAGAAAATATGACCCAATTCTAAGGAAGCACGTTGTCTTCGTAGAAACCAAAAAGAACCTGGGTCGCAACGAAGTTAAAGAAAAGAAGCGTTAAAATAGTTTTCAGAAAATCCCCCCGTCTTAGGGGGATTTTTCTATGTTATAATAGGGGAGATGAAAAAGGGAACATCCCCAACTTTGGAGGTTATCGTTGCAACCCACAAACCCTATACGATACCAACTGACTCTCTCTATCGGCCACTTCTAGTCGGCTCAAGTTTTTTTCAGGCTAAATATCCCGACATCAAATTACCTAGTATTTTTTCTTTTGATAATACAGGAAAAAATATCTCAGAAAAAAACCATAACTACTCGGAATTGACAGGTTTATATTGGCTTTGGCAAAATCGAGCCATTAAAGATAAAAACCCTGATTCGTTTTATGGTCTCGTTCATTATCGTCGTTTTTTCTCAGTCAAAGATACTAAAGAAATCCTCACCAAAAAAACACTCAAATCTCTCCTCTACGACTTAGATAAAAATATCAAATATGATATAATCCTACCCAAAAAACGTCATTATTTTATTGAAAATCTTTATAGTCATTACGCCCACACTTTACATATTGAACCACTCAATAAAACTCGCCAAATCATCCAAGATTACCATCCTGAGTATCTTGCCGAATTTGATCGACTCAAAATACGTCGTTCCGCTCATATGTTTAATATTTTTATTATGCGCAAGAACCTTTTTAATGAATATTGCGAATTTCTATTCGATACTCTCATTAATCTTGAAAAATCCCTCTCTAAAACAGAGCTCAATCAATACGACGATTTTCATGCTAGATTTTTCGGTCGCATTTCCGAACTTCTACTTGATGTTTTTCTTTATACTAAATATCCAGATCTTGACAAAAAAACAAATGTGTTAGAACTCAAAATTATCGAAACCGAACCAGTCAACTGGTTTACTAAGATCACTAGCTTTCTGCTTGCCAAATTCTTTGGCAAAAAATATCATAAAAGCTATTAAAGTCATCCGTCATGAAAATACAAAAAATAAACAAAACACCACTCATCTCCATCATCATCCCAATCTATAATGCAAGTCTTTTTTTGTACAACACTGTCGAATCTGTTCTAATGCAAGATTATCCTAATCTTGAAATCCTTCTCATAAATGACGGTTCAACTGATAACTCGAAACAAGTCTGTAGCTCCCTCATCACAAAATATCAGAACACACAACTTAAAAATCCTCAGACCAAAAATCGTCACTTTCGTTTTATCGATCTTCCACATCAGGGGGTCAGCAATGCTCGTAATCGCGGACTCAAAGAGTTTTCTGGCACATATTTTTGCTTCCTTGACGCCGATGATTTGCTCACCCCCACTTTTATCTCCGAACTTTATCATTTTGCAATTAAATATCAACTAAAATACGTTAGCTCCACTTATCAGCGCCGCATTTTTTTATCAAATAAAGCAGTATCTTCATTAGTCCAGTCAAATCATAAAAAATCGCAACAACCCCCTCATAAAATCCTCTCTTCCTCTGACTATCTCTATCAATTGCTTAATCTTAGGAATGGCTATAATTTCTGCCACATGAAACTCATTCATCATAGCTTAAAAACTACACTCTTTGACTCCAGTCTCAAAGTTGCTGAAGATGCTCTTTATAATTTCACCATCATCAAAAATCTTAATAAAGTTGGCATTCTTCAAAAACCTTTGTACATTTATCAAGTTCACCAAAACTCCACAGTTCGCTCCTACACTAATGAATATATCAAAAATTATCGCATTGCTCTCCAAAAAATTAGTACCTACTTACATATTCAATATCCCGATCAATTCCCACAACTCGAAAAACCTCTTCAGGCCTTTATCGCTACACATCTCTTTTTTATCCTCGCAAATTTCTGTTGTCATGAACAAAATCCGCATCCACGAAAATCAATTCGTTCGCTTTATAAAGTTACGCTTTTTTATCGCGCCATTTATCTTGCTCCACTCAGACTCTTCTCATTATCAAAAGCTCTAGTTCTCCTATGTTTCAAACTACGTTTCATCTTACTTCTACAATTAATTGGTAGACTCCGCTCAAAACAAAACCGCTCTACAAACTCTAAACAATAACAAGTCCTATTTCACATAATCTTGCCTCATCATGAATCCTTAAACCCCATCTTCTCTATATAATAGTCAAATTTTAAAATATCGAGTAAAATAAACCTGTGAAGTCATTTTTGCGTTTTTTAAAACGAGTTTTTCAAAAACTTGCCAGTTTTAACTCTGACTTTCTTTTTTATCTCGCCGCTGCTACGATGCCTTTTGAAAATCTTATCTTCGCCCCCTCTAGTGGCTGGGCCACTATTACTCCACTCATTTTCTTCCTCTACGCGTTCCTAAATCTTTACTACCTAAGACCATATTTGTCTAAAATACGTCCCATCCTTCTCTTTTTTGCTAGCTTTTCAATCCTAGGATCTCTTACTACTCTGTTTTTTCATGGTCGCCTCGACGACTATTTTTCAGCCTACGTTCCAATTATCTTAGGGCTTGCTTGTCTTTCAAGTTTTCTTGAGTTTTATGTAAAACATCAAAAGACCGACCTAGAAGCAAAGCTCCAAAAACTCGTTTCAGTCATTATTATTGCCTATCTCATCAGTCTTCTCATCGGCCTTCTAGAATATTTTGCCGTAAAATATCATCTCACGCCAGTTACCGATATATTTAATTTGATCTTCAAGCGCAATTATCTCGCAAAAAATCGCGTCCAGTTTTTCTTCACCGAACCGTCTTTTATCGGCATGCATCTTTTTGGAGTTCTTCTACCGCTCTTTTGGCTCACCCGTCGCAAAGATCTCCTCTTCTTAATCATTCTCTATGCATATTCTGCCCTCCTTTTTGGCGCCGGCGTTCGCATTATTCTTGATATTCTAATTATCCTAATCATTCTCGCTACCCTCTACCTTCCAAAAACTAAAGAAAAACTTTTTCTACCGCTCACCTTTGTTGCTTTTTTAATCTTTCTCACCAGCGTCTCCGCTGTTAACGGTCGCTTTCATAAGATTTTCTTTGGTTTTTTAAATACTAGCCCCGAAACCACAATTGACTACACCTTAGAAGAGAATCGAGACACTGAAGAATGTCGTTCGCTTGCCAGACAATCCGGTGTCAACTCTGATGGTTCCTTTGCTAGTCGTGTTTTTCGCATTAAAGCTAGTCTCTTTGGCTACACTAAGTCCCCTCTCGGTTTTCTGACCGGCTTTGGCCTTGGAAATTCTATCTATCCCGTTTGGCTCGGCCACGCGCAGGCCAAAAAAGATTATAAAAGCACCTATCTAAAAGAAGTTAATGATCTAGAAAATCCAAATTATCATGATGACAGTGTTTCATATTGTCTTTATACACGTATCATTAGCGAATTCGGTATCTTCGCCCTTCTCCTTTTTGTTTTTTATCTAATTCACCTTGCCAAAAATTCCAAACTTTCCTTCCGCTATCATTATCTTTTCACTATTCTTTATTTATACCTACAGTTCGAGTCACTCAGCTTTTATGCTATTTGGCTATTTATTGCCACTATGCTAATCAAACAAAAAGCAGGGAAGTAATGACTGAATTCACTCAAATTAAGAAAAACACTTTTTGGCTTGCTGTTTTTCAATTAGCAAAAATGCTTTTCCCATTCCTTATTCTTCCAATTCTCACGCGCCGGCTTTCCATTGAAGTTTACGGAGATCTCACTTTTATTAAAACCGTGATGAATTTCTTGCAAATTTTCCTCGACTTTGGTTTTATGCTTTCTGCTACCAAAGAAATTGCAAAAATCAAAAATAACACTAGTCAAATTCAACAAATTCTCGCCGATACTCTATTGGCTCGCCTGTTCCTTGGCAGTCTCGGCTTCTTCCTAATCCTCACCCTTAGCCTCTTTCTCCCCATCCTCAGTCATAATTTTATATTTACCATTCTTTCGTATCTAACAGTTTTTCTTTCAATTTTTCTTTTTGATTTTCTCTTTCGTGGCCTTGAAATTATTCATGTTATGACTATTCGCTTCGTTATCATGAAAGCAACCTCTTTTCTTTTAACCGTTTTCTTTGTACGACAAGATGACCAAATCATCTTAATTCCACTCTTTGATATTCTTTCTTCAATTATTGCCATTATTCTGGTTATTTTTGAACTCAGAAAAAGAAACTTTCATCTTATTCGTCCGAAACTAAGATCCAGCTTAAAGAGTCTAAAAGTAAGTCTAATTTATTTTCTTTCTGATATCTCCGCCACTGCCTTTAATGCCATTAGCACCATTATCATCGGGTTAGTTTTTTCTTCAGTTGAAGTCGCGCTTTTTGGTGTTTCTATTCAAATCATTGGTGCCATTCAAGCTCTTCTTGGGCAACTCTCCGGTGGTATTTACCCCAATATGGTTCGTCAAAAAAGTCGAAAATTTATCCATCAGATTTTTAAAAAAACTCTCCCCTTTGTCTTTTTGTTTACGATCCTAATCATCATTTTCTTGCCACTCGTTCTCCAAATTCTTGCTGGAAACAAATACATCGCCGCCCATCCCATCATCCAAATTCTCTCCCTTACTATTCTTTTTAGTTTTTGCAATACTCTTCTTGGTTGGCCAACCCTTGGCGTTATTGATCACCAAAACAAGGTTACAATTTCAACCATTATTTCCACTATTTTTAATCTCATCGCACTTATTCTTCTACTTTTCTTAAACAAGCTTACTCTCTATTCTGTCGCTATTACTCGTGTTATCACTGAAATCATTCTTTTCTGTATCCGTTTTTATTACTACCGTAAATATCGCCAAGATTTTAACCCCTAACAACCTTAATCTATAAAAAAATAATAAACAACAAATTTTCTAAAAAATAAAACATCAAAAAACTCGGCAAAACCGAGTTTTATAAACTATTTGGCAGGGGCGCACGGAATCGAACCATGATCTACGGTTTTGGAGACCGCTA
>ERZ773035.1152-NODE-1152-length-19690-cov-9.212885_pt1 | contig 19690 bp, 29 predicted proteins | sample MGYA00511487_ERZ773035 | MGnify/ENA primary metagenome ERZ773035 (study PRJEB29015, sample SAMEA2737985) | human oral metagenome | biome: human oral; feature: human-associated habitat; material: dental | place: China | collected 2024 ...
AGATAACAGTGAGATAGTAAAAATTGGAAAAGCCATACATGAAGATAGAGCTAGAAATTCCGAAAACACAGAGATTAAAATAGAAAATATTGCCCTAGATAAAATAAATAGCAAGTATGTAATAGAAGTGAAAAAATCTGATGCCGATGTTGAAGCTAGTAAATGGCAATTATTGTACTATTTAAAAATATTAAAAGATAAAATAGAAAATTTTGAAAAGTTAGAAAATGAAATAAAAGACTTAAAAGAATATTCTGCTATGATAAAAGAAGCAGAAAATGATGATATTATGAAAAAAGATATATTAGAAGAAATATCTAAAAAAATTAAAAAGTTTTCAGAAGAGTTAGAAAAAACAGAAATGATAGAACTTCTTGGTGATAAAGAAAGTTTAAATGCAATAGTTACAATACATTCAGGAGCAGGAGGTAAAGAAGCTTGTGATTGGGCTCAAATGCTTTATAGGATGTATGTAAAATGGAGTGCAAAAGAAGGATATGAAATAGAAGAGGTAGATTCACAAGAAGGAGATGGTGTAGGATATAAGTCAATCACATTTATAATCAAAGGTGATTATGTATCAGAAATATTAAGTGGAGAAATGGGAGTACATAGGCTTGTTAGAATATCACCATTTGATTCATCCAAAAGAAGACATACATCTTTTGCATCTGTTGAAGTTTTACCAGAAGTAGAAGAACAAACAGAAGTAGAAATAAGAAGTGAAGATTTAAGAATAGATACATATAGGGCAAGTGGAGCTCGGACGGACAACATGTAAATAAGACAGAATCTGCGATAAGAATAGTACATTTACCAACAAATATTGTTGTAACATGTCAAGCAGAAAGATCTCAAATACAAAATAGAGAAAGAGCAATGAAAATACTTAAATCTAAACTATATATATTACAAAAGCAAAAAGAGGAAGAAGAACTGAAAAATAAAAAGGGAGAAGAAAAAGACATAGCATGGGGAAGCCAAATAAGATCATATGTATTTCAACCATATCAGCTTGTAAAAGATCATAGAACAAATTATGAGATAGGAAATGTACAAAGTGTTATGGATGGGAATATAACAGGATTTCTTCATGAATATTTAATTTTGAAAAAGAATAATAAGATATAGGGGGATAAATATGGAAAAGAAAAGATATTATTTAACAACACCAATATATTATCCAAATGGAAAGTTTCATATAGGAACAGCATATACAACAATATTTGCAGATGCAATAAAAAAATATAAAGAAATGTCAGGATATGAAGTATATTTAACAACAGGAAATGATGAACATGGACAAAAAATAGAAGACACAGCAATATCACTTCGGAAGAGACCCACAGGAATATGTTGATGAAATGGCAGAATATGCTAAAAAGCTTTGGGATAATTTAAAAATAGATTATGATAATTTTGTAAGAACAACAGATAAAAAACATGAAGAACAAGTACAAAAAATATTTGAATATTTACTAGAACAAGGTGATATATATAAGGGAAAATATATAGGAAATTATTGTAAGTCAGATGAATCATATTTTACAGACTTACAATTAGTTGATGGAAGATGTCCAGATTGTGGTAAAGAAGTAATACAAATGGAAGAAGAATCATATTTTTTTAATATGAAAAAATATCAAAAAAGGTTAGAAGAATATTATGAAAAACATAACAAGTTTATACTTCCAGAATATAGGAAAAATGAGATTTTAAATAATTTTATAAAGCCAGGACTTGAAGATTTATCTGTTACAAGGACAAGTTTTAATTGGGGAGTAAAAGTTAAAAGTGATCCTAAACATGTAATATATGTATGGCTTGATGCACTTACAAATTATATAACTTTTTTAGGATATGATGTTGATATAGATAGTAAAAAAATTGTAAAATTAAAGAAAGAAAGATTATATGATAAGTTTTGGCCTGCAAATGTACATATAGTAGGAAAAGACATTATTAGATTTCATGCAATATATTGGCCAATATTTTTAATGGCACTTGGAATAGAAATTCCAGAAACAATATATGCACATAACTGGTTTATACGTAAAGACGGGAAAATGAGTAAATCAGTAGGAAATGTAGTATATCCAGAAGATATTGCAAATATAGTAGGGCTAGATGTATTAAGATATATCTTATTAAGAGAGATGCCATATACACATGATGGTGTAATATCTGCAGAAAATCTAATATTAAAATATAATACAGAATTATGTAATGATTTTAGTAATTTAATACATAGAACAATAGGGATGATAAAAAAATATGGCCTTGAAAATGAAAAACTTCATATAGATAATGAAAAAATAGATAAAGAATTATTAAATGAAGTTTTACGGTAATATATTAAGATATGTAGAATATTTTGATTCATTTATGGTACAAAAAGCTATAGAAGAAATATTAGATATAATATCAAAAGCAAATAAATATATAGATATTATAGAACCATGGAGATTATTTAAAGAAAAAGAAAAAAATAAGGAAGATCTAGACATATTTATATATACATTATTAAATATAATTAGAATAGTTCGGAATATTATTAAGTCCAATAATGCCAGAAATATCAAATAAGGTTTTTGAAAACTTAAATTTAGAGATATCTTTAAAAGAAGATTATGCTAAAATATTAGAAGGTTTGAATAATAAGAAAATATTTATTGATATAACAATAATGCCTAATAATGATTCAAAACCTATATTTGAAAGATTGACAGAAGATACAGAAGAAAAGATAAAAAGATTATTTTAAAAAAGTATAAAATTAAAAAGACTTGAAGTCAAAGTTAAAATATGCTATAAATTGTATATTATAATTATGATGCTTAAAGTCTTAAAGGGGTATATATGGAAGATATAATTAGTAGTTCAAGAATAAATAAAGAAAAGCAAGAACAAGAAAAATATGGAAAAGATAATTTAAATAGTTATGTACATAGTGGTAGTAGTTTTATGGAATTTACTAAACAAAGAAAAAATTTAGGAATAGATAAAACAGAGACAATTGATTCAAAAAATGGTATTGATTATTTACAAAAAAAACATAATATATTTAAAGATCCAGAAAACTTATTAAATCAAATAGAAAGAAATAAGAACCAAGAAGAAGGACTTTCAGATATATATACTAAAAGCTATATGAGAGAATTTAACAATAATAAAAATGAAGACAATAATATGGTATCAAATGATTTAAATAGTTCAATTGGTATTTTAGAAGATATTTATGAAAATAAGAGAAGAACAAATGGTTGGAATGAATATGGTAAAAGTTTAAAAAATAATGTTAAATTAGCATCAGATGGTGGAAATGTAAGTATAACAACTATAGAAAAAAATTCAAGAAAAAAAGAAGAAAAAGATGAAACAGAAAGTGTGTTACCACAAGGTGTAACAATATGTGGTGGATATATAAAACATAGTGAAAAAAAAGAAGAATATAGGGAACCACAAGAAGAAACACATAATTATGATGTAAATAGTTATGTTAAAAATACAACAATACAAAAAAAAGAACAAAATGATGATGTGAATTCAGAAATGTATAGAGAATACTTATATAAAAATTCATATAAAAGTTATAATAGAGAAAATGAAATAAAAGATTTAAAAATAGGTATGGAAAATACAGAAAAAAAAGATAATAAAACTATAGACTCATCAAATATATTAAAAAATAATATAAACAATGTTAGTAATACTAATAATGTTAATAATTCTACTGTTACTGATAATAGTAATATAAGTACTAACAAGGGAATAATAGAAGAAATAGAAAAATTAAAACTAGAAAATAATTATAGAGATATAAGTCATGATAAAGAAGAAAAAGAAAAATCTAAAGAAAAGAAACCAAGATTTGTACATAAAAAGAGTTGGTATAGTGTAGAAGAAGATGATGAGGAAGAAGAATTAGAAAAGAAAGTAGAAAGGAATTTAGAAATAAATAATAAAGGAAATATGGAAGAAAAAGAAGTATATTTAACAAAAGAAGGATATGAAAGATTAGAAGAAGAATTAAAAAAATTAAAAACAGAAGAAAGAGATAATATAGAAGAAAGAATAAAAATAGCAAAATCATATGGGGATTTATCAGAAAATTCAGAATATGATGAAGCAAGATCAGCACAAGCAGCAAATGAAAATAGAATTGTAGAAATAGAACAAATGCTTAAAAAAGCTAAAATAATAGATGAAAAAGATATTGATACAACAACTGTACAAGTAGGAAATACAGTATATATAACAAATATAGCAAATAATAAAGAACAAAAATATACAATTGTAGGTACTGCAGAAGCAAATGTATTACAAGGTAAGATATCAAATGAATCACCAATAGCAAAATCACTACTTCGGAGCAAAGGTGGGAGAAGTAATACAAGTAGAAGCACCAGTAGGAATTGTTGAATACAAAGTTAAGAAAATAACATTAGAAAGATAAAATAATAAAATATAAATATGAGAGTGCAAGCTAATAAAGAAGGTACTCTCATTTTATAGGTATAAGGGGGAAGTTTTTTGAGAAAAAATAAATATGGTAAAGAAATAGAATTACTTGCACCTGCAGGATCATATGAAAAAGCAATAATAGCATTTAAATATGGGGCAGATGCAATATATATAGGGACACCTAAAATATCTTTAAGAACAAAGGCAAAGATAGAACAAGAGGATTTAGAAAAAGTAGTAAAATATGCACATACATATGGAAAAAAGGTATATGCAGCAATAAATATATATGCAGATGATGACCAATATGAAGATATAATAGAACAATGTAAAATGTTAGAAAAGCTTAAAGTAGATGGAATAATAGCAGCAGATGGTGGGATTATAGAAACAATAAAAGAATATGCACCATCAATACCAATAAATATAAGTACACAAGCAAATACAATAAGTTTACCTGCATGTAAGTTCTGGAAAAACAATGGAGCTAAAAGAGTAATATTAGGAAGAGAAATAAATATTGAAAATCTAAAAAAGATTATGAAAGATAAGGATGATGATTTAGAAGTAGAAATATTTATACACGGAGCAATATGTTTTGCATATTCAGGAAGATGTTACCTAAGTGATTTTATAGTAGGGAAAGAAGCAAGTGCAAATAAAGGAAAATGTGCACAGCTTTGCAGATGGAATTATAACCTATATGTAGAAAATCCAAAGAATAAGGGAGAATTATATCCTGTTATAGAAGATGAAAATGGTATGACAATATTTTCATCAAAAGACTTATGCTTAATAGATGAATTACCAGAAATAGTAGAAATGGGAATAGATAGTTTAAAAATAGAAGGAAGATTGAAAACAGAAAACTATTTAGCAAGTATTGTAAATACATATAGATGTGCATTAGATACAATATTAGATGGTAAAGAATATGATAAAGATAAGTTTAGAGCAGAAATAGACAAGGTAAAAACAAGAGCATTAACTAAGTTTAATTTTAATATTAAATCAAATGATAAAATTGATGAAATACAAGACTTAAAAGGAAGACAATATAATGATAAATATCAATTTGGTGCAATTGTTGATGAAAAATTAGAAAACCGGAATGTATAGGGTATATATAAAAAATCAATTAAAACTTGGAGATAATTTAGAAATAATAATACCAGGAATATTAGAACCAATTAAATTTAAGATAGAAAAACTTGTATCTGTAGATACAGGAGAAGATATTGAGGTTGTAAACCCAGGAGTTAAAGATCAACAGGTTATAATGAATATACCAGTTGATGCAGAAAAATTCTATGTTATAAGGAAAGAAATATAAATGGGAAATATAGAAAAAAATTATAATTATAATGATATGTTTCAAAGACAGATATTACTTTTAGGAGAAGAGAATCAAGAAAAGATAAGAAATACTAAAATTGCAATATTTGGACTTCGGAGGAGTAGGTTCATTTGTATTTGAATCTTTTGCAAGAAATGGTATAGAAAATATGATACTTTGTGATAAAGATACAGTAGATGTAACAAACTTAAATAGACAACTTGTTGCAGAAATAGGAAATATTGGAAGAAAAAAAACAGAAATTGCAAAAAAATTAGTTCACAGAGTAAATGATAATATAAATGCATATGATATATGTAAGGAAATAAAAGATTATAGTGATTTAGAAGAAATATTTGAAAACACATTTTATCCAGATTATATAATAGATGCAGTTGATGATATAAATGCTAAGATTATGATAATAAGATATGCAACAGAAAAAGGAATAAAGATTATAACATCTACAGGGGCAGCACAGAAGACAAAACCATGGATGGTAAAAATGGATAAAATATATAATACTAAAAATTGCCCACTAGGTAAAATATTAAGAAAAAGATTAAAAGATATAGAAAAAGAAGAAAGAATAGAAAATAATAAGAAAATATCATTTAAAAATGTATATTCAATATATTCAGAAGAAATTCCAAAAAAATCACAAGGTGTAAATAAGACACTTATGGAGGTTACATCAACATATGGGATATTTATAGCGGCATATGTTATAAATGATATATGTGGAAAAAAACAATAAAAAATAAAATAGATAGTATAATATAAATTGTATGTAATTAAGTTAAATTATGTAGTTAAAAATATTACAGAATTATAGTCATAAGTCATGAAAATGAATTATGGCTATTTGTTATATAGAACTTACAGAAAAGAAACTATTTTATAATTGACATAAGATAGAAAAAGTAGTATATAGTACTTAAGATAGATTATATAATTTATCAAATTCTTTTAATAAGGAGAAAAGTATGAAAGGTAATAAAAAGTATATATACATATGTTTAGCAGTAATTATAATAGCTATAATAGGATATGTAGCAATATATAAGCTAGATATATTAAAAAATAAGAATAATGATAAAGAAACTACAAAAGTAGAAGGAGCAAAAACAGAAGTATCTACAAATGATGAATTATTAAATGACCCAAATGTAAAATATGGTAAAGAGGAAACAGGAAAAATAATAAAAAATAAAATGGACTTTGATTTTGAAGAAAATTTAAGTAAAAAAGAAGTAAGAAATGATCATGCAAAATATATAGTTATAGCAAAAGTTTCTAAAATAAATGGAGCAACAAATGTTTCTAAAAAAGGAGAAGGAACAATAATAGCAACAAATGGAGAATTAGAAATACTTGATGTACTAAAAGGAGATATAAAAGATAAGAAGGTTAAATTTAGTAGAGCAGGTGGAAAGATGTTATATTCTGAATATTTAAAAGGAAATAAAGCATCAAGAGAAAAATTAAAAGATAATCCAGAAATGGATAAATATTCTAAAGAAGAAAAGAATAAGATGTATATAGAAGAATATAAAGATGGTGATATAAAACTAGAAGAAGGTAAAACATATTTAATATATATGAATTTTGATAAAGAAGAAAATTCATATTTAGTTGATTTATTTGAATATGGAGCAAGAGAGTTAGAACCAATACAAAAAAATACATTGCAAAAAGCATTATCAAACTATAAGACAACAAATAAAGTAGAACGGAAAAGTAAGAGTAAAAAATAATGAAATAGGACAATATGAAAATATTGAAGATGTAATTTAATATTTAAAGGGGAAGTTATAGTAAAATTAATATAACTTTCTTTAGTTTATATCCTTTAACTTTCATTATTTGCAAAAAACACTAATATAGTATATAATACAATTATGAAATAAATATGAAAAATAAATCTATTACTTGGATATACGAAATGTCGGTGTATGTCTATGTTTTAGAGGATAAGGAGAGAGAAAATGACAAAAGAAAGAAAAGAACAATTAATAAAAGAATATGGAAGAAATGGACAAGATACAGGTTCTGTTGAAGTACAATTAGCATTATTAACAGAAAGAATAAACGAACTTACAGAACATTTAAAAGTTCATAAAAAAGATAACCACTCAAAAGTTGGATTATTAAAATTAGTAGGTAAGAGAAGAAACTTCATGAAATACTTAGCTAAAAAAGATTTAAAAACATATTTAGAAGTAACAACTAAATTAGGAATAAGAAAAAAATAATTTTAAATTAATAGTCTAAAAAATACGCAGATTTTTTGGGCTATTTTTACTATGTAATAATATACTAAAGAAAAGTGAAATGGAGAAAAATATGGATAAAAAAGAGATTAATAGAATAAATACATGGATAGTATTAATTGTGCTTATTATGATAGGTATACCATGTGTATATTTTTTGATAAATAGGGTTTGTTATGTATGTACAATAGATAATAGTTTTCAAAATATATCTAAAAAATATGAACAAGAAAATAGAGATAAGATTGAAAAAAGTTATGAAAAAGATTATATTGTAAATTCAGAAGGTACATATAAGAAAAATGATATTAAGAAAGATGAAATTTTAGAAAAAAAGAATATCCAAGAGTTTATAGAAGAGATATATGATAATAAATATTTAAAAGAAAAATCTTCAAATATAGTAATAGCAAGAGCAAAAGATGTAAAAGGAGAAGTATCTTCATATACTTATGAAGAAGATGGAAAAACAAAAACAAAAAAAAGAATTGATACTGAAGCAAATCTTGAAATATTAGGACAGTTAAAAGGTAATATTAAAGAAAAAGATATAAAAATGGTATTAAAAAATACAGGAATTGTCTCAAAAGAAAAATATACAAGAATAGTATCAGATGAAAAACTATCAGATGAAGAAGATAAAAAATATAAATATATAGAAGAAAAAGATATAGAACAAAAGGTTTCCTTAGAAGAAGGGAAGATATATTTATTCTTCTTAAAATATAATAGTAAAGAAAATGTTTATGAATCAGGATATCCAGATGCATATATAAGAGAATTAAATAAGATAAGTAAAAAAAGACTTGTAGAATTAATTGAAGTATATAATGGAAGTGGTAAAATGTCTGATGAAATAGAAGTAAGAAAGACAAAAGGAGAAGGATTTGAAAAATTAAATAAGGTTATATAATTAATATATTAGGAATAGTTTAAAAAAATATAAAAATAGGAATATAAGAGAATTGAAATCTAGAGATATCTAAGATATTGATATCTTTAGATTTTTTAGTTATAATAAAAAATTAATTGATAAATATTATAATAAACTCTTTACAATTATGTTAAAAATGTATAAAATATGTTTAGCAGTAAAAGAAGAAGACTGCTAAAATAAAAAGGTTAAACTAAAATCAGTTTAAATCTTATGAGTTTAGGAAAGAGGCATTAATGAAGAAATTAACAAAACAACAAATAAAGAAAATAACAAATGAATTAGTTACATTCTATATATACAATCTTACAAAAGAAATGTATGTAAATGATGGATATTATATTGATATGTTCGAATTCTTTTTTGTATTAATTGAAGAAGGGACTTTGCCAGAATTTGAGTTAAATCAATATTTTAGAGAAATAGGACAAGAACCTTTTAGATATATACCTCTTGATAATGTTATAGAAAATGTAAAAAAATATATAAGTGAAAAGACTTTAACTTTCAAAAAAGGTGCAACAGTGTTAAACCTATTTGAAGGATATATAACAAAACAACAAGAAAGAAATATGATATTAAAACAAAGTATAGATAGATTATATGCAAGAGAAATAAGTAAAGAAGAATATGATAAAATATGGAAAATTAAAGAAGATAAAAGAAATGAAGTAAATAATAAGATAAATGAAAATATAGATGATAATAAAAAAGAAAATATAAAGGGAATAATAAAATTTCCAAATGGTATGACATTTGAAGCAGATAATTTAAAAGAAGAAGATATGGAAGAATTTCAAAAACATTTAAAGAAAATCATGGATAAAGCTACAATGATAGATCCTAAAGTTATGGATGAAAGTCTTTCAAAACTTAATAATATGTCACCAGAGGAAATAGAAAAAATGAATGAAATGGCTCAAAAGATTTTTGGAAACCTAGGAAATCCATTTTCAGCAAATATGGATGAAATGGAGTTTGGAGAAAAGGATTTTTCAGAAGAAAATGAAAGCCAAGGAAAAGATTCAGAAAAAGAAGATAAGGTTAAAAATAATTCAAAAGAAGATAAAAGAACAGTAGAAGCTAAGAAATTTTTGAATAATTTTGGAACAAATTTAAATGAAAAAGCAAAACATGGTCAAATAGATAAGATTATAGGTAGAGAAAAAGAAATAGAAAGATTAATAGAAATATTAAATAGAAGAAAGAAAAATAATCCATGTATAATAGGAGAACCAGGAGTAGGTAAAACAGCACTTGCACAAGGATTAGCACTTAGAATAGTAGAAGGAAATGTACCTGCAAAATTAATGGATAAAGAAATATATCTTTTAGATATGGGAGCATTAGTTGCAGGAACACAATTTAGAGGACAATTTGAAGGAAGACTTGAAAGACTTGTTAAAGAATGTAAGTTTTTAGGAAATATTGTACTTGTAATTGATGAAATACATACAATAACTAAACTTCGGAGAAGGAGAAAGTTCTACAAGTGCAGCAAATATATTAAAACCAGCACTTGCAAACCGGAGACCTACAGGTTATAGGGACTACAACTATAAAAGAATATAGGAAATATATAGAAAAAGATCAAGCTTTAGAAAGAAGATTCCAAACAATAATGCTTGAAGAACCAAGTGCAGAAGAAGCTGTTGAAATTATAATGGGGATTGCTAAATATTATGAAGATTTTCATAGGGTAATAATTTCTAAAAATATTATAGAAGAAACAGTAAGACTTTCAGAAAAATATATAAACAATAGGTATTTACCAGATAAAGCAATAGATATTATAGATGAAGCATGTGCAAGAATAAATCTTGGGAATAAGGAATTATACTATTTAGAAAAAGCTAAAACAGAATTAGAAGAAATATTAAAACAAAAAGATGAATATGTACAAAATGCTAAAGAAACAGATTTTGAAAAAATGGCTGAATTTAAGCAAAAAGAAGAAACTATAAGACTTAAGATAGAAGAATTAGAAGAAAAAGCAAAACCAATAAGTATGAAGCTTGAAGATATTGCAAAAGTTATAGAAAAATGGACAAAAATACCTGTAAGTAAGATAACAGAAACAGAAAAATACAAGCTTAAAAATTTAGAAGATGGATTAAGACAAAGGGTTATAGGACAAGAAGAAGCATTAATACTTGTATCAAAAGCAATAAGAAGAAATAGGGCAGGAATACAAAGTACTAAAAAACCAGCATCATTCATATTTGTAGGACCTACAGGGGTAGGTAAAACAGAACTTGCAAAAGCATTAGCAGAATTAATGTTTGGTGATGAAAGAAAGATTATAAGAATAGATATGAGTGAATATATGGAAAAATATTCAGTATCTAAATTAATAGGTGCAGCACCAGGATATGTAGGATATGAAGAAGGTGGGAATTTAACAGAAAGAGTTAGAAAAAATCCATATTCAATAATATTATTTGATGAAATAGAAAAAGCAAATCCAGAAGTATTTAATATATTATTACAAGTACTTGATGATGGTGTTTTAACAGATAGCCAAGGAACAGAAGTAGATTTTTCAAATACAATTATAATCATGACATCAAATGCAGGATCAAACTTAAATAATAATGGAATAGGATTCCGGAGATGTTAAAATTATGAAAAAAGAAAGATTAATGCAAGGTGTAAGAGCAACATTTAGACCAGAATTTTTAAATAGAATAGATGATGTTGTATGTTTTGAAAGCTTATCAAAAGAACAATTACATCAAATATTAGAAATATTAATAAAAAATACAAATAATGCACTAAAGAATAGAAATATATTTGTAGAACTTACAGATAGAGCAAAAGAATTTGTAGTAGAAAAAGGTACAGACTTAAAAAATGGTGCAAGACCACTTAGAAGAGCAGTACAAAGATATATTGAAGATACAGTTACAGATCGGAATATTTAATGAAGAAATAAAAGATCGGAGATACTGTAAGATTAGATATTAATGAAAATAAAGATAATCTTATTATTTTAAAAGAAGTAGGGGTAAAAAATTGATAGAAGAAAAAGAAAATCAGAATAATACAAAAAAGGAAGAAAATAATAAAAAGGCATTTTGGTATGAACTTTTACATGAATGTAAGCAGTCTGGTGCAAGAAGAGGGGTGATACATACACCACACCGGAGATATACAAACACCAATCTTTATGCCTGTAGGTACACTTGCAACAGTTAAAAGTATGACAGAAGATGAATTAAAAGAAATAAATGCACAGATAATACTTGCAAACACATATCATTTAAACTTAAGACCAACTTCAGAACTTATAAAAGATTTTGGAGGACTTCATAAGTTTATGAACTGGGATAGACCAATACTTACAGATAGTCGGAGGATTCCAAGTATTTTCTTTAAGTAAGATGAGAAAAATAACAGAAGAAGGTGCAGAATTTGTATCACATTTAGATGGAAAAAAATTATTCTTATCACCAGAAAGAGCAATTGAAATACAAGAAAATTTAGGGGCAGATATAATTATGTCTTTTGATGAATGTATACCATATCCTTCTACATATGACTACACTAAGAATTCTACAGAAAGAACAATTAGATGGGCTAAAAGAGGGAAAGATGCACATAAAAGAAAAGACCAAGCATTATTTGGAATAATACAAGGTCGGAATGTATAAAGATTTAAGAAAAATGTGTGTTGATGAAATGACAAAGGTAGATTTTGACCGGATATAGTATTGGAGGTTTAAGTGTTGGAGAACCAAGAGAGCTTATGTGTGAAATGCTTGAATATACAACAAAACTTTTACCAAAAGATAAGCCAAGATATAATATGGGGATAGGATCACCAGACTATATATTTGACTCTGTAGAAAGAGGAATAGATATGTTTGACTGTGTATATCCAACAAGAATAGCAAGACACCGGACAAGCTTTAACACATAATGGTAAACTTACAATAAGAAATGCAAAATATAGGGAAAGTAAAGAACCACTTGATAGTGAATGTGATTGTAGGGTATGTAAGAATTATACAAGAGGATATATTAGACACCTTATAAACACTAATGAAATACTAGGTATGAGACTTGTTTCATATCATAACTTATATTTCTTACTTAAGCTTACAGATAATATAAGAAAAGCAATAGAAGAAGATAGATTCTTAGATTATAAGAAAGAATTCTATAGTAAGTTTGGTATAGAAGATATGAAGCTTAAGGATAAAAAATAATATAAAAAGATATACTAATTTTAAAAGTAGTATATCTTTTTTGGATTCAATTATTTTAATTTTGCTGGTATAGCTGAATAATTATTTGCATTAGTACAGCCTTGGAATGCTTCACTAGCATCATATAATGAATTTAATTTATTTATTATATCTTGAGGTATTGTTAATAACTTATTACAATTTTTAAACGAGCTACTAGCCCAAACTAAGGAAGTCGTATTAGATAATAAATTAGCAGGTATATTATCTATATTAGAACATTCTTCAAATATACTTGAAATATCTTCTAAATTTGTATTATTAATAAACAAATTATTAGGAATAGATCTTAATTTAGAACATCCTTTAAATAATTCATCTGCATAATGTAAATTTGTATTAAATTTTAATAAGTCTTCAGGAATTTCTGTTAATTCGGTCTGATTTTGAAAAGTTCCACGTAAATAATATAATCTTGAAGCATTTTTAAGACAATTACTATGAATTGTTTTAAGCTTAGTTTCATAAAACATGGTGTTATGTAATTCACGAGTATTTCCTCCAAATAAATCAGCAGGGAGATTAGTAATTGCAGTTTCTCTGAAAGTATAACTAGTATTAGTTAATGTTGTGTTTTTAAATAATCCTTCAGGAATGGTCGACAATTTAGTACAGTATGCAAATAGGAATGATGCAGAAATTGATTCTAAATTGTTAAATAGTCCTTCAGGAATAGAAGAAATTTCGCTACATCCCATAAAAAATCCATCTAATACTATTATATTAGGATTTTTAGAAAATAATTTACTAGGTATATTAGATATTTTATAGCAATCTCTAAATAATTCTTTTGCTGAATTTAAAGAAGGAAAATAACTTAATAAATCTTCAGGGATTTGTTCTAAATCTTTACAATAACAAAAAGTTCTGTACATAGAAGTTATATTTAAATTAGATAAAGGTTTAAATAGTTCATTTGGTAAAGATCTTAAGTTAGTACAATAATAAAACATTTCATCCAAAGTATTAAGATTAGGCTTATCTTCAAATAGGTATTTAGGAATTTCAGTAAATCGAGAATATGTAAAATGTATTCTCTTTATATTTTTTGGTATTTTGCAAGAAATTTTATCTGCCATTATATGTAAATTATTATTATAATTTTTAGAGGTATTTCCTATATTTAGGACTTCAATAGTCCAATTTAAATAACTTCTTTCTATTGTAGTTATTGAAGAAGGATCAATTATTTTGATTATTCTTTCAGACTTTAAATCAGAATACTCATGAGAAGGATAATTATCTATTATTCCATCTCCGCCAATCGATAGAACATCCATTATATGAAGTTGAAATTGAGTTAAATGGAGTAATACCATCAGAATACTTATACCTTAATATAAGTTTATCTTTATCTTCAGTAGCAACAGGATAAGGCTGATCTAATAAAGGAGCTGAGGGGATACTAGGTGAAGGTGGAGTACTAGGAGTGGAAGGTGTACTAGGAGATAATGAAGTATCTTCTCTTAAGAATTTAAGTAAGTTTTCTTTTGTTTCAATAAACTCGTTATTTTTATTAGTTATATTATCTCCAACAACATTATATTTGTTAAGAAAATCAGGTTCTGTTAAAACAGCTTCAACTTTAGGAGTTTATTTATTAGTTATGATAGATTTAGTCCTAAGCTTTAGATACTCAAGTTTAGCAATATCATAAAGTTCAGTTTTAGCTTGTTGTGTTTTAGCTTGAGTTGCTTTAGCTATAAGACCATTTTCTCCAAGAGCTAGTTGCATAGCAACAACAGATAAAAGTAGCATTATTATAATAGTTATAACAAGTGCCACTAAAGTTATTGCATTTTTATTTTTAAAATTATTCATAGAATGTTTTCTCCTTTGTATATAAACACTATAATCAATTTTATTTTATAATAAATATCAAAGTAAATAATATTTAAAAATATTCGAATAAAATATATTAGATTGTAATAATGATGTAATATATTAAAATTTACTTTTATATTAAGTTTATAAAATTATACTTTAAATTATATTTAATTATATGTATAATATCAGTGTATTAATATATTTTTGAATGAAAATATAATAGGTGGAGGAAAAACATTGTGAATAATAAGACAAACATTGTAAAATTATTAGGTAGAGTCCTTATATATAATTTTATTATAATAGTATTACTTGTGATAGGAGTAGTTGCAGTATCATATATTGATAAAAATAGGTCAAAATTTGTTATAGATGGAAAAGAAGTAAATAGTAGTTATTTATCTATGATAAAAGAAATAGAAGGTAAAACTTATTTATCATTAGAAGATGCATTAAAACTACCACAAATGAAGATGTATAAGCTTAATAACCGGAAAATATGATGGTAGTAATACAGATAATCAATATTTTTATATAGATTCATATTATGAAGCAGTACAATTTGACAAAACTAAAAAGAATTTTACTAAATATATAAAAACAGAATATTTGGATAGAGAACTTGATGATCAAGCAAATATTATAAAAACAAAAGAAGAAATAGAGAATAATCAACAGCCAAAACCAAGAACAAAAACTCAAATGGATGAAACAATCCTAAATCAAGAAGAATTTAATTTAAAAGAATATATAAAAACAGAAAATGCAAAGAAATATATATTATTAGAAGATGCAAAATATGTTTTTAATATTAATATAAGAAGAAGTGATGATGGTAAAACTCTTACATTTGAAACTATAAAATATTTAGAAAAATCTGTTGCAGGATATTTAAATAAAGAAGGATTATCACTTACAGATAATTATCAAAATAGGAGATCAATTGTAGACCGGATATCTAATTGTTTTAAATGCTGAAAATAAGTATGGGGTAAATGGTATAGATGCAAGTGGACATAGTTTTAAAAATGAAATAGCATTACAATATGATGATTTAAGATATGCACAAAATAATAAAAATATATATGTTGCAAAAAAAGAGATGATAGGAAAAGAATCTGTATATAATATTGGTATAACAAATATTGTTGATAAAAAACAAATAATAAAACTTGATAAATATGAAAAGATTGAAATATATTTAGGAGAAAAAGGAATATATAAGGTTGCGAAAAATAAGAAATATGGACTTATAGATAAAGAAGGTAAAGTGCTTATTTCAGAAGAACAAGATGAGATAGGAATGTCTGTAGAAGATTTTGAAACAGAAGAACAAGGAAAGATATTTTTTGATAAATATATACCAGTAAAAAAAGCAGGAAAATGGGGAATATATTTAATAGAAAATGGAAAATCAACAAGAATAGTAGATCCAGAATTAGCAGCACTTCGGATATGAAAAATATAAATATGTTGAAAGAGATAGTTCAGGATATATAACATTTACAACAGAAGATAAGAAATATTTAGAAAGAAAAGGAGTAAATGTTGATAAGCTTGATGGAAAACAATTAACAGAAGAAGAATTAATTGCAGTAGGATTTACAACAGATAAAACTAAAATAGTAAATGGTGAAAATGTTTTAACAATACCTGTTAGTGAAGGATATGGTGGAATAGTTATAAAAACATCATTTGGTAAATATGGTATATTATCATCAGAAACAACAATGCATAATAATGAACCTACATATCAATTAAGATTAGCACCAGTTGTAGATAGTATATATAAGAGGATTGATAACCGGAAATGTAAAATATTATGCAATTACAGGAAATTCAAGACCTGTTGAACTTAAGACACTAATACCAATTACAAGAGAAAAAGCAGATAACAATAATTCAGGTAATATGTCAAACCAAGGTTTAGTAAATAATGCAGGAAATTCTGTACAAATTTCAGGATCAGGAACAGGGTCAAATACAACACAAAGAAATAATGGGAATAATACTCCATCAGCACCATTACAACAAAATAATAACCGGAAATAATATAAATCAAGGATCAGTACAACAACAACCGGGAAATATTCAAAATAATAGTAATAACACAACAATACCTCAAAGACAACAACCAAATAATAATAGTGGTGGCAGTGTTATAACAAGATAGAAAATTAAGGAAGGAAAAATGAAAAAAAATATATTAAAGAAGACATATAATTTAATATTAGTATGTATAATGCTTAGTTTAGTATTAGTAGGAATAATGGGAATAGTATATAATTTTAATGGAAATCTAGATAAAATAATATCAGGGTATAAGATCTCTGATATTTTAGTTCCATATAATGAATATGAACTTATACCATCTGCTAAAATAGTAGAAACAGAAGCATATATTGATAAAGATGGAAATGTAATTAGAAAAGTTCCATCTAAAACAGAATTAGGAAATATAGATTTACCTAAAAAAGAAGAATTTGATGAAAAAGGTAATAAGAAAAAAGAAAGTGAAAAAATAAAAACAGAACCTGTAGATAAAGAAGTACAAGAAAAAGGATATAAAATAGAGAAAAGACAATTCCCAGAAAATGATGAAAAAGTAATGAATAAGTTGGGAATGAAAAAAAGTGCTGAAATAATTGTTAGACAATTAAGAAGTGAAGGATTTGAAAATGCTAGAGTTTCTGAAGATGAAAAAACAGGTAAAATAGTTGTAAAAGTTTCTGATGAACTTGAAAAAGGAGGAATATTCTCTTCTAGTTCTAAGAAAAAAGAAAGTTCAAGTAAGGAAAAAGAAGCAGTAAAAAGTATACTTCAAACAAGAGGAACACTTACAGTACAAGATCCAGATACAGGTAAAGAATATATTACAGAAGAAAATATAAAAGCTGTAAATATTTTGAGAACAGAAAATGATGGAGCATTTTTGGAAATAAAACTTGATGAAAAAGGAAAGAAAATACTTTCAGAAATATCAAGAAAATATAATATAGAAGAAAAACAAAAAGAAGGAAGTAATGAAAAGACAAAAATAAATCATAATATATTAATAAAAATTTCAGAAATGGAAGTTTTAAGAGCACCATTTGCAGAACCTAATGATACAGGAATTTTACAGTTAAAAATGTTAAATAGTGAAAAACTAAAAGAAAGTGAAGATAAGAAAACTATAGAAGAAGCATTAGGAGAAGTTAGAAGATTAAAAACAGCATTAGAACTTCGGAAAAACACCTATAAAATATACATTACAAAGCACTACAGAAAATGTACCAGCAGATATATCAATTATGACTTTAAAAGTTATAGCAATAGTTATATTAGTAATAGCAATATTAATGGCATTATCATATATATATTTTAGGGGAATAAAAGGATCATATTATACATTAGTACTTATATCATATATAATGGTTGTAACACTGTTTATAAGATTTACTGATATAGTAATAACAATTCCAGGTATTATAGGTGTAATAATATTATACATTTTAGAATATTTGGTATTATTAAAAACAGTAAGAAATAAAGAAAATGAAAAAGAATTTAATCCAATGTATAATTTAGTAGAATTATTATCAAAAACATATATAATTGTTATATTATCAGTTATATTAAGCTTTTCTACAAATATATTATTATCTTCACTTGGTATGACATTGTTTGTACGGAATAATATTATTATTTACACATAATTTCTTATTTAATAAGAAACACTAAAAGAGTATTAAAAGAGAGAAAGAGGAAATAAGGAATGATAAAAGATATATTAAAACAAATAGGAATATTAATAGTAATAATAATAGCAATACTTTTAGTAACATTTTTGGTATCAGATAAAGATATATATAAAGATATATATGTAATAGATATAACACTAAGTAGAGAAATAGACATATCAAAATTAGAAGAAGATGCAAGAAGAGTTTTGGAAGATAATACAATAAGAGTAAAACAAAATGGTATATTTAAAACATCTTTAAGAATAATATCATATAAGGAAATACAATCAGAGAAAATAAATAATCTAAAAGAACAAGTTATAAACTTTTTAGATAGGGATGCAAAAACAAAAGAGGTTAAATTAATACCTAAAGAAAATCTATTATTAAATATAGATATATATATGATGAATTTATTTGCAGTAATATTAGTTACAGGATTATGTACTGTAATGCTTAAAGTAATAACTAAAAGATTAGAAGAAAATTAGAAAAAATAAATAATATGATAATATAATTGGATATAAAGAAAAAAGAAGGAAGTGAGATAAAACTCAATTCCTTCTTTTTTATATTTTAATGTTTGTAGTTTTTATTTTTGCTTTTATTATTGTTTTTTTATTTGCTCTAATCAGTACAATATATATGGTATGATATTTCAGGAAATATATCATCTTTAAGTTCTAGATTTTTTAAATAATGTTGATGTATAGAATTATTTTTTAGCATATCATATAATGCATTAAACCTACCAGTATGATCTTTAATACGTTTATGTGCATATTCTACCATTGTTCCATTTGTTATTATAAAAAGCCAATCACTGCTTTGAAGTAATAGAAGTTCTCATGCCATTTGATTTAAACAACGTATTTCAAGAC
>ERZ773035.1154-NODE-1154-length-19675-cov-14.797299_pt1 | contig 19675 bp, 22 predicted proteins | sample MGYA00511487_ERZ773035 | MGnify/ENA primary metagenome ERZ773035 (study PRJEB29015, sample SAMEA2737985) | human oral metagenome | biome: human oral; feature: human-associated habitat; material: dental | place: China | collected 2024 ...
ACATTTCTGGTAGGCTTTCTGGAATTCATTAGATTCATCCGCAGGATCAGCCGATGCAACACCACTGCCAAGAAACACTATTATTAATGCCGATAGTAATGCAGTGAACACATTTCGAATCAGTATTGCCATCGAGTCCACCCATCAATATTGGTGATAATTTCACCGCTAGCTTTTAATGATTCAAAATCATAAACCCAATCATCGTTCCGCCACATCATGGAGAATCTCATAATGTCCCACTTATCATAAGGAAATTTGCCATTTTCGTCACCAAAATATTTGTGAGCCATTTCAATGACCATGTAATCTTCTTTGCAGGACAACACGCGAACTGCCTCAGGAACAAGAGTTATTGTATATAATTCCGATCGATCCATGTTAGGATCTGACATTTCTTTTCGCAGAGTACGCATGTTTGGGCTATCCCCAAATTCAATGTGTTTAGCTGCTGCTGGGGTGAGACTACCACCAGCAAAAAGGAAAATTCGATAATTCCACCCGGCTAACGCTGCCCCCGTGGCCGTGCGTGCATATGTCGTGGGAATACCTTCAGTTATCTTTGATGCCCCATCATTTTTGGACCATAGTGTATTAATACCGTTATACGAGTCCTGGATGGTGATTTCCGGATTAATCTTACAACGATCGCCTTTTGGTGCTAGTTTTCCTAACGGCTTACCAGTCTCACCATTATGGGCTACAGGCCGTCCCCAAAAATCGGTGGTATAAGTAGTAACTCCATCGTTATTGTTGTCTCTTGTCGTTGTAGAAGTTTCTGCTGTTGTGGCCGCCGTCGTTTCCGTCGTTGCTGCCGTCTCACTCTTGGTGGCATTTTCGGCTGCTTGTTCTGTACCAGTATTCGAAGACCCTTTTCCCAAGAGGAATGCCACTACAAGCAGTAAAATGACAATAATAACCGCACCAATAGTTTGTATTAAAGTAGATTTCTTCATGACCGTATAACCTCTCTATTTTCCAGCATTAAACACTTACTAAAGAACTCAAAAATCCCCTCGATAATTAAATTAACCACACAAATAATTTAGCCATTAATGCCCTATTTTATCCTTTTGGCAGCGTCACAAAATCTTTTAATTGTTCCTCGGTAATTTTTTCCAAGTCTGGTGCCTGGTCCTGTGGGGGAATCACTACTCGCCATTGGCCAGTGGCAAAAGATAACTGCACCGGATACGCCGTCAACATTCCATCACTCCATTTTGCTGCTAATATTACTAAGGCTTCTTTATCGTTATATTTGCTAAATTTAAAACCCACGAAATGAGCCGGATTCTGAACTATCCCCTTAACGCTCACCAAAGCCCGAGATTGCGCCCACTGGTCGCGCCCTACCCCAGGTTCTAACAAATATTCCGCAACTTTGGGCCAATTTTCGTCGTCCGCACCAGCCATCCATATTTGAGCGGTCATTGCTGCTAGCAGGGCGCCGTGAGGAGGTTGGGAAAACCCGTGCGGGACTGGCGACATTTCAAAAGGTCCTGCATCTTTACTGATCGGTTCCGATAAGCCAGCAGGACCGATTTGCCAAGTCAATGATGGTGAGGTTGTCAATGCTGCCTCAACTGCAGCATTATCATTTGCAGGTGCTGGCTCATCATCATGACTGCATGCAGTGAGTAACGCCATTGCAGTCATCATTACAATGAACACTTTCTTTTTCATGACATACCTCTTTGTGTTTAAAATTTTAGGCAAAATATGCGGCTAGAGAACCCGCGGAAGAAATAATCATCACACCAAGACAGATGCGAATAGCCATAACATGGGGTGCTGTCGCAGAGACCGATTCACCTCGATTACGATCCAAAATCATCATTGCGGAAAAAGTTATCATTGATATAATTGACAACGTCAAAGTCACATACATGACGTATCCCATCCATGTCATGACCTCATTTGTCACCGATGATGGTGGCGTCCATGGAGCAGCGGGTGGATTAACAACCTCTATGGTTGGACGAGTTACCGAAGTCTCCGATGACTCTGTTTTGGATTCCGATTTTGATGTAGATGGAGCCGCCGACCTAGAAGGGGATGTTGATCTTGATGGTGATGGCGACCTCGACGTTGCTGGTGATGGCGAAACTGACGGGGTAGCTACAATATGCGTCATATAAAACCTAGCTTTATTTCAAAAAGTTCATATTGCTTGAAATATTTAGGGAAATAAATATTTAATACAGAATTTCCCTAAATAAAGCAATATGATTTGAAATTTGGTCTAAATAAGTTTTAGATAAACGCACTCACAATGGAGGTCGCGCCACCCATCAGCATCACGCCAAAGGCAATCCGCATTGCCAATGCAGTGGCCTCTTCACCAGACCCTTGGCGTCGAGAAATGAGCATTGTTGCACCAGCGATGATAACACCAGCAATTGCAATGGCTATCCCAATGTAGAATGCGAAATTTAAGCCTTGATTGATCTTTTCGCCAAAACCGGCTGGTGCTTGTGGCGTAATATTTTGACCAGGCATTTGGGCAATCAACATCATTGCGGAAACATTCAACATAGCAAACATGGTTATTCCTTCTCTTGAGAATCTTTCTGGGTATTTTCGTGGGATTCCTTTTGGGAATCTGTTTGAACATTTGTTTTAGCAGTAACAATTTTGGCTGCCGCTGCAAAAATTTCTTCACCAATTTGGGCAACAGGCGCAGGAGCTCGTTCAACGATTGGAATTTTGCGGCCTTTCCGTGAAAGATCGACTTCATCCCCGGGACTCCAAGATGCCAATTCTCCTGGTAATGTCAACCGAAGACTGGGAATATAATCCACCCGCCATAATTTGGCTAATGGTTCCAGCACTTCCAGTTTATGGACAATGGGCAGTGGTATTTTTCCTGGTATCTCATTAATAACAACTACCCCTAAAACTGTTATTGCCTCGATTTCACGTAGTCCTTGGAGCAATACGTGATGTGTGCGTTCCAATGCGGGAATCGTTGCTTTTGTGCATATGACGCATAATGGATGTTCATCATGCACTGGCCATACTCTACCAGCATCGCCACCGGGAGCCAGCATTGCGGCCATGGTGGAGCTGCCTGCCCCACCATGGGCACTAACAAACCAGAATGCCGGAGAATATGATAGTGGTTCGCCTTCGATTGGTGTGGAGTCCCATAGTGATTGTGAGGCTTGGGGCAATAGAAATTCTTTATTGAGCTTCATTGCCCGCGGCAAATGCACTTGATGAACATCATTAGTCATGTTCATGCGAGAATCTTTGCCTTTTTCAGCAACCTGTTTTTTCATCACCATGAGTGTCATATAACACCACCAATCCCATTATCGTATAATCCGGCTTTGTTATTTCTTCTTTATCCCGCTGAATCTGACGCCTTTGCTGAATTTGTTGTCTTCAAGGATTCCATGGCGGTTTTTGAAGCCGCTCGTTCAAATGTGGCACCTTTTTGCGAGGTTGTTGTGTTATTTGAGGCCGCAACTAACTCGGGGGACGCAGCCTGCCCCAGTTCATCAGCTGCCATTGCTGATAACCATCGTGTCGTTGCCGAAGCTGGCGTTTGCCCAGAGTCCGTCACCACTTGATTCTTATATGCTGCTTGTCCAACTGATTCTGATACCACCGTGGTCACAGCAGCCTCAGCGACTTCGGGGACTTCTACGCCGGAAGCTGTTGCCTCATCCAGTAGTCGTACTGCACCGGTAGTTGCTGTTTGGGGTGTGAATAAATCGGTTGATGCCTCAATGATTTTGACGCCCGCTACTGTGGCACCGGCCATCGGATCCAACGTGGCAGCCGCGGCAATCTGTGCGATATTTGACGGGGTAAGGACCTTCTTAGCCACCGTAATACCGGCTGCTAAAGCCATGCCACCTAATTGTTGACCAGAAGCAACCAGTCGACGCTCGGTATCGGTTTGGTTTTTAACGCTGTCGGATTCGGTATTCTCAGTGATGCGACCAATTAAGGTTTCATCAGATGATTGTGCGCGCTTGAAGGTGAACCCATTCGATCCAAAGTCCAGATCTTTCGCAAGAGATTCAACCCCGGCTAGTGCCACTGCCGGACCTAGCACATCAGCAACATAACGCACGCTCCCCTGGGGATCACGCTCAAAGTTGATGTTTTTATTCGATGCTTCCACTAGTCGGGTTAATGGGGCAGCCTTTTTCACACCGCAACGAACATCACCATCAACGCACCAAGAAACGGTGCGATCAGATAACTTCCCATATCCGCCAGGAGTTGACTGTTCTGCAACGGTAACTACACCGGCGCCCTCGGCGGTTTGAGCGTTCATTGAGTCCAATTTATTGGTGTTTGTTCCGGTTGTTCCTGGTCGTGCAGCTGGTTTATCTGCCCCTGATGCAACCGTGGGTTGGTTTTCACTTCGAGTTGGATCGGCAAAGGTAGCGACTCCGCTTACTTGATCTGCCGAAATCTCTCCTTTACCTGCACCAATATCCCTTGCAATCTCGGAAACGACCGCGGCACCATCATCTTGCCCGATAAAGGCAACCTTTGTGTCGGGGCAACGTTCGATGACTTGTTTGGCAACTGCGTTGACCTGTCTTTTGTTTGCCTCTAGTTTTTCCCGCCATGACTGGTCTTTTTCCGAGTGCACACCGGGAATAAAAGCACCAGAACGTACCCCATCAATATTGACATATGTTCTGCCGATTGATGGCGATTCCGAATTTGAGGCACTAGTTGTTGTTTTACTTGCTGTAGTTGCAGTGTTTGCACCTGTTGGTTTTGCTTCGGTCGTATTCTTTCCATCGGCATGTGGGGCTTGGGTTTCAGCGCTGGATGGTGCCGCAGCTGTTGTGGACGTATTACCCCAAACATTGGGTTTCCAGGAATCTGCGCTTTTCGCCCCTGTTGTGCTTGTGGTAGGTGCAGTACTGGCTATCCTCTGAGGCGGGGAGGGCTGTGTGGCTGATGGTTGGGTTTGAGTAAATCCACCAGATTTGTCCACTTTTTTCCCTGAGTTGGCTGCATCCACAACCGGAGAAACGACTTCCCCTAAAAATCCCTGATCGCTATTGGTGTCAGTTGTGGAATCCTGGGTGGACTTAACCACAATGAATTGCATTTTTGGGCATTGCTGAGATGTGTTTTCTTGAGCGATAGCGGGTAAAGCTACCCATGATGACGCAGCTAAAACCGCAACCGCTATCACTCCTGAGAATTTCATGGTATGAACTCCAACTTCTGTATGTATTCCGTATTATTTAGGCATCGGTGTCATCTGAGACAGGTTTGTCTTCTATACTGGAAATCTTGTAATTATTACCTTCTTTTATTGTGTGTACTAATTGTATAAATAAAAGTTCTTCCCCTTTGGGGGTGCGAACTGTTGTGCTGGCATCAATGACTCCATCGGTAACATCGGTGATTTTCACACAAAATTCCGATCCGATGACGTCTTTTGCAAGTGTCGGCCAGTCAACATTTGCTAGGTAGCTTGACGACTCAACGGTCTTGGATAAGGCCTTGGTATCGCCGGCAAAGTATGCTTGTTGAAATGCTATGAATGCACCTTGGGGTGTTTTTGTCGATGCCTTTGGTTGCCCAGGACATCGTTCTACCACGGTAGAAGTTGTGGTGGTTGTGGTCGATGTTGGTTTGGGTGCTATTGATGATGTTGGTTGTGCTGTCACGGCATCAGCATTTGAGGATTTCTTCACCACAAAATATGCGCTACCTAGCACTAACACGAGGACAGCACCTATTACTAAGCCTCTTGATAGCTGAGAGGAGAGCACTGGAGGCTTCTTGGAGGAATTCTTGCTCGATGAGGCGTCTTTTTCCTCGTTGGCATCGGTTTTATCTTCGGTAGATTCTTTCGATGCATTGTCAGAATCGACTCCTGATATGGCGTCCTCTGCATCATCTTCTTGTGGAAGATTATCAAACCAACCGGGGCACATAGCGCAATTCCCCCCAACTACTGAACCGATGATGAATGTTGGAATGAATAATCTCAGCAAGGAGTGACAATGATGTCAGTAGCCGCATCACAATCGCTACTGGACGAACATGTGTCCGCATTGTCTTCTCCGTTTCTGAGTTCAAACAAGTATTTCCAACAAATTGGATTATTACAAGAAGTTTTTCTTAAGGGAATCCCTTACCCCCATTATCGGTAAGCTGTTGAGGCATCATTTACCCATAATGAGAGCAATATTTCTGTGTTTGATCATAGTGAACTTGTTATGACCTGCCTCTTTTCCATTTCGATAAGTGACAAGTATCTCAGTGGCCAGACCTCTCAGGACGGATGAAAATCTTTCCTGCAAACATCACGTAAAGTAGGCATTCTTGATTATGTCACCCTCGTGCATTGTGCTTTTCGACGCCATCCCTAGCAAACTAAGTGCTTAACCCACGGGGTTGATCATTACTATTGTCCTGTGAATTGGTGAGGGGATTATCCTGTGGATGTTCTGGTGGTGGTTGTGTTGTGGGGTTGCCTAGTCCTTGGCCTTTCCATGATCCTCCTTCGATCAGGTAGTCAGCCAAACCGCTTGTGATCTCTCCCCGGCCTGTTTCTGGTTTGTCATGTTGCGCGCCCCCGGGTGATTCCTGCGGCTGCGTGTATGGCTGCCCTCCCGCAAGCGCGCCCAGAATATCAGCGGTTGTGTCCTGGGACCACGGGCTCCTACCAGGATCTTCTATAAGCCCGGTGCCCACCCCGAATCCTGCCCCAAACACCGCATTATCTAAACCACCCGTGCGAGGCGATACATTACGAGGCGTGGTAGCAGAAGCCTGAACAAACTGGTTAGTCTGACCATCAAACCTTCTCGGCGGCCTATCAATATCTGTATCATTCCGCTTCCGCCACCCATGAAAATCCAAATCTCTAAGCTCCGGGAGTGAAAGCCCAGGCACAGCCTTATTCTTCTCAAGCTTTTGTAATTGCGGGTCATGAACCCCTAAATCCCAGACAAACCCAGCAACCTGTTCCAGGAGTAAATCAGATACCACCCGCACCATAGTCTCTACCAAGAACCGATCAGGCTGGTGGAATTTCTTGAAACCGTCTTTGATATACGATCGGTTCTCCTGTGCCCGTTTCAAGAGTTCTTCTATGTGTTCCTGTTTAGGAATAACAAACCCATATTGTTGTTTTTCCTTATCAAAACTGTCTTCGACAAGCTCAGCCAGCGCCTCCTTGAACTTATCCGCATCAATAGGGACACTGGTGGCCAGGACCATGATGTCCCGAAGATCTTTCCACCGTAAGACTTCTTGCAGTGCGCCTTTTCGAATGGGGAACAGGCCTGCGATTTTCCCCGCAAGGTATTTCTCCGGGCTTAACAGCTTTAACGTAGTAAGTTCGTTATTGTTGCGGTGGCTGGTCAGTAGCGGGTCCCGGATCTGGAGTTCTTCAAAAGCTTTATCATTAAAATCGCTGAGGTCTTTGTTGAGTTCACTGCCCCTAGCCTCAACCGCATCCATCTTGATAGTACTTTTATATTGCCTGCCGAGATATACATCAATCTCATAACTCTCACCCGGCCGGCTTTGAATGGGGTCTTTGTGTCGGCATTTGTAGGTGAAGGGGTCATCCGGGTCTTCGGACATGAGCTCGCATAGTTCGTCCATGTTGTCTTGGGTGGGGTAAAAGTAGGTGATGATATCAAGATCTCTTGTTACTTTCGCATTAGGCGCCCTGAGCATGAGGGAGGTACCACCAGTGACCATGATATCGTCTGGGACTTGGTTGGAAAGCTGGACAGCAAGATGCCTACTGAGAACCTGCTCCGTAACCTCTTGTTCCAATAGCGGATACTCATCAGATTTGCGCGGTGGGACGAGCTCGGGCGGCATCTGATCAATGATCGTCTTGACCGCTTGATCCAGTATTCTTTGGGGATTATTGTCGGATGCTCTTTGTGCGTCTCTAGGCGTAGGCGACATGACTACTCTTCTGGCTTGTTATCTATTTGTCGTGGTGCTGGTGTGTATTCTTCGAAAAATACTTCGAGGAGTTCTTTGCCGTTGGTTGGTCGTTTACCGGTTTTGGAGCTGTACCATATCCCGGCTGCGGGTTCGATAGCCCAGGCGATTTCATCCCAGGAATAGCCACGATGATAGGCTTCGAATGCTATATCGACGCATCCCTCGAAATCATCCATATTGGCGTATTCGTAGTATTTACGCATAGCTGGGATGATGTTTTCTAATGGGATATCGTCAACGAGTACCCAATCATCAGGAGAAATATTCTCATCCATAACATACGTGTATCCATATTCCTCATTAATATAGGGCATGAGCTCTGGTGGGGTAATCACTAGCGATGGTGCTGTGGACCAACCAGTTAAAAACCTATGCATATCTAATGCTCTCCTGCCGGCAAAATACGGCGTGGGCTGCCGTTCCTCTGGTGGGATAGTAGGAAATGCTATCAACCATTGTCGGTAATTTTTGTCAACAAAGCCACTGTATTCAGGAAGCGTAGTGAGCTCGGTGTAGTGCACATATTCCATAAGTGCTTGGTCGGATTCCAGCAGTGGTGTGATAATGAAGCCGGTTTCGACTGCTTCGTTGTATTCTTCCTTGGTGAGTTGGTTATGAAGAAGAAACCCGTGTTGTTTCGCAGCTAATTCCCGATAATCCATAAAAATATCCTTTCATTGTTATTATTAATAATGCCGTATAATTCAATAACTTTACGAGATAAACACATAAAGAGGCGGCTATTAATATCCTTATCATAGATGATGCCAGAAGTCATCAATTATTAGTTTGAGACAGCTTGATGCTTCCCAAACGCCCTTGGATTAGTTTTGATAAGTGTGGCCATTAATTCCGCAAACGCAACAGACAGATAAAAGCCACACTCATCCAGGTATATTATTCCAGCATCGCAATGATAAACATATTCTACCTATGCCTGAAATCCCCGAGATTCATTATTCTTATTACTGTATGGGTCTAGAGACGGACCATCGAAACGTGGCGATTGCGCTGCAGCAGCATTAAGCCCTTGACCTTTCCATGAGCCGCCTTCGATCAGACCGTCAGCCAAACCATAAGGATTAGATGCATTTTGCTCTGCCCCTACCGTTCGAATACTGCCCTGATCAAGACCATCATCCCTGGGCATAGCTAATGCTGGATACTGTTGATTAAACTCAGGCAGAGCTTCCATTATCATGCTTGCGAGTGCTATCGCCCCAACAGCGTACAATGCCTGTCCCAAAGACATCTTGCCTCCAGGTTGTTGATTCAGATACTCCTGCATTATCTTCATCGTGGGAAGCAAGAGATTTGGATTGTTAGCAAAGCCTTCTGTCAAATAGCCCTCAGGAGTATGTACTGCGTAGGGAAGATTCTGAGGGGTACCCATATAGTTATTCGTGATCAGAATATCCCCCTGATAGGGGCCAGCATTTTCCTGCTGATTACTTTCCTCCTGTGTATTGTTTTCGCCTTTCTGTGAATCATCACCTCGATTATCAATCCAATTAGCCCCAGTATTGGCCAAACCTTCAAAACCTTTTCCATAAGCAGATCCCATCCCCTGGACAAGGTCACCAAAAGCATTACCTATTTTTTTCCAGAAACCCGGCTTTTTATCTTCTGGTTTCTGGTCTTCGGGTTTCTTCTCACCCTCAGGCTTCGGGGCCTCAGGCTTCTGGTCTTCAGGCTTCTGGTCTTCAGGCTTCTTCTCACCCTCAGGCTTCGGGGCCTCAGGCTTCTCATCACCCCAACTCCTGATACTTTCTGCTGCAGCTTTATGTATTTCTTGGGTAAATTGGCTATGTGCTTTACCAGCTGCTCTGAGAGCATCACCAAAAGTAGTTTCTTTAGGTTTATCAGCAGGTTGTTGAGTGGGGGCATTGTTTTGAGCATTTTCATTCATGGGCTGCCCAGGCCCATAAGAACCCTGAGGGTAATTAGCAATAACGTATGGATAAGGACTTAATCCATTATATGCCTGTATGTAATTTGCTAATAGCCTATTTTGCAACACGTCTTGGCCGAGGAACATACGTGGAGCTTCCCTCATGCCATTATCAATTGGATTAACCATTTTCTTTCCTTTCTATTTTAAGTAAAGTTTTAATCATCCGAATTCCCATATTGTGGGTTGAAATACGTCTGCCATACCTCTGGATGATCCAAATCAAACTGCCGCAACCGCTCATAGGCATCATGCTGACGCTGCCGCTCCCGACGAGCACTCGCAAGCAAATCCTCCCGATCAAACCGACGCTTACCATCAACCCACCTCACCCCCACCTCACCACAAGCAACCAACTCCTCCACACCCTCCTCCGACGTCGAAGCAAGCCCCTGCGCATCAAACATCGCCACAAACCGCGGCACCCCCGCAACCTCAACCATCCCATTACGCAACACCGACCACAACACCTGACGCAAACACTCACGCAACACCTGCGACATCGGTACCTCACCCCGCGGAGTCGTCACCTCAACCCGACAATCCCCAAACCGCTCCTCGTGATACTCCATATTCCTCAACAAAATCGGCATATTCACCACCGAACCATCAGCAGGAAGCATCACCCACTCAAACACATCACGACCAAACGCCACCACATCCCCACCATAATCCCCCAAACCACGAGACGCATAAACACTTAAAACCCGAAGATTCGTCACCGGCGCCACCTCAACAAGCCGCTCACGCCGCAACGCCAACAACTCCTCCCGAAAATACACATCCCGACCTCGCTTACTCGCAGGATGCAACTTCCCCTCCGCCACATACGCATTCAACTCCCGCGGCGCAACACCCAAAAACCTAAGCACTTTTCCCCTTCGCAAGCACTCAGGAATCATAACTAAACCAATTTTTCCGTTCTCAACCAAAAGCTTCAACGACGTCACAAGCACCGAAGCCAACACCGGCGACACCGGCTGCTTCAGCGTCTTAGAAATCACCACCCTCACCTGGATATCCTCCGGATCAACCCCCTCAAAAAACTCCAACACCCCACGCTCATCAACAACCCCATCACCCACAGGCAACCACGACATGATGAAACACCTCCATCCGAGGTATCAAAACTTCAATCAAGAAAATGAAAGTCACACCAATCTTCTGAAGAATGAAACTTCTTGAGAACTGGGGTTGAGGCTTTACAAACAATACTGACTATAGAGGCGTTCCCGGGTGGCTTCGTCCATAAATGGTATTGTTGTTACGCTTTCCCGGAACCAACGGGGAGCATTGCGAGCTTGTTCGGGAAGCAAATCAGCTTCTTTATCATAAAAACTCTTGTAACCACTTAAAACCTCAAAAGCGACAAATAACGCATACATATAATCCATGCTTAACTGTGCTAACACCCGGGGAAGCACGATGAGCGTTCCGCACCGCCCAGTGGATCCGGTGGGATCTTGCGCATGCGCGGCAGGTGCCATCACCCCCATCGCAATGACCACAGATGCGACAACCGAAACTAGTTTTTTATTTAGCGTTTTCATGAAAAATACTCACGTTCTTATCTCATATTCAATTGGTATCCCCTATACATTCATGAAGTTTGGCAAATGCTCCCTGAGAAGTCAATGATTCAATCATATTGGGGGTAAGAACATACTTGTCGTAGCTGTTTTATGTCCGTATCACGGAATACAATCCGAACTATGTGAACCAAAAATATGGCCGGGAACAAATCATTCGTCCTATGGCTTTCACATGTGACCAATAACTTCTACTCGAAGGCGAGTGTGATCTCATGACCAACAGTTATCAGCCGGGTTTCGACTCCAACTATGGTACGGGTGCGACAAGCCTCCCGCTCCAGGGCGCCTCCCGACAAGCCCCAATGTCGGGTAAACCGAATGATTACCTGGTGTTGTCCGTGCTCTCGTGCATTTTTGGGTTTTTCCCGCTGGCTCTCGCCGCAATTCTTTTGTCATCGCGGGTGGATGTTCTGTGGGCTGTCGGCGACTACAATGGTGCCCTCGATACGGCGCAGCGGGCCAAGAAGTTCGGCATATGGGCCATCATTATCCAGGTCATTGTTGCGGTGATCGCGTTCATAGCGTTCCTCAGCTGGTTTGCGTTTCTCATGAGCATGATCCATTCGACGCTCCAAGGTATCTCCAATATTCCGGGCGCTACCAGTATTCCCAGTGGTAGCCCCATGCCCCTTGGGTATTAACGACTAGTCTTCGATATCCATATCCCAGATTTCTGGGGGTTGGGCCGGGTGCTGCGAGGTGGGGCGCAGTACCGCCGCAGCCGATTTCCGCGATAGGCCACAGATTTGCAGCAGGTCCACGATGATGGATCGGGATTGGCCCAGGATGACCTGCGCGGAGAGCACGCGCCCTTCGGCGATTTCCAGGCCAACGCGGCTGCCCAGTTTACGGAGTCGATTAATGAGTTGCGGCATGACCTCATGCCCCCGATCCACACCTTCAAACAAGCGCTCTAATTCCGCTGCAATGTCGGAGAGCTCGGAGATGATGGCGATTTGTTCTTCGGAAACCGTGTCGTTGTCTTCGGAGAGCACAAGCGCGCGACGAGCGAGCACCCGGGTGTTACGGATGGCATTATCAACGGGGTGCAGTATGCGTTTCAGAGATCGAATCTTGCCGCGTTGCCGCCACAGGATGGGACTAACGGACAGGTTTTCTTCCCCCGTTTTCGTTGCGGCAATCATGTTATTGATGCGGCCTTGGGTACCACGAACGTTCTGGAGAGCATGACGGATCACGATGATGTCGCCACTGTGGAGGGCAGCGGCCACATCCCGGAGCACATTGGAGGTAATGCCCATGAGTCGGGCGATTTCCCGCCGGCCGGCCCGCAGGGGGGATTCGGGGAAGAGCCCGATAACGATGAGCCCGACCACACCACCGATAAAGGCGTCGGTCATGCGTTCGATTCCGTCCGCACTGCCGGGTGGGGATATGGTGGCTACCAGCACGGAGGCGAAACCCGCCTGGTTGGCGAGGAGCACGCTGCGGTCGATAAAGGTCCCGAGGGCGATGGCGATGCCAACGGCGACGGCTATCTGCCACGTCCCACTACCAATGTTGGCGATGATGAGATCACCGAGCCCCACCCCAAGGCTGACGCCGACCACGAGCTCGACAGAGCGTCGAAAGCGTTCACCACCGGTGGTGGAGAGCACAATAATGGTGGCCATGGGGGCGAAGAAGGGAATGTCGTGCCCGAATACAACATGGGCAGCCCAGTAGGCAGCACCGGCGGCAATGGCGACTTGGAGGATGTAAAACCATTTAGTTTGCAGTCGCATCCACCCCTCATGGATGCGGGATTTGGCGTAGCTGGCTTGTTTGGGTACTGGGTTCGGCATGGGTCCTGGTGAGAGTCAGTAAAAAGACATAAAGTATAGGTTTTTATTATCTTATCGACGATCAAAGCGCCACCACAACCTATGTGTGGTGGCGCCGAAAGGTGCTGGTCAGAAACCGTCACATTATGTTACTTGTTGAGGGTGCTCCCAATGGAGTGCAGGTCAGTGCAGGCTTCGACCACACGGTCAGCCATGCCCTGCTCGGCAAGCTTCATGTAGGAACGCGGATCGTAGGCCTTCTTATTGCCCACTTCACCGTCAATCTTGAGCACACCATCGTAGTTGGTGAACATGTGGCCGGCGACGGGCCGGGTGAAGGCGTACTGGGTGTCGGTGTCCACGTTCATCTTGATGACACCATAGCCGAGGGATTCTTCGATCTTCTCCTTCTCGGAGCCGGAGCCGCCGTGGAAGACAAAGTCGAAGGGCAGAGCATCGTCGGGGAGACCGAGCTTGGCGCGGCCTACCTTTTGGCCTTCAAGGAGCACTTCGGGACGTAGCTTCACATTGCCGGGCTTATACACGCCGTGGACGTTACCGAAAGTAGCGGCCAGCAGGTAACGGCCCTTTTCCCCGGTGCCGATGGCATCAATGGTCTTTTCGAAGTCCTTCGGGGAGGTGTAGAAGTTAGCGCCAGCGTGAGCAGTCACGCCATCTTCCTCACCACCGACAACGCCGATTTCCACTTCGAGGATGATATGGGCCTTGTGGGCCTTCTCCAGGAGTTCTTGGGCGATGACCAGGTTTTCATCAATCGGAATGGCGCTGCCGTCCCACATGTGGGACTGGAATAGCGGGGGCAAACCCTGGTCGACTCGCTCTTGGGAAATGGCGATGAGCGGACGAACATACTCATCAAGCACATGCTTTTGGCAGTGGTCGGTGTGTAGAGCAATGTTAATGTTGTAGTGCTTGGCAGCTTCGTAGGCGAAGGCTGCTAGGGCACAAGCACCAGCTACCTTGTTCTTCACCGAAAGGCCGGAGCCGAATTCAGCACCACCGGTCGAGAATTGAATGATGCCGTCGGATTCTGCCTCGGCAAAACCACGAAGTGCGGCGTTAATGGTTTCTGAGGAGGTGCAGTTGATAGCTGGGAAGGCAAAACCACCTTTCTTTGCCTTATCGAGCATCTCGTTATAGACCTCAGGGGTTGCGATTGGCATATATCATCCTCCAAAGAGATTGTTATTTCGGCGGAAACCGAAAACTGATTGTGACAGTCACTACCCATATTGGGGGTCAGTGACGTACCGAATTCAATTATGCCAGCAACAAGCCACGAGCGTTAGAGTATTTATGGGTGAAAAACCACACATTCGGGCACTACATATCACGATTGAGTCCCCCATACGGTGGTTGAGCATGCGATAATGCAAACCCCCATTGGTGACCACCGCCCGGCCACCGAAGCAAATAATCTCTAGTATTGAACCCATGACCAGCCATCTTGATGCCATTTTGGGCACAGAGTTTCCCACACTACCTGGGGCAGACTACCCCGATGATCCTGTGGGTCGGCAACTGTTTTTGGCGTTTGTTGACCCAGATCGGCTCCCACATAGAGTGCGTGCCGATTTTGGATCGGAATTGCAGCGTCTCAAAGTGTATTTGGGGTACCAACGCACCCACGACCTGTTCGAGCAGGAGAATCCCGAACTGTTTCCATTCACGCTGTCGCACGCGCAAATGCAGTATTTTTTGGGGGTGCGGCGCGTGGCACACGGGCTCATGACCGGCAATAATGCCGATGTTATAGGCGGCTACCGCTGGCAGTGGGGGGCCTTGCGCAAACTAGGCGATCACATACGGGCCCAGCAGTTATGGCGACATATCACCGTCATGGAGGCGAATATGGCCGCAGACGAGGAGGATGCGGCAATGAACTACCGGTTCACCCGCGATGATCTAGAGGAATTAACGTCGGTGATCGACGATTTCCGCCACGAGATGTTGGCGCAACAGCGTCATTAACCAGCTTTTCGACGCCCGCACGTTTATGATTAAGCCATGCGTCGTGCCCTCCTCACCGTGTTGCTCATACCAACTATTGTGATAGGCGTAACCAGTTGCGCCCTGCCCACACGCCCACCACAACCTGCAGCCCCTACCACGCCGATTGTCACACAACCGGATACGCCATTACCCGCGCCGGGACCTACAAACCCGAACGTCGATAAGCTGCAAACAATTGTGACACAGGTGGAACAGCAAACGGGCGCTAAGATCGGCATTGCCACCAGCACCGAAGCGGCGGGATCAATCAGCACGGGCCCAGCATGGTCCACGGCAAAGGTACCAGTAGCAATCGCGGCGTTACGGAATAATTCTGCTATCACACAATCGAACATGTGGGCGGCTATTACCGCCAGCGATAATCAAGCTGCCGCATCATTATGGGAATCATTGGGCTCCCCCACTACCGCGGCAAGTGCCACCGACCAGGTATTACGTGATGGTGGGGACGCTACGACCCACACGCAGTCACAAGTTTTACGGCCAGGCTTTTCAGCCTTCGGTCAAACACAATGGCGACTCATCGACCAGGCCGGTTTCGCGGAACACATGAGCACCATCGCCGGCGGCAGCGACGTACTCGTAGCCATGAGCAATATCGCCGCCGATCAACGGTATGGGCTAGGCACTATTCCCGGCGCGGTCTTTAAGGGCGGCTGGGGCCCGGAGCCAGAAAACGGCTATGTAGTGCGGCAATTCGGGCTCATGCCGGGGCCAAAGCCATATGGGATTGCGGTAATGGTGGTAGCCGATAATTATCAAAGCGGGCAGTATGCATTAAGTTTGGCGGCTAAGTATTTGCAGGCATGAGTTTTTGTGACACAATAAGCACATACACTATCTTGTGGTTTTACTACCCCATTTCTGTTACCCCCGAGTCGTTGGTATCTTGAGGGTGCTTGTTACTTCTTTAGTGGCATGACCTAAGAATATCGACCAAATTATAGGTTAGGTTCAGTTTTATGTCAGAAAAGTCGCAGTCGCTTGCCGGCCCGGCAAGCCAGTACCCGCCAGACCCTGATGATGCGTCTTCGGCTCACAGTCAGACGCCGTCATCACCATCGGCTGCGGAAACCACTCAGTTTCCTCGGGTTGAGGATGAGGAATATGATGCCGCAGGGGCTGATGATAGTTTTGCCGATGATTCGCAATCCGTGGAGCGTTCGTACCATACAGATTCGTTTGAAAGAGTATCGGACAGTTCCGCAATGACTGTCCCCCCGTCGCAGCCTACCCAGCACCCGCAGCAGGGCCCATACTTCCAACCACAGTATTCCCAGGAACCAAACGTGCAGCAATATCCCGAAGGCTACTATGCGCCTCAACCCCAGCAACAACCGCTGGCCCCGCCCCAATCCAATAATTCCGTACACGGGTTGTTGATTGCACTCCTGGTAGTGATGACAATTCTGCTGCTTATCTGCGTTCCTGTTGTGCTGCATCTCACGGGGGTTATTAATATCCCGTTCTTGGGTTCGAATACGTCGAACAGCGCATCGGAGAATCAGAATCGGGTGGTGCCTGATAATCAGGGTCGGACCACCGCGCCGACGAAGGTGAATCGGCCAACATCCCCGGCGTTGCCGGCCGGGGCGGTTCCGGCGAATGCGAGCGCGTGGAGCAATTCGCCAGGCGGAAAATTCGAGAACGCATATGTGGGCTCATCGGTCACCAGTAGCGAGTTCGCTTCCGAGGTACAGAAGTCGTTCTTGATCCAATACCAGTTGTCTAAGTCCACGACGCAGACGCTGCATGTTGTTTCCCCGGTGACCGGGCAGCTTTACGAGATGAACTGCACCGATAACAGCCAGTATGTGACCTGCACCGGTGGCATTAATGCGGTGGTGTATATCACCTAGACCACGTCAAAAGCATGACCGTTATTTGGAGAGCCAACGGTTGAGCGAAACAACCGACTGCACGTTACCGTTGGTGTCCGTAATGGTCATGGTGTCCTTTTCCAAAACGGCAACATGGTTTTCAGTGTTGACCACATAGGAGGAGTCCACCTTTTTGGCCTCCCCTTCGGTGAGACCATCATCCGACAGGGCTTGGAATAAATACCCAGAGTCGGTTTTGCACACAGATAGGTAGTCCTTGCCGTTTGTTGCGGCATAAACATAGTTATCGTTGTCGCACCAAGTGGCGGGGATGGTGATGTCGTCATAGGTGTAGCCAGATGATTTCGCGGTGGAGCTGCTTGGTGTGTTATCTAGTAATGTCCCAAGGATAATGAGTAGCACCATGGCCGCCACCATTCCGCCTCCAACGTAGGTGGCCGGCCGGAGCATGCCCTGCAGTTTGGTTGAAAGGGCGGACCACGCGGTTTTTACCCGGAGTTGTTGTCGCTCAAGGTAGGGTTTTCCGCGCGACAGTTGTTGGGTGAGTTTAGGTTTCGCATCTGATGACAGGTAGCGTTTTCCACGCACGAACCATTGGGCTAGCTGGCCTTTCGCCTGTAAAAGCTGGTGTTCTATCTGTTGGATGAGTTGTTGGAAACCTGCAGATTGCCGCGGCCCCGGGGGTCGTTGCAACTGTTGGGTTTGGGGCAGCGGGGGTTGCGGCTGGAGTGGGTAGCCCCCACGAACCGGTTGGGCTGGTTGCTGCGGCGGGCGCTGCGGAATCTGTTGCGGAGCCTGCTGTGGGCGGGGTAATGACTGCGACCGTTGCGAGGGTTGCGGCCGCTGTGGGGGTTGTGATTGTTGCGGCCGCTGCGGAACCTGCTGCGGGGGTTGTTGGCGTTGCGGCGGCGGGTTTTGCGGTGGCCGCCATACTTGTTGTGGTGGTTGGGGTGGCCAAGACTGTTGTGGATATTGTGGTGGCCAGGGCCGGGGTTGTTGCGGGCGCTGCTGGGGTTGTGGTTGTTGTGGCCGCTGCGGTTGCTGTGATTGTTGGGGTAATGGTTCGTATGGGCGCCGGGGCCGGTTGGGGTTAGGGTTGGAGTAGTTGTATGGGTTATTCATTATTTTTCTATCCTGAATATTTTGAGTATTCGTATTTCCAGTCGTAAAGGGGGATGGTACGAACGATGTCCCCATTGGAATCCGTGACCGTGACGATCCCCTCATGGACCGTAATCATGTGGGGATCAGCGCCTACTATGTAGTGGCCAGAACCGACTTTGGAGGCAGGTAATTCCAAGTCACCGTTCTCGGTATGTGCCCGGTAAAGATATTTCGACCCCGACCGGCATATCGACACATAGCTGCCGTAATAGTCCGCCATACCCGCATAGTCGTAGCTGCCGCACCGCGTGGCCGCAACAGTGAGACTGTCGTAGCTTCGTTCCGGCGCATTCCCCCCACTATTTGTGCTTGTCGACGCCTCAACAGGGGCTGCCGGCACCGGAACCGCCCGTGGTGGGGCCTGGTCCGCTGAGGTAGTGGCCATCTCTTGGTTTTGGAGCAGTACCGAATCGTGCTCCTGGTGGGTAACTGCCCTGCCACTTACGAGGATCCACAGCAACAACCCTACGGTCACTATCACGAGGATCGTCATGATAATGACGCTGGCAACCATGACGGACTGGTTCCTGTTGGGAGCAACCACAATCATGGAGGATGGTTGATAGGGACCGTGGGGCATGGCGCTACTCATTGGTGTGTCTCGTTTCGGATATGTGCCTATATATGGGTTTTGTTTTAGCCACGCCAATTGGTCATGGGGACGGTAAGAACCGTATTGCCACTAGAGTCTTGGACAAACACGGCCGCCCCAGAGACGGTAATGGTGTGGGGGCTGGCGTCTACCACGAACCGTCCCGAGCCACCAGCGCTGGCTGGCCGCTCCAGGTAGCCGTCGTTCACGTATGCCTTGTAGGTGTAGCCCCCGTCATTGCATACGGATACGAAATCGCTTCCGTTTGTGCCGGCGTAAGCGTAGTTGCTGCATCGGGTGGCAGGAATGGTCAACGCATCATAGCTGCTGCTTCCAGAATTGGAACTATTTGATGCACCACTGTTTCCGGCGGGGGCGGGCACAGTGACGGTCACCGGCGCGGCGGGTGCTGCCGCTTGGGGTGCGGGTGCCGCATTATTGACCGGGGCGGTAGTTTCAATCTCATCCTGGTTTTTGAGCAGTACTGGGGCGTGCCCCTGGTAGGTGCGGTTGAAATACAGCCATCCGATGAGTCCCAGGACCGCCACGAGCAGAACCATCAGCACCACCATGATGATGCCGAGAGCCCTATTCCTATTTGCGGCAACCATAATCACTGGTTGTTGTTGGGGTTGGGGTGCGGGCCCGAATGGTTGGGAATTATTGGGTGATTGATAATAGTTACTCATGGTGTGTCTCGTTTCATCAGCAGGGGGACGTGAAGTCGCCGCTGTTATTCATGGTGCGGGGGTTTC
>ERZ773035.1158-NODE-1158-length-19652-cov-4.210083_pt1 | contig 19652 bp, 28 predicted proteins | sample MGYA00511487_ERZ773035 | MGnify/ENA primary metagenome ERZ773035 (study PRJEB29015, sample SAMEA2737985) | human oral metagenome | biome: human oral; feature: human-associated habitat; material: dental | place: China | collected 2024 ...
GGTATGCCCTTCCTCTAAATCGCGTTCGGATTCTTTCAGTCGGGCGTATTCGGCAGGCGTGAGCTTTGTAAAATCAGGATCCCATGCGAGGACGAGACGACGCAGAAGTTCGTAGGCGAGACTCTGTTCTGCTTCGGGAAGCGTGTTGTACATGGTCAAGATTTCTTGTTCTTGTGCAGTCATGGTATCGCTCCTTCCTTATTTGTAGATTCCACCGCGAGAGTCGATGTCTCGGATGAAGATGTAGGTTTCTCCGCTTTTATTCTCCAAATAGCTGTAGATGATTCGATATTTTCCGATGCGCAGGCGATATGAGGGCGGTTTCCAGCCTTGCAGAAGTTTTATATCGCCGATAGGCGGTTGCTGGATTAAGCCGAGGATTCCCGACTTGACTCGTTCGCGCGTAGGGCGATCCGTGGATTGGATGAACTTTATTGCGGAACGTGAAAATTCAATATCCATAAAGAGGATCCTTTCTGCCGCCTACGGGCGGCTATTTTTTTACGCCTTTTCCCTCACGTCGGAGCTTCCATCTTCGGATACTGACCGCGCCTTTCTTTCGGCAAGCAGCTCGGCGCGGTAGTTGGCAAGCTCGGCTTCGATTTCCTCGTCCGTCAAGGGAGCGGTGCGCTGCTTTCCATCGGCGGCGTGCTGCTCTTCGGCAGCGGCATCGCGTGCGCTGCGGATTGCGTCGGCTACGCCTAGGACATGCTCAATCATTGCCGTGCGCTCTTTCGGCGCAAGCTGGAAGAAGTAGCGCATGATTTCGCGTTCATCTGGTGTGAGGATGTACTTTTGCGCGAAGGATTCCACTTGGGCATCGAAATCGTTCTTATACATCTCGCCCTCGCCCGTGCGCAGCCAATGCTCGTCGATATTGAATTTCGTGCAGAGCAGTTGAATAAACGTGTCGGATGGTATGACAATGCCTCGTTCGTAAGGCGCTATGGCGGCGCGTGTTGTTCCGAGCATTTCGGCAAATGCCGTCTGTGACACCTTTGGCATTAGGCTCTTGCGGACAGCTTTAATGCGTTCGTGAAGCCCGTTTGATTCCATTTTTCGTCCTCCTTTCTTCTTGTGACTAGAGCATATCACAAAAAAATGAATTTGTAAATTCAAAAATAAAATAAAAAGTATTTTCAAATTCAATAAATGATGATATAATGAGTTTACAAATTCAAAGAGGGGCGATAAAAATGATTCGGAATGAACAGCTTGGATTCCCGAGCGAGCCGTATGAGAGTTCGGGAGAGCGGATGCTTGCGGCATTGAAGAGCGCGGGCACGACGGGCGAGAAGATTCTGCGAGCCGCCGCGCTCTCGTTCGCGCGAGGGCTTGAAGTCGGACGCGCCGCGAGGGACGAGGACGAGAAAAAGCCCGCGTGATGGCGGGCTTGAGGCGCCGCTGAGGACGAGGGCAAGTAGAAGCCCGCGTAAGCGGGCGGGGGAGGTAACGAAGTGGGACAACTGCAAAAAGAAAATTGGATGCAAGAGCGCACGAAAGAAGCAGAAGAAGCGAAAAGAACGACTCTGACGCTTCCTGCCGGCACGGATGTTCAGCTATTGGAAAGCAGGTACATCGTGTTATGTACGGCAGAGGGGCGAATATTCCCGTCGGAGCAAGCGGCACGGCGAGGGATAGCGAGATTGGTTGAGCGGACAGGTTTGACAGAATCAGATTTTGATGTCATGGCGATAAGCTACCGAATAGATATGCTATGACATTGCGAATTTGATGAAGGATTTCAGTCTTATAGGCGACGAGAAGAAGCCCGCCCGTCCACCATGCAAGTTGTCCGACTCGAACAATGATGCTTTCGGCAGAGATATTCAAGTATGTCAATACGGCGCGGGGAAGGAAGATTAACGTATCAATCCACCAGAGGGGATTGAAAGCGTTCTTCATTCTATCTCTATAAACGCCAAGCGCGAATTGGATGAGGAATGTTGAAGCCTCGACCATTTCGGGATCATTCGATGGGAACTGGTCGATGACGCCCAATTCCACTTGACAGGCTCTTCCATAGCCGAGGTGATGTAAACGGGGGACAACTCGCTCAGATATGCCGGCATGGGCGATCAGCTTGTGCAGGGCGGAACGATCACGGGCGATATTTACAGTTGTATCGCCACGAATCCAAAGAACGTATCTTTGATAGATTCTATTCAGTTGCCAAAACGAATAGGCACCGTCAATCAAAAGCAAGATGGGGAGCATCAATAGACAAAGAAGATCCATAGGAACACATCCTTTCAGAAGGATTATATCACAAGCTATGGGCAGCAATGAATATGCGCCGCCAAGGATGAGGACGAGAAGAAGCCCGCGTGAGAAAGGGGAGAGGGGGTGAAGTCTATGACAGAGGACGAGAAAAAATGGATGACAAAGGAAGCGGAAGAAGCCTTGGAGCAGTTCAACCGCAGACTGGATGAGGAATTTGAGCGGCAAAAGAAGTTTTATACCTTTGCGCACACATGGGGTATATGGGGCATGGGGTTCTTAGTTGGAATCACTATCGGGTGGATATGCTTTGGATGCGGAGATTGTCCAATGCAAAATGGCGGATTCTGACAGGGAAACTGTTCAAGAAAGCCACATCCTTTCTGATGTTCATTATAGCATGGGACGGGGATGAAAAAGAAGCCCGCGTGATGGCGGGCGGGGAGGTGAAGAAGTGGAAAGCCAAAGGGAGCTCGACACCTTTGTGAACACATGGGGAATATGGCGATCAGACGCAAGCAGGCTGTTGGCGCTTGCGTCTAGTCGAGGAGGGAGAAGCTGCTTTCTCCGCACGGTCAAGAGCTTCCTGCCTAGCAAGCTCCGCCTGATACCATCCTTCGAGAGCATCATATTCACGTTTGAGGTCGGAGTCTTTCAGGGCTTTTTCTTTGTATTCTGCCCAAGTTGTCATTTCAGGCACCTCCTCATGTAGTCGTTTCGGTACTGCTTTGCCCGTTGAATTTCGGTGGGCGGGGTTTTCTGGGTTTTCTTGATAAAGCCGTTCGTAAGGATAGCTGTATTTCTCACCACGAAGAAATAGAGAATCCGAGAAATGTCGTTTCCTATGCTGATACGCAATTCCATAATACCGTCGCCAAGGTTTTTAGAGTATGGAGGGCGGAGAAGGTGACCACGAGCTTCCAGAAGGTCGATCACTTGCATCGCTTTGGCGTGCATAGATTTATTTAGGCTTTGCAAGAAATCGGCAACGGGTTCTGTACCATCTGCCATTTGGTAGAGTTCGACGTTCAATGGCATCGCTCCTATTGTGCCTTGACTATTCAGAAGAACAAACATAAACAAACATATCTAATTATCTATATTATAGCATGTCGCAAGCGAAAGGTGAAGGAGGTGAAATAATGTCAACGGAAAATGATGGGCTGCTCATGGACGATGCCGATCGGCTGCTTTCTGTCGCCGAAGTGGCGGCGCGGATGCGGACGACGCAGCCGTTCGTCCGGGAGCTGATCACGCAAGGATTCTTGGGGGCGATTGCTTTCGGAAAGAATCGCCGCGTGCCAAAGTCAGAGTTGACGCGGTTCTTCGCAGCATTTTTGGGCGAGGACTTGCAGGAGCTTGTCGCAGACAGTATCGCGAAGAGCCAGGAAGTATTCTGAATGCGAGGAGATCACATGGCGATGGGAGGAAAATGACATGGAAGAGCTTTTTGAGAGGGCGAGAGCGAAGCTGGAAGCGGAAGAGACGGAGCACGGCACGCCGCAGGACATGGCGAAGAAGCTCATCGGCGCGTGGCTGCACCACGATCCGCAGGATGCGGCGCCGCGCATATTGGAAGAAGGCAGAAGCGTTGCGGAATGCTACAAGCATATCAAGGCGGAAGCGAGCAAGCTGCGGCAGTCGAGCGTGAACGCAAATCCGGAGACGGAAGTCGTCTGGATGCTCGGCTACTTCGGCATCAAGAAAGAGGCGGCGAACACTGCCGTCGAGGGCGGCTTGCTGTACGCGATCTTCCAATCCCTGGCGGAAGAGTGGAAGCCCTACGGCACGGGCGGGGCGCCTTCCTCTGCCGCTCCCGCGCCGCTGTCGGCCGTGCCGCCCGCGAAGAACCCTGCGCCCGTTTTCATGGGCAGCTTGGAGGATTTCTTATGAAGCTCAAGGGCATGACGGCGGAAGATATCATCGCGCAATTCCCGCCGCTCGATGAATCCATGCGCCGCGAACTGGAAAAGAAGTACATGCCGAACCGCCTTTTCCTCTTCAACCGCAATGACCTCACGCGAGCATGGTGCAGCAACTGCGGCGAAGAGATGGCGCTGCCGCGTCCGATACGGCGAAGCGCCAAATATATAGACCATTGCCCGCGCTGCGGCGAAATCGTCCATCCGGGCAGAATCTGGGCGAGGGACGGCGTGCGTGGCCGCGTGTTTGTCCTTCGCTACGAGAGCATCGAGAGCGAAGATGGGCTTCTTGGCGCGAGACTCTTCTACCTGGAGCGCGATTGGCGCGGCCTGACGCTCCATCCGTGGGACGCATATACGGAGGCGGCGGTCGACAGCTTCTATCTCTTCCGCTACGGCGAGGGCGGCGTAGAAGTCGCGCCGGAAAGAGGACGGACGCTGAACTTCAACTGGAAGTCGAATCCTATCCGCTACAGCGTGAGGCGAAGCGTGAGTTATGCGCGATATGGCGCCTACATCACGATGGGCGGGCGGCGGACGACAGAAAACTACCTCGATTGCGACAGCATCGCTCGCGCTGTCAGCAGCACGCCGTTCCGCTACATCTGGACGGCGGTCGAAAAAGACTTTCCGCGCCGCAGCGAGGGCATTAAGCTCTTCGACTATGCGGCGAAGTATCCCTTCGCGACGGAATGCCTTGCGAAGATGGGAAAGATGCCGCGCCGCATGATGATCGACGTCACGGAGAACGGCAGGTCATCGCACAACGCCGTCAACTGGCACGGCGAGACGCTGCGGGAAGTGTTCAAGGCGTCCTTAAGCAAGGCGGACAAGTCATATATCCTGCGCACGGAGAAGAGCGTATCGTTCGCTCACGCTCTGAGCGTATGGCAGAAGCGGCAGAAGCAAGGCATATTCCTCCCGCTGGAAGACTTCATCGACATGGGGCTTTATGAAACGGCAATCCTGGAAGAAATCGAAGCTCTCGTCGATTTCCGCTGCCTCGCGAAGTATCTCAAGAAGCAGGATGTCGCCTTCGGACGGGAAGTGCACATAGATGTAAGGCTGTACCGCGACTATCTCAGGGAATGCGTGCAGCTCGACATGGACATGCAGCAGAAGAGCGTCCTCTTTCCGAAGAACCTCCATCGCCAGCACGAAAATCTCACGCGGCAGATCAGATTCCGAGAAAGCGAAGAAGAGCGCAAGAAGTTCGCCGCCCGCCGCCCGCTGTGGGAAGCGCAGTATACATACAAGGAAGAAACGTATTCCATCGTGCTTCCGAAGATGCCGCAAGACCTCATCGACGAAGGCAAGGCGCTGAACCATTGCGTGGGAACATATATCAAAAGGGTGGCGGACGGAACGACAGACATCCTCTTCATCCGGCCGACGAAAGACCCTAGGGCGCATCTGGCGACGATGGAAGTCAAAAACGGCCATATCGTACAGGCGCGAACCAAGAACAACGGAAATCTGCCCAAGGACGTGGAAGCCTTCGTCGAGCGCTTCCGTCGGGCGGTATTGGAACAAGAAGGAAGGAGCAGGAGCGCATGAGCGAAGAGCAGGAAAAGGCGCTGGCGGCGACAGAGGAAGAACGCCTCGTCACATTGGCGACCGAGATCAACACCATCAAGCAGCAGCAGAGCATCATGATGACCGCCTCGATCGAGATCGGACGGCGCCTCGTCGAAGCGAAAGCCGCTGTCGGGCACGGAGGCTGGGAAGCGTGGCTGAAGGAAAACGTGAACTACAGTCAGCGCACGGCCTCGAACCTCATCAAAGTCTTTCAGGAATACGGCACGGGACAGCAGAAGCTCTTCGGCAAAGAGATAAAATCGCAAGCGCTTGCCGATTTGTCGTACACGCAAGCCGTCGCCCTGCTCGGCATCCGCGATCCCGATGAGCGTGCCGACTTCCTCGAGGAGCACGACGTCGCCGCCATGACGACGCGCGAGCTGGAACAAGCCATCAAGGAGCGCGACGCCGCGAAGAAAGAAGCCGCCGAAGCGCGGGAAAAGTACAAAGAGCAAGATGAGGAAATTCGTTCGCTCCGAACCGATGGAGAGCGGATGGAACGCGAAAGGCGGGAACTACAGAATCGCAACGGCTACCTGCAGCAGGCCTTGGCGGATTCCAAGTCAGAAGGCAAGGAGAACGAAGAAACCAAGGCGCGGCTCCAAGAAGCGCAGGAGCGCACGGCGAAGCTCGAAGAAGAACTTGCAGCACTGAAAGCCGCGCCCATTGAGACGGCGACCATCGAAGTGGAGAAGATACCCGAGGATGTCGCCGCCGAACTCGCCCGCCTGCGCCAAGAAGCCGAAGAGAGGAGCGCACAAGCGGCGCTGCAAGGAGAAGGTGAAAAGCAGAAAGCCCTCTTCGCCGCCCGCTTCGCTCTCGTGCAGGAAGGATTCAACGAACTCCTGCGCCTCGTGCGCAATATGGACGAAGAAGACCGCGACCGCTACCAGGCCGCCATCAGTAAGCTCCTCGTCGCCATGCAGGAAGCCGTGTAAGGAGGAAAAGAAAATGCTCAAAGAAAAAGAAGTGCGCAAGATGTACCAAGGAAAGCTCAACGAAGCCGTCAAGCGCATGAGTGAAGACGTGACACTGTGGCGGCTTCGCCAATATCTGCCGACGTTCGAGAAGCTCTACGCGCTGGGCGAGGTGCTTGAGATCAGCCGAGAGGGGACGGAAGAGGCGCTTGCCGAGCAGCTGATGCAGCATTGGGAAGAAATGCGCTGCAAGCAGAACATCCCTGCATGATGTAGGGATAAAACAGGAGCGATACAACATCTTGTAGGTTGACGAGGAAGCTCTACCTCCTTGTCCCTCGATAAAACCGTTAATAATTCGCATATTTCGACGAGGAGGACGCGATGCCGTATATCGAGAGGAAGACCTACACGAAAGATCATGACGTCATCCGATGGGAGAAATATTATTGCTACCTGTTCCGTCCCGAAGGAATCCCGCTGCAAGAACTTCGCGCGAAGAAGGAAAAGGAATCGCCCGACGACTTGAAGCGCAGGAACGCCAAGCGAAGGGAGAGCAACATCGCCATGCGGATCGCCAACAACTTCAAGGAAGGAGACGCCTACCTGACCATGACCTACGATGCGGAACATCTGCCGAAGGGAGAGGAGCGAAAAGAGCGCGTGGAAAAAGACCTGCGGAACCTCCTCGGGCGAATCGGGCGTCGGTACAAGAAGGAAGGGCAAGAATTTCGCTATGTGACGACGCCGGAGAATGTCGCGCCGGGCAAGAAGGGAAGGCCGCACATTCACATCCTGCTCCCCGCGCTGAAGGTCGCGACGACCGACCGCGAGCTTGAACGGCTCTTCGGGAAAATCTGGGGAAAGGGGCGCGTTCACGTTCGGCAGTACGGCGGGGAAATCACCGACGCGGCGAGACTCGCTTCCTACTTTGGCAAAGAAGGCAAGTCGGAAGGCGGCGCGAGAATCCGCTTCTCAAGGAATTGCGAAATGCCGAGGCAGCAGAAGAAAATCATCCGCCGCGCGGACTGCTTCTCGCAGGACGTCCGCGTGCCCAAGGGCTACCGCCTCGTCAAGGAACTGACCTATCAGGGATTCACGCGTGACGGCTATCCGTGCCAGACCATCATGCTGGAAAAGCTGCGAGGAAGGGAAGAGCAGGAAAACCGCCGCTACACGATGGATGAATCAGGAGCACACGAGAAGGAAAGAAGGAGAAAAACGAATGAACCATTGGACAGGCAGCGGGCGACTGGCAAAAGACCCGGAACTTCGCTACACGCAGAGCGGCAAGGCCGTGACGCAGTTCACGCTCGCCGTCGATCGAAAGCGGGCGGCGACCGGCAAGACTGAGACGGACTTCCCGCCGTGCATCGCATGGGAAAAGCTCGCCGAGACCATCGCCGAATACTGCCACAAGGGGGAAAAGCTCATGGTCGAGGGGCGCGTGCAGGTCAGGAGCTACGAGGCGAAGGACAAGACGCGCCGCTATGTGACGGAAATCATCGTGACAGGCATGGAATTCTGTGAGAGCAGGAAGTCGCAGGAAGAACGGGCGGAACGTGCAGAGATGCAAGAAGCGCCGGAGTCGCAACAGCCGCAGCAGCATAACCTTTTCAGCGGCGCGAAAGCGGTGCGCGATGAAGAAATACCGTTTTAGACAAAAGGGGAGATGCAGCATGGCGAGGCGCAAATGGAATCCGCCGAAGAGAATCTATGCGGCGTACCGTGGCGATGCGTACATCGGCGAAGGCACGATTGCAGAAATTGCCGCCATGGCGGGCGTGAGCTACGCTACGGCGAAATGGGGAAGGAGTCTCGCCGCACGAAAGCGCGATGCGATGCGGAAGGGAATCCGATCGAAGGGCATATTGATCTTGGAGCCTGTCGGCACGGAAGGAGAAGACGTATGAGGCACGGAGGACAGAGAAGCCGCCGCTATATGCGGCGGGAAAGGGAGAGAGCGCTGCAGAAGCGGCTCATCGCCTTGGGACGTGAAGTGGAAAGGAGAAAGCAGAATGGAAAACGTGAAGACTTGGCAGACAAAGACGATGCTTGAAAAACTGGACGGCTTGCGAGAACTGCTTGAAAGCCAGGAGCGGCAGATGCAGGAACTGCGCGAGGAAAACAACTGGTACAAGAACAATTATCGCATGATGGAAGAATCTCTGCCGCAGCCGTGCCGCAAGTTCAAGGACGCCACGACGACAGAATTTATCGCCAAGCTTGCCGAAGAAACATCCGAAGTCGTACAGGAAGCCTTGCAGCTTGCCTCGCTGAAGCGGGCGGACGCCATGCAGACCGAAGAAGCGAAGGAAACGAGGACGCACCTCGCCGAAGAGCTGACCGACGTCAAGACGCTTGCTGAGACGTGGCTTGCCGCCCTGGGCTATGACGCCGTGAAGCGCGGCAGAGTGCAGGAAGCCATCAACGCGAAGAACAAGGCGCGGGGGTATTGGTGAGTGATGCTCGGTAGTCTGTTTGACGGGATCGGCGGCGAATCATGGAGGTGACATGAATGCTCAAAGAGCTCGGCCTATACGGCGAGATCGACAAGGTGGCGCGTGCCATGGCGCGACTGCGCTTGCATGAGCCGCCAGAGGGATATTATGTGGCGTTTAGCGGCGGCAAGGATAGCTGCGTCGTGCTCGATCTCTGCAAGCGGGCGGGCGTCAAGTACGACGCACATTACAATGTGACCACTGTAGACCCGCCCGAGCTGGTCAACTTTATCCGCCGCGCATATCCGGAGGCTTGGGAGGGGCGAAACAAGCCGCAAAAGACGATGTGGCAGCTGATCCCCGAAAAGCGGATGCCGCCGACGCGGGTTGTGCGTTACCGCTGCCAAGCGCTCAAGGAGGGCGGCGGTATGGGACGGTTTGTCGTCACGGGAGTAAGACATGCGGAGTCGGTAAAGCGAGCGAAACGCAAGCTCGTTGAGACGTGCAGCCAACATAAAGCCAAGCGATACATCCATCCGATCATTGATTGGTCGGAGGCAGAGGTGTGGGAGTACATCCACACCTATGATGTGCCGTATTGCTCGCTGTACGATGAGGGATTTAAACGGCTCGGCTGTGTCCTCTGTCCGTATCAAGGGACGCGCGGCATGATGCGCGATGCGAAGCGTTGGCCGAAGCTCGCTAGGGCGTATGAGCGAGCATTTGACCGCATGATTGCCAAGCGGCGTGCTGATGGGATGCCGACGGAATGGCAGACGGGCGCGGATGTCATGCGTTGGTGGATTGGCGCAGACCATCGCGCAAAGGAGGACGACAAACAAATTACGCTCTTCGGTCTACGGTTAGATGAAACAGCTGTGTAAAGGAGAAGATAGACAATGATGCAGGACTACAGCGAGTTCCTTCAATCGAAGATGGTGATTGCGCCAAAGAGCGGCATCCGCGTCGAGCGCGAAGAAATCAGCGCGGCATTGAAGCCTCATCAGCGAGATGCTGTCATGTGGGCGGCAGAAGGCGGCAGGCGGGCGATCTTCGCCGCCTTCGGGCTGGGCAAGACCGTCATGCAGCTCGAATGGTGCCGCCTGATTCACGAGCACAAGGGCGGGCGGCTGCTCATCGTCTGCCCGCTCGGCGTAAAGCAGGAGTTCATGCGCGACGCGAAAGACCTCTTGGGCATGGAACCGCCCGTCTATGTGCGCAGCATGGCAGAAGTGAACGCGGCGGGCGGCTGGCTGATGATCACGAACTATGAGCGCGTGCGCGACGGCGACATCACACCGCAGGACTTCGCGGGCACGGCGCTCGACGAAGCCGCCGTCCTTCGCTCCTTCGGCAGCAAGACATATCAGACATTCCTTGACAAGTTCCGAGGCGTGCCCTACAAGCTCGTATCGACCGCCACGCCATCGCCGAACAAGTACAAGGAGCTGATCCACTACGCGGGCTATTTGGAAATCATGGACACGGGACAGGCGCTCACACGCTTCTTCAAGCGCGACAGCACGAAAGCCAACAACCTGACGCTCTATCCGCACAAGGAAAAAGAATTTTGGCTTTGGCTTTCCACTTGGGCGCTTTTCATCCAGAAGCCGTCCAACCTCGGCTACGACGATGCGGGCTATGCCCTGCCCGAGCTGGAAATCCGCTATCACGAACTGCGCCGCAAGAGCGGCATGACCGAAGAAAAGGACGGCCAGCTCAAGATGTTCCAAGACGCGGCGGAAGGCCTCAAGCAAGCGGCGCGTAAAAAGCGCGAGAGCATCGCCGCCCGCGTCGCCAAAGCAAAACAGATTGTCGATGAAGCGCCGGACGATCACTTCATCCTCTGGCACGACCTTGAAGATGAACGCCACGCCATCAAGCGTGCAATGCCCGAAGTCAAGGAAATCTACGGCTCGCAGGATATGGAAAAGCGCGAGCGCAACACGCTCGACTTCTCCGACGGGAAGTTCCGCCTCCTCGCGACGAAGAAAGAGCTGTCGGGAAGCGGCTGCAACTTCCAGCGCCATTGCCACCGCATGATCTTCGTCGGCATCGACTACGAGTTCAACGACTTCATTCAGGCGATTCACCGCTGTCACCGCTTCCTGCAGGAAGAAAAGGTCATCGTAGACATCATCTACATGGACACCGAGCAGGAAATCTTGAAAGCTCTGCAGAGGAAATGGCGGCAATACGACCGCCTGACGGAACAGATGGAAAAAATCATCGAAGAATATGGACTGGGCGGCGCACATGCCGCCCAAGAGATGAAGCGAAGCATAGGAGTGAAGCGCGTGGAAGTCAAGGGAATCGGCTGGAAAGCCATCAATAATGACTGCATCGAAGAAACGAAGAACATGCAGGAAAACTCCATCGACGAGATCATCACCTCGATACCGTTCTCCAACCACTACGAATACACGGCGAGTTACAACGACTTCGGGCACAACGAAGACACGGCGAAGTTCTTCGAGCAGATGGACTACCTTTCGCCGAACCTCTTGAAGATTCTGAAGCCCGGACGGGTGTTCGCGTGCCACGTCAAAGACCGCGTGCTCTTCGGCAACGCGACGGGAACGGGAATGCCGACCATCGAGCCGTTCCATGCGCTGTGCATCGCGCACTACATGAAGCACGGCTTCCAGTACTTCGGCATGATCACCGTCGTGACCGACGTCGTGCGCGAGAACAACCAGACGTACCGCCTCGGCTGGACGGAACAATGCAAGGACGGCAGCAAGATGGGCGTCGGCTGCCCCGAATACGTCCTGCTCTTTCGCAAACTGCCGACGGACAGATCCAAGGCGTACGCCGACACGCCCGTAGCGAAGAGTAAGAAAGAATACACGCGGGCGCGCTGGCAGATCGACGCGCACGGCTACTGGCGCTCAAGCGGCGACCGCCTCTTGACGAAGAAAGAAGTTCTGAGCTTCCCCGTCAGCGACCTGCAGCGCGTCTATCGAAAGTACAGCAGGGAGAGCGTCTACGACTACAAAGAGCACGTCGCCATGGCGGAAAAGCTCGACAAGGACGGCAAGCTCCCTGCCTCCTTCATGGTCGTCGCGCCGGGAAGCTGGGCGGATGAAGTCTGGGACGACATCAACCGCATGAGGACGATGAACACCCTGCAGGCGCAAAAAGGCAGACAGCTCCACGTCTGCCCCTTGCAGATTGAGATCGTCGACCGACTGATCGAGCGCTACAGCAACGTCGGAGACACCATATTCGATCCCTTCGGCGGACTCATGACCGTCCCCGTGCGGGCGCTGCACCTCGGGCGGCACGGCTTGGCGACGGAACTGAACAGCGACTATTTCCGCGACGGCGTCGGCTATCTGAAAGCGGAAGAGATAAAGAAGGGAGAGCCGTCCTTGTTTGACTTCTTGGACGATGTAGGATGAAGAGCGCCAAAAAGAGCGGCAGAAACGCCGCTCTTTCGGTGCGTGTGAACCATTTTACTGTTGTCGGTAAAATGGTGAATCGGACATGAATCGGACATGAATCGGACAGCGGCGGACGGTGACGGACGGTGACGGACGAGAAGGGGAGGAATCTGCATGGAACACGGCGACTGCATCAAGGAAACAAAGCGCATACTGGGGCGGTACAACAAGATGAAGGTCGCCGTGCAGAACCTCGCGGAAGAAATCGAGGCACGAACGTCCGCTCTCCAAGGCGAGTCCGTCGCCATCGCCCGCTATGGAGATGAGCCGATGGGCGGCACGTCGGAGCTGACGGCTACGGAGGCAGCGGCAGAGAGACGAATGAAGACGACGGCAGACATCGCGGTGATGGAGCAGCGCAAGCAGGACATGGAGCGGACGCTGCGGGCGGTGGATCGTGCGCTGTCTTGCCTCTCGGCTAATGATGAGCGTCTCGTGCGCGGGCGGTATATCGATGGCTATGCCTGGTGGCGTGTTGCGCGGGAGGCGGGGTATACGGAGAAGTGGGCGCGTGATAAGGGTGGCAGAGCTCTTCGTGATGTGGCGTTGATGGTGTTTGGGGTGAGTGGAAGACCATATCAAGTGAAACTTTTATTTGACTAGTAAATGAGATCGTATAATAGTATAATAACCTTGTGAATGAAAATATGGGAAGGTGAGTACTGTGGAAGAGTTAAATCGAATAATCAATTTTCTTGATGTAACTGAAACAACTATGATGAGATTATATTTTACACGTAAGGCGAAAACAGGATATGTAACATTTGCTCCTAATATAGAACGGGGGTTATTAGAAGATTTATTAGGCTTGATACAATCCTTTTTAGAAGAAAGGCGAGGATATAATGTAATAGATTATGATCCTGTGGTTTATCAAGACCAGTCTATCGAAAAGTGTACGGTGAATTATGTCGGAAATTATGATGAAGTTTTACAAAGTTTTTTGCATCCTGATAATGTAGATACATCACTTTCTCCTGATAAATTAACTTTTTATTGTTTGGAGATCTGCAGAGGCAATGACGTATGCAGAATGTATCGACGAGTTACTAAATTTCGTAGACTTACTACGAAAGGAATAGTAGCATACTTTTCTGGAAATAAACTAAATCGAATGGAACCTCAAATGTTAGGCATAGATGGATTCGTTGACCTGATTGAACTTTCGGGGAATTTGTATATAATGAACCATATATCGCTTGAACGTATTTTCCGATTAGAAGAAAAATTTTCAAGTAGAGCTAGAGCGGCACTAGCTTTGCTGGGAAGTACTGGTCGTATATATAATTTTGAGCAATTTGAGGAAGATTGTTTGGGGGATCAAAGGTATCATAAGACACTAAGTAAAATGTTGGATGGCAATGAGGATTTTGGAAGAGCTTTTGATAATTTTTCGAATATACGTGAAGTGATTGAGATGTTTAACTTGGATATCGATATTGAAGATGGCGAGATTCCGCAAATACGTTATGAAGATAAAAGTCAAAGAATGGATATATTAAGGATTATCAATGATGCTTACTACAGAAGCATTATTAGAGAGCGTACAGGTATTGACGTATTAAGATGATTAAAATGAGGTGATGGTGATGAGAAAGTCAGCTTGGATAATGCGATTGCTCATGTTCATTTCCTCCTATTTCCCCCTGTATATTTTGTTATTTATCTATCAGTTTTGTGAATTGAGATGTCTGTTCGGAAGGATACAATCATGTGAAAGTATCCGTAGTTTATTTATAGAAAATATTATAATCATATGTGTTGTTTTGTTTTTGGTTTTAGGTGTGATTATTTCATTACTCAGCATTGTTTTATTGAAAAAGTCATGCTCAGGGAATGTATGTCATGTGGAGGGGGTAAAACGAACAGATGACAAAGTAATGGATTATGTATTCACCTATATCTTACCTATTCTTAGTTTTTCACCAGATAATCCGCCAACAGTCCTTGTAAACGTACTGCTTTTTTCGTTGTTAGGATATTTATATGTAAAATTGAATTTGATATTTATAAATCCTCTATGGACGATGTTTGGATATGTTTCATATGAATATAAGGATGGACATATAATTACGGATATGAGCATAGAAGATCTTCGAACAAAAACCGCGGTAAATGGAGTTTTTTTAGCAAATGGTATATTTTTGTCTCATAGTTGTGAGAACCAAACAATCTTTAGGTAAATACTGTTTTTATACGCTGTGGATAACTCATCCTGATTTCCAACATACATTTTAACAGGCTTTTTGTTCCCTTTTACTTCCTTGTTTTCGCCGAAATCCGTGATATACTGGTAATATCTAAAATTGCATACGGGCACAGGGGCGTCGCACAGGCGGCGTCCTTTTTGTATGCAGGAAAGACGTGATGGACGCACGTTTTCTGTTTCACCTGTTGCAATCCGCACGCTTGGAAAGGCTCAACACGAGCAGCACAGTTCCGTCGCTGCCGAGAGAGAAGCTGGCAAACATGGTGATTCTTGTGCCGCCGCTCGCCATACCAACGGGAAGCCGCGCGAGTGATGGACGGGATGCTGACGGAAATCGGGAGTATTGAGGATGCAATGCAGCGTCTTAGTGGCATCGGGACATACGCGCTGGAAGAGGTGTTCAAGCTGCTGGAGAGAGGGTGCGAACCTGCGAGACGGCAGGGAGGCGCAGCGCAGATGTTGTTGTCGTTGTAACGGCATGATGTTTCCATTTTTGTAACATTTTATAAATGTGACTTTATTGTTTTTACAAAATTAGCGGGTTTTATAAACTTGGGGAGTGTGGTGAGTATGTAATATGGCGAAAGGGCATGAGAATCTAAAGCCAATCGGAAAACGAACCACGGACGAAGCACGGGAAATCAGCAAAAAAGGCGGCATCGCGAGCGGTGCATCTCGCCGCCGCAAGAAGGCGCTCAGAACCGCGCTCAAAGAGGTGATGGCGATGCAGCTCAAGGAACTGCACCCCGATATGCAGGCCGCGATCATGCAGGCGGCAAAACTCGGCGATGCGGAGCTGACTGTTAGCGATGCCGTGCTTGGCAGCATTATCCGTAGCGCCTGTGCTGGCAATCCGAAGATGATGAAAATTTTGCTTGATACTATCGGCGAGAGCGCCGACATTCGTCTGCAGGAGCGCGAGGTCAAGCTGAAGGAGCGGGCGCTTGACAGCGGGCAATTCGATGCGTCGCTTAATGTCACGATCAAGCCCAAGGAGATGTCGCCCGATGGAGGTCACGAAGGAGATTAACCCGCACTTTGAGGCGTTTCTTTTCGACTGGGGCAGCAAGATATATTTCCTCGTTGGCGCGGCTATGGATCGTCGAAGTCGTATCATGTCGCGCTCAAGGTCGTTCTGAAACTCCTCTCGGAGCGTCGGACGGTGCTTGTTGTGCGTGAGGTCTACGACACCATCCGCGACAGCTGCTTCTCTCTCTTTCGGGAGATTGTGGAGGACATGGGACTGGGCGCGTTCGTCCAGTTTAATGCCTCGCCGATGCAGATGCGCTTCCGAAACGGCAGTAAGATTGTATTTAAGGGGATGGACAAGCCTGCAAAGCTCAAGTCCATCAACAACATAAGCCTCATCTGGGTGGAGGAATGCAGCGAACTCAAGTATGCGGGATTCAAGGAGCTGCTTGGGCGGCTACGTCATCCGACGCTGCCGTTGCATATTCTCCTCACGACCAACCCTGTGGCGCGGTCGAATTGGACGTATCAACACTTTTTCCAAAGTCGAGGATTGGACGATCAGGAGTTTTATCGGCAGCGTGTGATGCGCGAAGGGAACATCTATTATCACCATTCCGTTGCCGACGACAATCTCTTTTTGCCGCCTGAGTACATCGCGCAGCTCGACGAGATGCAGGGTTACGATGCCGACCTTTACCGCGTCGCCCGTCTCGGGCAGTTTGGTGTGAACGGCAAGCTCGTCCTGCCGCAGTTTGAGGTCATGCTGCACGATGAGGTCATGGCGGCGGTCGAGGAAATACCGAGGAAATACCTACGCGTTGGCATGGATTTCGGCTTTGAAACATCGTACAATGCCGTCGTCCGCATGGCGATCGACCATGAGCGCAAGTGGCTGTACATTTACTGGGAGTATTATCGCAACCACATGACGGACGACGAGACGGCGGACGCTCTTGAGGAGTTCGTGTGGACGCGCGAGTGTATCAAGGCGGATTCGGCAGAGCCGAAGGCGATCCGCTACTACCAGAAGCGCGGTTTCAACATGGTCGCGACGCGTAAGAGCAATGGCGGCAGACGCCACTCGCGCCTCGACAACACGCGCAAGATGAAACGCTTTCGCCGTATTATATGCTCGGATATGTGCGTGCACTGCATTGAGGAGCTGAAAGAGCTGACGTATGCGACTGACCGCAACGATGAGATTATCCCCGATGAGTTCAGCAGGGACAGCCATTGTTTTAGCGCCATGTGGTACGGGCTGGATGATTATGACGTGGTTGACGTCAAGCACAGATTCACGAAGGAGGCTTTCGGGCTATGAGGGTGCAGACAATGAAAGAGGCTCTGGAAGAGCGAGACATCATGGACGTGCTCCTCTGGCACGAGCGAAGCTTCCTGCCGCGTGTTCTGCGGCTGAAGGACTACTATGCAGGCAATCATGACATCTTGGGCAAGGCGCAACGCTCCAACAATGCGCCGAACAATCGTATCGTTGCGAACTACTGTGAGTACATCGCCAACATGAGCACAGGATTCTTTATGGGGCAGCCTGTCGCCTACTCGTCCGTTTCGGGCGATACGGAGGCGGTCAAGGCTTTGCAGGATGTGTTCCGCTACAACGACGAAGCGGAGGGGAATCTACAGCTTGCGGGAGAGTCGAGTGTCACGGGGGCGGCATACGAGGTGCTTTATCTCGATGCGGATGCCGAAATTCGTTTTTGTTCGATTCCTGCCGAGCAGATGATTCTTGTCACAGATGCGACGCTGGAAAAGAACCTCGTCGCCGCCATCCGTCGTTATCGCGTCTTGGGACTGGACGGATCAAGCTACCGCGATCACGTCGACGTGTACGACGCGCAGACGGTCACGAGCTACGACTACGACGCGGGCAAGATTACACGGCGCGGCGAACCTCGTCCGCACTACTTCGACGGTGTTCCCGTCATCGAGTACCCGAACAACGAGGCAAGGCGCGGCGACTTTGAGGGCGTCATAACGCTCGTGGACGCCTACAACAAGGCGCAGAGTTTGACGCTCGACGATATGGAGGACTTCACGGATGCCTACCTCATCCTTAAGGGCATGGGCGGCACGAATGCTGAGGACGTAGCGGAGCTTCGTCGCAACAAGGTCATTGTCATCGATGCGGAAGGTGGCGCGGAATGGCTTATCAAGAATCTCAACGACACCTACATTGAGAACATCAAGACGCGACTGCAGAATGATATCCACAAGTTCAGCTCCATTCCCGACATGAGCGACGATGCTTTCGCGGGCAATGCGTCAGGCGTCGCCATCAAGTACAACCTCATTGGCTTGGAACAGATACGCAGCCGCAAGGAGCGATGCTTCAAAAAGGGCCTGCAGCGGCGCATCGAGCTGATCGCAGGGATGCTCAAGATGAAGAGCAAGGCGGACATCGACTTCCGCGATATTGAGATCACGTTCACGGCGAACATTCCCGCCAACAACCAGGAACAGGCGGATATTGTAAAGACGCTTTACGGCCTCGTGTCACAGAAGCGTCTTTTGTCTCTCTTGCCTTTTGTGACCGATCCCGCCGAAGAGCTTGAGGAGCTGAAAAGGGAACAAGAGCAAGATGGCGCGGACGACTACGACGAACTGACGGGAGGCGCAGGCCATGACGAAGAAGGCGACGCCGACGGAAACGTATTGGCAGAAGCGTCAAAGGGAACTGGAAGAGGAGTGGAACAGGAAGAGCCGCCAAGAGATTGAGCGCGAGTTGAAAGCATACTATGAGCAGTCGCTCGCGCACATCGAGAAGGACATCCGGACGCTTTATCAGCGGTTCGCGACGGACAATGGCCTGGACATGACGGCGGCGCAGCGGCTTCTCATGGGCAGCGAGTACCGCGTGTGGCGCATGGACTTGCAGGAGTACGTTGCGAAAATTAACGCGACGGGCGACAAGGAGCTTCTGCGTGAGCTGAACACGCTCGCGATGCGTAGCCGTATCACACGGCTCGATGCCCTGCGCTCGGAAACCATCAAGGAAATGATTCGCTTGTCGGAAAAGACGGAACGGGCGATGAGACGCTTTCTGCCGTCATCGTACAAAGACTTTTACTATCGCGGTCTCTATGAGATCGGCAAGACGCGAGGGCTTCGGAGCGCGGCGGGCGTCGTGGACGGCAAGCGCATTGAGGCTGTGCTGCGCACGCCATGGAGCGGCAAGAACTACTCGGAGCGCATCTGGCACAACAACGCCAAGCTCGGCGAAACGATCCAGCGTAATATCGTCGCCGCCGCTCATCGGGGCGTGCCTGTCGCCGACATGGTGCGTGACGTAAAGGACCGCATGGGCGTCGGCACGAGTGATGCGACGCGGCTTGTGCGCACGGAGCTGAATTATGTGCAGAATCAGGCGGCGCTCGATTCCATCAAGGATGCGGGTATGGAATACTACCGCTTTACGGCGACGCTCGACAATCGCACGTCGCCCATGTGTAGGAGTAAGGACGGCGAGGTTTTCCCCGTAGAGGACGCTGAGCCAGGGACGAACATGCCGCCGCTGCATCCGAGGTGCAGGAGCATCATTTCGGGCAGTCTCTATGCCGAGCATAAGCCGCGCACGGGGATGCGGATCGCGAGAGACGAGTATGGGAAGAATGTTTTTGTGCCTGCAGGCATGAGGTATGAGGACTGGAAGAAGTATATTGATGCCCCTAGGCCATCAATACAAGATGTGACGAAGGAGTATATCGAACGAGCAAAGCCTAGGAAAGGTACTGTTTCTTATGAGGGCGGCTACAACCGCTCGGAGCATAAAGAGGAAATAGATGCTGCTAAATGGCTTTATAAGACCTTTGGTGGCTCCGTTACGCTTTTACAGGAGATCAATGCGGATAAGAAAAAGACCCCGGACATCTGGACTGGACTGCTCCCCAAAATACGGACAGTGAATAAAAATCCCTCCTGTTGTAGAA
>ERZ773035.1160-NODE-1160-length-19641-cov-7.852241_pt1 | contig 19641 bp, 13 predicted proteins | sample MGYA00511487_ERZ773035 | MGnify/ENA primary metagenome ERZ773035 (study PRJEB29015, sample SAMEA2737985) | human oral metagenome | biome: human oral; feature: human-associated habitat; material: dental | place: China | collected 2024 ...
AGCAGACAAAAATAAGACACCCTGACGAAAAACTCCGTCAAGGTGTCTTATTTTTGGATTGTATCAACTATATTTTAGCACATATATTTTTTGATGACAAACGAAAAAGCCGCCCCGGAAAGCCGGAGCAGCTTTTCGCACAATATGAAATCTCCGCTTTACCGCCCAATTCCAAGCGGGGAGAAGATCGCATAGACGGTGAAGATACCGAGGACAACGACAACGGCGACGTACTTACGATACTTCCACGGCGTAAGGTCAACCTTGTTCGCGTTCGGCGCGAACGAATAGCCGCCCGCGCGCGGTGCGAACTTCGTCGAGCCCCACATGACGAGGATGTCAAGGAAGAAGAGTACGCTGTGAATGTAGAGGAAGTTCAGATCGCCGAAGAGGAACTTCGCGATGATGTAGACAACGATGTGAAACGTGAAACAGATCTTTGCCCCCACCGCCGAGACATTCTTATTGAAGAAGCCGAAGAGGATAATGACGATGAGCGGAATGTTGTAGAAGCCCACATATTCCTGCAGGAAGTTGTAAAGCCCCGTCGGCGCGTTGATGAGGAGCGGTGCAAGCCCGATGGAGACGAGCGCGATGACGACATTCGTGATCTTGCCCACACGCACCACACTCTGCTCGGATGCACTCTTTCGGAAAATGCCCTTGTAGAAGTCCAGCGAGAAGAGCGTTGCAGCGCTGTTGAGCGCGGCGACATAGGTGCTGAGAATCGCCCCGAAGATGATTGCGCCGAACACACCGTACATCCACTGCGGCAGGATTGCCTTGACCAGCGTCGGATATGCAGCATCCGGCAGGGGCAGGGAGCCGTCGAACATGACGAAGGCGATGATGCCCGGCAGAACGAGGAAGAGAGGACCAAAGAGCTTGAAGATCGCAAGGGTCAGAACACCCTTCTGCCCCTCCGCAAGGTTGCGCCCCGCAATGGTCTTCTGCACAATGAACTGGTTCGTGTTCCAGTAGAACATCGTGTTAAAGAGCAGCCCGAGCAGGAGCGTCGGCCACGGCACCGCCTTCGAGTCGATTGCGCCGATGGCGTTCAGCTTCTCAGGAGCCGACGCCGCCATGCGTGAGAAGCCGTCCACAATACTGCCGTCACCGAGCATGTAAAGCCCGATGAACGGGATGCTGATGCCGCCGACGAGGAGCCCCACGCCGTAGACGCTGTCACTCACCGCACTGATGCCCATGCCGCCCATGAGGAGATAGGCAAGCCCCACGATGCCGACAATCGCCGCCGTCACCATGATTCCCTCATACTGCGTGATGCCGAGGATCTCACTCACGCTGAACAACTGATTAAAGACGAGTGCGCCGGAGTAGAGAATGCCCGGCAGCAGGATGAAAGCGTAGCTCGTCTGAATCAGGAACGAGATGACGAGCCGGAACTGATTGTCGTAGCGCAGCGCCAGAAACTCCGGAATCGTCGAGACACCGTGGCGCAGATAGTTCGGCAGGAAGACAAAGGCGAGCGTCAGAATCGAGAAGCACGCGATGATCTCCCACGCCATGACCTCCATGCCGACCGCATACGCAAGTCCGCTCTGCCCAACGATCTGCTCCGTTGAGAGATTCGCCATGAGCATCGTCCCCGCGATGACCAGACCGCCGAGACTGCGCCCGCTGAAGAAATACCCGTCGGTATTCTCCTTGTTGATATTCCTCGTCCGGTACCATGCAAAAATCCAGATGCCGGCGACGATCACGAGGAATGATAGAATTGGAATCATTACAGTTCCTCCCATGAATCCTTTGGAGCCAAAACGTATCATAACAGACTCATTAAAGCCCCTAAACATAATAATAACATAACCAGTCATTATTATACATATTTCATCACAGATAACAAGTCCCAAAAACAGAAGGAGCCGCTGTACGAAAGAAAAAATTTCGTACAGCGGCTCCCCGCACCTTGTGTCGGTTTTTCCTTACTTTCCACCGCGGCGGCGCAGTTCGACATAGTTCAGGATGAGCTCTGCCGCCTGCTCCAGAGAAAGCTTGCTCGTGTTTATCAGGAGATCATAGTTCTCCGGCGCCCCCCAGACCTGCCCCGTGTAGTAGGCATAGTACTGTTTGCGGATCGCATCCTCGGCATCGAGTTCCTTAAGCGTACGTTTGCCGTAATGTGTCTTGGAACGCTCCTGACGGAACTCCTCATCCGCGTAGATGAAGAACGAGAACGCATTCGGATTGTCCTTGAGGATGTAGTCGGCACAGCGTCCGAGGAAGACAGCGCTCTCCACCTCTGCAATCTTGAGGATGGTCTTTGCCTGCTCGATATACATGCGGTTGTGCTGCGGCATGCGGTCGTAGGCATAGTCCCCCAGATCGCCGTATCCCGTGCCCGGCGCATTGTAGGAACTCTCGATGAGTGCGTTGAAATCATCTGCGGTCCCAAGTTTCTCCGCTGCCATAGCGACGATCTTGCGGTCATAACGACGCACACCCAACTTTTGGGCAACCATCTCCGCAACCTCACGACCGCCACTGCCATACTGGCGCGTGATCGTGATAAGTGTTTTCTGATCCATCGTGTCTCTCCTTTCAGGTCTGCAAACGACTGTGCAGATGATTACATCTCGCCGCGTGCCTCGCGTGCAACGAGCTCGCGCATGATCTCAGGATACTTCTTGTCCAGCTGGTAGAAGTAGAGAAGAACAACGAGGACAGCCCAGACGAAGATCGGTCCCCACATATAGATGTTGACGATCATGTCAAGGACCTGCTGGCTCTGCATGATGGAGCCGGAGGACGACGCAACGTAGCCCGCATAGGAGAGCAGCCCCGTGAGAACTGCGCTCGTAAGACCCGAGCCGACCTTCGTGCCAACCGAGCCGCCCGAGAAGATGAGTCCTTCCTGACGCACATGCGTCTTCCACTGACCATACTCGACCGCATCGCCGAGGAAGCCGAAGATAACGGACTGCACAGGGGCGAAACCGATGCCACGGATGACGCAGCTGAAGATGACCCAGTTCAGATCCGTCGGATTGATGAGGAAGATCGCATGTCCGACGAAGCAGAGCACAACGCCCGCGAGGGACATGTTGCGCTTGCCGAACTTCCGCAGCAGGCGCGGGCTGAACACCGCCATGACAAAGATCGTAATCAGCGTTTCCATGAGGTAGAGGCTACCGTAGATCGTGTCATCGGCGAAGATATACTTGCAGTAGTACGGGAGAATCGTGCCCGTGATCGTGAAGATGACATTCTGCATCATCCAGACCGTCATGCCCGCCCAGAAGTACGGGTTGACCGCAAGGCATTTGAGCGCCTTGCCAACGGGAATCTTCGCGACCTTTTCACGCGCCTCGATGACAACCGTCTCTTTGCAGCGCGAGAAGCAGAAGAGCAGGAGACCGAGTCCGAGAACTGCCCACATGCTCATGACCTGAACCCACGCCATCTGCGTGTCGCCAAAGACTTTGACGAGCGGAAGTGTTGCCGAAACCGAGAGGATACGTCCCCACGGGGAGAGGCACATACGTGTGATCGAAAGCATGTCGCGCTCACGTGAGGAACGTGTCATCATCGCCGACAGCGAGCCGTACGGCAAATTCAGCGCCGTATAACAGACCGTCGTGCAAAGGTTGTACGTAACGAACAGATAGGCGAACTGCATCGCCGACGAACCTTGCGGTACCGTATAGATAAGTACAATAGAAATGGCAAACGGTATGCTTCCCCAAAGAATCCAAGGGCGCGATTTTCCCCATTTGGAATTCGTCTTCTCGACAATGAAGCCCATGATGACGTCCGAGACGCCGTCAAAGCATCGTGAGAGCAGCATGACCATACCGACCATCGCGGGATCAATGCCGGCGTAATCGGTGTAGAAGAACGTCAGAATGCCCATTGCGCCCCATACAACGTTCTGGGCGGTGTCGCCCAGACCATAGGCGACGCGGGTCATCCACGGCAGTCTACTGTCTGCAGCAGGCATCGGTGAATTACTCATCACTTTTCCTCCTTCTTCAATCGAAAGCGGGTACATTTAACTCCTCTGAACTTTCCCGAGCTCATCACCTCCGCACAGGAATAGTTAGATTTCTATAATATCTCTATCACTTCATGTGTATCTATTTTATATTTTTTTGCGTTTTATATTCTATAAAATCTTGCTTTCAATCATGGAGAGGAAAATGTGAACGATACCACACAGCACCATATAAAACAAGTCGATCGAAGAATTTTGTGAAAAAAACATGAATTTTTTCTGTACAAAACTATGATATATTGCTCTTATGGTAAAATAAGCATCCGTTTTTATACACTTTCTGCACTATTTTGATGAAGTTATATCGAAAAAGGCTATGAACCGCACGATGCGGCTCATAGCCTTTGGTTTTCATGAAAATGTTTGTCTATCCGTGAATGATGTCTGTATATGCCGGATAGTCGCGCAGACGATCGACGGGTGCAAAACCTACCGCACCGACGAAAGTGCCGCGCTCCCAATCCGAGCGCGTTGCCCACACCATATCCGTGAATCCCGTCTCGTTCTCCGCCGTGATCTGGTACTCATAGAGCACGGGGACGAAGGTGCCCTCGACGCCGACGGTTGCCGAAAAGTCTGTCACAATGCGCAGATACTGTGCCTCCGGCAGCCGGGAAAGTGCCACGTAGTTCGTCCCGTCTTTCAGCACAATCTTCATGCACGCCTTCACCGATGTCTGATCGTCCGACACCTCGATCTGCGCACGCAGCGCCGCCTGTGCGGGAAGCTCCGTCTTTGCCCGCAGCTGCTGAAAGCGCCAATATTTCTTCTGCGTCTTGAATGCCGGATCATAAATCGCGGGATGCCGCCACTCGGTCGTATGCGTACCGACCGTCAGGATGTGACGGAAGTCAAGCCAGACGGCAAGGCTCCCGTGATCGGCACCTGCTGTCTCAGGAGCGGCAAACACCGCCCGCATCGCCTCCTCCGTGAGTCCCTTGCGATAGAAGCGCACGGCGCCGATGCGCCCCGGCAGATGTGTAAAATACTTGGGCTTTCCCAGCTCCGGAAGCACATGCCCGATGTAGGAATAGCCGACGAAGATCGGCTGATCCGCCCACTGACGGATCTCGGCTTTCGCGGGAATCCCCGGCACATGCGCAACCACCGTCCCGTCACAGTAGGAGGTGCCTCCACGCCGTTTGTCAAACGAGATCGCATAGTCCGCCCATGCGCCGACCTTTGCCGCACCGCCCTGCCATTGGTATTCGGTCACATCGTAGCAGGTGCCCCATTTGAGATTGCCGCTGCGGTCCACGACCATGCGCAGCGTATACGCTGCGCCCCAGCCGACCGATATGCCGCGCATCATCAGGGGGTTGTGCCCCATCTCATTCGGGTGGGCGAGCCGATCGACGGCAGCCGACACCATGCCCGTAAAGCCCTGCGGGGCAACGAGCCCCGGCGCGGGCGGGATCTCAATATAGTCCCCATACGATTCCAGATGCACTTCGCGGCGCCCCGCGGTCTCGACAACCTTCGGCGATCCGTGCAGCAGCGCATAATGACCGTTGCCGGAGCGATCCAGGATGCGCGGGATAATGCGAATGCCGCCCTCGACGCGGATCTCCTCCGGCAGCTGATCCGCAATGCTGACCTGATAGACACCGCCTTGACGAAACGCGTGGAAAAAACTCAACAGACGCCGCTCACGCGCGCGAAAAAAGCAGCTCTGTGTCTCGGCAATCCGCTGGTTGATGTAGAGCGGCACGTTCGTGAAGAGCTCGCGGTCGAGGTTGTTGACCGCCTCGATGGTCGCATGAATGCAGTCCGACCGATCTGCACGCAGGGGCGTGATGTGCATATGCGCAAAGGAGAGTTCCTTCGGCTCGAAGACGAAGATCTCCTCCTGCACGTCACCGACAGCGATGCGGTGCGCCCCCGGTGTCCGCGCCTGATAAACCGCACAAACCGTCTGCCGTTCCCCCGGCTCCAGCGCGATGATACGGCTGTGGCGCGGCGCACCGAAGAGGTTCAGCCTCTTTATGCAGCCGTTGTCCGAAAGCTCAATCACGACGGCGGAAAGTACCGCCCCAAGATTCGACACATCCGCCTGCACTTCAACGCGACCATCGTTGTCGAGACGGCTCAGACGGACATTTTCACACACAATCTGCGGCTCCTCGTGTGCCATATGGATCGTATCCACCAACACACGCCCGTCGTCCGCGTCAAACCCGTACAGACGATAGTCCAGTGCCTCGGCAGAGATGTCGAGAACGCCATAGTTGTTCCTGCCCATCGCAACGACCTCGGGGAACTCCTCAAGGATCCGTTTCTCCGGCGTTCCCTTGTCGCAGCCCTCTGCCGGATCCTGCAGGCTCCCCTGCATGACGTAAACGGTACGCGCGCCGATCTCGGGCGTGACCGATACCGCCTTGACATAGCGATGGAGATGCCCCCCGATGACGAGATCGACCCGCCCCCGTTCCGCAAGCGGGACAATGTGACGGTTGTTGAATACATCCGTATAGGGATGGTGCATCATGAGAATACGCCATGACGCCGCCTGTGCGGGTGCGCCCATCAGATCCGCCTCCACCCACGCAAGCGTCTCACGGATGCGGCTGCGGTTCTCCGCGTCGAGCACACAGCCCGCATTCTCCGCATTCATCTCGAAGAGCCCCCACGGCGTACTGTCCACCATGACGATATGCGCGATGCCATAGTTCACGGAAAAGCTGTGTCCGTCCGGTGCTGCGTTCAGATGCTTTGCCTGCGGTCGCATAAAGAGCGTCTCAAAGAACGGACCGTCGTCGTGGTTGCCCCGCGCGTAGAAAACGGGCGTGGAGGCAAGCACCTCCGGAATGCGCTGAAACCAATTCTGCTCGTACTGATTGTGCTCATATCCCGTGCCGAAGGAAATGTCTCCGCCATGCAGAATGAAATCCGGCTGTTCCTCCCCGATCATCGCGGCAAACTGTCCGCTGAGGTGAAAGAGCTGCGTGTCCGAGATCGTCACGAGATGAAGGCGCTGTGGTGCGGCTTCGGGGGTCCGGAAAGAGCCTTCATACAGCCGCTCCGCCCCGATCCGGACAGCATAGCGACAGGTTGTCGCCGCCGCAAGATTCGTCAGGCGGGCGGTATAGAGCCACACCTCCGCCTCTCTGCTCACGCGCTGCCGTTTTGCCGTGACGGTATGGGATGCCCCACACGTTCCATAGCACACGACGGCATCCCGCGCCTCTGTCATCTCCCACGCGATTGTGATCGCGTGGGAGTCGGGACTGAGCAAATAGGGACCGTTTTGGAGCGGCCATTTTCTTGTCATTGCCTCTATCCTTCCATGTTGTTCTTTGCCAAGACCCCCCTGCAAATCTCCGGCGTGATGAAGTCGTAGATCAAAACGCCGCGCGCCTTCGGGTATGCCTCCAGAAGGGCAAGACTGTACGGGTTCAGCACATCCGCAAACGCGTTGGGAAATCCGGGCGCCCCGTTCGTCGCACTGATGTGACTCAGAGAGAGGACCGTATGCGGCTGCTCGCACGACGTTTCCATCTGCGCGCGGATCGCCGCCTGCTTCTCGGCAATGGTCGGTCCGTCCCACAGATCCTGCAGGGAAATGGAGGGGTTCTCATGCCAGTTCTCCGCCCATTTGCACCCGTGAATGCAGCAAAATCCCATCGCGGGCGGAGAGCATTCGATGGCGACGATCCTGCCCGCACATTCCCCGAGCGTCATCCATGCGGGAGCCCCCTCCTCCCAATGATAGAACAGTTCCGTCCATTTTTCAATGCGTTCTTTCAGCGCCGCACCATACGCCTCATAGTCGTCCTTTTTCTCATTCGCATTCTGGATGCGCACGAGCAGTGTCTCCGACGGGTGCCGCCGCAGAAATTCCGCACAGGTGGAAAAGATCTGATCCGCGTCAATGTCGCTGATCCACTCGCGATGCGCCGCCTTCATTTCCCGCCGCAGCCGCAGATCGAGAAAACGGACACCTGCCGTGAGCTGCTGCGCCAGCGGCAGTGTCTGCGTATGATAGTAGCGTTCGGGGCAGGATGCCGTCATCGTATCATGGGTGCCCGGCAGCAGTAGCTCCGTGATATATGTATCCCCTGCGCAGCGAGCCATCCAATCCGCACACGAAACTGCATTCATCGTCATGCCTCCTCACCGTCCTGCTGCGACTGCTTTTCACGCAGACGAATCAGAAGATGCGACATGACGACGGCAACCAGCGCGAGCGCGGCAAGCCCCCAAAACGCCATCGCAAGGACGTGGGTATCTGTCAGATAGGAGCGCACAATCTGCCCCGCCGCATCCTTCTCCGGCGAGCGCACCAGTCCGCCCAATACAATCGGTGCAATCAGCGCCGGCAAATATCCGATGGTGATCGCAAAGGACATCGCGGCTGAGGAGTGCTTTTTCGGAACATTTGCCTCACCGATGGGCGCATAATAGACGCCGCGCACCATAAAGACACACGCAGATGCCGCGAGCAGGAGCACGAGGAGCAGATAGAATACGGACGAGGAGATGAGCCCGTCCGGTGTCTCCCCGGGCGCATACCCTGCCGCATAGAGGCTGACATCGGGGTGATTGAAGAAGAAGATACATCCGATCACAGCGAGCAGTAGGACGAGAAGGCTCTCCATCGTACGCATGAAATGCGCGGTTGACGGGAACACTTTCTCTACAAGAACCGTCGAGACGAGGGGCAGCATGCGCAGACCGATGACAACCGTGGCAAAGACCGCTGCCGCAACCGCACTTGCTCCATAACCGCCCTGCAGGAAGCGCGCAAAATAGGTTCCTGCCGCAACGAATGCACCGTAGATGCAGAAGACATTGATGCCCGCGATCCAGACGACCGGCAGGCGTGCAACCTTCGCAATGCCCTTGATCGCCTCCGCATTCGTCTTCGTCTGCGTATCATCATCGCCCACCTTCGCCCCTTTGGGCACGGCAAAGAATACTGCAATGCCCGCAATGATAATGATGGCACACGCGGTCGCCATCATTGTCCGCGGACCCGCCTCGAAATAGAGCATTGCCGTCCACAGCATCGAGACGAGAAATGCCAGAACCCCGCGCCCGAACTCAAAGAGCCCAAATGCCGCACCCTGATGATCCTTGGTTGTCGAAAGCCGCAGCGCCTTGAAGTTCGCCGGCTTGAACAGAACCTCACTGAAAAACAGCATGGAGAAGAAACACGCGAGCAGAACCGGCATACTGAGCCCCGGTGAGTTCAGCGTCAGGAACATGGAAATACCGCCGACACCGATGGTGGAGAGCATCATGATGGCACGGATGGAAAAACGATCCCCTACCCAGCCGAGTGCGATGGTGCCCAACAGAATGACAAGCCCTTGCATGGAGTACAGATACCCCGCCTCCTGGTCGGTCACGCCGAGTGCGGCGGGAAAGCCCCCCGGCACGCTGTTCCGGATGTCCCAGAACGCATAGATCAGCTGCGCATTGATCGTAATGAGAATCAGCTGGAAAAACGCCGCTTCCGAAAATCCATACTTCGCCAAGAAATTTTTCATGATCTTCGCATCCTCCTTTATTGCAAAAAGCTGGATTTTATTCCCCGCTGCCTGTATAATGACAATATGATGTATTTTCCGTCAAAAAGTTCATCATCCCATCATTTAGGCACCTTTCTGAATATTATTATATAAGAATGCGGGCAGATCATTCTCCATTTTTTTGTTTCGTTCCAAGGTGAAACTATCCTATTTTGCTTTTTCGCATTCTTTCGTGAATGAATCTTCAGAAGGGGTTTTCCTATGTCCTCCTTTCCATTCGGCGCGCCCGATCCATCTGCCTTTGAGCCCGGCAGCAGCCCCTATCTGGAATCCGTTGAAAGTCTCACCGATGCGGATTGCTCCGACACACAGGACATACATCGCGGGATCGTCGAGATCATTCTCATTGAAAAAGGTTCGTGCCACCTCATCACAAAGTACGACAGGTTCCTTCCCCTGCAAAAGGGCAGCCTTGTGCTGATCGGAAGCGGTATTCTGCGTCGTTTCAAGGACGGGGAGAACCTGAACGCACTCCTCATCCGCATCGGCGACGTTCACCTGCGCGGGCTTCCTCCCGCACAGCTTGCGCCCACAGAGGAACCAATTCTGCTGACACGGAGCTCTGCCACGACGCAGGGGATTCTCCTGACCATTCTGCAAAGCATCAAATTACTCGCACTCGAACAGGAGCACAGGCATCGCTCAGAGACGGGCGCCGGTCTTGCACGGGCACTTGTCCTCATGTCCGTTTCGCTCCTTGCGGAATGCAGAAATCGCGATGATGCGCGCGCCCTGCATGGCATGGGGGCACGCATCAAGGAGTACATCGACGCACACTATCTTGAGGATCTGAAACTCCCCGACATCGCTGCCGTCCTCCATATCAACCCCTATTATCTCTCACATACATTCAAGGCGCTGACGGGTGTCTCCCCCATGTCCTACATCATCCGCCGCCGCATCGACGAGGCACAGAACCTTCTCCTGACAACAAATCTGAGCATCACCGCGATTGCGATGGAGTGCGGATACAATAACTCCAACTACTTTCAATCCGTCTTCAAAAACCTTGTCGGTACAACGCCCGGAAAATACCGTAAAATGTGGCGCACATAAAAAGGAGGCTGCTGCACGAAGTTTTTACGCTTCATGCAGCAGCCTCTTTACGTGTACCGCTCAGCCGTGAATGATGTCCGTATACTCGGGGTAGTCGCGCAGCCGGTCGACGGGCGGGAAGTCCGCCGCGCCCGTAAATGTGCCGCGCTCCCATTGGGTGCGCGTTGACCAGATGAGATTCGCGCGCAGGCTTTCATGCACGGCGGCTACCTCATAGGAGCGCAGTTCAGGAACAAAGGTGCCCGCCGCGCCGACCTCACCCGTCAGCTCCGTTCGGATGCGCAGATATTGCGCGGGTGCAAGCTCCGTAATGTCGATGCTGTTGCCGCCGTCTTGGAGGGTAATCTCCCGCCGATCCTTGACGGAGACACCATCATCCGAGACCTCGACCACAGCGCGTATCGCCGCATGGTTCGGGATGCACGTCTCGGTCGCCAGCGTTTCGAACTGCCAGCAGATCTTTTCTGCCATATACGCAGGAGCATAGACGGCGGGATGCCGCCACTCGGTCGTATGCGTGCCCGTACTCTCGATCCGGCGGAAGTCGAGCCAGACGCCGAGCGCGTCGCTGCGCGGTCCCGTCTCATCGGGGTGTTCGTATACCTCACGCATCTCCTCTGCGGTCAGTCCTTCGGTGTAAAAGCGCACCTCAGAGACATTTGCGGGCAGATGGGTAAAATACTTGGGCTTGCCCAGCTCCGGAATGACGTGACCGATGTAGGAGTAGCCGACGAAGATCGGCTGATCCGCCCACTGCCGCAGCTCACTCGCGGAACTTATCCCCCCAACGCAGCCGCGCTGCACGCCGTCGATAAAGGACGCGCCGCCACGCTCCTTGTCAAAGGTCATGGCGTACTGGTGGCGGACATCGACCTCGGCGACTCCGCCCTGCCAGAAGTACTCCTCAACACCGTGACAGATGCCCCATTTGATCGTACCATTGCGCTCGACCGCCATGCGCAGCGCGTAGCCCGCGCCCCAACCGATCGACTTGCCGCGGATCATAAGGGGACTGTGCCCCATCTCATCCGCGCGTGCGAAGCGATACATATCCGCCGTCACGATACCCGTGAGTCCGTGGGGCGTCGCAAGATCGGCGCGCGGCAGGATCTCGATGTAGTCGCCGTATTCCGCCAATACCGCTTCCATCTTTCCGTCTGCTTCCCTGACCTTCGGCGTTCCATGCAGCAGTGCAACATGCCCCCTGCCCGTCTTGTCGTAGACACGCGGGACGATGCGAAGGGCACCCTCGATGGTCACCTCCTTCGGAGGGAGATCCGCAATGCCGACCCAATGGGTTCCGGCACGCTCGAAGCGATGACAGAACGTCACACGGCGCCGCTCGTGCGCGGTAAAACGGAACTGTTGGACCGCCACGGTCGCGCCGTCCATCACCAGCGGGATTTCGACATCAGCGGCGCGATCCAGACGGTTCGTCACCTCCGCACGCGCAAAGAGGCAGTCCACATCCTCGCCCGCACCAATCCGAAGGGAAAGATGCGCATAGTAGAATGCCTGCGGTTCGCGCGTCTCGAGCGCAAGCGCGGCGTCTCCGACGCGGAGGCTGTGCGTCCCCACTGCCTCGGCGTGATAATAGGCGGTGAATGTCCTCCTCTCGCCGGGGTTCAAAACGATGAGCTGCGTATCCGCACCTGCGCCGAACATGTTGAGGAGGTGCTCCGCGCCGTTGTCCGTAAGGGACAGGACGGCGGCGGCGATTCCCGTACCGATGTTCTCTGCCGTGCCCGTGATCTCGACGTTGCCGTTTTCATCGAGCGCGCACATACGCACTTCAGAGAAAACGATGTTCGGTGCATCCTTTGTGATATGAATGGCATCTACTTGCCGCTCCGTGCCATCCGACAAAAATCCGTAGAGCTTGTAGTCGACGGCGTCCTCCGTGATGTCGAGAATGCCGTAGTTGTTGTTGCCCACCGCCACGGATTCGGGGAACTCGGCGAGCAGACGTTTCGTGCCGTCCAATTCCTCATAATCCGCTGCGGGATCCTGCGCGCTGCCCTGACATACATAGACGGTGCGCGCCCCGACAGTCGGCTGTGCCGAGACGGATTTGATGTAGTAGTGAAGGTGTCCGCTGAGGACGAGATTCACACCGCACCGCTCCGCGATCGGCACGATATAGCGGTTGTTGAACGCGTCCGTATAGGGATGATGTGTGACGAGAATGCGCCACGCCGCCCGCTTTGCGTTCTCGCTCACGAGATCCGCCTCCAGCCATGCGAGGATGGACTCGATCCGTGCGCGCAGGGGCGCATCCGCCGCGATGCCCGCGTTGATCCCGTTCATCTCAAGAAGTCCCCACGGGTTGCTGTCCACGACGGCGAAATGCACCATGCCGTAGTCAAAGGAATAGGCTTCTCCGCTCTCCATCCCGTGCAGGCCCTTCATCTGAGGGACGCCGATGAAGGCATCGAAGAACGGACCGTCGTCATGGTTGCCGTGCGCGTAGAACACAGGCATACGTGCAAGCAGTTCCGGAATCTTTGCAAACCAGTTGTCCTGATATTGGTCGTGCTGATACCCCGTCCCGAACGAGATATCCCCCGCATGGAGCAGAAATTCGGGCTGCTCGCGCTCTGCCGCACGTTGAAAGAATTCCGACGCATGGAAGAGATGCGAGTCCGAAATGGTCATGAGATGAAGCTCCTGCGGATCCTCCCTCAGTGTGTGAAACGCAGCCTGTGCACAGCACTCCTCCCCCGTCCGTATTTCATAGGCATATGCGGTGCCCGGCTGAAGCCCCGTCAAAACTGCGGTATAGATTATTGCCCCGTCGGGATGTTCGGGACAAACCGGTTCACGCGCCGCGCACGCATCCTTCTGCAACAGTGTGCCATCGGGTGCACTGCACACGACATAGAAGTCTGCGGGCACCTCTGCCTCCCACGCAACGGTCATCTGACGCGCGCCGGGAGCAAGGAGATACGGACCGTTGCAAATCCTTCCGCCTGCCATAGTTTACCCTTCCTCTTCTTCCTTGACCTTCTTCGCCCACAGCGTCGGAACGATGAGGAGGGTCATCAGCGCGACACTGCCGATCCAGAACGCCATGATGGTCTCAAAATGATAGGTTGTCACACCATCCACAATAACCTTCGCGTGATCCATGAGAAGTCCGTTGACGATGTCCTGTGCCGCCGCGCCGCCATATGCCAGGAGTCCGATGACGCCCATCGCCGCGCCCGTCGCCTTGCGCGGGCAAAGATCGACTGCAAGCAGACCGCCGACAAAGCAGAGAATAACGCCAAGCCCAAAGCCAAAGACTGAGATGCATGCCGTCGTAAGCGCAAGCGACCCCGCAGGGACAAAGCAGACGCCGATGATGCCGGCGAGCATGACAATACCAAAGACGATCGTCGTCATGGAATGGCGCGACTTGAAGAACTTATCGGAAATCATGCCCGAGAAGAACGAGCCGACACCGCCAAGAATCGGGGACAGCGACATGATGCTGCCCGCCGTAACGAGATCCATCCCCTTTGCTTCCTGCAAAAAGATGACGCCCCAGCTGCTGATGGAATAGCGCGATATGCCGAGACAGATGGCAGCGACTGCGAGCAGCCAGACATAGGGGTTACGGATAACCATGAGCTGGGCTTCCTTTGTGGATACCGTCTGCTCCTTCTTCTCCTGCGCAACCTCGCCCTCAAACTCATTTGCAGACGGCAGTCCGTAGGTCTCAGGACGATCACGCATGAAGCGGTACATGATGAACGCAAGCACGATACAGGCAACACCCGGCAGGAAGAACGCCGCATGCCAACCGAACGCGACAATAATCATTGCCGTGCCAAGATATGTCGCGCCCTCACCGAGGTAATGGGCAATACTGAAAACGCCGTAGTAGGTTGCCAACTTGCTCTTTGAGAACCATTGCGAAAGGGACACGATACAGGGAGCAGCCCCCATACTCTGGAACACACCGTTGACGCCCCACAGCACAAGGAACACCCAGTAGGCATCACTGAAACCAAGGATGACGTTGACAATGGCAGCGCCGAGAAGTCCGATGGGGACGATTTTCTTGATGTTGCAGTGATCCGCGATGAAACCGTTCGCACATTTACCAATCGCGATCGCAACCATCATCGCCGCGCCCATCGCACCGAGTTCGGTCGGCGTAAAGCCCGCCTCGATCATCGGCTTCTTTGCGACGCCGAGCGTCATACGCATCACATAGTACATACCATAACCGATGATCATAGCCGAAACGGCCTGCACGCGCGCGGAACGATACATCTTCTTGACGATATTCGGATCCTCGATGCGGGGCTTATCCGGATTCGTCAGAAACCATTTGAGCATGTTCAGCACCTTCCTTTGCTGCTCTCCAAAATACAACAACGAAAATAGAGACAGATTTTATCAAGCGCTTGTATAAGGACATTATATCAAGTTTCTGATAATTCCATCTCTATTTTTTTGCCTTATTATTGTTGGGTTGCTCAAATTTATTGTTTTTTGTTGCCGAAATGTGTGCTGTGCGTCGTGAAATAGACCCCACCAAAGATGGCGGCGGCGCCGAGGAGTTGGAGGGCACCGATCTGCTCGGCGAAGAGCAGTCTGCCGCCGAGCATGCCGACAATGGGCGTGACGTTCTGAAAGATGGAGGTAACAGAAGGTCCGACAGCGCGCACACCGAGATTCCAAAAGAGCATTGCCATGACGCCGCCGAAGACGACCGTGTAGAGGAATGCGGCAAGAAGGAGCGCTGGGAGCGCGGTCGGATGAAAGTCATCCGTGAGGACGCCGTAAAGAATCGTCGCGAGTGCCCCCAAAAGCCCCGACCACCCCGTACAGAGGGCGGCGGACATATGCCGCATGACACGCACGGCAAGGATGGAGTACATTGTCCACGCGATCTGTGCGAGCAAAAAGAGGACATCGCCGCGATTGAACGAGAACTCGATCAGCACGCGGACAGAGCCATGACTGACGACGGCAAGCGCACCGAGGAAGGAGACGGCGATGCCGCCCCACGCAATGACGTTCAGCCGCTCACGCAGGAACACGGCAGCGAAAAAGGCGGTGATGGCAGGAGATGCTGCAGCGATGAGGGTGCAGTTTGTGACGGAGGAGTATTCCAGTCCCGTGAACTGCATGCAGCCGTTCATGAGGATTCCGCAGATGCCCATCGCCATAAGCGCAGGCAGTGTATGACGCGGCGGCAGGAGTGTCTCGCCATACCGCACGGCAATCGCAATGAGGACGACGGAGATAAAGCAGTAGCGCATGGCGGAGATGGTGACGGGCGACCACGCCGTGACGAGCCATTTGATACAGAGCGGCTGTATGCCCCAGATGACCGCCGTGAGGATGAGAAGCACATACATCCTGCGCTTTGCGGCTGTATCTTCCATGCAATACCTCCTACGCAATCCCCGTCAGCAGGAAGATGCCAAGGCAGATAAAGGCGACGGCGGATTTCAGCAGCGTAAGGACGACGACATCATAGTAGGACTCCTTGTGCGTCAGCCCACATACCGCCATCAACGTGACGAGTGCGCCCGACTGCGGTCCCGTGTCGATGCACTCCGATGCAAGGCAGATGATGCGATGCAGCACGTCCGCGCTGATGCCGACCTGCTGCGCCCATGCGAGCCACTCCGTGCCGAGCATCCCGAGCGCGATGGTCATGCCGCCCGAGGACGAGCCTGTAACACCCGTCATGATATTGGTCGTGATGATTGCGCTCATGAGAGGTCCGTCGCCGATGTGCAGTCCGAGCAGTGCGTCCTTGATGACGGCGAACGCGGGAAGCGCTGCGATGACGCAGCCGTAGGCATAGCCCGAGGCAACGTTGAGGACGGCAGTGGTCGAGCCGATGGCGCCCGTGTTGACGGGATTTGACAGTCCACCCCTAAGGCGCAGACGCTTACGCCCGATGATGGCAGCAGCAACGGTCGAGAGGATGAGAGCGACGTTGATCGACCAGATTGCCTGCACCTTGTCGATGCTGCCCGCCATGAGACTGAGCTTCATCGGGAGCAGACTCTCAAGACTGTCCGCCGCCCATGAGTACGCCCATGCCCAGTGAAACGGGTTGCTGATGATGAGGTTGAGGACGATGACCATGACGAGCGGGAGTGCGGAGAGGCGCCAGTCGGGCAGTGCCTCGGTCGACTCCTCCGGCTCGTTGAGGACGTGCTGTCCGTAGCCCTCGCCCTTCGCATTGAGCGTCCGCTGCCGATAGCCGATCCACCCCCACGCGATGAGAAAGTAGAGCACAGCACCGATGATGCCGAGCACGGGTCCCGACCATGTGGTCGTGCCGAAGAAGGAGGTCGGGATGATGTTCTGGATCTGCGGTGTGCCGGGGATGGCGACCATACTGTAGGTGAAAATACCCATCCAGAGAAGTCCCGGCAGGAGTTTTTTTGGAATATCCGCCTGTCGGAAAAGGATTGCCGCAAAGGGGTACATAACGAAGGCAACGACGAATACAGAGAGTCCGCCGTAGGTGAGAACGCCGCAGCCAATGAGAACAGCGAGCACCGCCTTGTCCTGCCCGAGTGTCTTTACAATCTTATCCGCGACGGCAGCGGCAAGCCCACCCTGTTCCATGATCTTGGCGAAAACGGCCCCAAGAAGGAAGACGGGATAGTAGGTCTTGATGTATTCCGCCGCCTTGGTCATGTAGATTTCGCTGTAGACAGGCATGAGGGAGTGTCCGCTACCGAGCGCGGCGACGACGGCAAAGAGCGGCGCGATGAAGATGATGGAGTAGCCGCGGTAGGCGAAGAACATGAGCAGGATGAGGCTGATGAAGATCATGGAGATGTCCATGCCGGTCTCCCCTTTCATAAAAGAGGGCTGCTGCAAGCCTCTTGCAACAGCCCTACGATCATTTCCAATGTAATGTGCCCCCCTCGCTCAGGGGCATCACATTACACCAAGTATATACGGCGCTCTCAGATATGCGCCTTTTCCTTGATGTACTTACGCGCCTTGATCGCATACTCGAGCGGGTTTGCCTTTGCGGGATCCTGCTCCGCCTCGACGATGTACCAGCCGTCGTAGTCCGTCGCGTTCACGAGGTCAAAGATGGGCGCGAAGTCGATGCAGCCGTCGCCGGGGACGGTGAACATGCCCGCACGGACGCCGTCCAGGAAGCTCATCTTCTTGTTCTTAACCTCCTGCAGAACATCGGCGCGCACGTCCTTGAGGTGGATGTGGCGGATGCGCGGCATATACTTCTTGAGAATCGCGATGTGATCCTCGCCGGAACAGACAAGATGTCCCGTGTCATAGAGGAGCCAAACGAGCGTGGGGTCGGTCATCTCCATGAGGCGGTCGATCTCCTCGGTGGTCTGGACCCCCGTGCCCATGTGATGATGATAGGTCATCGTGAGACCGATCTTCTTTGCGACGGCACCGAGCTTGTTCAGCCCCTCGGCGAGCGTCTTCCACTGCTCTTCGGTGTTGTAGGGCTTGCCGTCAAAGACGGGCACATCGAGCTTGCCCTGCACGCTGTTGCCCTGCTCGGCAACGTTGCAGAAGTCCGCCCCCATCGCCCGCAGGAATTCGCAGTGCGCGATGAAGTCCTTCTCCACCTGCTCATACGGCTGCGTGAGGAGGAAGGAACTGAACCACGCGCTTGCGATGCTCATGCCGCGCAGTTCGAGCGCCTTCTTGAGGACAGCCGTATCCTTTGGATACTTGCCGCCGACTTCGCAACCCGTGAAGCCTGCGAGCGCCATTTCACTGACGCACTGCTCAAAGGTATTCTCCTTACCGAGATCCGGCATGTCGTCATTGGTCCACGCAATCGGGGCAATGCCCAAACGAATCTTTGCCATGTTTCTGACCTCCATATTCTGTCTTAATACTTCCGCGCCGCATCCAGATGAGGGATCATGCGCTCACGCTGCACACGGTTGACCTCGTCCATCGTGCTGACCTGCGCGACGCCGACGCGCCACCAGTTGCCGTAGCCGTGCACCATGCTCTTTGGGAGCACCTTGCAGTCGATGAGGGTCGAGACGGTCTGCTTCTTCGCATCCTCAAGCGCCGCCCTCAGTTCCTCGGCGGTGTTCGCCTTGTAAGTCTTGAGCCCGAAGGACGCGGCGTTCATCGCAAAGTCCACGGGAACGAAGCCGCCGTCGAGCTGCCCGGTCTTCGGGTTGCGGAAGCGCAGTTCCGTGCCATAGCTGCCCTGTCCATGCCCGATCTCAAGGTTGTTGATACAGCCGTTCGTCATGTTGTCAAAGAGGATGATGTTGACCTTGATGCCCTCGGCGATCGCCGTCGCAAGCTCAGAGTTCAGCATCATGTAACCCGCATCGCCGACGAGCGCATACACCTCGCGATTCGGTGCGGCGAGACGGACGCCGAGCGAGGCGTTCAGCTCGTAGCCCATACAGGAGAAGCCGTACTCGACGTGATAGCCGTCCACTTCCTTCGTGCGCCATGCACGCTGCAGATCGCCCGGGAGGCTGCCTGCCGCACAGACGACGATGGCATTCTTGTCGATCGTCTCGTCGAGCACACCGAGCACGCGCGTCTGGAGGAGGGACGAACCCGTCAGTTCGATGAACTCCTTGCTCGCCTTCTTGAAGTCAAACGCGTCGTTGACCTCGGGCACGAAGTCCTCACCCGTGTATTCGAGATGATAGATGCGGTCCACCTCGGCATCCGTCTTTGCCTTGGCATCCTTTATGGCTGCCGCATAGTCCGCGCCGACCTTCCAGCCCGTCTTTTCGAGCGCAGCGTCAAGCGCCTTCAGACCCTCCTGCGCGTCCGCGACGACCTGCACGGCGTCCATCTTGTACGCATGGAAGCGCGAGATGTTGATGTTCAGATACTCCACCTCGGGGTTCTGATAGAGCCACTTCGAGGAGGTTGTAAAGTCCGTGTAGCGCGTGCCGACGCCAATGACGAGATCCGCATCCGCGCCGATGAGGTTCGCGCCGAGACTGCCCGTCTCGCCGATACCGCCGAGGTTCAGCGGATGATCCCAAACGATCGTGCCCTTGCCCGCCTGCGTCTCGCCGAACGGGATGCCGTACTTCTCCG
>ERZ773035.1167-NODE-1167-length-19530-cov-41.386496_pt1 | contig 19530 bp, 14 predicted proteins | sample MGYA00511487_ERZ773035 | MGnify/ENA primary metagenome ERZ773035 (study PRJEB29015, sample SAMEA2737985) | human oral metagenome | biome: human oral; feature: human-associated habitat; material: dental | place: China | collected 2024 ...
TTCGGCGACGACGAGGCGGTGGCCGCGCTGGGGGCCATCACCCACCCCGCCATCGACGAGCGCGCCTGGGCGGTCCTGCGGGCCGCGCCCCGGGGGGCCGTCGCCGTCTACGACGTGCCGCTGCTCGTCGAGGGCGGGGGCGCCGGCCTCTTCGACGCCGTCGTCGTCGTGGACGCCCCCGTGGAGGAGCGCCTCGAGCGCCTGGCGGCCAGGGGAGTGGGTCGCGCGGACGCTCTGCGGCGCATGGCCTCCCAGGCCTCCGACGAGCAGAGGCGCGCGGTGGCGAGCGTTTGGATCGACAACTCGGGCACCGCCGACGAGCTGCGCGCGGTCGCCGCCGCTGTGCTCGCCCAGTGGCTGGCGCCCACCGGCCCGCCAGCGGGGGCGGGCGCTATGGCGTAGCGTAGGCGGGTGAGCGAAAAACCCGTCCTCCGCCAAGAGCGCCCCTTCGAAGTCGTCTCCGAGTACTCGCCGTCGGGGGACCAGCCCAAGGCGATCAAGGAACTCGCCTCCCGGATCCGCGACGGCGAGCAGGACGTGGTCCTCATGGGCGCGACCGGCACCGGCAAGAGCGCGACCACCGCGTGGCTCATCGAGGAGCTGCAGCGCCCCGCGCTCGTCCTCGAGCCCAACAAGACCCTGGCCGCCCAGCTGGCCGCCGAGTTCAGGGAACTGCTGCCGGGCAACGCCGTGGAGTACTTCGTCTCCTACTACGACTACTACCAGCCCGAGGCCTACGTCCCCCAGACCGACACGTTCATCGAGAAGGACTCCTCCATCAACGACGAGGTGGAGCGCCTGCGGCACAGCGCGACCAACTCCCTGCTCACCCGCCGCGACACGGTGGTCGTGTCCTCCGTGTCGTGCATCTACGGCCTGGGCACCCCCGAGGAGTACGTGGCGCGGATGATCGAGCTGGAGCGCGGCATGCGGATCGACCGGGACGCGCTGCTGCGCCGTTTCGTCGCCATGCAGTACGTGCGCAACGACATGGCCTTCACGCGCGGCACCTTCCGCGTGCGCGGCGACACCATCGAGATCATCCCGGTCTACGAGGAGCTCGCCATCCGGATCGAGATGTTCGGGGACGAGATCGACTCCCTGGCCGTGCTGCACCCCCTCACCGGCGATGTCATCGACGAGGTCGACCGCACCTACCTCTTCCCCGCCTCGCACTACGTCGCAGGGGAGGAGCGCATGAAGCGCGCGATCGGCACCATCGAGGAGGAGATGGAGGAGAGGGTCGCCTGGTTCGAGGGGCAGGGCAAGCTCCTCGAGGCCCAGCGCCTGCGCATGCGCACCACCTTCGACCTGGAGATGCTCCGCGAGATCGGGTCGTGCGCCGGGGTGGAGAACTACTCGCGCCACATCGACGGGCGGGGGCCCGGCACGCCCCCGCACACCCTGCTCGACTACTTCCCCGACGACTTCCTGCTCATCATCGACGAGTCCCACGTGACGGTCCCGCAGATCGGCGCCATGTTCGAGGGCGACATGTCCCGCAAACGCACCCTCGTCGACCACGGTTTCCGCCTGCCCTCCGCCATGGACAACAGGCCCCTCAAATGGGACGAGTTCACCGCGCGCATCGGCCAGACCGTGTACCTGTCCGCCACCCCCGGCCCCTACGAGCTCGACCGCTCCGACGGCGTCGTCGAGCAGATCATCCGGCCCACCGGCCTCGTCGACCCCCTCGTCACCGTCAAACCGACCGAGGGGCAGATCGACGACCTCCTCGAGCAGGTGCGCGCCCGCGTCGAGAAGGACGAACGGGTGCTGGTCACCACCCTCACGAAGAAGATGGCCGAGGAGCTCACCACCTATCTGGCCGAGCGCGGCGTCCGGGTCGAGTACCTGCACTCCGACGTCGACACCCTGCGCCGCGTGGAGCTTCTGCGCGAACTGCGCCAGGGAGCCTTCGACGTGCTCGTCGGCATCAACCTGCTGCGCGAGGGCCTCGACCTGCCCGAGGTCTCCCTCGTGTCCATCCTGGACGCCGACAAGGAGGGGTTCTTGCGCTCCACCCGGTCCCTGATCCAGACCATCGGCCGCGCCGCCCGCAACGTGTCCGGCGAGGTCCACATGTACGCCGACACCGTCACGGACTCCATGCGCGAGGCCCTGTCGGAGACGATGCGCAGGCGCGACCTGCAGATCGCCTACAACCGCGAGCACGGGATCGACCCCAAGCCGCTGCGCAAACGGATCGCGGACGTCACCGACATGCTGGCCCGCGAGCAGATCGACACGGAGTCCCTGCTCGAGGGCGGCTACCGCCGCGAGAAGACGGCTGCCGAGCGGACCGCGGCGGGCGCCCGGGGCGCCGCCGGGCGCGCCCAGGGGGACCTCGCCTCCCTCATCGAGGAGCTGTCCGAGCAGATGATGACGGCGGCCGCCCACCTGCAATTCGAACTCGCGGCGCGCCTGCGCGACGAGATCGAGGACCTCAAGAAGGAGCTGCGCGCCATGAAGCGCGCCCAGTAGGGCCGCGACGCACACCACCCGGACGGTGTCGTGCCCGCCCTGCGTCATCGGGTACCCTGGTTCCCGTTAGCGGAGGGGAGTACTTCCACCAACAGTGGCATCGTCACCACGACGGCCCAACGGCCTCCGGTGCCACCGGCCCGATCCCACCGGGGAGGGCGGAAGGAGACCTCCGGTACCCCAACCGTACCGGAGGAATATCTGTGGAGGTCCACGCCATCGGATGGGCCGCGCTGGCGGCGATCATCATCACCATGATCACCATCGACATAGTCGGCCACGTCCGAACCCCCCACGAGCCCACCATCCGCGAGGCCGCGTGGTGGTCGCTCGGCTACATCGGATTCGCCCTCGCCTTCGGCGGCCTCGTCTGGGCCGTCTGGGGCGCTGACTTCGGCCAGCAGTACTTCGCGGGCTACGTCACCGAGAAGGCACTGTCCGTCGACAACCTGTTCGTGTTCGTGCTCATCATCACGGCCTTCCGCGTTCCCAGGAAGAACCAGCAGGAGGTCCTGCTGGCGGGGATCGTCATCGCCCTGGTCCTGCGCCTCGCCTTCATCCTGGTCGGCAAGGCCATGATCGAGAGCTGGTCGTGGGTGTTCTACCCCTTCGGCCTGTGGCTGCTGTGGACCGCGTTCTCGCAGATCCGCGAGGGCGCCGAGGACCCCGGCGCCCACCAGGACGAGGAGTACAGGCCCCCGTCCATCGTGAAGTGGGTCTCCCGGGTCGTCCCCGTCACCGACGGCTTCATCGGGGCGCGCATGCTCTACCGCCACGGCGGGCGCACCTACGTCACCCCCCTGCTGCTGTGCGTCATCGCCATCGGCACGGCCGACGTCATGTTCGCCGTGGACTCGATCCCCGCGATCTACTCGCTGACGGTGGAGCCCTACCTGGTGTTCGCGGCCAACGCCTTCAGCCTGCTGGGCCTGCGCCAGTTGTACTTCCTCATCGACGGCCTCCTTGACCGCGTCGTCTACCTGCACTACGGGCTGGCGGCGATCCTGGGGTTCATCGGCTTCAAACTGGTCAACCACGCGCTGCACACCAACGAGCTGCCCTTCATCAACGGCGGCGAGCACTGGACCGCGGTCCCCGAGCCGTCTATCCCCTTCTCCCTGGGCTTCATCGTCGTCGTCATCGCCATCACCGTCGCCGCCTCCCTGGCCGTCTCGGCGGGGCGCCGGGCGAGGGCGCGGCAGGCGGAGGCGGAGCGCGCCCGGGAGGGGCACCGCGGGGGAGACGCCGTCCGATGACCGTGCACCCCTGGGCGTGGGCCGTCCTCGCCGTCATCGCGCTCGCGTTGTTCGCCTTCGACTTCGCGGGGCACGCGCGCAGGCCGCACCCGCCGTCGTCGGGGGAGGCGCTGCGGTGGACGCTGTTCTACGCGGGCCTCGCGGTGCTCTTCGGCATCGGGGTGTGGCTGGCCGCTGGCGCGGCCTACGCCCAGGAGTTCTACACGGGGTGGGCGATGGAGTGGTCGTTGTCGGTGGACAACCTCTTCGTCTTCATCCTCATCATGAAGTCGTTCCGCGTGCCCAGGGAGTACCAGCAGAAGGCCCTGCTCTTCGGCATCGTCATCGCCCTGGTCCTGCGCCTCGCCTTCATCCTGGCGGGGGCGGCGCTGGTGAGCCGCTTCTCCGCGGTGTTCCTGGTGTTCGGCCTGTGGCTGGAGTGGACGGCGTTCACGCAGATCCGCGAGGCGCTGCGGGGCAGGGACGGCGACGGGGAGGAGTACCGGGAGAACGGCTTCGTCCGCCGGGTGCGCCGAGTCCTGCCCGTCACCGACGGCTACACCGGCAACCGCTTCCTCCACCGCCACGGCGGGCGCACCTCCATCACCCCGCTGTTCCTGGTGGTCATGGCGCTGGGCTCGGCGGACCTCATGTTCGCCTTCGACTCGATCCCCGCGATCTTCGGCGTCACCTCCGAGCCGTTCCTGGTCTTCTCGTGCACCGTGTTCGCCCTGATGGGGCTGCGCCAGCTGTTCTTCCTCGTCGATTCCCTGCTCTCCAGGCTCGTGTACCTGGGGTTCGGACTGGGCGCCATCCTCGCTTTCATCGGCGTCAAACTGATCCTCGAGGCCCTGCGCGGCGGCGCGCTGCCCTTCGTGGCCGGTGGCGCCCCGCTCACCGCCCTGCCCGAGATCTCCTCGGCCCTGTCCCTGTGCGTCGTCGTCTCCGTCCTGGCCGTGACGGTCGTCGCCTCCCTCGTCGCCAGCTCCACCAAGGAAGGAACAACGCGTGAGTAACGCCGTAACAACCACCGCAGGACTCACCGCCGCGCAAGTCGCGCAGCGGGTCTCCCTCGGCCAGGTGAACAAGGTGCGCGAGCAGACATCGCGTTCCCTGGCCGCCATCGTCCGGGAGAACGTGTTCACGCTGTTCAACGCGATCATCGTCGGGGCCAGCGTCATCGTCCTGCTCTTCGGGCACATCCAGGACGGCATCTTCGGCGGGGTCATGGTGATCAACGCGGTCATCGGCATCGTCTCCGAGCTGCGCGCCAAGCGGACCCTGGACGCCCTGGCCATCGTGGACGCCCCCCGCGCCCGCGTGGTGCGCGACTCCAGCGCCCAGCAGATCCCGGCGGCCGAGGTGGTCCTCGACGACGTCGTCTCACTGGGCCTGGGCGACCAGGTCCCCGTCGATGGCGAGGCCCTGGAAGTCAACGGGCTCGAGGTCGACGAGTCCCTGCTCACGGGCGAGTCGCGCCCCGTGAAGAAGCAGGCGGGGGACCGGCTGCTGGCCGGCACCTCCGTGGTCGCCGGAGCGGGCGCGATGCGCGCCACCGCCGTGGGCGCCGACGTGTACGCCCAGGGGATCTCCGCCGCCGCCCGCCAGTTCACGCGCACCGTCTCTGAGATCCAGGCCTCCATCAACCGGGTCCTGCAGGTCGTCTCCTTCCTGCTGGTCCCCGTCGTCGTCCTGACGTTCTGGTCCCAGAACCGCGTCGCCGGAGCGGACGGCGGGGACTGGCGCAATGCCCTGGTCCTGTCGGTCGCCTCGATCATCGGGATGATCCCCCAGGGGCTCGTCCTGCTCACCTCCATGAACTTCGCGCTCGGCTCGGCCACGCTGGCGCGCCGCGGCGTGCTCGTCCAGGAGCTGCCCGCGGTGGAGGTCCTGGCCCGCGTGGACGCGCTGTGCGTCGACAAAACGGGCACCCTGACCACGGGCGGCATCCGGGTGCGCTCCGTCGAGGTCCTGGCCGGGGACCGGGACCAGGTCCTCGGCGCGCTGGCCGCCGCCTCGGCCGACCGCACGAACGCCACGGCCACCGCCATCGCCACCCACCTGGAGGAGGAAGGGGCACCCGCGCCCCTGGGCCCGCAGGCGTGGGGCGTGCCCTTCTCGTCGGCGCGCAAGTGGAGCGCGTGGGGCGACGGGCGCACCGCGTGGATCCTGGGCGCCCCGGAGATCGTCATCGACCGCGCCTCCGATGGCGGGGCCCGTGCCCTGGAGCTGGCCGCCGGGGCCGCCAGCCAGGGCGCGCGCGTCGTCGCCCTCGTGAGCGCCCCCGCCGCGCTCGTCGAGGACCGCCTGCCCGAGGCGCGCCTCGCGGCCGCGGTCATCACACTGGAGGAGGACCTGCGCCAGGACGCCGCCGAGACCCTCGACTACTTCCGCCAGCAGGGCGTCCACGTGCGCGTCATCTCCGGGGACAACCCCACCACCGTGGGCGCACTGGCGGCCCAGGCCGGCCTCACGGCACCGGGGGGCGGCGAGCCCCGACTCATGGACGCCCGCGAGCTGCCCGAGGACACCGCCTCGGAGGAGTTCGCCCGCGCCATCGCCTCCCACGACGTATTCGGGCGGGTCACGCCCGAACAGAAGCGCGCCATGGTGGGCGCCCTGCAGGGCAGGGGGCACTGCGTGGCCATGACGGGCGACGGGGTCAACGACGCCCTGGCCCTGAAGGACGCGGACCTGGGGATCGCGATGGGCAACGGCTCCCAGGCCACGAAGGCCATCGCGCAGATCGTCCTGGTGGACTCGAAGTTCTCCGTGCTGCCCGGCGTGGTCGCCGAGGGCCGCCGCATCATCGCGAACATGGAGCGGGTGTCCAGCCTCTTCCTGGCGAAGACCACCTACGCGGCGATCCTGGTGATCATCACGGCCCTGGTCGGGTGGCGCTACCCGTTCCTGCCCCGCCAGTTCAGCTACATCGACTCCCTCACCATCGGCATCCCCGCGTTCTTCCTGGCGCTGTGGCCCAACCGCCGCCGCTACGTGCCGGGCTTCCTGCGCCGCACCCTGTCGCTGGCGATGCCCACGGGCGCCGTCCTGGCCGCCGCCGCGCTCACCGCCTTCGGCATCGTGGAGGGCCCGCCGTCCTCGCGCGAGTCCACTGCGGCGATCCTGGCGCTCATGGTGGGCGCGATCTGGCTGCTCGTCATCACGTCCAGGCCCTTGACCCCCGTCAAGTGCGCGCTGCTGACGGCCGTCGCCGTCGCCACCGTCGGGGGGGTCGCCCTAGCACCCGTGCGGGACTTCTTCCAGATGGTGTGGCCGACGCCGTGGGAGTGGGCGGTCATCGTCGGCGTGGGCCTGTGCGCGGGCGCGCTCATCGAGGCAGGGCAGAGGATCTTCTACCGGACCGCCTACAGGCGCTCCCTGGAGGAGGGCGGAGCGGCGGCCCAGGACTGAGGCTGAGGAGGGCCCGGCGCTTCCACGCCGGGCCCTGACGGGCGCGCGGTGACAGCACGGGTGCTTGCGCGCTCCTGCTGTCATGTGGTGCACGGACCGGATCAGCCGCGGCCAAGGCTCCGGCCGCGCCAGCCCCATGGACCGGCGGAACGGCCCGCGCCCGCCGCAGGATCAGAAGTGGCGGATCACCGGGTTCCACTCGCGGACGGTGCGCGAGGACACGACCCCCGCCTCGTGGAACGGGTCCGCGTCCAGCATGGCGAGCACGTCGGCCTCGGCGTCCGCCTTGAGGATGAGGAGCGCGCCGGGCGCATCCCCAGACAAGGGGCCCGACCCCAGGTTCTTCCCCTCGTCCCGCAGCGCCCCCAAATAGGCGCGGTGCCGGGGGCGCACCTGGTCCATGAGTTCGGTCTTCGAGGGGTCGTACACGTATTCGACTGCGAAATATGCCATGCCCCCACCGTAGCGCTCATCCCGGGATTTGCCCAGGGCGCCGCTAGGATCGTAGGGTGCATGACCAACTAGTGATCCAGGGCGCCCGCGAGCACAACCTCAAGGATGTGAGCCTGACCCTGCCCAGGGACGCGATGATCGTCTTCACGGGCCTGTCCGGCTCGGGCAAGTCCTCCCTGGCCTTCGACACGATCTTCGCCGAGGGGCAGCGGCGCTACGTGGAGTCCCTGTCCTCCTACGCCCGTCAGTTCCTGGGGCAGATGGACAAGCCCGACGTCGACTTCATCGAGGGGCTGTCCCCGGCGGTGTCCATCGACCAGAAGTCCACGTCCCGCAACCCCCGTTCCACGGTCGGCACCATCACCGAGATCCACGACTACCTGCGCCTGCTGTACGCGCGCGCCGGGATCGCCCACTGCCCCCAGTGCGGGGCCCGCATCCAGGCGCAGACGCCCCAGCAGATCGTCGACCGGGTGCGCACCATGGACGATGGCACCCGCTTCCAAGTGCTCTCGCCGGTCGTGCGCGGCCGCAAGGGCGAGTACCAGGACCTGCTCGACGAGCTCAAAGCCGACGGCTACACGCGCGCCATCATCGACGGCGAGGCCGTGCGCCTGGAGAACGCGCCGAAACTGGAGAAGAAGCTCAAGCACACCATCGAGGTCGTCGTGGACCGCCTCGTCGTGCGCAGCGGCATCCGACAGCGCCTCACCGACTCGGTGGAAACGGCCCTGCGCCTGTCCGACGGCCTCGTCGTCATCGACTGCGTGGACCTCGACGAGGCGGACCCCGCGCGGCGGCGCCGCTTCTCCGAGAAGCGCGCCTGCCCCAACGACCACCCCCTGTCCCTGGACGAGATCGAGCCCCGCACCTTCTCCTTCAACGCCCCCTACGGCGCGTGCCCCGACTGCACGGGCCTGGGCTTCCGCAACGAGGTCGACCCCGAACTGGTGGTCCCCGACGAGGAGCTGTCCCTGGCCGAGGGCGCCGTCGGCGTGTGGAGCACCAACTTCAAGTACCACAAGCGGCTGCTGGAGTCGTTGGCGGCCGAGCTCGGCTTCGACATGTCCACGCCGTGGAAGGACCTGCCCAAGAAGGCCAAGGACGCCGTCCTGTACGGTAAGGACTACGAGGTCCAGGTGAAGTTCCGCAACCGGTGGGGGAGGGAGCGCTCCTACACGACCGGATTCGAGGGGGCGGTCGCCTACATCGAGCGGAAGAAGGAAGAGACCGAGTCGGAGTGGGTGACCGAGAAGCTCGACGGCTACATGCGCCAGGTCCCCTGCCCCTCGTGCCACGGAGCCCGCCTGAAGCCCGAGGTCCTGGCGGTCACCGTGGGGGGCCTGTCCATCGCGCAGCTGTCCGACCTGTCCATCGCCGACGCCCGCGCCCACCTGGCGGACTTGGAGCTGGAGGACCGCTCCGCCTCGATCGCCGCCCCCATCCTCACTGAGATCGCGGCCCGCCTCGACTTCCTGGTGGACGTGGGCCTCACCTACTTGACGCTGTCGCGCGCCGCCGGCACCCTGTCGGGCGGCGAGGCGCAGCGCATCCGCCTGGCCACGCAGATCGGCTCGGGCCTGGTGGGCGTCCTCTACGTCCTCGACGAGCCCTCCATCGGCCTGCACCAGCGCGACAACCGCAAACTCATCGCCACTTTGGAGCGGCTGAGGGACCTGGGGAACACGCTGATCGTCGTCGAGCACGACGAGGAGACGATGGAGGCCGCGGACTGGATCGTCGACATCGGCCCCGGCGCGGGCGAGACCGGCGGATGGGTGGTCCACTCGGGCACCCTGGACTCGCTGCTGGTCAACAAGAAGTCCCTCACCGGCCAGTACCTGTCCGGAAAGCGCGCCATCGCCCTGCCCGCGGCCAGGCGCTCCATCGACCGCAGGCGCCTCATCACCGTCAAGGGCGCCCGGGAGAACAACCTGCGCGGCATCGACGTGTCCTTCCCCATCGGCGTGTTCACCGCGGTCACGGGCGTGTCCGGCTCCGGCAAGTCCACCCTGGTCAACCAGATCCTCTACCGGTCCCTGGCGGCCCGCCTCAACGGCGCGCGCACCATCCCGGGGCGCCACCGCACCATTTCGGGCATCAGCGGCCTCGACAAGGTCGTCCACGTCGACCAGTCGCCCATCGGCCGCACGCCCCGCTCCAACCCCGCCACCTACACGGGCGTGTGGGATCAGATCCGCAAGCTCTTCGCCGAGACGCAGGAGGCGAAGGTCCGCGGCTACGGGCCCGGGCGCTTCTCCTTCAACGTCAAGGGCGGGCGCTGCGAGTCCTGCAAGGGCGACGGCACCCTGAAGATCGAGATGAACTTCCTGCCCGACGTGTACGTGCCGTGCGAGGTGTGCCACGGGGCCCGCTACAACCGGGAGACCCTGGAGGTGGAGTACAAGGGCAAGACGGTGGCCGATGTGCTCTCTATGTCGGTGGCCGAGGCCGCCGAGTTCTTCGCGCCCATCTCGCGCATCGCCCGCCACCTCAACACCCTGGTCGAGGTGGGGCTCGGATACGTGAGGCTGGGCCAGTCCGCCACGACCCTGTCCGGCGGCGAGGCCCAGCGCGTCAAGCTCGCCTCCGAGCTGCAGCGTCGCTCCACGGGCCGCACCGTCTACGTGCTGGACGAGCCGACCACGGGCCTGCACTCCGAGGACATCCGCAAGCTCCTGCTGGTCCTGCAGTCCCTGGCCGACAAGGGCAACACCGTCATCGTCATCGAGCACAACCTGGACGTCATCAAAAGCGCGGACTGGGTCATCGACATGGGCCCCGAGGGCGGCTCCGGCGGCGGCCAAGTGGTGGCCGAGGGCACCCCCGAGCAGGTGAGCGAGGTCCCCGAGTCCCACACGGGCCGCTTCCTGGTGGACGTGCTGCGCAAGGGCAGGGTCCGCCAGATCGCAGAAGGGGCGTAGGCCAGGGTGCTGATGCGGCCGCCGGTGGCGGGAGGAGCGAGGACGCCGTGAGTGACATCATCGGAGTGCTGGGTTCCCTGTTCCCGGTTCTCAACAACCACCCCTGGGCCATGGCCGCCCTGATCGGGGTGGTCGTCGTCGCCGTGGCCATGTGGCTGGCGCCCCGTATCATCGTCGCCACCGAGAGCCTGATCAACATCAGGGGCCGCCTCAAGGATCCGGACGATTGGGCGAACGAGGACTCCTTCCTGCGGACGAGCGATCCCGCGCTGTGGAGGCAGAACCTCGTCTTCAACAGGCTCCGCCTCGACTATCTGAACTCCGCGAGGGTACATAACCGAATTAGGGGGAAAGAGACTCCTGTTTCAGCATTTCTGCTGTCTCAACTGGCTTTACTGTTCGTTGCATTGTTTTTCTTTTGGATCTCATCCACATTCTCGCGGCTAGCGCACATTGAGCCACAGGTTCAGTCTTCTCACTGGTTCCCTCTGCTTTTCGTCATGTTGGTTATGCTAGTATTGGTCGTTGCGTTCGCCCTACTGGAGCTCGTATCTTTCATTGTATTATTACGGATAATGGATGATGAAAAGGTCAGAAATACTGAAGCACTCTGCCGATACTTGCAGGATTCAGGTTTTGGCGATCAGGTTTCCAAGCGCGTTGCGACGTGCTGGTACCACTTCAAGGTCGAGCACCGCGACCCGCCGGTAGCGCTTGATGAACGGAGGGTGAAAACGAGGACCGGCGTTCTGCTGTCTTTCCGGGTCGAACACCGCGAAGATGACGGCGTTCTGCTCAAGGACGAGTACGTGGGCGCTATGAACGACCGTCGGCTAGTGAAGTGTCCGACGTGCGGCAAGCGGGTGTGGTCGTACTCGCGATCATGGTTGTTTTTCAAGTGGCTGCGGTGGTCGAAGGGGAGCGTGAAGAGCAGCGGCAACTGGACCGAACGGGATGTCACACTCGCCCTGGGGGCGCTGTCCCACTTGTTCAGTGCTCAGAACGTGGAGAAGTATTTGCGTCGCCATGAGTCGCGCCTCGAACGCGGTGGCTCGGCCGAAGCGGGCGCGGGCGGCCCGGAAGGAACTGGCGGTGATGATGGCGCTGCGGGGAACGGGTGGTTCAGCAGGGTTCTGCGGCGGGGGCAGCGGCGGCAACCGCGGCCACGGTGATGCACCGTTCGACGGCCCCTCCTTCAGTGCTCGAAGAGCGGAAGGATAGCCTGAGCCGCGTTCGGCCGGTCGGGCCGTCCCAGTCCGCCATTGCACAGCGACCTCGATCATCCAGCAGCCCCCGACCCTATACCAGCTTCTGCCATACTCAAACGGCGAAGGGCTTTTCTATTGGAAAGCGGGCCCGGAAGCGGCAGTGCTCGGGTAGTTCCGCAAGCGAAGTGGAGTTTTCAAAGGGATACCGTCACTTCACAAGTGTGATAACGCTTGCACAGTGTGGTATCACTGCGAAAAGTGTGGTATCACTGCGAAAGTGGAGGCATCGCTGGGAAAACGCGCCCCGCCTCGTCGGCATAGCACCCCTCCCGGGCGCAGCGAGCCGCATTGGGGTAGGAAACCACCCATTGGGGTAGGGCGCGCGCTGGCGGCACGGGAGCCGAGGGAGGCATTGGGGCAGGAAACCACCTATTGGAGCAGGTTATTTACCTGCCCCAATGCACCGTTTCCTACCCCAATGCTCGCCCGCGCCGGGCCCGGGCGCCTCAGCTGTCGGGGTCGGCGTCGATGGCGCCCTGGACGTCCTCGAAGAGCAGGTTGGAGATCTCGACCTGGACCATCTCGACCTTCGGCACGTCGTGCAGCAGCAGCGGGTCGTCGGAGGAGGTCTGCAGGGCCAAGGTGCCGCATCCGAAGAAGCGGTCGCTGAAGTCCTTCACCAGCTGCACGTCCGAGATGCGGGTGAGCGGCAGGTCGTGGCCGGTGCGCCGGAAGACTCCCCGGCGGGTGATGACCCGTTTCGTGGTCACGGTGTACGTGTGCATGTACCACAGCAGCCACGGGATGAAAAGCAGGGGGAAGCTCACGACCAGGACCAGCGCCCACAGTGCGATGGCCGCCCAGGGCTGCCAGTCGGCGGGGATGAAGACCGTGCCCACCGCGGCCGCCGCGATCAGGAGGAGCCAGGCGAGGATCCTCCACAGGAGGACCTTGATGTGGGTGTGCATGTGCCGGACCACGACCTCGTCGCGGCTCAGGACCTTCTTCGACAGTGCCATGCCCCCAATCATGCCAGTTCGGCGCCTGTGGCGCGTTTCAACTGGGGTTCCCGCAGCTCTCCGGCTTTTCGTGATCAAATCGTGACCTTCTGGGAAGGGCAGTCGTCGTTCCAGATCAACAGCGATTATTCGGCATCCTTGCCTGGCTTTTAACCTGGTCAGAGGGGGTGCTCCGAATTGCGGCAACGGCCTCGGGGTGTCATGGGACACGCTAAACTGTAACGGTAGGTCGAAGTCGTCAACGGGGATGGTTTCGACCTGACACCCCCATCCGCTCGCGCGGGGACGGCCTCAGCGCTTCTCCCCGCGCGAGCGGCCCACGCCCCGGCCCTCGATCCAGTACGCCTGCGCGTGGAGGCGCCCCTTCGCCAGCCCCCATTCCTTCAAGCGGGGTTTGAGCGCCCTGAGGGAGCGGAACTCCGGCGTCGCCCACGCGTACCACCCCCGGTAGTCGCCAGGATCGACGGCGCGCGCCAGCGACTCCGGGCCCTCGCGGGGCACCCAGCGCACGTCGAGGCGGGGATGGGAGGCGAAGGGCAGATCCCGGTCCGAGTCCGAGTGCTCCTCCAAGTACACGCGGACGGGCACATGGGCGGGCACCTCGGCCACCAGCGACCGGATCGCTGGCACCGATGCGGCGTCCCCGATCATGAGGTAGCCCTCCGGCTGGTCCTGCCCGGCGAAGGAGACCTCCGTGGACCCCATGCTCATCGCGCCGATGCGGTCGCCCGCCTCCGCCCTGGCCGCCCACGTGGAGGCGGGGCCCGACGGCTCGTGCTGCACGAAGTCGACGGCGATCGTCCCGGCCCGCGCGTCGTGGGCGGCGATCGTGTAGCCGCGCTGGTGCTCGACATCGGGGCGCTCGGGATCGGGGACCCACAGGCGCAGCCACGAGGCGGCGGAGAGGGGGACGGCGCCCAGGAGCTCGGGGGCGGAGAAGACGACGCGGACGCACGAAGGGGTGAGGGGACTCCGCTCCACGACCGCCAGCGGGTACTCCCTCGCGCGGAGGACCTTCAGGACGGCGCCCTGGAACCCTCGTTTCGCCATACACCGAGCCTCACAATCATCACGGGCGTGCGCACGTGATGAAGGATACACCAGATGGCGCGGACGGCGCCTAGCGCAATCCCGCCACCTCGTTGAGCACCTGGCGTATCGGCACGGGCAACGGCGCCTCGCGCTCGAGGACCGCGTCGAGCTGGCGGGTCGTGCGCGGGCCGATGATGGCGCTGGACACGCCCGGGTAGCCGCTCGCCCACGCGCACGCCACGTCGGCGGCCGTGCGGTCCAGCCCCTCGGCCGCTCTCACGGTAGCCTCGATCACGCCCCTGGCGGCCGCGGTGAAGTACGGTTCGACGAGGTGGCGCAGGTGCGGGGAGGCCGCCCGCGAATCCGGGGGAGTGGAGTGCCGGTACTTGCCGGTCAGCGCCCCTCCGGCCAGGGGGGAGGCCGCGAAGAACCCGATGCCCCGGTCCTCCAGTTCCGCGACCAGGCCCGCGAGCCGGGTGTCCACCAGGGACAGGGGGGCCTCGACGGCCGTGATGGGCGCCCCGCCGGGCATGGCGCCGCGCGTCACGGCCTCGGCGATGTCCCACGTGCGCGAGGAGGCCATGCCGATGTAGCGGGCCCTTCCGGTGCGGTGGGCGTGCTCCGCCGCCGACAGGGTCTCCTCCAAGGGGACGCCCGCCTCGGGCGACACCAGCCACACGTCGACGAAGTCACTGCCCAGGCGCTGCAGCGCGTCGTCGAGGCTGCGCAGCATGTCGCCGCGCCCGCCGGCGGGCTTCCACGAGTCGGCGTCGGGCCGCGAGGCGCCGCGCCACGCGAGGACGACGCGGTGGCGGCCCACGGCGGCCACCGCCTCGGCGAGCACGTCGGTGGCCCTGCCCTCGCCGTGCATGGGGGAGCACTCCACCAGATTGCCCCCCGCGTCGACGAAGCGCGCCAGCATCTCGCAGGCCTCCGCGGCGTCCGTGTCGCGCCCCCACGTGAGGGTGCCCAGGCCGATGGAGGACACGCGCAGCCCGCTGCGCCCGCAGAACGTAGTCACCATGCCACCACACTAGGCCGTGCCAGGCTGCCCGGCCCAGTACGCCGGGGTGTGTCCGCCGGTTCCCCCCGCGGGGGCTGCCCGGTCCGCTCCGGCGGTTCCCTCCGCACGGGCGGCGCCGGGCACGGTCACAGGACCTTCGAGAAGAACTCCCTCGTGCGATCCGAGGACGGATTGTCGATGACCTGGGCGGGGGTCCCCGCCTCGACGATCGCGCCGCCGTCCATGAAGACCACGTGGTCGGCGACCTCCCGGGCGAAACCGATCTCATGGGTCACCACGGCCATCGTCATGCCCGAGGCGGCCAGGTCCTGCATGACCGCCAGGACCTCCCCGACCAGCTCGGGGTCCAGGGCGCTCGTCGGCTCGTCGAAGAGCATGATCTCCGGGTCCATCGCCAGGGCTCGGGCGATGGCGACGCGCTGCTGCTGGCCGCCTGACAGCTCCGCGGGGTAGTGGTCGGCGCGGTCCGCCAGCCCCACGCGGTCCAACAGTTCCAGGGCGCGGGCCCGCGCCTGGTCGGCCGGCTGCTTCGCGACGTGGACGGGGGCCTCCATGACGTTCTCCAGCGCCGTCTTGTGGGGGAAGAGGTTGAAGCGCTGGAACACCATGCCGATGCGGGCCCTCTGCGCGGCGATCTCGCGGTCCTTGAGGTCGTGGAGTTGGCCGGAGGCGTCCTCGCGGTAGCCCAGCAGCGTGCCGTCCACGTACACGCGGCCCGCGCTGATCCGCTCCAACTGGTTCAGGCAGCGCAGCAGCGTGGACTTGCCCGAGCCCGAGGGGCCCAGGATGACGCACACCTCGCCGCTGGCGATGTCGAGGTCGATGCCGCGCAGCACGTGCAGGTCGCCGAAGAACTTGTGGACGCCGCGCACCGACACCATCGGCTGGGGGGAGGGATCAGGGGTCATGGGGTCACATCCAGGAATCGGTTCTGGGAGGGGGCGGGCTCGTCGTCTGAATCGGACTGGGCGGGGGAGGCCCCCGTCGTCTCGCGCCGGTCGAAGCCCTTGGCGAAGTGCTTCTCGATGTAGGACTGGATCCACATGAGCAGCGTCGTGATGAGCAAGTACCAGATCGCGGCGGCGATGAGCAGGGGCACGGGCGCGAACATCGCCTGCCCTTTCTGCCTGGCGACGAAGGTGAGCTCCAACGTGAAGGGGATGGCCGACACGAGAGACGTCGTCTTCAGCATGGAGATCGTCTCGTTGCCGATGGGCGGCACGATGACGCGCATCGCCTGGGGCAGCACGATCCTGCGGAATATCAGGGAGCGCGGCATGCCCAGGGCGGTGGCGGCCTCCCACTGCCCCTTGTCGACGCTGAGCAGGCCCGCGCGCATGATCTCGGCCAGGTACGCGCCCTCGTTGAGGCCCAGGCCCACGAACGCCATCCAGAACGGCGTGAAGTAGGCGGCCGTCTCGAAGGTGACGAACTCCGGGCCGAAGGGGATGCCCAGCGACAGTTTCGGGTAGAGGGTGGGCAGCAGGGACCAGAAGATCAACTGCGTGTAGATGGGGGTCCCGCGGAAGAACCAGATGTAGGCGGTGGCCACCCACTTGAGCACGGGATTGATCGACTGGCGCATGATCGCCATCGTGATCGCCAGGGCCGTGCCGATCAGCATGGCGAGGACGGTGAGGATGATCGTGAAGAGCACCCCCGACATGATCGACTGGGAGAACAGCCACGCCCACACGGTCGACCACTGGTAGTTCGGGTTGGTGACGAGCCCGTGGACGGCCATCGCCACGATCACCGCGACGACTCCGGCGCCCACCCAGCGGCCGGGCCGGGGGACCGGTTTGGCGTCGAGCAGCTCGACTCCGTCTTTCACATGGGGCATGATCGCTCCTTCCGCGCTCAGTCGTTGACCTGCGGGTTGAGCTCCGCGGTCGTCAGTGCGGCGCCCTCCGCTCCATAGGGGGCGAGGATCTGCTGGAGGTAGCCGTGGTCCATGAGGTACTGCGCGGCCTTCTGGACGGCCTCGGTCAGCGCGGCGTCCTGCTTGTTGACCGCGATGCCCTGGGGCGCGGACTCGATGACGTCGCCGATCTGCTCGATCTTGCCCTGGGACAGGGCCGCGGTGTAGCCGATGACCGTCGAGTCGGCCAGGGTCGCGTCGTACTGCCCGCCGACGACCTTGGTGGCCACGGAGGTCTGGACGTCGTGCGGCATGACGGTGATCGCCTCGTTGCCCGCGGACACGCACTCCTCGGACAGTTTGTTGACGTACTCCTCCTGGGCCGTGCCCGTCTGCACGCCGATGGTCTTGCCGCACGGCTGGGCGGGGTCGAAGCCCTTCGGGTTGCCCTGGGCGACCCCGTAGGCGGAGCCGACCTGGACGTAGGCGATCATGTTCGTCTGCTGCTCGCGCTCGGAGTTGATCGTGAAGGAGGAGATGCCGACGTCGAACTTCGTGCCGATGGAGGGGATGATCGTGGGGAACTCGGCGTGCGAGGTCGTCCCGTCCTTCAGGCCCATGACCTTGGCCAGGGCCCTGGTGAGGTCGGCGTCGTAGCCGACGACCGTCTGGCCGTCGCTCGCGCGGAACTCACCGGGGGCGTAGTCGGCGGAGGCGCCGTTGCGCAGGGTGCCGCGGGTCTTGACCTCGTCGGGCACCAGTGCGGCGATCTCGTCGACGGTGGGGATCTGGGAGACGTCGAAGGGGGTGACGTCCGTGGTCGCGGCGCCGCCCGAGGCGGCCGCGCCGTTGGGGTCCGAGGCGGACTGCGTGGTGGCGCCGGGGTCGGAGCACGCCGCGAGGACGAGCGCGGACGCCGCGGTCAGTGCGAGGAGGGCCGCTGTCGCGGGCTTGTGCGGGGTGTGCATCTCGGGATCCTTAAGTGCGGGGGATTGTCGGTACGGCATCAGTATGCATCATCATGCATGGCTATGCATAATATGTGATGGATGTCCGTTCGCAATGCGGACGCCCGGACGGCGGCGCCCGCGCCCGCGCCCGCTCCGCGGACTGCGCCCCTGCGGCGGGCCGCTGCTCCGGCCAGTCAGGACGACTGCTGCCCGGCCGGAAGGCGCCGCCCCGGGTCCGGAGAACAAGAACCGGAAAACTCCACCCCGACTCCGGAGAACAGGAATGGGGCGGCCGGAGCCGCCCCATTCCGCGCTACCCGCGCGCCACTCACTTGCCCCGCAGGGCGCGCCGGTTCGGGCGCGCCCGCTGAGGGTCGATTCCCTTGGGGATCGGCGGGTTGTTCGCCTTCAAAGCCGCCAGGCGGGAGGAGACCTGCGGGACCTCCTCGCTGGTGAGGGCGTTCTTGAGCTTGTTGATGGCCGCCTGCAGCTTGGCCAGGGCGACCTGCCCCTCGTCCTTGCCGACCTGGATCTGGTGGACCGGGACGTTCTGGAGGATCCTGGTGACGCGCTTCGCCTCGGCGTTGAGCAGGGGGCGGACGCGGGAGGAGGGCCCCTCGGAGATGAGGACCACCCCGGGGCGGCCCACGATCCGCCACACCAGGTCCTGCTCGCGGGTCACGGCGACGGGCTCCTCCGGGATGATCCACCCGCGCTTGATCTGCTGGAGCACCGCTTTGGAGGACCCGGGGGTGTCCTCGATCTGCGAGTACAGGGCGCGGGGCACCAGGAAGGACAGGATCGCCATGTCCGTCGTCAACGCGGCGAGGAGGCCGACGAACAGCCACGCGATCCAGTTCAGGTGGAGGAGGGCGGCGATGATGAGGAACAGACCGATCACGGAGATCGCCGCGCCCACCAGGACCCACGGGATCCAGGGGTAGGAGCGGGCGGAGACGCGGTACGCGTCCGCCATGTTGTTGTACCAGCGGCGCTTTGCGGGGGGTTTCTTCTCACTCATAGCACACCCATTCTACCGCCACGCGGGCCGGGCCCGGACACGGGGCCGTTCACGCGCACACGCATGACTTGCCTCACATGGAAGTCTTCGGAAAGATTGGACCATGGAAATCGGAGGGTACGAACTCGGCACCATCATCCACATGGGCGCCAACGGGCCGCTGTGGTTGACGGAGACCAGCAAGGGCCCCGGCGTCGTCGCGATCCGGGGCGAGCGCGAGGCGCGCGAGAGCGTGGACCGCTGGCGCGCGTGGGCCGGCATCGACTCCCCGCACGTGGTCCGCCTGCTCGACGTCGTCCGCCACGAGGACGGGCAGTGGGCGGTCGTCCAGGAGTACGTCGAGGGCCGCCCGCTCGACATCGCCCTCGCCTCGCACGCGCTGCGCTCGCCGCGCACCCGCCGGAGGGTGTGGGAAGGGGTGGCCGCCGGCGTCAGCGCGCTGCACGAGGCGGGGATCGTCCACGGCGACATCAGCCCCGCGAACATCATCGTCGACCCGCAGGGGCGCGCCGTCATCATCGACATCATCGACCCGCCCCGTCCGGGCGCGGGAACGCGGGGATGGTCGCTGGGCGCGCCGGAGGGGCGGGAGGGCGACGAGGCGTGCGCCGACCGCATCGGCGAGCTCCTGGGCGTCGACCCGTCGGACGCCGACAGCGGCGGAACGGACGCCGACTCCCCCGTGCTCGTCGATGGCGGCGTCGTCGACCCCGCTCAAATCGTCGCCGATCTGCGGGCAGCGGCCCTGAGGGAGGACACCCTGGCGCCCTCCCGGGCCCGGGAGGGCGCGGAGGGCGGCGCGGAGCATGGGGGCGCCCCCGGCCGCAGTCGGCGCCGCGTGGCCGCAATGCTCGCCCTCGCAGTGGTCCTCTTCGCGGTCGGCGGAGTGCTCGTGTGGCGCAGAG
>ERZ773035.1171-NODE-1171-length-19473-cov-3.624369_pt1 | contig 19473 bp, 16 predicted proteins | sample MGYA00511487_ERZ773035 | MGnify/ENA primary metagenome ERZ773035 (study PRJEB29015, sample SAMEA2737985) | human oral metagenome | biome: human oral; feature: human-associated habitat; material: dental | place: China | collected 2024 ...
ACGGCATTGCCGCAAGCCGCGCAGCCAGTTCAGAAAAAAGAGCAAATTCAGGGCACCCAAAAACGGCATCGGCGCAAATTGCACTAGGACATCATGCTATGAATCAAGGAGCGAAATAAGCCCCCTTGATTCCGCCGCCCGCCAGCCCCCTGAAAACAGCGCGGCCTGCGGCCATGCCCGCGAGACACATCCGCTAACATTGCCCGCTTGTCCGCACACACAGGAGTAGGCCCTTGGCCAAACGCACCTTTCTCGACTTCGAGCAGCCCATCGCCGAACTCGAAAACAAGATTGAAGAGCTGCGCAACATGCAATCGGGCAATGAGGCGGCGGTAGACATCACCGAAGAAATCGACCGCCTCAGCCAGAAAAGCCTCAAGCTCACCCAGGACATCTACCGCAGCCTCACGCCCTGGCAAATCACCAAAATCGCCCGCCACCCCGACCGCCCCTACACGCTGGACTACGTCAAGGGCCTGTTCACCGGCTTCATTGAGCTGCACGGCGACCGCCACTTTGCCGACGACCAGAGCATCATCGGCGGCCTGGCGCGCTTTGGCGGCCATGCCTGCGTGGTGATCGGCCACCAAAAAGGGCGCGACACCAAGGAGCGCACCCTGCGCAACTTCGGCATGACGCGCCCCGAGGGCTACCGCAAGGCGCTGCGGCTGATGAAAACGGCCGAGAAATTCGGCCTGCCCGTCTTCACCTTCGTGGACACGCCCGGCGCTTTTCCGGGCATCGACGCCGAAGAGCGCGGCCAGTCTGAAGCCATCGGCCGCAACATCTATGAAATGGCGCAGCTGCGCACGCCCATCATCACCACCATCATTGGCGAAGGCGGCTCCGGCGGCGCGCTGGCCATTGCCGTGTCAGACCAGACGCTGATGCTGCAATACGCCATCTATTCCGTCATCAGCCCCGAAGGCTGCGCCTCCATCCTCTGGAAAACCGGCGAGAAAGCCGCCGAAGCCGCCGAAGCGCTGGGCATCACGGCCCCGCGCCTGAAAAGCCTGGGCCTGATCGACAAAGTGGTCAGCGAGCCGACAGGCGGCGCGCACCGCGACCCGCAGCACATGTGCACCCTGCTCAAGCGCGCCCTGGGCGAAGCCTGGCGCCAACTCAGCGCCCTGGAGCCTGAAGAGCTGCTGGAGCGCCGCTACCAGCGCCTGCAAAGCTACGGCCGCTTTGAAGCGGCCCCCGCCTGAGGGCCTGCGCAGCGCCTGGCCATAAGGGCCGCAGATCGGGATGGGCCGCAAGGCGCAAGCTGCAGACAGGCTCTTGCCAGCCGCTTGCGGCCCGGTGATGCGCCCGCAACGCCGCAGGCCCCAGTCTGTGCTCTTCGCACCCAAGACAAGTTTTGAATACGTTTCAGCAGCCAGGCATCTTTTCCGCTGCTGCCGCAACTGGCAGCCCTGGCTGGAATGGCCGGGCCGCATTGCCTTGGCCGCGCTGGCCTCCAGCCTGATCCAGGTAGGCCGTCATCACCCGCGCCCACGCCGGGCCGGCGCCAATTGCATGGAGCACGCTACGCACCGTTTTTTGCGCCGCAGCCTGACAATCCGCCGCCTGGCAGAAAAGGCCGCCGCGCCGCGCTGACGAATACCTCATCGACACAAGCAATGACCCACCTCTGGAATGAATACCTCGCCACCTTGCCCGCTTCGCTGCGGGAGTGGATACGGGGCCTGCTGCCGCTGCTGCAAATTCTGCTGATTGCCATTGGCGCCGTACTGCTGCAAAGGCTGCTGCGGCGCGTGACGAACCGCGTGGCCGAGCGCTACCGCCTGCCCGCCGAATTCAACTTCATCACCCGCCGCCTGCTCACTTTCGTGGTGTATGGCAGCGCCTGGCTGCTGGCGCTGGAGCGCCTGGGCGTATCGGGCGCGGTGCTCTGGAGCGCCTTCACCGGCTTTGCCGCCGTGGCCGCCGTGGCCTTTTTTGCCGCGTGGAGCGTGCTGTCCAACATTTTTTGTTCGCTGCTGATATTCACCACCGGCATATTCAGGCTGAATGACCGCATCGAAGTGCTTGAAAACGGCGAAAAAGCCGGCCTCAAAGGCCGCGTGATAGACATCAACCTGATCTACACCACGCTCGAGGAAAGCGGCAATGGCCGCGAAGGCACTGTGCTGAAAGTGCCCAACAGCCTGCTATTTCAGCGCGCCCTGCGCCAATGGCGCGCCGGCTCGCAGCAAGTGGCTGTGCCTGCGCGGCCTTATCACGAAACGCCGCCCGAAGAGCCGCCGCAAGAGCCAGCAAAAATGAATTCAACGGTTGATTGAAGTGGCGCCCGTTCCCTCGATATAAAAAGGCCGTATTCATTTTGAATCACATATGGACTCGTATAGGGATGCAAAAATATTGACGTTATTGAAGTCAAACTGAGCGCCCCCCACGCCAGCAGCGCCACGCCGCCACTTCCTGACGGGCGCTGGGGATTCAAAATTGAAGGCTGATCAGGCTGGTGATTCAGCCCATCTTTATGTCCAGCATATGATGAAAATCATTGGTAGATGTTCATGCGGCTCCATTGGCTTTGGAGCCGTTTTTTTTCTTTTCTTGTGGAGCGCAGCCATGCTGACCTCTCATGCCGCTGAAAATTTTCTGTCATCATTTCCTGCGCCAGCCTATTCCAGCCCGGCCTCTGAAGACCTGCCTCAAGCCCGCGCGCTGAAGCAGCATGTGCGCGACTTCGTTTCAAGTCAATATCATGTCAGTGTGGAATATCCGCCGCGCTTTTTCAAAGTGGCGGCGGATGCGACCCCCGACATGATCAGAAAAAATTTTTCCAATTGGGTGATCGAACATGGCAGCAAATCGTTGCCTTTTGATGGGCCGGAATTGTTCGATCATGATTTGAATATTCTTGCCTTGTTCGAGAGCGGATTCATGTGGAACAGAAAGATATTCGGCATCGCCATGTCGGAAACGCATCCAGGGCAGATGGAAGATGCTTTGGTAATCTATTTTGTTCTGGAGCCGGCAAGCTGATGGCTGCGTTCCGCTTTCCGTTCAGCAGCTTGCATGCGAAGCGGACAAAATGCCCTTCAAAACCCAATGAAGCGCAGGGTCGCGCGCGCTCCGGAAAACGATTTTTTTGATGGGCATGAAAATCATCGGATGACCGTCACGCCATCCGCGATTTCAGAAACCGTGCTGCCCCGTCAACTCACCCCTGCCATGCGCGCCCTGCTGGAACGCATGGGCCGTGCAGGCCGCCCGCCCCTCGAAAGCCTGCCGCCTGCACAGGCGCGCGCCTTTTATGAGCGCAATGCGGGCGTGCTGGACATTGCCCCCGCGCCCCTGCCGCGCGTGCAGGATGTGCGCATCCCGGCCCGGGACGGCGCCGCTTTGCACGCACGCCTTTACGCACCCCGCCCGGCTGAAGAAGGGCCGCCGCTGCCCGCCCTGCTGTATCTGCATGGCGGCGGCTTCACGCTGGGCAGCGTGGCCACGCATGAGAGCCTGTGCCGCGCGCTGGCCGCGCAAAGCGGCGTGGCCGTGCTTGCGCTGGACTATCGCCTTGCGCCCGAGCACCGCTTTCCCACCGCCGTGCATGACGCGTGGGACGCGCTGCGCTGGCTGGCCGCTGAAGGCGCGGCCCTGGGGCTGGATGCCTCGCGCCTGGCTGTGGGGGGCGATTCGGCGGGTGGCACCCTGGCAGCGGTGGCGGCCATCCATGCGCGCGATGAAGGCCTGCCGCTGGCGCTGCAACTGCTGATCTACCCCGGCACAACGGCGCATCAGGACACCGAATCACACCAGCGCCTGCGCCACGCGCCGCCGCTGACCGAAGCGGCCATTTCCTGGCTGTTTGGCAACTACATCGCCCCGCACGAACGCACCGACTGGCGCTTTGCCCCCCTGCTGCATGACGACGTGGCAGGCGTGGCGCCCGCCTGGCTGGCCCTGGCCGAATGCGATCCGCTGGTCGATGAAGGCCTGGCCTACGCCGACAAACTGCGCATGGCGGGCGTGCCCGTGCAGCTGGAGCTGTACCGGGGCATGGTGCACGGCTTCATCCAGTTTGGCCGCGTCATTACCGAGGCGCTGACGGCCCAGAAAGACGCCGCTGCCGCGCTGGCGCAGGCGCTGCTGGTTTGAGAGGCCTGTTTACCGTCTGCCCGTGGGCGCAAAAAGCGTGGATTCGGGCAGTCTGCGGCGTGTTGCCAATCCTCGCTGTGTTGCGACATTGGGCCGTAAAGCCCGTTTGACCCTCACGGTCGGATTGCAAGCAGGTTCTGTGGGTCTGCTCATAGTTTGCACGCGCGAGCGAGGCGCAGTCAGCCAATGGGTAGTGATGGCAGCAGACGGTGTCTATTTGCTCTTTTATCCATAGCATGACGTCCTAGTGCAAGCTGCGCGAAGCGGCATTTCGAATCCCTTGAACATGATCGATGCCATCTTCTATGTGCAAGTCACAGACCGCCAAACCGCTAGCTATCGATAGCGCGCGTTATCCAAGGACTACCCGCCCTGGAAACAGGTCTGCAACACCTTTGCCCGCTGGCGCCAGCGCAGCGCGTGGGATGTGCTGCTGGCGCTGCTGCGCCAGCAGGTGCACATCAAGGCAGGCCGGCGAGTTGAGCCTTAGCATGACCATCATTGACTCCCAATCGGTCAAGACCATCTCAAAAAGGGGCAGTGCGGATATGGCGCAGGCAAATGAATCAAAGGGCGCAAGCGCCACATAGCCGCAGACACAATGGGATTGCTGCTGGCTTTTTGTGGGTGGCGGCTACACGAGCAGTCTGATCAATTGGGCGCTGAGCATGTTCGGCTCGAACATGCAGGTGACCAAGCGCCGTCAGCGGCGTGGTTTTGAGGCGCTGCCCAAGCGCTGGATTGTGGAAAGAACCTTTGCCTGGCAGAGTCAATCGAGAAGACTGAACAAGGGCTACAAGGTCACCGCCCTGTTCAGCCGAAGCATTCGTGAAGATTGCTTGCATTCAGCACATGGTCAGGCTTTTGGAACCATCTTAAGGACAGTTTCTGAAAAAAAACAGCTCTATACCAGTTTCCTGCCCGTTATAGCAGGAGGCAGATCTGCGTCGGTTTTCAAGGTTTTGACGAAATGACTGATGCCTGCTTGAAACAAAATCCGAGACCGCCGCAAGACGGCGGCGAAAGCATTTTCGTGCAATCGGGCGAAAAAACTGACGGCATGACCCGCTTTGCCAACCGCACCAAAGACAAAGACGCCGGCTTTAGTGCAAACGTGTTTAATGCAAAAAAGCCAATAAAGACAACACTGTAAAAACCTTGCGAGAAATGGTTGGGCCCACGCAGCTTCGATCAAATCTTCGCATTCAGCGCCGAGCCAATTAGTATCACCAGCGCCCATGTCACCAAAAACGTTAGCGGCGAAGGCGGCGGCACGAAAAAACTTCGGCACCATGGGCATGAAATTTAAGTTGATCACGGCCTTTACGTTGCCTTCGGTACACTGCCGCCGCAGCCTGCCTAGGTCACCAGTTTTTCAGGCAACGATGCCGAGAAGATCAAAACCGTATTGATCGAACTCTTTGAGGGCGACGCATTATCCGCCTGCCTCGAAGACAGTATCCAGGTGCTGAGATTCATTTGGTGGGGGCACAACAACAAAGCAGGGCAATACTCTTCCACCAAAGTGCACGGCAGTCTGAAAGAGAATGAAGATAGCAGCTACGAACCGAAAAACCTTGAAGACTTGGTTTCGCAACAAATCGACGGCCTCTAAAACGTTCAAGGAAATGGCCGTATTTTCAACCGAAAGCCAAAGGGCAATTCAGGATACGCGCCTGATTCCCTTTTCCGCCCTGCAACACTACATTTTCTGCCTGCATCAATGTGCGTTGATTCATAACAAGCAGGCATGGGCGGAGAACTATTTGACCACGCAGGAAAAAGCGTTGTATGAGCGGGGGGGATTCGGGCGAGCAGGAAACGTGCAAGGACGTGCGCTTTGAGCGGGCAGTGCATGTGTTAGCGGAGAAGCTGGGTATTCGGCAGCGTGCTGGACTGGGTGGAACTGGAAGCGAAGGCAACCCGTGAAATGCAAGCCGGCAAGCCTGAAGCCGATCCGATGGGCGAAATCTAGTTCTGCGTCCAGAGCTTGTGCTTGCAAGAAATGACAGGGAATAGCCAGCGAAGATGCGTCATGGCATAGGCAAACTCGCCACTGCGTCCCCATCGTGTTTTCAGACGATTGCGAGTCAAAACATCTGCTAACATTGCTGCCGCGCGCGAACGCCTGAACAGCGGCTAAACCCCGTCGCCGAACTGCGGTAAACGCTGCAAGGCCTATTGGTTGGCAGAGATTTATCAGCTGGAGTTGTCGGGGAATGGGATAGGGAGGCGGAATATATGGAGCAGCTGGATAATAAGAGAAGCGCGTAAATGGCGATTCAGGCGGTCTTAATGGCTGTGAGTCTGGAAGATTGTCTGTAAGTTTTTAATATGCTAGGAGTAATGATATGAAATATTGGTTAGTTGGAGCTTCCTGGGGTGGACAAGATCACCAGGATCAGTTTTTTGTTGAAAATGGTTATTGGATGCTGGGATGGGACAAGGAAGAACAACCCGAGCAATTCAAAACAGGAGAAAAAATACAAGTGGGTGATCGAATTGCGATCAAGCGAATGAAGGGGAAAGGAGAATCTGACATCAGAATCTTGCACATAGGTATTGTCAAAGGCGTTATTGCTGAAGCAAAAAAAGTTATTTTTGTTGTGGACTGGGTGGCCAAAGACCTGGATAGAGACGTTGAAAGCAGGGGATGCTTCAAGAGTATTCACGGTCCATTCCCTAAAGATGAATGGATAGAGAAAATCTTCTGCCTGTAGCATATTATTTGAAAATTCGAGGAAATAATAGCATTTCCGAGTGAATCAAAAGGGGAGTCAGGACGCCGGTCCTGATTCCCCTTTCCGCTTTGTGGCATTGCGCTTTTTGATCGCGCCAATGTGCGTTGATTCATAGCGAGCGGGCGTGAGCGGAGAACTATTTGACCACGCAGGAAAAAGCGTTGTATGAGCGGGGGGATTCGGGCGAGCAGGAAACGTGCAAGGACGTGCGCTTTGAGCGGGCAGTGCATGCGTTAGCAGGAAAGCTGGGCATCTGCAGCGTGCTGGACCGGGTGGAACTGGAAACGAAAACAGGCAGTCTGAAACCCGTGGAATGCAAGCGCGGCAAACCCAAACCCACAGTCCGATGGACGAAATTCAGCTTTGCGTTCAAGGCTTGTGTTTGAAAGATATGGCGGGGAACCCGTTGATGAAAGGTACACTGGGTATAGGCGGACCTGTCATCGCGTTTTCCGTCGTTTTTTCAGGCGATGCGCGGGCCCCAACATCTAATACCATCGTTGCCGCGCGCGAATGCCTAGGCAGCGACCAAATCTGCCGCCTGATTACGGTAAACGCTGCTAAACCATTTCGTTGGTGGAAATTTGCCAGCCGGAGTTATTGGGGAAGCTGGATAGGAGCGCAGGGTCTGTGGAGCAACTATGTAATAAATGAACTTGATGCAGATAAATAATAAGGATGAATAATGGAATACAAGATAGATATTTATGAAAAAGATAAGGATAACTTATTCCGTTTTGCACTTGGCAGTTTGTCGGAGAGGACTTTATTTGTTTTTGGTGTAAATCCAAGTACAGCAAATGACCAAACACCTGACATGACAATTAGAAAGGTAATGGGGTTTGCAGAAAGAAACAGATACAAAAGTTTTATGATGTTTAATTTATATCCACAAAGAGCCACCAATCCTGATAATTTATCAGACGAAATGGATAGAGTCATGATGGACAAAAATATTGAAATTATTCATCGTATTCTATCCTCCCAAAAGGAAGCTGATATCTTGCTGGCTTATGGGAAGCTGATATATTCTCGCCCGTATCTGCCGTTGTGCTTAAAGAAAATTTATCAATCCATTAGAGGAATTTCGTTAAAATTTTATAGAATTGGTGATTATCTTAAATGTGGACAGCCACGCCACCCTTTATATGCGAAATATGGATTTGAGCTTCAAGCAGTGGATATGGATAAATATTTGCAGGAATTTGAGAACTGATGTGAAAATGCAGAATTCTGCCGTGCTATTTTCTGTTTCGGGAATGCACTGATGTCAGCGTTTCTGCTGGTTTTTGCTGTGGCAGGTTTGCAATGGTGGCGAGAACGCGGTAATTCAAAAGGTGCGGTTGATGCTTTGAATATCTTGCTGCGGCAGTTAAGAGATGCGGAGAATCTGGATATGGCGCGCGGTATCGGGGGCGAAGCGTCGGCGCGTTATTTCGGTTGGGTGGGGTGGCTTGTTTGACGTCAAAGCGCAAGCTGAATGTGCTCCAGGTCAGACTTGTTCTGCTCTGTTCTTGAAAAAGTAAATAGAAGGCCTCAAAAATGCCTTCCGCACGGTTTAGGGGATTGGTCGCTATCAGACCCATAGCGACATGGCCGGGCGGTAAGGCTTGGCGCGATAGCGGGTATCGAACAAGGGCGTCCTACTAGCCATTTGGGTGAACGGATGCGATGGTGATGGGCTGCCGCAGAAGATGTCCAGACGCTGATTGCGGATGGCTTGTGAAGCGGGTTTGGTTGCTGCTTCTGCGCTGAAAGCAATGGGTTTTCGCTACCGTTTTAATAGCAACAAAGCCCGTCAAACCGTGCGATGGAAGCGTTTTCGAGGCCCTTTATTTGCTCCCAAAAATAGAGCGGATGCAGCAAGCCCGGGCTGTATCTGGCTTGCGCTTTCGCGCCTGCGGATGGATTTGAACGGCGCTTCAGGGCAGCACGAATTCGGCTACCAGTGGCAAATGGTCGGAGAGGCTGGGCCAGTTGTGGCTGCCCGCGTGCCCGTGCGCGTGCTGAGGCACGAACTGGCGGGCGCAGTGCAGGCCGCGTGCGTAGACGTGGTCCAGCTGCGCCAGGGGCAGGCGCGAGGGGAAGGTGGGGCAGCCGGGGGTGTTGCGCAGGCCGGACTGGGCCAGGATGGCTTGCAGTTTCTGGCTCCAGTCGTTGAAGTCGCCCGCAACCAGCAAGGGCGCGCTGGCAGGCACCTGGCGTGCAATGAACTGTTGCAGCTGGCGCGCCTGGCGCACGCGGCTGGCGCCGAGCAGGCCCAGGTGAACGACGATGACGTGGACATGGCGGCCCTGCACGTCAATGACCGAGTGCAGCAGGCCGCGCTGCTCGAAGCGGTGGTCTGAAATGTCCTGGTGCTGGTGGCTGAGCACGGGCCAGCGCGAGAGCATGGCGTTGCCGTGTTCGCCGTGGGCGGTGACGGCGTTGGTCATGTAAACCGACTGGTAGCCTGCCGGGGCCAGGTATTCGGCTTGTGGCTGGCGGGGCCAGCTGGCAAAGCGCCGCTCGGCTTTGCGGTTGAGCTTGCGCACTTCTTGCAGGCACACCACGTCTGCGTGCAGGCTGGCGATGGCGTGCTGGAGGTTGTGGATTTCCAGCCGCTGCGAGGGCCAGACGCCTTGCACGCCTTTGTGGATGTTGTAGGTCACTACCCGCAGAGAGCGGGCGTGGACGTGGGCGGCGCCGCTGGCGCTCATGGGGCAGGGCGCGTGTCAGTGGCTGGCAGGCTGCGGGTTGCGCAGGCGGATGTGCAGCTCGCGCAGCTGTTTTTCGTCTACGGGCGAGGGCGCTTGCGTGAGCAGGCACTGCGCGCGCTGGGTTTTGGGAAAGGCGATGACGTCGCGGATGGATTCGGCGCGGGTCATGAGCGTGACCAGCCGGTCCATGCCGAAGGCCAGGCCGCCGTGCGGGGGCGCGCCGTATTGCAGGGCGTCGAGCAGAAAGCCGAATTTGGCCTGGGCGTCTTCAGGCGTGATTTTGAGGGCGGAAAACACTTTGCTTTGCACGTCGGCGCGGTGAATGCGGATGGAGCCGCCGCCCAGCTCCCAGCCGTTGAGCACCATGTCGTAAGCCTTGGCCAGGCACTGGCCGGGGTCGCTGTCCATGAGGTTTTCGTGGCCGTCTTTGGGGCTGGTGAAGGGGTGGTGCATGGCGTTCCAGCGGTTTTCTTCTTCGTCGAACTCGAACATGGGGAAGTCCACCACCCACAGCGGCGCCCAGCGGTCTTCGAAAAGGCCCGCCTTTTTGCCGAATTCGCTGTGGCCGATCTTCAGGCGCAGTGCGCCGATGGCGTCGTTGACGATCTTGGCTTTGTCGGCGCCGAAAAAGAGGATGTCGCCGTTTTGCGCGCCGGTGCGTTCCAGCACGGCGGCCAGGGCCTTGTCGTGCAGGTTTTTGACGATGGGCGATTGCAGGCCCTCGCGGCCTTTGGCAGCGTCATTGACCTTGATCCAGGCCAGGCCCTTGGCGCCGTAAATCTTCACGAAGTCGGTGTAGCCGTCGATTTCGCCCCGGCTGATTTCGCTGCCGCCGGGCACGCGCAGCGCCACCACGCGCCCGCCGGGCGTGCTGGCCGGGCCGCTGAAGACTTTGAAGTCCACATCGCCCATCACGTCCGTCAGTTCGGTGAATTCGAGCTTCACGCGCAAATCGGGCTTGTCGGAGCCGAAGCGGTGCATGGCCTCGGCGTAGGGCATGACGGGGAATTCGCCCAGTTCCACGCCCAGCGTTTGCCTGAAAACCTGCGTGATCATTTCCTGGAACAGGCTGCGGATGTCTTGCTCGTCCAGAAAAGAGGTTTCGATATCGATTTGCGTGAATTCCGGCTGGCGGTCGGCGCGCAGGTCTTCGTCGCGGAAGCACTTGGTAATTTGGTAATAGCGGTCAAAGCCGGCCACCATCAGCAGCTGCTTGAAGAGCTGGGGCGATTGCGGCAGCGCGAAAAAGTGCCCGTCATGCACGCGGCTGGGCACCAGGTAATCGCGCGCGCCTTCGGGCGTGCTCTTGGTGAGCATGGGCGTTTCGATGTCGATGAAGCCGTGCTCGTCCAGAAACTTGCGCACGGCCATCGCCACGCGGTAGCGCAGCATGAGGTTGCGCTGCATCACGGGGCGGCGCAAATCCAGCACGCGGTGCGTCAGGCGCGTGGTCTCGCTCAGGTTCTCGTCGTCAAGCTGGAAGGGCGGCGTGACGGAAGGGTTGAGCACTTTCAGCTCGTGGCACAGCACTTCCACCTTGCCGCTTTTGAGACTGTCGTTCGTGGTGCCTTCAGGGCGGGGGCGCACCAGGCCCGTGACTTGCACGCAGAACTCGTTGCGCAGGTCTTCCGCCGTTTTGAACATGGCGGGGCGGTCGGGGTCGCAAACCACCTGCACATAGCCTTCGCGGTCGCGCAGGTCGATGAAGATCACGCCGCCGTGGTCGCGCCGGCGGTTCACCCAGCCGCACAGGGTTACGGTCTGGCCGTTCAGCGCCTCGGTCACGAGGCCGCAGTAGTGGGTGCGCATAGACATGATGGACTTTCTTTGTTACTTGCCAGAATGGGAAACAGGGTTGCTGAGGACGGGAGCGGCAGGGGCAGCAGCAGCGCGCGAAGGCGGGGCCACCACGCCCATGGAAATCACGTATTTGAGCGCCTCATCCACGCTCATGGCCAGATCCACCACGTCGGCGCGGCGCGCCAGCAGGAAGTAGCCTGAAGTCGGGTTGGGCGTGGTCGGCACGTAAACGCTGACCAGCTCATCGCCCAGGCCGCGCGCGGCCAGATGCGCCGCCACCTCGCCGCCGGGCCGGCCCGTCAGAAAGGCCACCGTCCACGCGCCCTGGTGTGGAAACTGCACCAGCACCGCCTTGGAAAACGCCTGGCCGGAGCCGGAAAACAGCGTGTCCGACACCTGCTTGACGCTGCTGTAGATGCTGCGCACCACCGGAATGCGGGTCATCAGCGCGTCCCAGCGGCGCAGCCACCACTGGCCCACCATGTTCGCCACGAAAACGCCCGTGCCGAAGATGATGACCGTCACCAAAATGACGCCCAGCCCCGGCACGCGCCGAAGCTGGCCGCCCACGGTAACCATGCCGGGAATCACGGCCTCCAGCGCGCCCAGCACGCTCAGAAAAATGCCGTTGAGAATGCCCATTAACCACAGCAGCACCCAGGCCGTAATGGCCGCTGGCAGCCAGACCAGCAGGCCCGTAACGAAATATTGACGCAGCCGGTGCATGACGCGAGCGCTTGAGCCGCTTAGTCCGCTGCAGCCGCGCGGCCCGTTGAGGAAGCCGCGCTGCCTGGTGAAGCTGCCGCGTTGCTGGCCGCAGCCGCATCGCCAGAGGTGCCGGAAGAAGCGCCTGCTGCCGCGCCGGAAGAAGGCGCATCCGAAGCCGGCGCTGAAGAGGCGTCCGCCTTGCCTTCGTTGCGAAAGTCCGTGACATACCAGCCCGAGCCTTTGAGCTGAAAGCCCGCTGCCGTTACCTGCTTGACAAAAGCAGGCTGGCCACAGGACGGGCAGACCTTCAATGGCGCGTCAGACATCTTCTGCAACACATCCTTGGCAAAACCGCAGTGGCTGCACTTGTAGGCATAAATCGGCATGGAAAAACAGATTGGGCGGCAAGCACGTGCGCCTGCCGCCCGCAAAAAGCTCGTAATTATAGTTTTCTGGCTTATTCAGCGGCGAAGCGCCTGAACGCATGTCCAATCGGCTTCTGGCCTGGAAAACTGCCTTGCCCACTCCAGTTCGGCGTGCGCCAGTTGCCAGCGCTTCTACTGAACATCAGAGCAAGCCGCGAGAAAGAAAACAGGGCATGGCGAGCCAAGCGCAGGCAACCGGTGAGCGGATGGAGGGCTTTATTTCGCTCCTCTATTTATAGCTATACGTCCTAGTGAAATCAGCGCAAGACATCATTTCATCCGCCTGAATTAGCTCCTGTTTTTGATGCGCCTGGCAAGCCATCAACCCGCCACTCAATACCGCGCTTCGCTCTTTTGACGCTGGCGGGCGAACTCTGGATAAATTCCGCGCCCACCGGGGCTGGAACCCTTGCGAGACCAAGCGTCTCCGCAGTCAGAAGCAAAGCGGAGACAGCATGGATGTCAAAAAAGCGGATGGGGCAAATGCATTCCGCATGCGCACCCATCCGCTTTTTTGAAGAATCAGGCGTCAGCGCCCGCCCGCCGTACCGGGCGCGCCGCCTTCTGGGCAAGATGCCTGCGTGTACACACCCCAGGCGAGGCGCTCGCCCTTGGCCAGCTGCTTGTCGCTGGCAAACACAGCCACTTCCAGATCACACGCCTGCTTGGCGCTGCGCTGCACGCGCAAATGGCTGACAGGCGTGTCGTCAAGCTGGCAGGCTGGCTGGCCTACCAGTTTCAGCAGATGGCTCGCGCCATCGGCTTGCACTTGCATGGCATGGGCCGCCGCGCCACAAGGCAGCCAGATCAGGCTTTGCGCCTGTAAGGTCAGATTGCCGGCTGACTCCAGCGCGCGGCTCACCGGTTCCCACTCGCCTTGAAGGGCGGCGGGCAGGCTTTCAGCGGCTGCAGGCGCGGTTTGCACAGGCGCGGCTTGGGGCGGACTGGCGTCCGCATCTGCCGCCGCCCAGGTTCCCTGCGCCAGCGCTGCCGCCAGCAAGCCCATGACGGCAGGCCACAGCAGGCGGCGCGCTTTCATTTGAAAAGCCCTTCGGGCGCGTGGTGCCGCCCAGCCCAATCTTCCCAGGCCACATCGCTGGGGCCAACGGCAATGTCAATCAGCTTCCAAGCCTGGCCGTCGCGGCGCAGCAGCGCCACGCATAAATCGGACATAGCGCCCGCTTGAGCCGCTTTATGCAGGGCGGTGCCCGCATAGTCAAAGCGCTTGTCTGCGGCATCGCGCAGGCGGGCCTGCATGAAGGCCCAGTCGCCGTCGTAGCGGATGTTTTCTGGCGCCAGCTTCAGCTGCTCCGCATCCAGCTTGAGTGATTGTGCGGCCGCCTGAATGGCGATGGCGGTGATGGCATCGTCATCCGCTTTGTGCACGCTGGGAGCGCCCGCTCCTGCGGCAGGCATGATGGACAAGACCAGCGGCAAGGCCAGCCACTTCACGGGAAATTTCATGTTTTTACTCCGGTTGTTTGAAACGGGGCATTTCAGCATTGCCGACGAATGGCACTGCAACAGAACGTTGAATGCGCCCTGAGGCGCGCCGCCGCCCTACGAAAAACCCCCGCCCACTGAGCCATGGGCAGGGGTCGTTGCGGGCCACGCCAGAAAGCGGCGCGACGCCGCTCTGCTTTGCTGCCGATCAATTCGGCGGCGTCAGGATGGCGGAAAGGTGGTTGTGCCACCAGTTGCTGGTGTCGTAAGTAATGCGCTGGCTGCCATCCGCATTGCGGTTGTTGGAGCCAATCAGCGTGACCTTGCCGTTTTCATTCGACGCCACGATTTCCGTGTGCGAAACGCCATTGCGTTCCATGATGACCACGTCGCCCGGCTTGGCGTTGGCCAGCGACACCGGCTGCCAGCCCTTGCGGCGCAGCGTGACATCCAGCTGGCGCACGGCGTCGGTGTGCTCGCCTGCCGACAGCAGGCCGTTTTTCTGCAATACCGCTGAGACGAAATTGGCACAGCAGACGTTGTTGGGCACATTGGGATTCATCGGCAGCGCGCCGCTGCGCTTGAGTTCGGAGGCGTTGCGGCCTTCAAAGCTCTTGGCGATGGCTGCCGTGTTGGCGCCCTTCCCGTTGCCTGCCGGCGTGGGCGTGGAAGTGCCTTGCGTGCCTTGCGCACCGCCAGTCCCGCCGGCTCCCCCCGTTCTGCCTGCGCCTTGTGCGCCGGAAGGCAGGTTGATCTTTTGATTGGGATAAATCAGGTCAGGGTTGGCGATTTGCGGATTGGCCGCAATCAGGCTCTTGAGCGAAACGCCATGCGAGCGTGCGATATCCCACAAGGTATCGCCCTTCTTCACGGTATAGGAGCCGCCTGCGGCCTTGGCGGGCTGGCCGCCGCCCGTGCTGGGCGCCGCAGGAGAAGGCTGCTGGCTTTGCGCGCCGCTGGTGCCTGTTGGCTTTTGATTGCCAAACATCTGCGCTTCCTCATTGCGCCGGCGCGTCAGGCCGGGCAGCACGCGCCCGCCACCGTGATTCCACTTCGCAAATTCAGCCTGCGCTCCCGCGTAATCACCTGTATTGAGTTTTTGCAGCAAAGTTGATTTTTGAAGTGCTCCCGCCCCACAGTTAAAAGTAAAGCTCACCAGTGCGTCGAACTGGCCTTGTGTCAGCGGCACCTTCACAGCCTTGCGCACGGCGTTCTCAGCCGTGCCCAGGTCCTTGCGTAGCAGCTCGGTCGCCTGTGCTTCGGTAATAGTCTGGCCTTCACGCACATCGCTGCCCGTATGACCGTAGCCGATGGTCAGAATGCCCACAGGATCACGATAAGCCTTGGTGTACAGGCCCTCGTATTTCTTGACCATATCCAGCCCCGCCTGGCTCATGCTCATGCCAGAAGGCTGCGAGCCGCCCGCACCAGAAGCCGCCGCCGTCTGCTGCACGCCTGCGGTCTGGTTTGCCGCGCCGCCGCCAGCAGCGCCTGCACCGCCCGGCAAATTAATGGTGTCGCCAGCAAAAATCAAATCAGGATTGCTGATCTGCGGATTGGCTGCCAAAAGCGCCTGAAGCGAAACGCCATTGCGCGCGGCAATGGCCGAAAGCGTATCGCCCTGCTGGACTGAAACGGAGCCTCCGGCAGCGCCCGTGCGCGCAGCGTTGGCATGGGAAGAAAAATTGACAGCGGTCATGTTGAGTCCTTTCCTTTGACCAGGGTTGCTACCTGTGCCACATATCCCAAAAGGCTGGCAGACGCATTCATTGTCGGTATCCGCATTTGAAAAAGATAGCTAGGGCGATTACCCTGGGGGAAGTATTTAGAAAATGCATCATCATGTAACGCCCCCTCCGAAACATTCATCGCACGTCTTGTTTACCTGCCTATTCAGCGCATCCCTGTTCAGGGATTTCATGTCTCAAAAAATACATACAGAAACATGAACCGGGGCATCCGCTGGAACGAAGCCCTTTATGTAAGTGCACATGAATATCTGAATAGCGAGTTACCTGTAAAGATATACATCCATAAAAAGCCGATCCGGCTCATGCCTGAACCCGTTCGCAGCCCAGCTATCAAGTGCAGAAAGAACGGATCGAGGCAAGATGCAAAGCACGGGCGGCTGACGAAGCCTATGCAGAACGCGGCATTCGGGTTGAACCCGCTAGCCAGGAGATAGCGAAAACAAGAGCGGATTCGAGAGGGCAGAAGCACTGTTTTAAACAGAATCCGCCAGGACGCCATGCTATCGATTGAATAGCGCATCATTCTTGTTTGTTCAGCCCCGCGCGTTCAATCTGGCCTGCTGGCTGTCCATGCGGGCCAGGCAGCGCGCGGACAATTCGCGCCATGTTTCACATCGTTTTGGTTGAACCCGAAATTCCGCCCAACACCGGCAACGTCATCCGCCTGGCGGCCAATACGGGCTGCACACTGCACCTCATTGAGCCGCTGGGCTTTTCCATGAACGACCGCCTGCTGCGCCGCGCCGGGCTGGATTACCACGAGTGGGCCGACGTGCGCCGGCATGCGGATTGGCGCGCTTTTCTCGCTGCCCGCCAGCCTGATCCCGCGCGGTGCTTTGCCCTGACCACGCGCGGCGAGCGCCTGGCGCACGACAACGCCTTTGCGCCGGGCGACTGTCTTGTTTTCGGCGCGGAAACACGCGGCCTGCCGCCTGATCTGCTCGCCGCCTTCGCGCCTGCCCAGCGCTTGCGCCTGCCCATGCGCGCGGGCCAGCGCAGTCTCAATCTCTCCAACGCCGTAGCCGTTACGGTTTTTGAAGCCTGGCGGCAGTGCAGCTTTGCCTGAGAAGCTGCTCAAAGCGTCCGTGCAGGCCCCGCCCAAAAGCCCGTTCCCCAGGGCCTGCCGGGTGAAGAAAGCGGAGGACGCGAAGAAGCATGGCCGCATTAACCCGGCACGGCGTCATATCCTCAAAAAGAGGAGTGAATTGAATGGTCATCAATCGGTGCTCGCGCCCATTTCACTAGGACATCACGCTATGAAACCGGGAGCAAATCCAGCCTTCCTTCCTGCTCTGTCATGCCCGCGCAAACCGCCAGCTGCCCGGCCTGGTCCGCGTGGGCGCCTGTTTCGCTGGAAAAGGCTGGGGCAAGGCGGCGAAGCCGCCGGTGCAGCCTGCCCTGCCGGGTCTTTCATGATTCAGTCCGGCTTTTCAGCCAGCATTCAGCGGGCTTGTGCCGCTGCGGCGCTCTGAGCGACAGGCTGGCCCAGGCTGCGCAGAATGTCGCGCACGAGCTGGGCGCGGTCGCGCACTTCGGGCAGTTCGCGTTCGATGCGCAGTTTGTCGTTGCCGGCCAGTTTGATGTGGCGGTTTTTCTGAATGAGCTGGATGATGGCCATCGGGTCCACGGGCGGGTTGGGGCGGAAGCTGATGGCGGTCACGCCCGGGGCGGCGTCCACTTTCTGCACGCCGTAGGGCTGCGAGAGCACGCGCAGGCGGTGCACGTCGATGAGGGTTTGCGCGGGCGGGGGCAGTTTGCCGAAGCGGTCCACGATTTCTTCGAGCAGGCGGTCGATTTGCTCGCCACTTTGGGCGGTGGCGAGTTTTTTGTAGAAGGACAGGCGCAGGTGTACGTCGCCGCAGTAGTCGGCGGGCAGCAGGGCGGGGGCGTGCAGGTTGATTTCGGTGGTGGCTTGCATGGGGGCGAGCAGGTCTGGCTCTTTGCCTGCGCGCAGAGCCTTGACGGCTTCGGCCAGCATGTCGCTGTAGAGCTGAAAGCCGATTTCCATCATGTTGCCGCTTTGGCTTTCGCCCAGCACTTCGCCCGCGCCGCGTATTTCCAGATCGTGCATGGCCAGGTAAAAGCCGCTGCCCAGCTCTTGCATTTGCTGGATGGCTTCGAGCCGCTGCTGGGCCTGTTTGGTCAGGCTTTGCATTTCGGGCACGAGCAGGTAGGCGTAGGCCTGGTGGTGGCTGCGGCCTACGCGCCCGCGCAGCTGGTGCAGCTGGGCCAGGCCGAATTTGTCGGCGCGGCTGATGACGATGGTGTTGGCGCTGGGCACGTCGATGCCGGTTTCGATGATGGTGGAGCACAAAAGCAGGTTGTGGCGCTGTGCGACGAAGTCGCGCATCACGCGTTCCAGCTCGCGTTCGGGCATTTGGCCGTGGGCAATGGCAATGCGCGCTTCGGGCAGCAGCGCTTGCAGCGCTTCGCGGCGGCGCTCGATGGTGTCCACTTCGTTGTGCAGAAAGTAAACCTGCCCGCCGCGCTTGAGTTCGCGCAGCACGGCTTCGCGGATGACGCCCTGGCTTTCTTCGCGCACGAAGGTTTTGATGGCCAGCCGCCGCTGGGGGGCGGTGGCGATCACGCTCAAGTCGCGCAGGCCTTCCAGCGCCATGCCCATCGTGCGGGGGATGGGGGTGGCGGTGAGCGTGAGCACGTCCACTTCGGCGCGCAGCTGCTTCATTTGCTCTTTGTGGCGCACGCCAAAGCGGTGCTCTTCGTCAATGATGAGCAGGCCCAGGTTTTTGAATTTCGTTTTTTCGGAAAGCAGCTTGTGCGTACCCACCACGATGTCGATGCTGCCTTCGGCCAGCCCTTTGAGCGCGGCGCTGGTTTCCTTGGCGGAGCGAAAGCGGCTCATCTCGGCCACTTTCACGGGCCAGCGCGCGAAGCGGTCGGCCAGCGTGTGGTAGTGCTGCTCGGCCAGCAGCGTGGTGGGCGCCAGAAAGGCCACTTGCTTGCCGCCAGTGACGGCGATGAAGGCCGCGCGCAGCGCCACTTCCGTTTTGCCAAAGCCCACGTCGCCGCACACCAGGCGGTCCATCGGGCGGGGCGAAATCATGTCTTGCACCACGGCGTGTATGGCCGCTTGCTGGTCAGCGGTTTCTTCAAAGCCGAAGTCGGCGGCAAATGGCTCGTAGTCCCGCGCGTCAAAGCGGAAGGCGTGGCCTTCGCGCGCGGCGCGGCGCGCGTAAATGTTGAGCAGCTCGGCGGCGGCGTCGCGCACTTGTTCGGCGGCCTTGCGCTTGGCCTTTTCCCACTGGCCGCTGCCCAGCTTGTGCAGGGGGGCTTCGTCAGCGCCCACGCCGCTGTAGCGGCCGATCAGGTGCAGCTGGCTCACGGGCACATACAGCACGGCTTGCTGGGCGTATTCCAGATGCAGAAATTCCTGCAAGGCGGGCGTGCCGTCGGGGTTTTTCGCGCCCATGTCCATGTTCACCAGGCCCCGGTAGCGGCCAATGCCGTGCTGCGCGTGCACCACGGGGTCGCCCACTTTCAGCTCGGAGAGGTCGCGGATGAGCGCGTCCACATCGCTGACTTGCTCTTGCCGCTTGCGCCGGCGCGCGCCGGCGGCCGTGGCGAACAGCTCGGTTTCGGTGATGAAGTCGATGCCGCCCTCGCGCCACGCAAAGCCCTGCGCCAGCGCCGCCGTGGCGATGCCCAGCGGCTCGCCCGTGGCCTGCTGAAAGTCTTGCAGCGAGTCAAACGCGGGCGGGTTCAGCCCGCTGGCGCGCAAAAAGTCCAGCAAGCTGGCGCGGCGGCCATCGCTTTCGGCCAATATCAACTGGCGCGGGCC
>ERZ773035.1173-NODE-1173-length-19444-cov-20.584868_pt1 | contig 19444 bp, 20 predicted proteins | sample MGYA00511487_ERZ773035 | MGnify/ENA primary metagenome ERZ773035 (study PRJEB29015, sample SAMEA2737985) | human oral metagenome | biome: human oral; feature: human-associated habitat; material: dental | place: China | collected 2024 ...
ATATATGGCTGGGGTGGCTGGATTCGAACTTGTTCAGTTTACAACTATTTTGAATAAAAATGAAATTTAAAGTATCTGAGAAATTAAAAGAAAGGAAATTCTCACACTTTTTTATTTTATTTCTCTTTTAACAAAATTTAATTTTTAGAGGAGTATTTTTTATGGCTATTATAAAAGTTTTAAAGAGGGAAAATCCCTATGTTCAAATTGATAAAATAGGAGTTGACGATTCAAATTTATCTTGGGAAGCCACAGGTCTTTTAACATATTTAATTGGAAGACCTAACAATTGGAAAATAAATATAGCTCATTTAGCATCTGTTAAGAAAAATAAAGAAACTTCTACTAGAAATGCTTTATTAGAATTGAGAAAAGCTAAATATTGTCATTACTTTGAAGTTAGAAAGTCTGGAAAAATAGTTGAAACATTCTATTTAATTTTTGAAATTCCTACTGAGTATGAAGAAATTAAATCAAATATTGACATAGAATTAAAAGAGGGAGAAAAAATTTTTTACAAATCTCTTCCTCAGAAAAAAGGAAATAACAATTTAAATACTCAACCAGAAGTTGAAAATCAACAATTGGCTAAAAGTATGGAAAATAGTCTTTCTCTACCGAAAGTTGAAAATCCAGAAATGGAAAAGCCGAAAGTGGAAAATCAGGCACTAATGAATATAAAAAAGAATCATGAATATGACTTTGAAGAAAAGGATAATAATTTAAGAAGAATAAAAGAGCTTTTTAAAGAATTTGGGATAGATTTCTCTATAAAACATAAAATTAAGGTAAAAGAATTGTTACAAAAAAATTCTGTTTATTTTTTAATTAGCCATTTTAAAAAACAATATGAAATTTTAAAGAAAAAAGAAAATGTAAAAAGTATCGCGGCTATAATGTCAAAACATTTATTTAATAATACTTGTGAAATTGACAATACTTTTGTTATGCAAAAAGAAGAAGAGAGTAAAAAAGAAATCACTAGCAATATAAAAATGGAAGATGTTATTGAAATATTTTTAAAACTTCCTATTGAAAAACAAGAAGAAATAGAAAGTGAAATTTTAAAAAAAAGAAAAGCACCCACTATTTACAAGTAGATACTTTTCAATACCATTAACATTTAATTTCTAAGTACTTATCATTTGCTACGATTAGTTTCTTATAATAATCATCATAGCTTTTACTAAATTTTCTAATAAGTGGAATCGCAATTTCATAATACTTGTTGTCTTTCATAAAGTTTTGTAATTTATCTTGAATTTGCTTCATTAGGCTCTTTTGATATTCTTCACTGTTTTTATATTCTTCATATTGAGAAATAGTATTATCATTTTCTTTTAGCCATTTTTCAACATTTTCAATAGCGTTAATTTTATCTTTATTAACTTTTTTTAGTATCTGCATATCAAAAGTAGAACTTATCTTTTCAATATAATTTTGCTCATCCTTACTTAACTGAAATAATGGTAAATTATCTAAGTAATCTACATATTTTTCAAATGCTTCTTCCTCATCTTTTCCTAATGATTCATTTAAAAATGGTTGATATGCTGCAAATAACATTTGTCCAAAATATCCTGGAAATAATCTCTCTAATCTTTCGTAGATTGATTCCTCTGCTTCAATCAATTTAATTTTTTCATTTATAAGTTCCTGATTTTCACCTTTAACTACAAGTTCAAGGACTTCTTTTCTTTTCTCTTCAACATCTAATTGATGTTGCTTTCTTCTTAAAACAGATGATAATGCACTAATGCCAGTGGTTAGATACCCTTCTATTTCAGTTACACTAATTCCAAGTTTTCTAAATAAAGATATTTGAATTAAAACCTCTAAATCATTCTCGCTGTAATCTCTATAACCGTTTTCAGTTTTTTGAGGATTTATAAGTCCTTTCTCCTCATAATATTCAATTGCTTTTCTTGTTAAACCTGTTTTGTTTTGAATTTCATTTCTTAACATGGTTTGCCACCTCCTTTAATTAAAAGATAGCACTGTCCCCAACGGACAGGTCAAGCAAAAAACTTACTCGTATTTTTTTCTTTTTTATAGCCAAATAAATTAATCTTATTATCGGAATACATATCATACAAAAGACTACAAGCGATGGAATTTTAGGCATATTAATCACCTCCACTAAAACAACTTAAATTTAGCAATTATAAATAAAACAATTGCAACGATAAAAAGAATACATGCTCTTTTTACTGAAAACCCATAAATTTTTTCAGGATTTCTTTTATCATATTTTATTTGCTTTAAGTCTCCTACTTTCGTATTCATAGAAACCTGTATTCTGTTACTAGATATATATTGTTTACCATCAACTAAGTACATAAAATTTGCCCATTTGGAATTTCCTTTTTTCACAGCCTCCGGATTTGGTTGCCATATAGATACAACCTCTGCTTTTACATAATCTGTATTACTTTTATACAAAAAAGAGGACATTTGCTGTCCCCTCGTTATACAATCAATTCACCACAAAAATCATGAAAGAAGGTTAAACAAATGTCCCATAATGATTCTATCCTAAATATTCTTGGAATTAAAGATAAAAATATTAAAATTATTTCTGTTGAAGAAGCTGAACACAACAACGATTCTGTTAAAGAGTATATAACGCTAATAACAGCTACTCTTTCTTATCCGATTAATCGTTGTCGTAACTGTGGCTTTCCCACAGTTAATAAGGATGGCTTTCGCAAAACTCATGTACGACTGGCAAGTTTAAATGGGAGAAGATATGAACTAGAGCTTCGTAAACAACGCTATAAATGTAAATCATGCCATACTACTTTTGGTGCTATTACTAATTTAACCAAAGAAAATCAAACCTTATCCAGTGATCTCAAAAATCAAATCATGCTTTTAGCTCGTAAAGGCTTATCTGGTCAGCTTATTGCTGAAATGTGTCACTGCTCTCCTAGCAGTGTTCGTCGAACAATCTTAGAGCGCATGGAACCACACTATCGTGTGGCTAAGTTGCCTAAGCATCTATGTTTTGACGAGTTTCGTTCAATTAAGTCTGTGATGTCCTTTATCTGTTGTGACGCTGAAACCCACCAAATTGTCACAAAGTTACAGGATCGTCTATCACCTACCATTGTTGATTATTTTGAAAGTCGTTATTCAAAAGCCGAACGCGAATGCGTTCAATCAGTTGTAATTGATTTAAATGCTCAATATCAAAGTTTTATCTATCGCCTTTTCCCTAATGCCAATATCATTATTGATCGCTTCCACCTTGTACAATTAGCTGGTCGCGCTTTGGACAATTGTCGTATCTCTATCCTAAAGCAACTTGATAAACAGAGCCAAGAATATAAAATTATGAAGTCACATTGGAAGCTATTCCATAAAAAAGCTGAAGATCTTCACCCTGAAGAAGTAGTTTTTCTTCGCGGCGTTAAACAATATATGACTCGCCAAAATGCTGTTGATCTCATTACTAGTAAATTTTCCAAGTTCGCTGAAGTATACCAAACTTACCAAGATATCACGAAAGCCCTAAACGAGCGCAATAGTGAATTACTAGAGTCAACCATCTTAGACTACCAAAAAACCAATACAGAAATGGATACTGCTATTCAAACCCTTCGTCAAAACAGAAAATATGTCTTAAATAGCGCTAAATTTGAATACTCTAATGGTCCTTTAGAAGGCATCAATCGCAAAATCAAAACCCTAAAACGAACTTGTTATGGTTTTGCCAATCAAAAATTTTTCTTTTTAAGAATCGATTGTATTTTTTCGTAAAAAAATACCCCCTACATTTTCGTAGGAAGTATTTTTAGTCAACCATACCAGTTGACAGATATCCCACTTAGGACATTTTCCTACAAGGGGTCCCGAGCGCTTAGTGGGAATTTGTACCCCTTATCGATACAAATTCCCCGTAGGCGCTAGGGACCTCTTTAGCTTCTTGGAAGCTGTCAGTAGTATACCTAATAATTTATCTACATTCCCTTTAGTAACGTGTAACTTTCCAAATTTACAAAAGCGACTCATAGAATTATTTCCTCCCGTTAAATAATAGATAACTATTAAAAATAGACAATACTTGCTCATAAGTAACGGTACTTAAATTGTTTACTTTGGCGTGTTTCATTGCTTGATGAAACTGATTTTTAGTAAACAGTTGACGATATTCTCGATTGACCCATTTTGAAACAAAGTACGTATATAGCTTCCAATATTTATCTGGAACATCTGTGGTATGGCGGGTAAGTTTTATTAAGACACTGTTTACTTTTGGTTTAGGATGAAAGCATTCCGCTGGCAGCTTAAGCAATTGCTGAATCGAGACTTGAGTGTGCAAGAGCAACCCTAGTGTTCGGTGAATATCCAAGGTACGCTTGTAGAATCCTTCTTCAACAATCAGATAGATGTCAGACGCACGGCTTTCAAAAACCACTTTTTTAATAATTTGTGTGCTTAAATGGTAAGGAATATTCCCAACAATTTTATACCTCTGTTTGTTAGGGAATTGAAACTGTAGAATATCTTGGTGAATTAAAGTGACACGAGTATTCAGTTTTAATTTTTCTGACGATAAGTTGAATAGATGACTGTCTAATTCAATAGACGTTACCTGTTTACTTATTTTAGCCAGTTTCGTCGTTAAATGCCCTTTACCTGTTCCAATTTCGTAAACGGTATCGGTTTCTTTTAAATTCAATTGTTTTATTATTTGGTTGAGTACTTTTTCACTCGTTAAAAAGTTTTGAGAATATTTTATATTTTTGTTCATGTAATCTCTCCTGAAGTGATTACATCTATAAACAAATACAGAAGTTAAACGATTTGTTTGTAATTTTAGTTATCTGTTTAAAAAGTCATAAGATTAGTCACTGGTAGGAATTAATCTAACGTATTTATTTATCTGCGTAATCACTGTTTTTAGTCTGTTTCAAAACAGTAGATGTTTTATCTACATTACGCATTTGGAATACCAACATGACGAATCCCTCCTTCTTAATTACAAATTTTTAGCATCTAATTTAACTTCAATTCCTATTATACAAAATTTTAAGATAATGCACTATCAACACACTCTTAAGTTTGCTTCTAAGTCTTATTTCCATAACTTTAGGGTTAACCATACGCAAGACCAATCACTCTCGGACAATACTCATGATTTTAATGATAAAATCCATGTACCCCTTATCTACACACGTTTCAGGGCTTAAAATCGATTTGAGTAGTTTTTACTCGTCTGTTTCAACATTCCAATATTTTGAAATTGTTGGACGTGATAAACCTGTGTCTCTTTGACAATCGGTTTTCTTTCCCCAAGGTTTCTTTTTGCGCCATTCTTGGACGATTGCTTTCTTATCAGGTCTACCGCCTAGATATTTGCTATCTCTACGCCCTTTTAATTGCCTTGTGAAATTCATGATTTCAACGTGTTCCGCCCTTGTATTTCCGTTTCGCTTGGCTCTTTGAAGCGGAATGCCTGTGCGCTCGCTGATATACTCAATTTTGCGTGTAAATGCGTTTGTATCATTACGGTAGTAAGTTGCAAGAGCTGAAATAACGTCAGATAGCGTAAAATGGTTCTTATCGTCATTTGTAAGGGTCTCAAAATGTTCCATAATCATTTTACAATCCTTTTCCAACTCTTCAGGACTGATACAACATTGAACCGCTAACGAGCAAAGATTTTCAAGGCAATAGTAACGCTTTCCGACAACTGCACCGCTGATAATCTTTTGTTTCCAGTTATCATAAATTCCACGATGTCGATGAAAGACAAAATCTTCACTCGGTTTCTTTTGCCCCTCAACAATTCGGCGCTGATACCAATCAGGATACCTCTTTTTAGCTTCTTCTAAGCTCATTTTAGACTTGTAACCGATTTTGATTTTATCATCTTCTGAAAGAATTTCATTCAAGCTTTCCAGCGTGTGCTTCTCGCCTACTTTGAAAGCTAGAACGTAAGTATCATCTAGCCTTGTCTTGCTACCGACTGCGCGGAAGCCTTGCGTGAGTGTTTCATACTGAATACTGTTCTTATCGCTCATCTTTGTAACTCGTGAGTTCCAAAATAAGTCAATCCAGCGCTTCCGAACTCGTGATAACTCTTCAAAGATATTTTTATACAAAACAATCGGTTCTTCAAATACAAAATACAAATGCAAACCACGTCCGCTACACGTGATGTAGGTCGGTTTCGGTGTCATGTTGTAGTATTTCTTTCCGTCCATTTCCGTAACTGGTCTGTGCCAAGTATGGATAAGTTGCCGAACGCCGTCTAAACCTTTGATACCGTCAATCTCAATAGCCATTGCATACATTTTCGCAACGTTATCCTGGTAACGACGTTTGCCGACGTAAGAGATACCATTTGTAATAATAAAGTTATCAGTGCGGTCTATCTTATCGTAAAGCTCTTTATTGCCTTTGAAAAATAGATGGCTTCGTGTCTTCTTAACTGGATGACCTCTGTATTTGCCTTCTTTGTGAATCAAAGGTTCACCAGTTTTCTTGTCTTTCAGTTGTTCAATTTCAACAAAGATACCGCTGTACTTGCCTTTTTCGTCGCTTTTCGGTTTCATCGGGGTTTTCTTTTCTTCACACTTGCCCATCTCGCTTCCTGTGCGCCCCGTAGAGCGCGTTTAGACCGTCTGCCTATATCTTTATATGCGTCGATGAAATTAGAGGGCTTATAGGGGCTTCTAGGCGGTCATTTCCCCTTTCTCAGCTTTCAATCTCTGCCGAACGCCGCGAAAGCCGCTAGAATCAGCCGCAAAAGTGCCTTTTGAGTGGAACGCCGTCCCCTTCTCCACCGTCCCGCCGTAAACTGGCACGACAACAACAACAAGAAATAGCGCGTATGTTCGGTTTTTCAGCTCCGCGCGCACGCGCGAAAATGTTGTTGTTATTTTTTACAAGTTTTTTATATGTTTTGTGGCAAAGTTATCCACAGGCGACGAAGCCTTGAAAATACTGGTCGCATTGGCATTTTTCGCGGTTTTATTTCCCTACGGATTTTTGCCTTATCCCTACGGATTTTTGCCTTATCCCTACGGATTTTTGCTTTTATCCCTACGGATTTTTGCTTTTATCCCTACGGATTTTTTTCTTGCGTAGGGATATTATATAACGCCTTTATTTTCAAGGGGTTATATAATATAGCTAGTTATTTTTGCCTCGATTTCCCCACCTATTTTATCATCGCGTGGGTAATTTCCCTACGCGCATTTGACACAATGTAGGGAAATATGTATAATCTATTTTTGAGAGGTGAACGAAATGAACGAAGTCAGTATCTTGGAAAAGGAAGTCGTGCAGGCGAATCCGCTGATTGAAGCACGCAAACACATGAATCTTTCTGAAATGCGGCTGTTCTTGCTCGGCTTGCAGGGCATTAAGCCGAACATTTCCACCGATGGGAATATCCACGACGTAGAATTTCATGATATATGGGTTTCACCGTCCCAGCTTGAACGCCTGTTTTCGGGAAAGACTGCAAGCATTACCAATCTAAAGCGGCACATAAAGAGCGCATACAACGGATTTATAGAGCTGGCTTTTGACGGCGGCGGCTTTGGTCTGCGCCATATCTACGCGAAAATGGATTACTTCCCCCAAAAGGGGCTATTGATAAAGTTCGATGATGAAATGAAGCCCTATATCTTGGATATTCTGAATCAGTCATATACAAGATATGCACTCAAGCACGTTTTCCCGCTTTCGTCGGAATACGGCTGGCGCATTATGGAGCTACTGCTTGAATATCAGGGCTATTTGAAGAAGGGGAAGCCGTTCATATACCGCAAGTTTACGCTGTCCGAAATACGCTTTCTTCTCAACGTCCCAGAAGGTCTATACGAAGGGCGATTAGATAATTTCCGTGTTCGCGTCCTTGATACGCCAATCAGAGAAATCAACGAAAAGACGATTTATCATGTATGGTATGACGCATACAAAGAAGGGCGCAAGATTGCAGGGTTCACCTTCTACATGGAGCGCAAGCACGACGACGACGGGGCGGCAGTCCCGCCGGAGGAGGTCGCCGCGCTCGATGATGTCCCGACGACCGACAAGCGGGATATTCTCGCCCGTCTGATGAATCCCGACCGTTGGAACATCACGGAGAAAGCCGCGCTGAAGCTGGTGCAGAAATATCCGCTGGAATATCTCGACGCAAATATCCGCTATGCGTACAAGTACCGCGACGGAAAGAAGAATCTAGGCGGCTGGCTGATGTCCTGCATTGAGAGGGACGAGGCGGGCAAGGAGCGCGAACGGCAGGAAGTCAAAAAGGCGGAGCAGGAGCACGAGAAAGAAAAAGCCCGCCGCCGCGCCGAAGTGCGCGAACGTGTCCTTAACGCCGTATTCGACGACGACACGGAGGACGCGCCGCCGATGTCGGAGGAAGAACCGCGCGGGCTTGCGCCGCTCAGTGATATTGAGGTGCGGCTTTTGCGTCGGGGCGGTGCGTCCTCGCCGCACGTCATGCGCCGTATGGAGCAATTAGGCTTGACGCTGGAAGATGTCAAGGCAGGGAAGCGGGGCTAAAATCGGTGGGAAAATGCCCGCTGCGGAAAATTTTGACCGCCTAGAATCGCCTCTAAGCCCTCCATTTTCGACGGCGCATAGGAAAGTATAGGCATTTTCGCCGATTTTGCGCCGCCTCGGAGGAGCGCACAGAAAAAGCCGTGATGAAAAAATCACGGCTTTTTTGCGTTCGTTGGTCGCGCATCCGCGCCGATCGGCACGCAAGCGGGGCGAAAAATGAAAGTTACGGCGGAAAATTTCACATTTCCAGCTCGTAAGAGGCGGTTTCTTTTTCCTTATCGGCTTCCTCTGTCCGCTCCTGCGTCCGTTCGGTTTCGCGGACGCGCTCGATGTCGGGCGCGTCCATGTCCTGCCGAAACGCCGTTAATGCTTCGTCGTAGTCAAGCCCTAGCTCCTGCGCCTTGCTGGCGTATAGCTCTGCCTGTTGCGGGTTTTCCGTGTCGCGGCTGATGTCGGCAAGTTCTTGAATCCGTGCGCGGTCTGCCTCGGGCAATAAGGGCGCGTCTGGCTCGGTTAGTCCCTGTTCTGCGGCTTGGTCGCTCATGTGCTGGAAGGATTCAAGGGTTTGCTCTATCATTTGGGCGCGGCGTTCGTTTATGTCGCGCTCCTCGCCCTCCTCGCTGTTGGTGCGGTCGATGATATTGTCCGTCAATCGGTCGGTCGCGCGGTCGATACTGCTTGTTACAGCGCGTCCGATTGCCTCGTTGCGCTCATATCCTCCCGCAAGCCCTACAAGCGTATGACAGGCAAGCGACGCCATCTTATAGGTGAAGTAGCACCGCAATATCTTCTCGCCCAGTCCCATATTACGAGATAGGGCTTTCGCCTGTTCCTGCTGTTGCCTCACGCGCTCGGCTTGCTTTCGTAGCTCCTTGACTTGTTCGCTCTCCTCCTTGGTCTTGTCCTTCTTCTGTTCCAGCTTTGCCGCCTTGCGCCCCAGCGCGTCCGCTTCCTCGCCCAGCGTGAACGCTTTGACGGTCGCTTCCTTCCCTGCGTCTTGGAATTTTTTCAGAAAGCCCATGTGCTATTTCCTCCTTTTCTCAGACTTCTTCAAAAGCTCGGCGGCGCGGCGGTCGATTTCTTCCTGCGGGATTCGCCCGCGCTCCTTCTCGTAGTCGTCCACATAACGGAATAACGCCAATTTGATAGCGTCGGAAAGGCTCATTCCAGAACCTTTTGTGATGTGTTCCAGCTTTGCCTTTAGTTCTGGCTCTGTCCGTATGCTCATGGTGATTTTCGTCATGTATGCGCCCTCTATCCCTCTAACTGCTGTTCAAGGTTATTCGGGTAGAGGGGCGACATAACAAGAACATCGTCCGCGCTCTCGCCCTCGACGTTGAGGAACGCAAGCGCAAGGTTTCCTGTCAGTTGCCGCACGAGATTCGCGTCTACAAGTTGCCGCTCAACGATCTGCGTATTTATGCTTGTGTTGCTGGTGCGGTTTGCCTTGAAAAAGTCGGTGTTCTGCTGGCTCTCGCCGCTGGAATAGTTGTAGCTCTGCCGTGCGACTTCCACGCGCCCCGCAAGGCTATTGATATAGCGCAAGGTTTCCATGTCCTCAGTTTTGAAGAATATCTTCTGCCGAAAGTTCGCAAGTACCGTGTCGGATAACTGCGGGTTTCCGATTGCCGCCTTGAACGCGCTGATACTCTGCGTTGAGATGATACCGACACAATGCGCCGATCGGGATTTATCCCAAAAGGAGAGGTCAGAAAGCCCTTGATTGCTTGCGCTGATGATGTTTTGATACTCGTCGCACATGAAAAAAACATAGTTCTGCGGCATGGATTTATCCACCTGCCGCGCCTGCAGGAGGTTGAAGAAGCGTAGCTTTATCATCGTATAGACGACTTTCCCAGCCGTCGCCCATTTCGCAAGCGGCAGGTCTACTAATACGATGTCGCCCGAAAGAATCCGCGCAAGGTCATAGTCCCCATCTGTCCCGCTGAAAGCGTCGATAAGTTCGGGATTCTGGAAGGGGGATAGAACGGTCGAAAGCGTCCCTTTGATGGATTCACGCATTTTTATATCCATGCTCATGAACACGTTTTGATAATATCCCTTGTAGTTCGCAAGATTCCGCGCCGCAAGCGTCCCCTCTGGCAGTTTCACATCGTCAAGCATGATGTCTATTGCCTTGCGTACATCTTCAAAAAAGATATACTGATACAGCTTTTCAAGGTTATAGTATTTGTCGCCGAGGGCTTCCAGCAAGCCTAAAGTGTTCTGAATAAGCGCGGTCGCCGACTGAATCCAAAAGCTATCGTTTGTCGCGCCGCCTGTGAGGTAAAATGTCGATTGCAGGAAGCCCGCCGCCTGTTCTGGCGTAAGTCCCTTTAAGAGATTCGTCCCTGCGCTGTCGGCTCCTACGCCGATTTTGTGAACCTCGCGCCCGTGCCATTCTGCAAAGCTCTGAACGCTCTCCACAAAGTCGCCCTTGATGTCGAATATCAGCCCTCCAACGTCGGAATAGGCAAGGCACTGAAATAAGATCGGGTTGATAACGCGCGTCGTCTTGCCCGCGCCGATACCGCCGAAAACGGCGATATTCTGGCAAGCGTCGTCATTGACAAGCCAAATATACTGATTCGCCCATAGTCCTGCGGCGTGTCCGCGCTGGTGAAGTTCGCCCGTGCTCGTCCCGATGCCGAGGGCGAACCCTTCGGGGCGTTCGGTGTTTTGAATTTCCTCCTCCTTTTTCGGGGCGTTCAAGTCAAGATTGATAATGCTTTTGATGGAATCGAAAAAGCCCATTGTCGCTTTCCTCCTCAGTGTAGAAAAAAGCCGCCTAACCTCGCGGATAGGCGGCGCGTACCGCATTATAGGCGCGTGTCTTTATTCCCTCCCACAAGGTCACGCACAAAAAGAATGAATTGAATCGTTCTCCCCGCAAGCAAATAGAGGAAAACATAAAGGACAAACACATAGAGAAGCGCCCAGCCGATAATCACGCTCAGAATACCGCCGATAAAGCTCTGCCCGTAGGCGATAGTGTTGAACACGGAGAACAACAAGCCGATACCGCACATGACGAGGCAGAAAATACGCCATACCCGACGGGCTTTCAGCATAATCATACCCAGCTTGATTTCTCTCTGCTGTTCTGGCGTGTATGCCGTATCCTGCATTTGCTCTGGTGCGGTGTTGCCGCCTTTCATAAGTGCCATAATTTCTTTCCTCCTTTGATAGAAAACCCTTCCAGATGTCTATTATAGCACCGTTTACCATAGTAAACAAGCCGAAAGTGCATATCTATTTTTTAGACCTGCCGCGGCTGTAGGGCGAGGGTTCTGCCTTTAGGCAGGTTCGTCGCCCGCTGTGGCAGGTTGCCCCCCGCAGGGGAATATCTCTTTTTGCCTCTTTCTCGTCCAGATCGGGAGCGGATGCGCGACCGTCTGAACGCGAAAACGGCTTTTTTGCGTGGTTTCAGAAAAGATAAAATCCCTAGCCAAAAGAAAAGCCGTGACGGAAAATCACGGCTTTTTCTGTGCGCCCGTTCGGGCTATATCCAGTTATTATCTAGTTTTGCTTCTGCTGTTGCTGTTGTTGTTTCTTTTCTTGATAGTCGTTATAGACTTTCTGGAAATATTCGCCCGTCGGCGATTCTCTGCCGATGGTATAGTTTTCGCCGTTAAACCAATAATGCGAATCCCCCGAAAGAATCGAGGTGATAAGGTCGTACTTCTCGTTTGTCGCTTTGACCTCCTGCCGCATTTGGTACATATTGTAAAAGCAAAACAGACCAACAACAACAAACACGGCAAAGACAATATAGACAAGCCTGTTATTTTCGCGGTTGACGATGTTCAAGCCCGCCGTGCTTCTCTCTAGCTCCTCGCTGATGTCCCGCATTTGCCTCGTTACGTCCTCCAAAAGGTCACGGTCGCGGCTCTCTATCGTCCGCTTGAACGATGGAGCGGCGACTTTATCAACGGCGGCGGTCAAGCGGTTCACGTCCTGCCGCAAGGCTTCATAAACCCCCTTCATTTCTTCGTAGCTCTGCTTTGCTTCCTCGTTGCTTTTCTTGCTCTCGTCCAGAAATCCCATGATTTTTACCTCCTGTTATCTGCTATATACCGTTTCTATCTCGGCTTCCTGCGACGGCTGCGGCGCGGCTTTGGTTTTGGCTGCGGCTTTCGCCTGTTCCGCCGCCGCCTGTTTGGCGCGTTCTTCTGCGGCTTTCTCCTTGGCGACGATAGAGGCAGGACGCTCTAAAGTGTGCTCCTTTATCTGCTTCAAGGCTTTTTCCAGCGCGGCGCGGCGGTCAACGTCTGGCGCGTGATAGCGGTCGTTGTTCTTCACTCCTCCTTGTGCCCGCATGGTTTCAATGCGGCGGGAAAAGTCCTTGCTGGTGACTTTGTGCGCGAAATGCCTCGTTTGCCGTTCCAGCTTCGCTTTATTGTCCGTATATACAACGGCTTCACGACGTGCGCGGCTGATGTCCACATAAAGCGCATTTCTGCTTTGTGCCGTCCCTTTGGTGTTCATGTCTACGACGACTTTATCAACGGTCATTCCCTGCGCCTTGTAGTTCGTCACAGCATAGCTATGGTCTACGCTGTTATATTTGCTCATGTCCCACTCTATCCGCTTTCCTGCGTCCGTGGTCGCCGTGATTCGGTCGCCGTCGATTCGCTCTATCTGCGCCATCGTCCCATTCTTCGCGCCTATCTTGTTGTCGTTGGCGGTGAAGATAATGCGGTCGCCTTTGGCAAAGTTGCGGCTTTCGGTGCGCTCTTTGTCGCCGTCGCGCACGGTGACGGCGTATTTTTTCCCCTCCTCCAATTCGCCGCGCTTCACATATTCGGCGCGTATTTCCTTGTTGTATGCGTTGCGGTCGGCGTTGGTCGATACAAGCAACAAGTTCTTTCGATACTCGCCGATCGGCGCGGCGGTCATCTCCTGCCGAATTTGTCCGTGACGCTCTGTCTTGCTCACGACTTCGCGATAATTGCCCGCTTTGTCGAGCTTTTCATAGGTGATAAGGTGGTCGCCCTTGACGGATTCGCGCACGGCGCGTAATAGCTCCGTGTCCTTCTGCCGCCGAATGTCCGTAAGGTGTGCGGTCGCCATTCCTTCTTTCTCCATCTGGCGCAAGGGTTCACCTGCGCCAACAGGCGGTAGCTGGTCGGGGTCGCCCAATAATAGCACCTGTGCGCCTCGGGCTTCTGCCGCCTTTTGCAGTTCGTTCATAAGGTTCATATCCACAAGCCCCGCCTCATCGACTGCCCATATCTCGCGCCCGCTTGCCTTTTGGACGTTCTCAAAGTTCCATTCCTGCTTTATTTCGCCCTGCGGCGCGTCTGCGCCGCCGCGCCCTTCCAGCTTGTTCAAGAAAGCGTGTATGGTCTGGGATTCTATACCGCTTTCGGCTTGCAGTCCGTCCGCCGCCTTGCCCGTGAAGCAAACGCCCTTTATCTCTATGCCCTGCTCGTCGGCGATCCACTTCATACGCTCCATCATGGTGGTTTTGCCCGTCCCTGCAAGCCCGTCCACAGCGACGTATTTATCTTGGCAGGTGAGAACGTGATGAACTGCCGCCGCCTGTTCGCCGCTCCCGTCTGCGATACTGAACGCCGCCGATTCAAGCCCCTGCGCCCGCGCCCTTCCTTCGGCGCGTTCCAGCGCGGCGCGGCTCTCGTCCATCGTGAGGATATGGCTCTTGATTTCTCCTTTCCCTGCCTTCATTCGTTCGATGTTCGCCCGCTCTTTTTCGATGTTCGTTTCCGTCGTCAAATATACATCTTTCCCGCCGCGCTCCATGCGTCCTAAATTGACAAGCCCCGCGCGTTCTATTGCCGCTTTTGCTTCGTGCTCCGTGATACCTTCCAGCACGCCCGCCGACATGATACGCGCCCGCGCTTCTGGCAGGGAAAACGCATACTTTTCCGCACTTAGTTTCTTTATGGTTTCGCTCGTCGTCTTGTCGATTTGCTCTAGTCGTTCTCTTGTCGCCTCCCTGAGCATATAATGACTTCGCACTTTTTCGGATTGGAGCTTTGCCAAACGACTGACGCGACCTTCGGGCAGTAGCAAATTATCCCGTCTGGTGCTCGTGCTATCCACATGGAACTCGGGCAACTCCTGCAAGCTAGGTCTGTCCGCAAAGATCGCAAGCTCTCCGCTCCGTTCAATGCGCTCAAAACTTGTAATGTCGGATTGTCCTCGGCTGGAAATAATATCTCTTTCCCCGCTTCGCTCTCTACTATTTTCATTAGGCTTTTGTCGTCCATCTTCTGCGCTCTCCTTCCGCTCTATGTTCACTCTGCCCGATTCATACAAGGATTTCTTTGTTTCTTGACATACCTCCTCAAAATTCGCTTTGCCGACTTCCTTCTTCTCGCGGCTGAATTGATTCGCCTTTTGCATATCCTTTATGCCGTGTTCTTCGGCAAGTTCCAGCATTTCACGACGGCGCGACGAGTATTCTAAAATGGTTTCTCGGTCGAATCCTTTCAGTTCGTAGAATCCATTTCGGCTATCCGTGATTTCAAGCTCATATCCTTTCGCTTGTAGCTCCTGCGCCATCGCTTGACGATATTCAAGCCCTAGCTGTTTTATCATTCTCTCTTTCGTTATTTTCCCATAGTCGCATGACAGGCTTTTCCCGTCTGCGAATGTGTCATTTAAGATAACAAGGTGAGAATGTAAGTCAAGGTCTGGAATCATACCGTTTTCTTTGGTCGGTCGCGCCATCGTATGAAGGAACTCGGCGGCTATCATATTCCGTGAAAATATCGTCTGTCCTTCGCTTCGCGTCCGTAGATATTCGACTTCGATTTTCTCAGCGATCTTCGCAACGGCGGCTTGATGTGCCTTTATCATATCTTCTCGCGTCTGCTCGTCTTTCGCCATCGCAAGCGACACGGATTTAGGCGCGGAAAATGTGCAGTCAAGCCCTGCGCGTTTTGTTCGCCCGTTCTCTTGAATATGCTCTAAAATCTCGTCGAATTGCTCCTTTGAACATTCGCCCGAAAGCCCGCGACTTTCGGCAAGGCTTCCGTGCCATCGGTCATAGTTTGTCATATTGTTTGTATAGTAGTCTTTGCCGTGTTCAAAATACGTTCCCGCCTGTCCTGCGGTGACACTGTTACACGACATCATAGCAATTCACTCCTTTAATTTTTCCATATATTTTTTCATATCTGCTTCTGCCTGTTTCCATGCTTCACGCGCCGTTTCTTCATTCGCCGCCGCTATCATGAAATGATAGAATAGACTCATCATAAACTTGGAATCATACATATACTTTTTCAATAGCTTAACTTGTACTTCTGAAAATTGATTTTGTGCTTCTCCCAGCTTCTCTATTTCCGCTTCGATTGTCACGCGCGAAAGCTGTTCTTCTTTCTCGGATTCGTCGCTTGTAAGTATCATTCTGCAATACTCCGCTAAAGTCATTCGCCGCGCCCGCGCTTTTTCCTTTAATTGTACTTCGATTTTATCGTCTAGCCTAATAGAAATCTGTCCCATTTTTGCTATCTCCTTTGGTGGTCTATGAAATTGCCTTTTTATAAGGGTTTTCATCGTTTTGACTGTCGTGCTTGAATGTCATTGTGGTGTTCGCTTAGAGTACCGCCATTATTCGCGTGAGCGGCATTTTGCTAAATGCGATGGTGTGGAAAATAATAAGCCGTGAAATAGTGGGAACGACGCTCGCGCCGTCCCCATGCTCTCTATCGTTCGCCTTAGTTGTTGCCGCTCCCGCTGAAAAGGTCGGGTCTTGCTTGCTTCGCCGCTTCAATCACCTGCCGTAATACCTGCGGTGTTGTGATGTTGCTTTCATGCAGGATATTCCGCATGGAGAGAACCGCCTTTATTTCGTTCTCCGTCGTGATGTTATTCGCGTCGAGGTTCTTAATTATCGCCGTGCGCTTCGCGTCCTCCAGCTTCTTCTTTAGCTTCGCGATCTTCGCGCTCTCGGCGGCGGCGTGTACTTTCTTCTTCGCTTCCAGCAGTTCTATTTCTTCTTCCGCTGTGCGCTCCGCCTTCTTCTTTTTGGAAAGACGCGCGATAACGTCCTTCGCGGTTTCACGTGAAGCAGTGCTTTTTTCTTCCTTCATTTCCTGCGGCGCGTTCTCCTGCGTCTGCTGGTTCTCGTTCGTGTATTCCATGTTATTTATCCTCCTCTATGTGTTATCGGATTAACTTCTTGTAGGCTTCAATTCTATCTTTCTCTTTCTCCATTTCGCTTTGAATAAGAGAAAGAATGAATTGCGTTTGATTCGTCCCTTTTAGGTGACTGATAATCTTTAGGTTTTCTATGACCGATACGGGCAGGGAAAAGGAAACGTGCTTTGTCTGCTCGTCGTACTTCCTCGGCTGTCCCATTTTAGACGGTCGAACGATCGCAACTTCCTCCGCTTTTTCCTCCTGCGCGGGCTGTTCCTGCTGTGCAGGTTCTTCCGTTACTTCCTGCGCCTTTGCTTCCTGCTTCTCGGTCGCTTCTTCTGGCTGTTTCTCCTGCGGTGCAGGGGCTTCCTTTTTCGGCTCTGGCGGCTTCTTCTCTGGTGCAGGGGCTTCCTTCTTTTCCTCGGTCGCTTTCTTGGTCGCCCTCGTCGGCTTCTTCGCGGCTCTCGGCTTCTTTTGCGGCGGCTTTTTCGCTGTCGCTTCTGCCGCTGGATTCCCCTGCGGCTTGACATCTAATCTCGTCTGTCCTTCCGCTTCCAGCTTCTCTATAAGTTCCTGCTCCGACATCGGCGGCGGCGCGGTCGCTTCTGCGGTCGCTTGTGCCGCTGATTGTATTTTCTTCTTTGGCATTCTCATTCCTCCTATTTTCTGCCGCTTGCGCTGGCGAGGTATTCCCGCACGAAAGCGGAATAATCTGCGGCGGCGTTTGCCGTGCCGTCATAGGTGAAAATATCCTCTCGGGCAAGCTGGCTTTCTTTCACGGCGACGCTTTCCCGAATGATTGTATTATATAATTTAGTGCCTATATTTGTCGATAGGTTTTTCAAATCCTCCAAAAGCTGGCGGCTTATGACTGTTCGCGCATTGTGGCGCGTTATCAGTATGCCCGCTATTTTGATTTTCGCGTGTTCCTCCTCCTGCAAGTATTCCACAGATTTTGATATTCCCAGCACGGATTTATAGGCATAATAATCGGCGGTCGTCGGTATGATGAGTTCATCGCACGAACGCAACGCCGCGAGGGTGTTTCCTCCCATGTTCGGCGGGCAGTCTATGACGATGTAATCATAGGGCAGACGCGCAAGGGAAAGCGTATAGCTTTTCTGTTCCAGCGCGGCAAGTTCCAGCGTCGAGGGAATGAGGTCAAGCCCGCTTCTCGTCGGTACGATGGTTTTCTTCACATCTGCGCCGCTCCCGTCCTGCTGGATAACGTCGGAAAGTGTGAGGTCTGCGCGGGCTTTCGCTCCTGCGCTGTCGGTGAGGTCGCCTTGCGCGTCCATGTCGATGATGAGGACGCTTTTCCCCTCTCTTTTCAGCCCGCTTGCCATGTTTAGCGCGGTCGTTGTTTTGGCAACGCCGCCTTTCTGGTTCGCAATCGTGATAATACGCATTTTTTCACCTGTCCTTTCATGCGCCGTTTTTAGTTCTTTATATTTATATATTATACTAAATTATTTATTTACTGTAAACACTATTTTATATAATTTAGTATCTTAGTTTATTTATATAAATTACTAACTTATATTTATATATAAATGTATATTCTATCTTTTTATATACTTGCATAATGCACTATTTTATATATAAATGTCACTTATTGCGCCGCACGTTTATTTTCTCCGCACTCCGCGAAAAGTCCTCTAAACCCTTATTTTTCAAGGGTTTTTGAAGGTGTGGATTTTTGCGTCATAAATATAATTTATAGTAAAAACTACTTTATTTCTTATACTAAATTATATAACTTAGTTTATTTGCTTTGTACACTAATTTATATAATTTAGCAATTTATATATTTATACATAAAACTAATTTAGTTTTTAGTCGTTTTTTCGGGGGCGGCGGTCATTCCGTCCGCGCTTTCCAGCAACGGCGCGGCTTTTCCGCATTTTTGCCCCGTTTTTCCCGTTCTTCTACTGCCTTTTTCGTATTCGTCATGGATAGACTTTCTTTTCTCTTGCAAATCATCTTGAAAAATATCTTTATAAAAATCTCTCGCATTAACTGGAATAGCTTGTTCTCCAGCTCGTTTTAGTTCGCTCCGTAGTTCTAACGTGAAATTAGGTAGTTTTATCCGTCTGTCGCTCATGCAGAAGTAACTACTGGCAAGGTTAGGGTCTTTGTCAGGATAGCAACCAAAATGGTTAAAGCTAAGTAAAGATGAACCCATGAAAAAAACTCCTTTCTAGTAAAATCTTTTTAATTCGGTAAAGTCCGCAAAATCGCGTTTTAAAGGGGTAGGAAGCACTCATTCAGAGAATGAGCGCTATTTTGGGGAGAGGACTGAGCCTTCCCCCCAAAATACTTTCACTGCGTGAAAGCAAGGCGCGCCCCCTGCTCACAAATGATGCACCCTCTCCAGCTCGGTCGCTATCGCTCACGCTGTCGAGAGTGTCATCATGTTGTCCAGTGCCTAAAGGCATAGGAACAGCGGTTGAGGTGCTATCAACCAAGCAATCAGAACGAGGGAAGGGGACAAGCTAGTAAAAGCTTTAGGCTATATTTAAATCGTAAAGAGTGAGGAGGTTGGGAGCTGCTTCGCACTCCCTTATAGACCGTTAAATGAACAATGAGTTTTTTTACATTTTTCATTAGTTTTTTACCCTAAATCTAATGTTGGACATTAGTTTTTAGGGTAAAAACTATCTTTTTTCCTATGATAAGTTAGGAAATACCACTGTTTTGTGGTATTTTCTTGACCTTTTTTGACTATTTACCCTAGAAAGATACTTCACTTTGTTTTCTATGTTCCATGTACCCCAATATTGTTGCCACACTTAGGACATTT
>ERZ773035.1174-NODE-1174-length-19443-cov-73.924335_pt1 | contig 19443 bp, 15 predicted proteins | sample MGYA00511487_ERZ773035 | MGnify/ENA primary metagenome ERZ773035 (study PRJEB29015, sample SAMEA2737985) | human oral metagenome | biome: human oral; feature: human-associated habitat; material: dental | place: China | collected 2024 ...
AGGCGTGCGACACAACCTTGGTGTTCCTCGAGCTCAAGAAGAAGTTCGATGGCGTGGTCTACAAGCGGCGTGTGACGCTACCACTTGCGGCCGCAGACGCGGTGCTACGCGGCAGCAAGATCCCAACAAGCCAGATAGAGCGCGAGATCGCGTTCACAGCATCCATGTATGAGGACCTCCGGCCCGCGATGCTCATCATCTGCGATCGCGAGGCATACTACGACATGGCCAACCAGGACTTTCGCATCACCCTCGACAGGCGTGTGCGCTGCCGCTGGGAGGAGGTGACGCTTAAGGGCAGCTGCGAGGGGCGTTTGCTTTTGGATGAGACCACGAGCCTGATGGAGCTCAAGTGCGCCGGCGCCCTTCCCCTCTGGATGGTCGGCTTTCTCGCCTCTGAGCACATCCACAGGGTCTCGTTCTCGAAGTATTGCAGCGCGTGGCTCCTTCAGCAGGCGATCGAGAGGCCCATTATCTGGGACTCGGACAAGGTAGCCTCGTTTGCTCAGATACCGCTGCGCTCGGGAGCCGGGCCGCCCGCCAAGTCCCACGACGAGCACCATCCCGAACATCACTCGACGGCAACCGCCCAATCCTGGGCCAGTCTCACGAAGGGAGCCTCAAGATGTTCGACTCACTGTTCTTCAGCTCAACCACCACGACCACCGTCTCCTACACAGCCTTTCTCGTCTCGGTCGTGAGTGCCATGGTCCTGGGCCTCGTGCTCTCATGGACCTACTGCTTCCGCAGCCGCTTCACCCGCAGCTTCGTCATCACGACGGCGACGCTGCCCGCCATTGTCGCCGTCGTGATCATGATGGTGAATGGCAACGTAGGCGCTGGCGTCGCCGTCGCGGGTGGTTTCAGCCTGGTGCGCTTTAGGAGCGTGCCGGGCAAGGCGCGTGACATCGCCTTCATCTTCCTGTCTATGTGCGTCGGTCTGGTGTGTGGCATGGGCTACGTCGTCCTTGCCGTTCTCGTCACCGTGCTCATTGGCGGCATGAACCTTGTCCTGCAGCTCACGGGCCTGGGACTTGCCCGCTCTGACACCGCACGCACGCTGCGCATCACCGTGCCAGAGGAACTTGAGCGCTTCGACCTCCTTGATGACTGCATCAAGAGGTACACGACCCGCCACGAGCTGGCCTCGGTGAAGACGACGGGCATGGGAAGCCTCTACAAGCTCACCTATGATATGGACCTCAAGTCGCTCGGATGCGAGCGCAAGATGATAGACGAGCTACGCTGCCGCAACGGCAACCTCGAGATAGCCATCACCCACCAGGAGGTGTCAAACGATGAGATTTAGCAAACAGAGAGCAAACGGCTTGCTCTACCGTACCGTCAGCTGTGGACTTGCCCTCTCGCTGACGACGCTGCCGCTCATGGCCTGCTCGACGGGCTCGACCCTATCGGCCACGTCCACGCCAAGCGACGCGTCGACTGCCGCCGCCCCATCGGTCTCGACGAAGTACGCTCAAACGATAGACGTCTCGAACGCCTTCAGCGACCGCGATCTCGATGGGAGCTACGACGAGTCCAAGGCGACAAGGATAGCCCTCTCGGACGGAGGCACGACCGTCACGGGCGACGGAGCGACCGTGAGCGGGAACACCGTCACCATCACGGCAGCTGGAACCTATCTCATATCCGGCACGCTGAGCGAGGGACAGATCAAGGTCGAGGCCAACGAGGCGGACAAGGTGCAGCTCGTGCTCAGTGGCGCAACTGTGACCAGCGCGAACTCAGCCGCTCTCCATGTGGCCAAGGCCGACAAGGTCTTTCTCACCCTAGCCGACGGCAGCGAGAACACGCTGGCGACCAGCGGCGCCTATGCAGCCGCAGATGACAGCGCGATCGACGGCGCCGTCTTCTCCAGGTCAGATCTTACCGTGAACGGAGGTGGCTCACTTGCGGTCTCGAGCGCAGGGGGCAATGGCATCGTCTGCAAGGATGACGTGGTGCTGGCCTCGGGCAGCGCAACGGTCACCGCAGCAAAGCACGCCATCCAGGCAAACGACTCGGTACGCATCGCTGGAGGTAGCTACACCTTACATGCGGGCACCGATGGCATCCACGCGAAAAACGATGAGAACTCGAAGCTCGGCTACATCTATGTCGCTGGTGGCAGACTCGACATCACCGCAGAGAGCGACGGGTTCGACGCAAACTACGTGCTGCGTGTCGACGGCGGCACCATCACGGTCTCTGCAGGCGACGATGGCCTGCATGCCGAGAGTGACCTTACCATAAACGGCGGCGACATCACCGTCACCAAGAGCAACGAGGGTCTTGAGGGTGCGCGCGTCACCATTGCCGGGGGAACGCAGGATGTGGTGGCCAGCGACGATGGGGTGAACGCCTCGGGCGACCCCGATGACTCGGACAGCTCCTCCGACACGGACGATGACTCCTCCAAGAACAATGCTCCCGGCTCCGACAGGCCAGGCACGTCAGGTGGCGGGCAGATGACGGGCGGGCAGGAACCCCCGGCCCAAGATCAGGGTGGTCGGGACGACCAGGGTGACAGTACACCTCCACAAGGCAGGCAGGGTGGTCAAGGCAACGGCGCGCCACCCCAGGGTGGCCAGGGCGACAGTGCGCCTCCACAGGAAGGTAAGGGCGGCATGGCGGCTGGCGCCGACGAGTCAGCCTACCTGCTCATAACCGGCGGAACCCTGACGGTCAAGGCAGATGGTGACGGCCTCGACTCTAACGGCGCACTTGAGGTGAGCGGCGGCGAGGTCTACGTGAATGGGCCCACGAGCGATGGCGACTCAGCGATCGACTACGGGGACGGCTCCACGGCTACCATCACGGGTGGCACAGTGGTGGCACTCGGCTCGACCGGCATGGCCGAGGGGTTTGGCAACTCATCCACGCAAGGCAGCATGCTCATCTCCGCTAGCGGAAATACCGGCGATACCGTTACCCTGAGCGACTCCTCGGGCAAGGTGCTCTGCAGCTACGTGGCGCAGAAGAGCTTTGCTTGCGTGCTGGTAAGCGCCCCTGGTGTCGAACAAGGAAAGTCGTACACACTTAAGGTCGGATCGAATTCGATTGACGTCACGCTTGACGGCATAACGTACAGCAACGTCTCCGGCGGAATGGGAAGGCCCGCTGGCCCATCCGCTGGCGGCAGCCCGACCGGTAGTGGCGGCGGTTCGACCAGCGGCGGCGGCCCATCCGGTGGCGGCGGTTCGACCAGCGGCGGCGGCCCGACCGCTCCAACGGGGACGACGAACCCGCCCGGAGGATCGCAGGGCAACGGGGGCGGAAACGCCAAAGACGGGCCTGGGGGCACGACACCCACTAGCAGGGGCTAGGACAGGATTAGGGGGCCTGCGAGCCCACCGCCTTACGAGCGGCGCCCTGTCCATGCACCCGGCGACACCAAGTGGAGCGCAACCTCAAAGCGTGCCACCGGGTGCCACCGGGTGCCACCGGGTGGCACCCGCTTCCCCAACACCCACATTTGCCGGTTCTTGTAACACCAAGGGGCATCGAGTGCGATGCTGCGGGCAGCTGGCGCAGCCGCAGCTGATGTCATGAGAGCTATCCTGCGGAGCTTCCCATGGCAAAGTTTGCGTCCGCAATCTTTGCCAGATCGTCGTCATGGGTCGCAATGATGACGGTCGTCCCCTCGCTAGCACGCTGGCGTATGAGGTCGATGACCATCTGGCGGTTGGCTTTGTCGAGCGAAGCCGTCGGCTCGTCGGCGTACAATACGTCAGCATGCTTGAACATGGCGCGCGCAAAACCGATTGGCCCTAACAACGTTGTCTCTCACCACCAGACAACACCGACGCGAGCTCCCGCGCGCGCCCGTCAAGCCCAACTCTCTTGAGGTTTTTTCGACTTCGTTTATACGCCTGCTCTGCTCGTATCTGCTCAAGACGATTAAATCGGGCTGGATGAGCTGCCAGATTGCTTTTCCGCAGCTCGGAATGGCTCTGCAGTTGACTAGACCTAACTAAGGAGCTTCGTGAGTTCGTGTAGGTTGGTGGTTGCGTCACCGCCCCGGCGGCGTGGGCCTCAGGCCCGAGCGCCCTGGCATCACGAGGTTCATGGGGCCGTCGATGTCGTGGGACCCGTGGCCCCGCTCGGTTGCGCGAGCGGACATGGGTGGGGGACGCAGGAGTGTACACAAATCAGCGAAAACGGTCTCTCGGCGCCGTTTCGGGTCATTTGTGTACACTGTTGTACCGTTATGGACAGACGTGAGAACGCAGGAGTGTACACAAATCGGCGAAAACGGTCTCTCGGCGCCGTTTTGGGGCACTTGTGTACACTGTTGCGACGCGATTCACCGAGGCGTCAATCTACACTAACCCCCGAAGAGCCAAATTTTTTCGCTCTTCGGGCTGACCCGAAAGAGCGCGTTTGTAAGGAGTCGGATCACCCATCGGATACGTATCGTGTGGCACAGCTTGATGGCCGACAGTTTGAACCGGGCAAATATGCTGGACATGTCGCCGCGCTAGGTTCCTCATGATTCTCGCCTGGAAGTCTAGCGCGCGCATGCGGAAGCGGTCAGGCCCGTATACGGACTCATCAAGAAGTGCAAGGCTACGCCACACAGGGTATGCGGCAAGGACGACAATATGAGATCAGGCGCAGTGAACCTCGAGGAGTGCACAGCACGCGCGCACCTCCTCATCGCGATGTGAGTGAATCACTCACTTCCTCATCGCGATGTGAGTGATTCACTCACATCGAGCCTACTTTCAGTAAGGCTCTTACCTGGAGTTTTATAAGTTAGACTCTCTCAACTTGTGTTGCCGAGTGCGAGAAAATCACTCACTTCGTGCTGACGATGTGAGTGATTCACTCACATCGCGCCTCCGCGCATCCTGTGCAGCACCCCACCGCCGCGCATCCTGCGCCACGCCATGCGCACACGCCCTGCCCACGTCGCACCACGCACCCACCGCCCACGCCCCGCCCGCATCGCCCACCGCCCACGCCACACCACGCATCGCGCGCCCTTATCATGCGTTGACACCAACGTCATCCTGTGGTATGTATCAGTGATATATATCACTGATACATACGGAGGGATCGTGGGGCTCTCAGAAACGCAGCAGAAGATAATCGAGGTCGGCAAGCGGGAGTTTCTCGCTAAGGGCTTCAAGAGCGCGTCACTACGCGCTATCGTGCGCGAGGCAGGGTTCACCCAAGGGGCCTTCTATGGTTACTACCAGAGCAAGGCCGACCTGTTCGACGCCATAGTTTCTCCGGCGGCCGATAGCCTTTTGGACCAGTTTCGCAAGGCGCAGGAGGCGCATTTCGACCTCATCCCAGAAGGCAGGGCGGCCTTTAGCCGACGGCTGTCGACCGAATACCTCGATGCGTTCTTGGATTTTGTCTACGACAACTTCGATGTCTTCAAGCTCGTGCTGTGCTGCTCGGAGGGAACGCGCTACGAGACCTACGTACACGACCTCGTCGAGCTCGACGTCAAGCGAACGCAACGCTTCTATGAGGAGCTGCGCCAGGCGGGCAGACTCGAGGGCGAGGTGAGCATCGAGCTCCACCACATGATAACCAGCGCGTATTTCACGGCTGTCTTCGAGACCGTCGTCCACGACATGGAGCGGGATAAGGCGAAACGCTACGTTGCCGAGCTAGCGCAGTTCTTTAACAGCGGATGGGAGGGCCTGCTCAGATTTTCGTGATTCGCCGCTCCTTGGCTTTTCGTGATTCGCCACGCCATGGCGTCGCCACGCTTTGACACGTCCCCGTATAGGCGGGCAAGTAGCCGCCCGCAGAAGGAGGTTTTTGTGCCCGCAGCCCACAGCACCACCGTATCAAGACTGATGTCCTTTGCCCGCGAGGCCCACGGCGGCCTTACCGCCTCTGTGGTCCTCGCCGTCCTCGGCGCGGCCGCCGGTATCGTGCCCTACATCGCTGCGGCGCAGATACTGACGCTGATCTGCGCCGGAATGTACGAGCTCGGCCCCATAGCCGCAGCGGCATCCGTCGCCCTTGTCGGCTACCTTGGCAGTGTATGGCTCGCGTCTGCCTCGACGATCATCTCGCATCGGTGCGCCTTCATTACCCTGAACAGCATCCGCAAGGCGCTTACCGACAAACTCTCGCGCGTCCCCATGGGCACGGTGCTCGACCAGCCATCGGGCACGTTCAAGACGCTCATCGTCGATACGGTCGAGAAACTCGAGCTTCCTCTCGCCCATATGGTCCCCGAGCTGACGGCGAACACCCTCATCCCCGTCCTGATGCTTGCCTACCTCTTTGTCCTGGACTGGCGCCTGGCCCTGATATCGCTTATCACGATACCGGTTGGGATCTGCTGCTACATGGGCATGATGAAGGACTACGGGCCCCGCTACGCACGCGTGCTCGATGCGAGCAAGAACATGGACGCGGCCATCGTCGAGTACATTGGCGGCATCGAGGTCATCAAGGGGTTCAACCAGAGCACGGCATCATATGGGAGGTACGTGGACGCAGTCCACGCAAACGAGGACGCAAAGGTCACGTGGTTCAGGCAGACCAACCCCTTCTATGTGGCCGGTGTCACCATTATGCCGTCATGCCTGATAGGCGTCCTGCCGCTGGGCAGCCTCCTCTACCTGAGCGGCGATATCTCCGCCTCTGCGCTCATCACCTGCATCATCCTCGCGCTCGGGCTGGTGAAGCCGCTCATGCAGGCGCTAAGATACACCGACAGCCTGGCGATGGTGGACTCAACGGTGGCCGAGGTGTCGACCCTGCTCGATGCGCCCGAGATGAAGCGCCCCTCGACGCCCGTCGAGATTCCCGACTACCGCATAACGTTCGACAAGGTGAGCTTCGGATACGGGAAGGAGGAGGTGCTCCACAGCATATCGCTTGCGATCGAACCGCACGCCATGACCGCCCTCGTCGGCCCCTCGGGGTCGGGAAAGTCCACCGTCGCGCGCCTCATCGCCTCGTTCTGGGAGGCGGATGGCGGCTCGGTGGGCATCGGCGGCATCGATGTCAAAAATATACCACTTGAGCAGGTCATGCGATCGATCTCCTATGTGACTCAGGACAACTACCTGTTTGACCTGTCAGTCCGCGAGAACATCCGCATGGGCAAACCCGATGCGTCCGATGCGGAGGTCGAGGAAGCCGCGCAACGCGCAAGCTGCCATGAGTTCATATGCGCCCTGCCGGCAGGCTATGACACCTGCGTCGGCAGCGCTGGGGCGAGGCTCTCGGGCGGCGAGCGCCAGCGCATCGCCATAGCCCGGGCGGTGCTGAAGAATGCGCCCATCGTCATTCTCGACGAAGCGACCGCCTTCACCGATCCCGAGAACGAGGCGGTTATACAGGCGTCCATCAGCGGGCTTGTGACGGGCAAAACGCTCATCATCATCGCCCACCATCTTTCGACCATCGTGGGAGCGGACAAGATAGTGGTCATGGACCACGGCAGGCTCTCTGCCGAGGGCACCCATCACGAGCTGCTTGAAAGCAGCCCGCTGTACCGCAGTCTCTGGAACGCCCAGCAGGAGGCCACGCACGCGGGAGGTGATGCGGCATGATCAAGCTGTTCGGGCGCTTGCTTGCCTTTGCGGGAGAGCAGAGGCGATCGCTCATCCTCTCGTTCGTCTTCACCGTCTTCAACGCAATGTTCGAGACGCTGCCTCTGATGGCCATCCTCGTCGTGCTGATCGAGGTGCTCGATGGCCTTGCCGGGCGTCCCATCTTTGCGGCGACTGCCTGGGTCTCTCTGTCTATTATGGTCGTCAGCCTTACGGGGCAGATCGTGCTCACCAACTGCTCCTCTCTGCGCCGCACCATCGGCAGCTTTGATATGTGCTCGCAGAAACGCCTTGAGATAGGCGAGAGGCTCAAGCGCACGTACATGGGCTTCTTCGATGAGCGCGAGGTTGGCGCCATCGCGGCCGCCGCAACTACGACGCTCGAGGATATCGAGACTAAGGCGGTGAGTGTCCTCGAGATCGTGGCGGGCGGTTTCATACAGGCTGTCGTCATCACCGCCTGGCTTCTCGCCTACGAGTGGCGTCTGGGGCTTGTCTCGATTGTTGGCCTTATCTGCGCGCTGCTCCTCTACTCGCTGAGTCAGAAGGTCGGCGACAGCTATTCCCCGCGCAGGCAGGCGGCCCAGGCAAACCTGGTCTCCGCCGTGCTTGAGCACGTTCAGGGCATGACGGTGGTCAAGGCCTTCGGCCTGGGGACGAGAACTGCGCGCAAGGTCGACGCCGCTATCGACGAGAGCACGGCGGCAAACGTCTCGCTCGAGCGCGCCTTCACCAGCGTGGCTGCAGCCTACCAGAGCGTGTTCAAGCTCGTGCGCGCGGCGTTTCTTGTGATCGCCCCCTACCTGCTGCTCATCGGTGACATCGCTCCCGAGAAGTGCCTGATGCTTTTGGTCGCCAGCTTCATGGTCTACTCGGCGGTGGAGGTCGCCGGCAGCGTAACCTCGATCGCACGGGCCATCGACGTCTCGCTCGATCGCGTGGACGAGGTCATGGACATGCCCCGTATCGACGAGGATAGCACCGACATCAAGCTTGATCGGTTCGACATCGAGCTCGTCGGGGTCTCGTTTTCCTATGGGGACGGCGCCGTCGTCATCGACGACGTGAGCCTTGCCGTTCCGGAGAAAACGACCTGCGCGATCGTAGGTCCGTCAGGCTCGGGAAAGACCACGCTCTGCAACCTGATAGCCCGATTCTGGGATGTGCGCGAAGGTAGGATCGCGGTCGGCGGGGTGGACGTTCGCGACATCACCTGTGACAGCCTGCTTACAAACTTCTCGATCGTCTTTCAGAACGTCTACCTGTTCAACGATACCATCGAGAACAACATTCGCATCGGCCGCCCTGACGCCACGGACGAGGATGTGCGCGAGGCGGCCCGCAGAGCCTGCTGCCACGAGTTCATCAGCGCACTTCCCGACGGCTATCAAACGATGGTGGGCGAGGGAGGCTCGTCGCTTTCCGGCGGAGAGAGGCAGCGCATATCGATCGCCCGCGCCCTTCTGAAGGATGCTCCCATCGTCATCCTCGATGAGGCTACGGCAAGCGTGGACCCCGAGAACGAACGCGAGCTACAGAAGGCCATAGCCGAGCTCACGCGCGGCAAGACGCTGCTGATGATAGCCCACCACCTGGCGACGGTGCGAGATGCCGACCAGATTGTTGTGCTCGACAAGGGACGCATCGTCCAGCGCGGCACCCACGCAGAACTTATGGAGCAGGGAGGCCTGTACCGGCAGCTGGTGAGCATACGGCAGCAGGCGTCGGGATGGGCCATTCGCAGGGAGGCAGCCGGTTAGGGGGCAAGCAGGCCGCGATCGGGGGCACGCGGTCGGAAGGCAGCCGGGCCGCGGCAAAAAGGGCAGCCAAGACACGGCCATCGTATACCGAGACAAGGAGGATAACGTGCGTAAGCAAAGCAGCAGATGGACGGTGAGAGACGTCATCACAACGGTGCTCTTGAGCGTGGTGATGATCGTCATACAGGCCGCGCTCAACGTCATCTTCATGTTCAACAACTTCGCAAGCATGGTGCTCTCCACCGGCGTCATCGTCCTGATCCTCGGGCCTGTGTACGCCTTGCTCATCACACGCGTCGCCAAGCGCGGGGCGTCACTTGCGTACCTGACCATGGTGGGGATGGTCTACCTTGCCTCGGGCAATTGGTACCTCTTGCCCTGGTACGTCCTTGTCGGCCTGATCTGCGAGGCGATCCTCTGGAGGGGCGGATCGTTCCAAGATCCCAGAAAGGTCATAGCTGCCTGTACGGTAAGCGGCTTTCTCCACCAGGGTACCAACCTGTTGCCCATCGTGCTCTTTTGGGACACCTACTACGCGTTCTCGACCTCGGCAGGCCAAGACCCCACCTATGTGAATGACTACCTCCTCTACTACACCAACCCGGCGTGGCTGGCCTTTATCCTTGCCTTCACGCTGGTATGCGCGTTGGCCGGTGGCGTGATCGGCGGCAGGCTGATACAAAAGCACTTCCAGAAGGCAGGAGTCCTGTAGTGTCCGATTGTCTCGCAGCATCCGGCACGGAGCCCGACGCCGCATCCGAGAGCTCCACGTCGTGTGACCGCACGCTTGCGGTGCCGGTGAAGCTCGTCGCTTTTGCCTGCATGCTCCTGTGCGTCTTTTTGACCGACCATCCGCTGTGGCTGTGGCTTCCCTCACTTGTGGGTCTCTGTCACCTCGCCTTCCAGGGGCGATGGAGGCTGGTCGCATCGTTTACCAGCTTCTATCTGGTGCTCGCGGCACTCCTGTGGGCAATCGTTGCCCAGGGGCTGCGGATGGTGCTGTTCTCGGAGTTTACGCTCCTGCTCCTCTGGATCCTCTTTCCGGCCATGATCATCTCGTGGGACCTTATGACCACGCCCCCTGGCATGCTTGCCGAATTCATGTCACGTCTGCACGCCCCGACCTCCTGGATACTTGGGATGCTGGTGGTGTTTCGGTTCTTTCCTACCATGGGCTCTGAGCTTTCCGGCATCGTACAATCCATGCGCAACAGGGCCCTGCTCTCGCCCCTGCAGATCGTCCGCCATCCGGCTCTTAGCTGCGAATACGTGCTCGTGCCGCTTCTGTTGCGCTGCTTGCAGATAGCCGACCAACTGACCGTCTCGGCGATCGCGCGCTGTGCCGAGCAGCCAGGCGTGCGGGGCAGCTACCACAGCCGTCCGCTTCGCCTGAGTGACTGGGCCTGGATGGCCGTCTGGATCGTGACGGCTACCGCGTTTCTGGCACTGGGAGGCTCGAAGCTGTGATCAGGTTCGAGGGGGTCTCCTTCCGCTACCAGGGGAGCGACAATGGCATCTTTGACATCGACCTCACCGTCGCCGCCGGTGAGTGCGTGGTGTTGTGCGGCGCTTCCGGCTGCGGGAAGACAACAATGACCCGCATGGTAAGCGCGCTGATACCCTCCTTCTACCACGGAAAGAAGGAGGGGCGTGTCCTGGTGAGAGGCAGCGACGTGGAAGACCTCAGGAGCTGGGAGGTCGGAGGTCTGGTGGGAAGCGTGTTCCAAGATCCCAAAAGCCAGTTCTTCTCTGCGGAACTTACCGGAGAAGTGGCGTTCGCCTGCGAGAACCGGGGCATGGATCGCATGGAGATCAGACGGCGCACCGATGGCGCCTTGGCCATGATGGGCCTGGAGGCGCTGCGGAGCCAAGCGGTCGACACACTTTCCAGCGGCGAACAGCAGCGTGTGGCGATAGCCTCGGTATACGCGCTCACGCCGACGGTCCTCGTCTTCGATGAGCCGACTGCCAACATGGATGCCACGGGCATGGCGCAGCTGCAACAGACCGTACTGGAGCTCAAGCGGCGAGGGCTCACCCTGTTGGTCGCCGAGCATCGCATAGCCTGGCTCGACGGCATTGCCGACCGCTACCTGTACCTGCGGGCAGGACGCATATGCCGGCAGTTTTCGCCTTCGGAGATGCGGGCGCTTCCCAATATCGAACGGCGTCGCATGGGCCTGCGTTCGGCGATTCCGGTACCGCAGCCCCATCTTCCTGCTCCACAAGGCACTCGTTTGGCCATCCAGTGCAGGGGGCTTGCCTGCCGGCGGGGCCAGACACAGGTATGGCGTGGCCTGGACCTCTCGTTCTTTACACATCGGGTGACGGCGATCATGGGGCCCAACGGCGTCGGTAAGACCACGCTCGGACTTGTGCTCAGCGGACTTTTGCGGCAAAGGGAGGGTGAGGTGATCATCAACGGGAGGCGTCTGCGCCCCGCGCGGCGCAGACGGGAGCTGTGGTTCTGCGCCAACAATACTGGGACCCAGTTCTTCACCAACTCCGTGTCCGACGAGCTTCTTATGAGCATGCGGGAGCATAGCGAGAAGGACATCGGGCGGGCACGCGACATCCTCAGGCGAATGGGGCTCTACCAATACCGCGATGCGCACCCGGCCTGCCTGTCGGGAGGTCAGCGCCAGCGTCTGGCAATTGCCTGCGCGCTTCTCTCCGATCGCAACATCCTTGTCCTCGACGAGCCGACAAGCGGCCTGGATGCCGCAAACATGCGAATCATCGCTACCGAGCTCAAAACGGCTGCCGCAGGAGGGCGATGCGTGCTGGTCATCACACATGACACGGAACTCATCGTCGAGTGCTGCGACAGCGCGGTCTCACTCGGCTGAGGTCGTCCGCCCCATGAGACCTTGCGAAGGTCCTCCAGCTATGGGTACCTATCGCACCCCTGTCCCTCAAGGCACCAGATCAACGTATCGCGACCAAGTCACATCCGGATACCCTACAGTGGGATGATTCGGTATTCTGGTGCTTGCTGGACCAACCAGGCAAGAGCCTCCTCGCCGATCTGCCGTGCCGTATACACGTTTGGACGCAGCTTTTCAGCCCACCTGCGCCCAGGGTGAAGGGTGTCCCAGCGCGAACGCATCCCTTCGTAGCGCCCTCTTCCCGGATCATGATTACCGAAGCCATCGACCAACGTATTCCACAGCGGCCTATGCATCGCGATAGCCGAGGTCTCTGCCATCGGTACCCAAACGTATGCAAGCACCAGCGCACGGACATGAAAATCCGCAACATCAAGATTGCTGGAGGATTCGATTGAGCCTGTATGCTTCTTGAGTCTTCGGTAGAGAGCGTTTCCCGAATAGTCATCGGGAGCCCTGGGACCAATGCCCTTGCGCGTCGAGGCCTCGGCTTTACCGATGTATATCGGCCAGCTTCCAGGCTCTCTCTTATTTGCCGCCGAGAGGGGTGCATAGTACCTGAAACCTCCCGAGTAGTATAGGGCATATATCCCCGGACCATCAAACGGCGGCAGAGTCATGAGCGGCGTCATCGGCGCCTTCGTCAGTTCTTCCGCTATCGACCCTGAGAGGCTGTCGAAGGCAAGCGGGTTGAAGATTGCTGGTTGCCAGCTCATGCCACATCACCAACAAACTGGAGCCGTCTATGCGGAATCTTGCGAACAGAGTCATCGATCAGACAGGTCGCGATTGACTCGGTGACCTTCCGCGCCAGCTCCACCGGCACGGCATTACCAATCTGCCGCATAGCCTCGCTCCATGACCCATGAAATGAGTAGAGGTCTGGGAAGCCCTGGATGCGTGCCGCCTCACGGACCGTGTAATATCGCAGCGAACCCTCATCGTCAATGAACATGTTCTCACCGCCTGGAACACCATGAACACCCGCCTTGATTGCCTTTGATGGCTCATCGAGAAGAGACCCCGTGTGGCCTGGATAGCGCCGCGCACCCAGCTTCAGGACATGCTGCATCCAGTCAGACGTCCCGTCACGCCGTGGGTGAGGCAGGCCCCCCAATGCGTCTCTCACTGTTCGCCAAGCCCTCTTGCCGCCCGAGGTAAGAGAAGGTCTCTCGGTGAACGATGTGCGGGAGGAGGCCCATCGCCCTCTATATGCCCCAGATTTCTTCGCGAAAGCCAATGCCTCTTTCGAGTGCGTAGGCTCTGGGAAAGACCAGTTCGCCCGCACGTCAGAGCGAAAGCCGACTATAAACACCCGTGACCTGCGCTGGGCAACCCCATAGTCTGCAGCATCCACGATGGTCGGTATCACCTCATAGCGCAAGTCATCATGCACGCCATTGGTATGCTCCCTGCATAGTCTCTTGTAATGTTCTCTCCAACTCTCTCCATCACGGGCAGCAACGAGCGGGTGCTGCAGCCTCATCAGGATATAGTGGTAGTAGTCAGAGAAGGATGATCTCGTCAGACCTCTAACGTTCTCGCACACGAACGCGCGCGGCCTGAGCGTTGCCACGACTGACGTCATGGCGGGAAACATGTCGCGGGGATCAAGCGCCGCGCGGGCAAGGCCGCCGAGCGAGAATGGCTGACACGGTGGTCCGCCCGCAAGCAAGTCTATCTCGTCGGTCACACAAGACCAGTCAACGTTCCTAACATCACTCTCTACCACGTTGAGACCTGCAATAAGCGGATAGTTTGCGCTCACATTGTCTCGAAGCGTCTCGCAGGCGACATGATCCCACTCGACAGCCATCTCATGGACAAAGCCCGCGAGCGCCGTGCCAAGCAGCATGCCCCCTCCCCCAGCAAAGATCTCCACCGCCTTGAGCCGCCCATGACCCACGTTGTCCTCCCCTCCTCCCCTCTTATTCATAACATCCATTCTAACAGGACCCTCTCTTCTTCTCTCAATGGCAGCAGACCACAGCCGCCAATGCGCCAGCACCTTCTCCCACTGCTTGTGCTTACATTTCTATGTAAGCATTCATATAAATCATTTAATACATTAAAATAGTAGTGGATAGCATCTCGCCGCTCTCATCACGTGACGAGGCCCACAAGCCACCGAAGGCCTCGCAGCCTTCGGGTTCGTTTGCATCCCCTACGCAGCTAAGGCGGGACAGACATGCCACGCCAGCCAATGACACGTTGATGTATCCTGTCTATCCCCAACCAAAACGATGTCCCCTCAACAAAGAGGATTTCTATGACCAAGCGGTTCGTCTCCGAGACAACTGACTGCGACTTCAAGGCTCATGTCGAGCACTCAAGACCCAAGAGTTGGCTGAAGAGCGTGAGCGCCTTTGCAAACACAATTGGGGGCACGGTCGTGTTTGGCATCGATGACTCCACACACGAGGCGATCGGCATCGACAATCCCCAGGCAGAGATAGAGTTTATCTCGCGCATGATCCACGACCGCATAGATCCCATCCCGCACTTTGAGATAGCGCTATCAGGCGAGCGGGCAGGGGCGGTAATCGAGCTGCGCGTACCTGCGGGCACCCACCCACCCCACTACTACCGAGCTGATGGCAGACGCGAGGCCTACGTGCGCAACGGCGACAGAAGCGAGCTCATCTCGTCTGAGCACCTCAATGAGCTCATCCTCAGGGGAACGAACCAAACCTGGGATAGCCTCGTCTCAGGGATTTCGATGGATCGCGCCAGCTTCACGGTCCTGAGGGCAGGCTACGCTCTCAGAACCGGACATGACATAGATGACGCGGACCTCATCTCGTTTGGCCTCGTAACAGATGACGGAGGCTACCTTACGAATGCCGGTGCGCTCCTCGCTGACGAGCCGCTGATACGGCACTCCCGACTCTTCTGCACAAGGTGGACGGGCACACGCAAGGAAGACCCAACCGATGATGGCGAATTCTCTGGTAGCCTGCTCACCCTGCTGCGAGAGGGCGAGGCATTCGTGAAGCGACACAACATCCTCTCATGGAAGAAGACCCCCAACAGCCGCATAAACCTACGCTGCTATAGCGAGCGCGCCATCACCGAGGCGCTCGTGAACGCGCTTGTTCATCGCTCCTACCTTGACCTCGGCAGCGAGGTCCATATCGACATGTACGATGATCGCGTTGACATTATCTCGCCAGGCTCCATGATGAAGGGGCCGCTGCCCAAGGATGTCATGTCCACGCATGTGGAAAGCCATCGCCGCAACCCCATAGTGTGCGACGTCTTCAGCCGCATGAATCTCATGGAGCGTCGTGGAACGGGACTTCGCGAGATATGTAGCGCGACGGCTGCCGAGGACGGCTATAGATCCGAGTTCAAGCCCTTGTTTGAGAACGGACCATACGACTTCTACGTTACGCTGTGGAACATGAAGTTTGAGAGAACCCCCCAAGTCGCCCCCCAAGTCGCCCCCCAAGTCGCCCCCCAAGTCGCCCCCCAAGTCGAAAGGCTTCTGCGAGTCATGGGAAATGAGACCCTATCGCTGTCTGACATCATGGGGCGCATGGGCCTATCTGACAAAAAGAACTTTAGGGAGAGCTACCTCGTGCCCGCGCTCAGGTCTGCGGTCATAGAGATGACGATTCCCGACAAACCCAACAGCAGCTTGCAAAAGTATCGACGCACACACGAAGCGTAGCGGCAGGGGAAGGCTTGCCGAAGCAGCCCAACGGGAGATGGATGCCCCCTCACCCGCGATAGAGTCGATTCCACGGTATGAAAAGCGAATTTGTAGTTACTCTCCAAATTTTACATTACCCACCAAAGCCTGTAGAGTACCTCCCATAGGAGAAGGGAGGTATCCTCGTGTACATCAATCGAGAGATCGAAGCTGCGCTACGCACTCATCTAGCGCAGTTCAAGTGTGTGCTCGTCACAGGAGCAAGACAGACCGGAAAGACCACGTTGCTCAAGCACATCCTTGGCAGTACCTATGATTACGTCACGCTCGATGACATAAACGAACTCGACAACGCGATCGACGATCCTGGCACGTTTCTCAGCTCCTCCTCGACGCCCATCATCATAGACGAGGTTCAGCTTGCCCCGAGCCTCTTTCGCCAGGTAAAGCTCGTGGTCGATGCCAAAGACGCGTATGGCTCTGTCGTGCTCACGGGCTCACAGACCTATGGCCTCATGCAGGGGGTGAGCGAGTCGCTTGCTGGTCGTGTCGGAATACTCGAGCTCGGATCACTGTCCCTGAGAGAAATATCGGGCAACACGAAAGGGACGCCCTTTACCTCCCAATGCCTGCCGCGCAAGGAAACGCCGAGATCACCCAAAGGCTTCAATCTCTGGGCCCATATCCAGCGCGGCTCTATGCCACGACTTCAGGACGCTGAGATGGACTGGTACTCCTTCTACAACAGTTACATCCAGACCTACTTGGAGCGCGACGTGCGGCAGACAATCAACCTAAGGGATCGGCGCAAGTTCTACAATTTCATGGTTGCGGCCGCCGCCCGAACGGGGCAGCTACTCAACGCGAGCGACATGGCCAATGACGTCGGCGTCAGCGTGAAGACCATCCAAGGCTGGATCTCGGTCCTCGAGGCCAGCGGTATCATTCGTATTCTGCAGCCGTTTTGGGCAAACACCACAAGGCGCTTGACCAAGACGCCAAAGCTGTACTTTATGGATACGGGTCTCGCGTGTCATCTTGCGGGATGGAATACGCCAGAGCAGCTCAAGCGCGGAGCTATGGCAGGTCACATGTTCGAGACCTTCGTCGTCTCTGAGGTCCTCAAGAGCCATATGAATGCCGGGCGCGACCCGCGAAACATCTCCTTCTATCGTGATTCGCAGAAGAGGGAGATCGACCTGCTGATCCAGGACGGGAAGGTCATGCACCCCGTCGAAATTAAGGCGAGGGCCAATGTGCGTGCCGAGGCAGTCAGAAACTTTGAGGTACTTAGCAACTTCACTGATTACGAGGTCGGTTTCGGCAATGTCATATGTCAGACGGAGACGCCATACATGGTCAGCAGAGATGTCCAAGCCATCCCCGTCTGGGCGATATAGGTCAATCTGGCACTATCTGCAAGATCCAAGTCACCGAAGAGTGCGGCTCGTACTATACGTGTGCTGGTAGGGTCAACCAATACGAGCCCATGCTGCTGCATACCGGAAGTGAGTGATTCACTCACTTCGCGATTACGATGTGAGTGATTTTTCTCGCGAAAATGACTTGACATGACTTGACAAAGGAAGCTGGAATTACGTATGCGCACGTAGATCGATTATTGAAGGGAAGCTCGAAGTGAGTGAATCACTCACTTCGCGATTGCGATGTGAGTGAATCACTCACATCGCAACGGCAGCGTCCTCGACGGGCATCCAAAGCAAGCAGATAGAAATGAGCCGGATAGACGCATGCTACGCACATCTGGTCTTCTCTCCGTGTGCTGTGGGTGCCCTGCTGAAGCAGGACTCCATCGGTGCCGCAGGCATCCCATGGTGGTTGAGACACTCGTGTCACCCAATGCAACTCGCTCGCAACAGTGTACACAAATGCCCCAAACCAATGTCAAGAGGCCGTTTTCGCCGATTTGTGTACACTCCCACTGCGTCTTTCCGTGCGGCCGGGCTCGCCGGCCGGGGCGGCCCTGGCGCAACCCCCCCCCGCAGCCTGGCGGGGGGTTGCTCGAGCGCATTTGCCCAGTTGGGCCACTTTTCATAGTGCCCCGCAGGCTGGCGGGGGGTTGCGCTCCACGCCCCCCGGGCGGCGACGTGACGGAAAGGCGCAGTCTGCGCGATGTGGGAGCCGCAGACCGCGCCTTTCCGTGAGGCGTCGGGCCAGGATGCGCCTCTCCGCAAGGCCGCGCGGTCCTCCTCCGCAGCCCCGGCGCTGTCCCCCGCAGGTCGGGCCTGGCAACCGTCGCGCGCCCGCCGCCGCCCGCGACGTCGCGGCTGACGCACGTCCCCACCCCTGTGAGTGAGGACCTCATGCCGCATGACGCCGAAGACGGCCGCCGCGCGCGGGCGGCAGCCTATGGCTCTTCGCAGCTGGACGCGGGCCCTCGGGGCAGGCGGCGGCTCGGGTCTGCGTCCAGTGGGCTAAAGAAGCGTCGGTAAGTCAGGCTCACGGGGTCGGCCCGAAGGATGCGATACACGTCGCTCCTACGATGCGTTTCAGAGATGTGAGGCTATCCAGAGACGAGTCACTGGAATTTCACGCGCCTGGCAAAGAACTGCTGAGAATGTGCCGCCAGATCGACAGGATTGACTTCATGGTGCCTACGGCAAGCCCCTACTCGTATCGCCGGAACTTGATATCTCACTCGACGAGCCCAGTAGTGGAAGGGATCCAGATCCCGACTCCAGACCAGGGTAAGGCTCCAGAACACGAGAGAGACAAGGCAGGCGCAGCCAAAAAGTAGCTCTTTGGCGAGAACCTTAGCGACCCCTAGCGGTGCGCGGCCTTCCGTCCATATGGAAAGGCCAGGGGTTTTGTCCCCTGGCCTCATGTCCCATGGTGGGTCGTAAGGGGGTCGAACCCTTGACCTTGAGATTAAAAGTCTCCTGCTCTGCCAACTGAGCTAACGACCCATATTTGGATTCTACCACGCTCGATGCGCCCTCACAGCCTCAACCGGCCCCTCACGCCAGATACTCTACTCGCTCTCCCAGGCCCACTGGCCGTTCACAAACAGCGGTGTCTTTGCACCGTCTGCCTTGATGCCCCATACGTTAAGGTCCTCGGTTCCAATCATGAAGTCCACGTGCGTGTGGGACTGGTTGACGCCATGCGCAAGCAGCTCATCCCTATCAAGCTTGAACCCGCCCTCAAGGCATTCGGGAAAACCCATGCCCAGGGCGAGGTGACAGCTCGCGTTCTCGTCGAAGAGTGTGTCATAGAAGAGAATACCGCTCTGCCGGATGGGCGTGTTCTTGGAGATGAGGGCGCACTCCCCCAAACGAACCGCGTTCTCGTCCGTCTCAAGAATATGCCTCAAGACGTCCTTACCCCGCTCGGCCCCGTAATCTATGACACGGCCCTCCTCGAAGGCGAACCAGAAGTCCTCCACGATGCTGCCCGCGTGCACGAGCGGCAGTGCAGAGTGCACGATGCCCTCGGCCCGCCTGCGGTCTGGGGTGGTAAACACCTCCTCGGTCGGTATGTTGGGAAAGAACACTGTTCCGTCAACTGTCCGCGCCGCGCCCCCCTCCCAAACATGGCCCTCGTTGAGGCCAATGGTGAGGTCCGTCCCGTTGCTTGAGGCATAG
>ERZ773035.1175-NODE-1175-length-19441-cov-4.446198_pt1 | contig 19441 bp, 28 predicted proteins | sample MGYA00511487_ERZ773035 | MGnify/ENA primary metagenome ERZ773035 (study PRJEB29015, sample SAMEA2737985) | human oral metagenome | biome: human oral; feature: human-associated habitat; material: dental | place: China | collected 2024 ...
TAAAAATATCTATATTTTCGTTGTAAGCTATATCTACCGATGTCAAAAAAGTAGTTATTTCGTTAGGTTTTATGTACCTTTTAACTAAACAATGGTTAAGAATGTCAGCCGCTTTTTCTACACTTAAATATAAATCTAAATTTGCCTTAATACCAAAACAATATAAAATCATTAACTTTTCTGAAATGTTGAAACCATTGTCTGGAAGAACTAAGGCGGCCGAATCTATTAAAGTCAAAAAATATACTTCTTTCTTAATTCCATTTTCTTCTTTTCCGTAATTTTCCATAATAGCTTTAAAATCCCCATCAGTTGTAAAAAGTTGATGATTTTCTCGATACATACCATACAACCAGTTAAATTTCCTTAAAGAGATTGACTTTAATGTATCGGATCTTAAAGTATCTAAATAGTACATTTTTAATAAAATAGGGCGCCACGAGGACGCCCTACCAATGAAAAATTTTGAAAAAAAAAGAGTGTAATAGGTTTAATTTGCGTTAAACACCAATCTTATAATAATCAGGATGGTAAAACAAAGTTCCACGATCCAGCCAATCATATACCAGAACTTTTGCTTCTGTTAAGAAAATAAGCAAGTCTTTACTTGACAAATTTTCCAAATAAGAAATATCAGGATCCTGAATTGACGATCCTACATTCTTATCCAAAGCCTCTTTGCATAATTTATTATAAAGACCCTTATGCTGCAAAAAGTCAATAACACCATCAGCATCCTTGAAATTTGTTGCTAAATAACAAGAGTTGCAAATCTTAACAGCTTTATCTAACGGAGTCTGACTGTTAAAACTTCTTGATAATTCTTCGAAAAGTGCAAAAGCTGATATTTTGTCATAATCATCAAGATCGGCTTTCGGAAGTAATTCCATACCGGATCTTTTCATAAAATCTGGTAAATTAACTTCTTCACGAGACTTGTAAAGAAAATAATCATTAATAAAATCTCCAAATGTGATCATAATTGTATTTTTTATTTTTGAACTTTATTTTTATAGTATATGGGATTATATAAAAGTATTCCTGAACCAGTCGAAAAAATCAAAACACCACAACCGATTAAAGAGTATAAAATATCTCTGTTTTTGTATTCTTTAAAATAATCAATTGTAACATATTCTGGATCAGAAGGCTCTATCCCTCTATTGTATCTATTAATGCAAAAATTTAACATTTCATCTAAAATTCCTTTTTCTTTCAAAAAAGGTGTTACCGTATCAAGTGACAAATTATCGCCTAAAAATAAATCATTTGCATTTTTTATCGCATCTTTAATATCAGTAGTATATACAACGCATGTGTTGTTAATGTATGAAGAAAAAGCAAAAACTTTACTTTCCATATCTTCCGAACTTTTTGGAAAAAGATACTTATCTAATTCCATAAGACCCGGAGCGATATCCTCTTGTGATACGTTTATGTTGAAATAAGTAAACAAATCACCTACTGTCTTAAAATACTTTCCTAAACTCATATTTTCTTCTCCTATATTAATATATAAATAACTATCAAACTATAAAATAAAAAATAGGCCGTCCACGCGACGGCCTATTCCAAACAATAATATGATTAAAAAATCACCACTTAAGAATATAATTAATAAACAGATATCCTTTATCACAAAGGGTTGTACCGAGAACAAGAATCGAACTTGCAAGCCCTTTCCAGGGCACTGGATTTTAAGTCCAGCGTGTTTACCTATTTCACCATCTCGGCAAATTCCGTGCACTTATGTGATCATCCAAAATATTTTACAGACACAAAGAAAAACAATTAAAAACACACGCACACAAAGCGCACGGATTCTAAAAATAAACTTAAATCTAACAGAAAAAATGGTACATTAAACGGAAGGCGTATCCGTTTGCAAACGTACGTGAAAAACCTAAAGACGTAATGAAAACACAAAACAAAAGGTACAAACTTGTAAACAAATAATTAATAATTAATTTTATTATCTTTAGGAATTTCGCACAATAAAAGCCAGCGGTGTTACCCGCCGGCTTCCACAGAACAAAGCACTAAAAAAAGAGAGGTTATAAAAACGGTTATTTACCGAGTTTTTACAATTTTATTTACCCTATCAATTTCAAGCAAGGTGCCGAGATCGGTCTTTGTTACAGCCGAACCGTATATTGTCTCGCTCGTGTAGGCGGTAATCTGATAAATAGTATCACCCACACCGACACGCACCGGCTCGCCCTCTATGACCTTAACCTCACCGTGCTCGCAAATATAGGTAGAAAAAGCCTCCCGCAAAATATCACGGATATAAAACGAACTAAGATCGGCGCCGTCCTTTCTCCCCGAGAAATTCTTCTTATACACGTCTACAAAAGACGCTTCAGGAGCCTCCTGGGAGACTTTGCCGCCGTCCCCTATCAATGTACCCGGGTCGCCCACGGAAAGCGTTACGGCGTTCGCAGGGGCGTCACAGACGTCAATAGGGTCTTTATTCGTATCACCGGCCGAATCGTTTTCAGGAACACCCTCAAGAATAATATCATCCGTATCGGGCTCGTAATCGCACACAATTTCGCCAGCGGCTACTTCTTCTCTCTCTAAACCATCAAGTTCCCTATCAAGGAACTCGGAATTTGTTAGTTTATTTTCCATATTGCATAGTATGTAATTAATTCAATTAGCGCTTGCCAGCAGGAGACCTTGTTTCCTTTTGACACCGCAAAGAAACGGCAACTTTCCAGAACACACAACACAAAAAACTATAAACAATGTTAAAAAATGAGAACTGGCTGTATATCAATCATTTAGCGCGTACATGGAGCAGTTCCTTGTTATCTACGATCCAAAGCAGCTGCCGTTTTTGATCTCCGTGCACGGAACGAAGCAAGTAACCAGAATACCCCATACCGACGCACAAATACAGACCGCCGTCGTGCAGGGCGTACGATCCCGAAAAGACGATCGGGACGAAACCGCGAAATCCCACACGCGAATTTAGAGGGAAGGATGTAACCTTTCTAAACAGCCCGCAAAGAGAAAGCGTATTTGCATTAAGCATATAATAAGAAAGCCCACCAAAGTCTAAAAAGTAATAAAACGGATAATTTGTACTTTTTTCATATACACCGATGCAGTATGGTGAATAACATCCAAAGTTAATATACGCATTCTTTTTATCAATACTTAACAAAGCGATTTTTAACGTATCTCCATGTCTTGCTAAAAAAATGTAAAATTCATCTGTTATGCAAAAAGGACTTAATGCAAATGAATCATATTTAATACCCTCCTCAACTGTTTCCGTTCTGGAAACAGTTGCTCCGTCACGATTAAAACATACATCAAAAAGCTCTAAATTGAAAGAATAAGCTAAAATACATAAATCAAACGAGACGAAATTTTTATCTCTTTTATACTTTGTTTTTCCTATTTTAACGCAATCTTCCGTTTTGTTGAAACTTACTGGAAGAACTTCCTTTTTATAAACGATATAATCGTTATAACCTCTTTGTACCATATTTACATAAAAATACAAACAGCAGGGATAATTGGTATTTTCCCTGCTGTTTTTTGGTTAAATTTAATCACTAATCACCAGCATTCTCTTAGCTCGTTGCTTTGCGAGTTTTGTGAAAATGCCACTTTTTTCTAACTCTTTTTTGATTAAGCGAGATAGATCGTCTTTTGAGATATTTTTACCATGGTTTGCACTTTTTGAATCTTTTTCACTTTCTGGAAGATCTCCGAAAACGTAAATACCATCTGCTAAACTGAACAAAATCCAAATACCCTTAATATTAACTAACACCATATCGATTTTGTTAGATGATCTAAAAGTACTAACTACACCGAGGATCTTGTAATTCTTATTTTTGAAGAAATTAAAATCACTAAAAACGTCAAAAAGAATTTTGTCAAATCCTTCAGTGTAATTTGCAAAACGCCTTGCCTCCTCAGCGATAATATCTAAATATTTCTCAAATCTGGCTTCTATTTTATAGAAAAAGTCAATAATGTGATTTTAGCTCGGCGGAAATGTTGCGATTTTGTAATCTCTACCAACAAAATTAAAAGAACGTGGTTTCGTGTCTAATACGAAATGAATCGGATTCTCCGAAGATAGTGGATAATAAAATTTAGTAATTTCCATAATTATTTAATATATAAGTAAAACTATTTCTATCAAAAACACTGCAAAGATATACACGGAAAAACAAAATATGACACTAAAAAAGTATAAAAATACCAAATAAATAAATGAACATTTTATTATCGTTACTGCGTTTTTGAAAATCTGTAAGACAATGAACATTTTATTATCGTAACTGCGTTTTTGAAAATTTTTAAGTCGTAAAGATGGGTTTCTGTCAAAATGTCAGTACGGAAAATGTTCGAAACGGAATCTAATAAGCAGAGAATGACCAGAAGGCGAATTTGTTTCGTGTTAAAATGTATTAAAAATATATAATAACAATCAGTATTGTGTTAAAAAACCGTTACGAATTGATTAATAGATAATTAGCGATTTTAACAATAATGTCTAAAAAGTACCCTGAAATGTCTAAAAAAGGAAGACTAACCAATACGAAAATAAGCGAAAATGTCCTAAAAAGAAATTGATTTTATTACCGTATTTAATTGATAACCAGCACACTATGAAGAAATTCCATAAAAACTTTTCGAAAATGTTCTATTTTCATACCATTGTAATCAATTGAAAATCAATTAAATAAACATTTCCAAACTCGCAAATTCGGCCTCAACGCGCGTACGCGCGTACAGGCGTACATTAACTCCCCACAAGGGGGATATAAAAATCGCGCGTGCCCAATTAACTAACAAACCAAAACGAAAATCTACCATTTTAACACTTTGCGTTTTTACACACATTTTTAATTATTAAAAATAGAGATACGCGTACACATACCCAGGAGCACCAGCGTTAGTTCAATAAAAATCTATATTTTTTTATTTTAGTATGTAAGTTAGTACCAAGTACGAACTGGTACGTGCTGTTATTAACATACCCTTATATCCTCCTCAGAGTTAAAAACACACGCACGTTAATATTGTACGCGTACCCGGATAGGGACGGGCGTCAAGAGGCCGGCCGCCGGCCGGCTTGCCCCCCCGTTCCGGCCTCCCCCCCAGAAGGGGGGACGATAACGCCGTGGATATGCGTTTTTGCCGCCTGCGGGGCTTTCTGATGGACTTTCGGAGCGTCTGCGGGTAGTTGTGCCATCCGGGTAAAGAAAAGCCGCCAGAACGCCTTATTTGCGTTCAGACGGCTCGGAGGGCGTTTTTAAGCAGGGCGGCCGGCGGCCTTTATGCCCGCAATATAAACAAACGCAGGTAATATACAACACGCATGTAATACGGGGGCGGTGCGGCCGGTGGCCTTAATGCGGCTTTTTTGAGGCGTTTTTTCACTCTGTTAAATTTTGTATAAAAATACACCAAAAAGAACAATTGTACCCGAATACGACCTTTATTTGCTTTTTACGGAAATGACAAAAAGTCATGCTCCAATATTGCAAGTTTTATTTGTTGGATATATGGAATATATTCTATATCTGAATGATATTGCAAATTTCGATTATATTCGATTTTGCATATAATGAAAAAAGGCGCCCCGTGTATATACACAAGGCGCCTAAAAACACGCAGAAATGAAGAAAATCAATCCTCGGAATTTTCGAACTCTTCCGAAAGAGCGGTATTTTGCACATTGTTCATAATCAAGCAATCTATGAAATTAGCACTTAAAACAAATTCGCCGCTTTCGTTCATCAAGATATACATGGGCTCTTTGCCCCCGGCCGACGTGTAAAAACCCATGTAAAGAAGCACACCGTGCTTTTGATTGCACAAATACGGAAAAAAGGCGGCCTGATAGGATATATAATCTAATACGTAATCTAATACAATAATGCCGTAACCATTTAGCCGTATTTGTATTTTAGAGAAATCAATTCCATCTCGAGGGGCTATTTGAGGAACAAAAAGCCGGTAATTTGAGTCCTCCCGACGGGCGTCGCCTAATAGCGACTTGATCATGTGATTTTTTGCAAGGCTTATACCTTCCTTTTTTAGAACTATTTCTGGACGGTTGGAAAGAAAGTAGGCGTCGCCGCCTACTTCCTTTTTTAATTCGCCCCACACTTTAGAGCTTTCGCCAACCATCAAGTCCTCTATCTTATTGAACTGTATTTTATTTGCCATCTCGATTAATTTCTATATCGTCTAAAATCATACGCACAAAGCCATCAGTAACCGAATACGCAGCAAGCATATACTTTTCGCCGTGTTCGGGGTGGTTGTATTTACCCAAGCAGAACATGTTAAAATTCTCCATTTTCTTAGGGTTCAAGTCTTGAAAAAAGAATGGGTAAAATATCACCAAACCGCGCTCTTTTATACTTACCGCTATTAAATTCGTGTTCGTAATACATACAGACTCAACCCGCTCGGCAAATTCGCCTAAAAAACGGATGTCCGTTTTATCCCCGAATTTCTTGTATAATTTCGGAACTATCTTATACTTGTCCGAAACTATGTATTTGAATTTATTTCCACTTGACTGGTTGGATGTTAAATAGTACCCGCCCTCGGCCGACGGTTTGCCAGCAGAATAAATTTTTAGACCTCTGTCCGAATTGAATATATACGATCCTTCGAATATAACGCCCAGGGCGGCCTCGAACAAATACTGGTCTTTGTAGTTTAGATAATACGGACGGCTTTCGCGCTCCTCTTTCCGTTTCAAGGCCGCGGCCTTTTTTTCATCTGCATACTGTAAGCGGCTTAAATAGCCGGTTTTCCAATCTTCGAAATATTGCAGGTTTCGCTCGCGGCTTTCATCGGAAACCGATAAGGAAGGCACCTCCTCAAGCAGTTCACGCAGGGCGCCCACGGGCCAAAAGACCTGATGATGTTCGTGGATCCATACCGAAATGAAGAATAAAAATTTATTCGTTCGATTAAATTCTGGATAATTAACCATCCAAATTATATGGCGCTGGAAGCTCTTTTTGCCACTTAAATTTTCATCATAAGCAAACGGAACGAAAACAATAGGCGGGCGGGCGTCGTCCTTAAAACGCAAAACTACACAACACTCCTTTGTTAACAATAATTCACAATCAGTGAAATCTCGCATATCCCAGCTCAATTTGCAGAGTGGCTCGTCTTTCTTATCCCCGAAAAAGAACTTAGTTAAACCAGACGCAAAGGCCCGGGGCGTTTCCATCTTAAAAGCGTACTCGCCTTCTTCTTCATCCTCCCGGCGAAAATATAGCGCCTTTGCGTATTGAACCACCCTGGTCTTTGCAATACTATCTGGCAGCTTAAAAGTTTCTGGGAAAGACCTTAATGCCTCGGCGCGATAAAATTCTACATGATCCATTTCTCAATTCCTTTCTTTATTACGTTACTATCTTATTTCTTTCTTTTTACACCGCAAAGAAACGGCGATTTTTCCATACCTGCAACACAAATAGAGTTAAAAGTAAATCCAACTTTGTTAAACTGTGTTATCCGATTGAAGGCCAAAGGCTTACACGTGTAAGCCTTTGGGGTTGATAATGGACTGCTTAAGCTCCTCAAGTAGGCCGTCGTCAAGAAAAACGCGGTACCCTTCACGAAGAAGGGCTATATTGAAGCGCGTTCCGGCGTCTGTTACGAGTTTGCGCCCAAATACAACCACGGATGGGTGGCGCAAAAAGAACAAGGGAAAAAGCACCGGGGTTGCGTCTGTTACCTTTTTGCCCCTCTCAAGATAGAAAAGAAACCCCTCGTTTGTAAGATAGAAATCTATTTCTACACCGAGCTGCTCGCTCCGGCAAAGTAGGGTTTGATTACCGCAAAGGTCGGCGAATATTTTTCTATATGTGTCATATTCGCCAGAAAGAATCTGCTTGCCTCTTAAATACACATCGCTCAAAACACCGTCTATATCATTAAAATAGCCGGTTTCTGTGTGTATTTCTCCGTTCCTTAAATTATGACGTAAAACAGGCCGGCTGCCGCTTTCTTTGCGCCCTGTCATTCGCATGTGATAATTGTAACCACCCCCGCACAAAGGCAGGGTAAAATACCCGCACCACGGGGCGAAACCTTCTTCTTCATCGCAGTGGCCTACGAAACTATCAAAAAACACGCTCCACCGGTTCTCTGTTTGCAGACGGTCTAAAAATTCCATTGTTCCCATTTTCTTATTCCTTTCTTATTTTACTTGTTACTTTGTCTCCCGGGGCTGTTCCCTTTTGACACCGCAAAGAAACGGCGGCTTTTCGGAACCAGCAACACAAGGAAGGTTAAATATCAATCCAACTTTGTTAAACTGTGTTATGTGTTTGTTTGTCAGTGCGTTATGCCTTTATGTCATTCGGACGGGCAAAAGAAAGCCCCCGGCGGGCAAAGTACCAGCCGGGGGCAAAGCAACCGAAGAAAATAAGTAGAAAGAAATTAGGAGGTCTCTAACATATTAATGACATTGAGGTCAAGAAAGACCTCGTAAGTACGTAAATCAACGTAGGCCAGGGCGAAAAAGTCCTCCCCCTCGTCCTGAAAAGGCTTGTAAAAATAGATCCGATTTTCAGACTGCGAAAAGGCGAAAAACGGAAACTCGGTAAACATAACCTGCCCGTCGTTATTTACATAAGAAACACGTAGACCGTTATCTATATCAACCGCGAAAAACGGATCCACTGGTACGTCTATTTGTAGGTCTTTGCAAAGGGTAAAGACCCCGGCGGCGTAAGTACGCCCATCAAAACCAGACTCGTAGCACGGAAAATTCTTTTTTACCCACCCACCATCATCTAAATCAACCGTTCTGGAACCAGATGGCTTCTCGGAGCTGGTTGGAAAATTATCCTCGTAAAGAACCGCTCGGCGCTTTTCCGTGTCTATTTCGGACACGGTTATGGTTTGTGTAGGCGCCTGCATGAAATCAAATAAGGCGGGTACCTTTTCTAAATAGGAAGCAAGCCGCTCGGCGGTTTCGTTATTAATGTAGGCCGGTTGCCGGCCGTTTGTTACTTCTTTCATTTCTCAATTCCTTTCTTTATTACGTTACTATCTTATTTCTTTTTACACCGCAAAGAAACGGCGATTTTCTAAACCTTGCAACACAATTATAGTTAGAATTGATTGCTACTTTGTTAAACTTTGCTAAGTGTTTGATATACAGGGGCTTTCTAAAGAAAGCCCCTGCTGAGCATTAGGAGGCCGCTAATTCATCAAGAAGCCCCTGGTCAAGCATTACCTCCCTACCATTTAGAACCGCTATTATATTATACATGTCATTTTTGCGCTTGCTGGCGAAAAGAGCTACCTTCTTGCAAGGTGAAAAGAATACCGGTACAAATACCCGCACGGCGTCATCAATATGGGCTGGGCGTTTCGCGTACGAAAGAAATCCCTTCGGGGTAATATAAAAAGCGAGATCGGGGGCGCCGGCCTGCCGTTCGGAAACATGTAGAGGAGCTATCCTATAATTTTCAGGGCCGTCTGGAATAATTGTACCCTCCTGAAATAGTTCATCCATGAGGTTATCTCTGTCCTCAAAATAGCCAGATTGCTGGCAGTGCTCGTCACGGAAAAAGCTGTGCTGTATAACCGGGCGCTTATTCTCGAAGAAATCGCGGTCTAAGAGATTGAGAGTTGCATTCGCGAAGAAGCAGCCCTTTTGCGGAAAAACAAAAAAGCGATTTGCATTATCTCTTGTCATCTCGTCAAAACACGCCCTTTTAATGTTCTTGATTATCGTTTGTTCTAAACGTGTCATTTTCTTATTCCTTTCTTATTTTACTTGTTACTTTGTCTCCCGGGGTTGTTCCCTTTTGACACCGCAAAGAAACGACGACTTTCCGAGACCAGCAACACAAAAAGAGTTAAAGTTGATTGCTTGAATGTTAAATTTCGTTTCTCGTCTTAATCTCAGCATATTACAGGCGTCAAGGAGGGGCTAAATAGCCCCGAACCTCAACCCAGATTTTGAGAAGGATAAAAACCGCGCCGGGCGGCTTTTAAAGTTCACCTTGTTAGTGTGCAAAATACCGGTCAAAACCACGCCGCCGCGCGGGCTTTCGAACGTGTTTATATAAAAGGCGTACGCCGTAAAAGTGTTCCGTTTGCAAAGGAAGCCCTGCTTCGGAATCAAAAAGCCGGCCGAGATCAACCGATACTCACGCTCGCTGGCCGAAAGGTACTCCCGTACGTTTTCATCATTCTCCCAACCGACAGGCAACTTCTCGGCGTTTTGCTTATCATCAAGAGGGCAAAAGTCTGCTGGCAAACTTAAATCTTCAAGAGCACGGTCGAAGAAAGAGCCGGCCGAATCAGAGGTAACAGCGGCCATGAAACGGCCGTCCTGCACAATCATTCCTGCACTATCTACGAAGCCCAGCTCCATACCATTAAAATCAAACAACACATTACCGGCGGTTATTATTCGCCTTTCTTCTTCTCGCGTTTTGTCAGTTCTATTATCCATTGTTCTACCTATTAAAAGCGTTACTATTTCGTTTCGACACCGCAAAGAAACGGCGACTTTCTGGAACCTGCAACACAATTAATGCTAAAAATCAATCCAGCTTTGCTAAATTGTGTTATATGTTTGAAAGTCAAAGGTCTACACGTGTAGACCTTTGGGGCGAATGATTGATTGCTTCAATTCTTCAAGTAGTCCCTCGTCAAGATAAGCCCGGCGCCCTTCAATAAGAATGGCTATATTGAAACGTGTACCGGCTTCGGACGTACGTTTGCACCCAAATACAGCAACGGATGGATAACGTAGGAAAAACAAAGGGAAAAGAAGCGGTGTCGTGTTAGTAAACTTTTCACCCCTCTTAAGGTAGAAAAAATTACCTTCTTCAGTAAGATAGAAATCAATTTCTACACCGCGCTGCGTGCTCCTGCAAAGGAGGTCTTGCCGTCCACAAAGGACGGCGTTTATTTTCCGAAAAGTGTCAAATTCAACAGAAAGAAGCTGGGTGCCTTTCGAATAAACAGCTCCCAAGGTGCCGTCTATATCATTAAAGTAGCCGGTTTCCGTGTGTAGTTCTCTTATCCCTATATTATGGTATAAAACCGGCCGCTGTTCATTTTCATCGCGAAAACACATTCGCATATAATAATCATAGCTACACCCACACAAAGGCAGGGTAAAATAACCGCTCATCGGTACAAAACTTTCATCTGCGTCGCAATGTTCCACAAAGCTATCAAAAAACACGCTGGCAGGGTTATTAGTTTGCAGGCTGTTTATATATTCCATTGCTCCCATTTTCTTATTCCTTTCTATTTTTACTTTGTTACTTTGTCTCCCGGGGTTGTTCCCTTTTGACACCGCAAAGAAACAACGACTTTCGGGAACCCGCAACACAAATAGCGTTAAAAATCAATCCAACTTCGTTAAACTTTGTTATCTGTGTGATTTTCAGTCAGTTAGCCTTATGCACGCGTACGCGTGTGTGCCTATATAAGAAAGGACGATCTGATAAAGATCGTCCTTTCTTAAACTTTCCTAATTCTTTATAACGTGTGTATCCCACATAAAAGACTTCTCCATGTTTCCTACACTTTCAAAACTTTGTAACTTTCCACTAATTTCATCTGCATAATGTAAAATTAATGCTTCTTTTGTTGCTGGTACCACCGGGCTTCCGAACTCCTTTTTACCATGATGGGATAAAATACAATGTTCTATAAATTTTGATTTTTTAAACAATTCTTTACCTGCTGCCTTTTTGTCATCAGGTAGTGTATAAACCCAATTTTGCAATAACGTGCGCGCCCTTAACGAACTTATATAAATATGCCCTATTAAAAACATATTTTCAGTATATTCTGTATTTTTATCAATATTTGTATATTCATAAATCTTACCGAAATCATGTAATAACGCAGAGTAAAATAATACGAATCTGTCTAAATTTTCACTAATATAGTTTGCTTCTGTTAAAACAAAACAGGTTTCCAAAACCTCAACGGTATGTGAACTTAAACCATTTTTAAATGCATGGTGCATTCTTTTACCAGCAGCAAACTCTCCATACTTTTCTATCGATTTTTTAACATTGTCAGATAGTAGAAATTCACGCTCCAAAGGATCTATAATTGTATCCGTTATTAAACGATTCCAATAATTCCATAAACCGTCCGAATCGTAATCACCAATAAGTTTTAATTTGTGTATTGGATCGTCCTCGGGAATTTCTTCCTTTTTAACCTTTTTTATATTCGAAGAATTTGCACTTGTGAAATCACCACTAATATTAACCGTTTCAATTTGTAAAAATTCACCGGTTTTAAATTCTTGAGTCGGATCCCATACATACAGAACAAAAGACGAATCGCCAGTCCTTACTTGCAAATAATAGTAAGCTTTACCTGTTTTTGTTTTTCTTACTTCGGCAGTCGTAACATTTACATACATAACTATTTACTTTTTTAGATTCTTCTTCCTTAGATGTAATCTTTTGTAATTCCACCTTATTTAAAATTTCAATACCTTTTATTAACATTTTGCAGGCTTTCAATAAATCTAAAGTTCGATTTTCTTTTTTCTTACTTCTAAAAATGTATTGAAAAGCCTGACAAATGCAACTTTCTGCTAAAGATTCTGAACCAAACTGCTGTTCTATAACATCAAAACATTCAAAACCTTTATTTTGATAATATTTTGGATTTACTAAATCAGCAACTGATGGATCTAATTTATCTAAACCGAAAGCCTTTGCAATATTTATTAAATTATTATCCTTCATAGCCAGAAGATACTGCCGGTATTGAACTTGTGTATATTATTGGATGATTTTTTATAATCATTGGATTTTCATCCTTTCTTATTAAAAATATACTTCTTTCAACAAGAAGGAGATTCGATGAAGGAGTAACCAAATAAATCGGGCAACGTGTATCTACTTTTAAATAACAAGTGTAATTTTCGAATATTTTAGATTTATCAACATTCCCTAAAACCTTAACCAAGTCTTGAATTTTGCTAAAATCAGTTCCTACTTCTTTTAATCTAAAACATACGACACTGTTATCGAATTTGTAAATATACCTTTCTCCTGGTACCAATTCACCAATGGTAACTATTTCAATAGGAGGTAAAACTTTGTTAAAAAGATAATCGTTAAAAGGTAATTCCACCGTCCGCGTCAATCTTGATCGGTAAATCGAAAAAGACTCCATTATACTTATAAAAATTATTTAATTCGTTTTCTTTGATTAATATTATATCTGCATCAGTCTTGTGTAAACTTTCTAAATCATTTTCACGTCTACAAACTGGTGTATTGCGCATTGTTTTTACAAAACCGTAGTAATCTTTGTAAATATTTTCTTTGTTTTCATTTTTTCCATATTTTCTGGTTTTTTCTAACAAACTTTCAAAGTTATTTGAAGAGAAATTAACTGTAAAATACATTGCCCAACCATTACTTGCAAAAATGTATTCTTTCCCAACCTGTAATTTGTCAAAATTAACTCTTTCGAAAGGTGGATAATCATTTGGGGTTGGTTTTTTAAATTTAACTTTTACCATATTATTCTATATTTACATTATCTAACAATAATTCTAAAAGCATTGTGAATAAGAAAAAGGCTACAAAAGCAACTGTATCTTTAGTTGTAAAGCTAACTATAACTACACAAAGGAAAATTGAATTAACTATTTTTAGTAAAACTTTTACAATTTCTAATAAAGTCTCATTGTTCATCTTTTTCATAATTACCAGTTTTTATATTTATTTTTAATGTTTGTATTACGTCAATAACAAAGTAGAATATAATACAAATAATTAAATTCACCCAATTAAAATTGTCGTATTTAACAAACATATACGTTAAAAACATATAAGGCGTGGCCTTTATGAAATCTAATATAAATTTCATTATCAAATATAACCACGAAATATCACTTTTTACAAAAATTTTCATAATTCTATTTTATTTATCCTTATGATCAAAAAATACCGAAAGAAAAAAAGCTGTAATGAAACAGGAAGTTAATATTACATAATCTATATTTGATCTTATTGCAGATGTTAAAACGTACCCAAATGACCCAAAGGCGAATGTACCAATTATAACAGAACCGTAATTGATTGTTTTTAAGAAAAACTTTAAATTATTAAGTATATTTTTCAATTTTATCATCTCTATAATTGAACTCTTTTATCCTTAAATTTAACAAAACGTTAACAATTACATATATTAAAATTCCTAAAATAAAATCTATCCATGTAAAAGCATCATACTCGCAGCAAAGAAATGTTAAAATCATTAACGGAGCTGCGTAATGGAATATTAAAAGCAAATTACATAAAAATTTATTCCAAGGATCTCTCTTTTCAATAAAAATACCCATAATTAAATATTTGTTAAATTAAACAGAGAAAACGATTCTTTATCAACCCATCTTAGGAATTTATTACATTTTTTTGATTTCAAAAGAACCATTTTATTATCCTCCGATTCTTCACTCAGAACTTGGGAGTTTGACTTAATTTCACTGATTTTATATTTAATTATACCAGATTTCGAAGCGTTTCTACCTGTGTTATATTTTGAAGAAGTATCGTAAAATAAAATACCTTTAAGATTACTGTCAAAATTACATATATTATCAAATTCCTCCTTACTTAAAGTATCAGCTAAATTAACACCTATTATATTTAAATGTTGACGTAAATACTCTTCAACCAAAGGTATGTTAAAAACACCTTCGTGTAAACTATTAACTAAAGACTCGCCAAAAAATAAAGGATATATAACATTGTAGTAATATAGTGATGTTTTGTATTCGTTAAATACCTCTTCCCTAATTTCAATCGCTAATTCTTCATTTATTGACAAAAGCATGCTAAGCGCTTCGGAATGTGAACGACTGTAAATTCCGTAATCTTTTAATATATTAACAATATCAAGATTTGGATTAATTAAAACCTTCATATCAATTAGGAAACGTTCACTTTCGTGAAACTTTGGTAAACCTAAAATTCTGCTATAATTTCTATATGTGAAATTTAAGCTGTCAGGATACCGCGAATAAGCACGCACGAAACTCCCAGGCTCTTTAACCATTAAAAATCTAAAACCTTTATATAACCTAAATTTTGAAAATCTTGGAGATAACCACAAAGTAGCCTGTTCTGACTCTTTTAACTGACTGTAATGGTAAAAAAGCATTAAATTCCTAATATCCATCCGCTTTTTTAATGAACTCGGAAATATATTTTTCAGATCATTTAACGAATCGAATTTTTTAAGATCATTAACAGATGTTAAAGTGCAAGCTGTTTTAACAAATGTTAAAGCCTGTACATAATCTTCAATTACACTTTCTTTGCCACCTCGGCCTGTTCTTTCCAATATGTCAATATATACATCAGGCTGTAAATAATTCTTAACCTCATTCCACATATTAACGTAATCTTGCTTTACGTAATTCATAATTTTTACTTGTTTTTCTAATTAATACTTAACCAATTATACGTCTACCCTTTTCAACCTCCTTTAAGGTAAGTTCTACACAATCTCTCTTTAAATGTGTAATTTTCTCAATTTTGTAATTTTTACCTTTGTAGTCTATTATACTATCAACTACGTAATTGTCTTTTTTTGTTGTGCAAAGTACCATATATCTGCCCTTTCTTATTTAAGACAAAGATAAAGTATATATCTGGACTAATTTAGCCGAAATCGCACCCCGGCCTCTACATACGGAGCTAACTTCCTAATATTCAAATCATAAAGCACTCCCGTATTTAAGTATAAAAATCTGTAATTATTGTTAATAGCAACTTTAGCGTAATAACCGTCGAAATACACAGCAGAGGTATTCAAATCAATGTTAAAACGATTGTTTTCGTTTTCATTTTTTACAATTCTTTCATATATTTCTGTTTTTGGATAAACATAAATTGAGTCAACATGTAGTCTATATCCACTAATTATAGCCTCAAAAACACCTTTTTCTTCAATTTTATGGGTTGTTATTGGAACGTAAACAATACCATAAACAGTATCATCTTTGTGTATTAATTCGTGAGAAGCTAATTCCAGAGTGTCTATATATTTAACTGTTTTTATAGTATCAATACGAAAATTAACTAATCGTACGGTGTCAATTTTTGTTATTTTTAACTCTTTGCTATTGTCAAATACATGCTTGTTATATTCATATTTTTTATCAATATAATAACGAGCTATAAAATATGAAGCAACTGAAGAAAAAATTAAAAGTATTGTAAAATAAATTATTATTCTATTTTTCATAAGTTTTTATATAAAAGCGAAGTAGCCTATTTTCACAAATAAACTACTTCTAACGTAAATAATTAGTATATATGAAAAACAAGTAAAAAGACTAACTCTTATGTTTTATAAAAGTAAATAAAGTTTTACATAAATCGTATAAACCAGATGCCGCTAAACCCGTAATAACACCCTGTAAAGCAGCCTGCCAAAAATTTAACTCATCTAAAAAAAACTCAACACCTAAAAACCATGATGTGCAAACAAAAGTTACTCCTACTAAAGTTGATATAAGTATTTTAAGAAATGGACTATTTCTAATAACAGCAAATAATTTCATTACTTCAACAGAAAATATACACAAACTCATCGCTATTAACGAAAAAGTTGTTAACCCAATTCCACGCGCTACCGTCGGATAAGCATTTTTAAATTGTACATCTTGACCATAGGAAATATGTACAAAAAACATTAATAAAAATGCAAATAGCAAAGTCATTACTCTTTTATACATGTTTCGAATTTTTTAAGAAAGTTTTCGTGAATTAAAGATGCTCGCAAACTTAACGGAATAGTATCCGCTGATAGCTTTTTTAACACTTCTAAATATTTAGGATTTAAGGAATCTTTAACAGTATCAACAGATGCCGTATCAACAGCCATCTCGCGAACCGGCTCTAATTCCTTAAATTTTTCCTCCTCTTCTTTAGATAAAGGCTTAATCTCGATTGGATTGTCGTACCATTTAAACATATTTACACGATTTTTCCATCCAGCCCTAAAAACCGCCTGACTCGGATTCATTTCCGTAATTCCCATATAATGACGCATTCTTGCATCTTTTAACGTATTAAATAGAGCCTTCGGGTCTTTACAGTCATTAATAGCTGATAACGTAATATCACCTACAACTCCATCTGGATAAACCTGTAAAGCCTGCTGTGCTTTCGTTATTCCACGCAAACCAGAACCCCAATGCCAGTCCACTAATAAGTCTGCAATACAATTATACTTTATTTTAGAAGCCTGCCAGTTATTCCAGTAATAGTTAAAAACTATTAACCATTGCTCCTCGGTCATATTTATAAGATCTTGAACAGTCTTATCTTTTCCAAAAATAAACCTAAAAGTTCCTATCGTCACACCGCGGTTTGTCTGTTTACCCCTATCATTAGGGTGGTTAACATAACCACCCTCCGCACCGAGTATAATTTTAATTAATCTATCTGGTTTTGCCATAATCTCAATATTTACTTAATTTAACATAATTAAAACTCTGAATCATTAACATGTTCATGCTCTTTATAACGATCCTTTCGAATATCCGTATCTCCTAAAGTTTTCGAAATTTGGGACTTTATAGCCTCGACAAAGAAATCTAATACAGACACACCACCCCAGCCAAAAATTCCACAAATAACTACAACAATTGCGTCGGAAACGTCCGTAAATTCACGTAAAAGCACAGACGTAGTCACAGCAATAAAAATAGATGTTATTAAAGCTACAATAAACTTGCGATTTTCAAATTTCTCGTAAGTGTTAAGATACTTTACAGAACTTCCAATTATTGCCATAACAATACATAAAGGAACAATTACCGCGTAATTAGCAGGAACCTCCTCAACCTCTATGTATTTTTTTGCTAACATGATGACAAAATTAAACAAAATAAAAGACATTTTTAAGCCCTTTACTAAATATATAAAATGAAATTGAACTCATTCTAACTTTGTAAATAGTCCAATTCAGGAACGCACATATTGTTAACACGTAAATATTTTGGATCGTTAACATCTATACCCCTTTCTTTAGGACTGCAACCCTCATACCAATCAATTTTATCACTGTCAACAATTCGCCCTTTTTCGTCAATATATGTTGGATCTATCATAGTACCCCATGAATGACCGATTCCCATTTCACACAATAAAGGTACTTTCCAACCTTTATTAACAACTGACATGGTTTTCGGAATAATCTCAAATGCTTTTCTCAAATAACTGTATTTTATTGCAAAAGAAATTTCATCATGCACATTTTGTAACATTATCACATTCTCTCCAAATTCTTTATTTGTATGCATTAGATTGTAAAATTGCACTAATTTAATACGCATAACGTCTCCACCGGTATTTTTATTTAAAAAACCCATCGTTGGATAAATTGGCCGCCCGTTACGTATTGTAACAGATGCGACTGGTAAAATTCCTTTTTCGTAAAGTTTTACAATTTTAGCTTTTCTTTTTCTTGTAAATTTTAATCTGTATTTTCCACTTCTTAATCTTATCAAATTATACCCACAAATTGATGCCAAAGACCTAAGCGAGCACGCATCTAAATCATTATCTATTTTAATTCCTTCACGCTTTAACCACGCTATGAAAAACAAAGTCCCCAAATGTTTACTTTTCATAATATAGTCTCTGTTTTTAACATAACAAAATAATTTAGAAATACAATTATATCTAAAATAATTTATTAAAACGTTAAAATCAATTCCTGGCTTTTTCTGTAAAGGACTTAAAAATACCTTTTTCCCAATGCTTTCAAGACTTTTACATTCTTTCAATTTTCCATCTCCTGATGATGTAAATAATTTATGATTATTATCGCAAATTAAGAAATCACCTGTATTTGCAATGAAGAAATAACAGTAATTTTCTCCTCTATTTGTTAAAACTGCTTCTTTTGAGTATTCTAAAAAATTAACATACTTTTGAACGCAGGATGCACGGCAAACCAAATCGTCAAATTCAAATAATATTTGTGAAGGAATACAACCCTGTATTGGACTGTTAATTGACGACCTATCACCAAGAGCGTACCTTTTTGGATCTGAAGTATTGTAAAAAGGTCTTAAATCACGCATTCTTCCGTAATAAGTTTTGCAAAACATATTTTTGCGTGATTTCTTTTTTTGATGTTCAACCCATAATTTAAACTTTGGTAACGCTTGAAAAAATTTATCATATATAACTTTTGTTTCGGAAACAGCCATCTCTAAACGACTTGCCAAAGTATAATAAGAACCACCATATAACATTAAAAAGTTTGAAGTTTTTGCTATATTCCTGTTTGCTTTTGTTACTTTTCCGAAAATTTTTTCAGCTGTTGAAGAATGTATATCTCCGCCATTATATAACGTATCCAACCAAGCGGTTTCTCCAGATAAATTTGCAGCTAT
>ERZ773035.1176-NODE-1176-length-19437-cov-17.354917_pt1 | contig 19437 bp, 16 predicted proteins | sample MGYA00511487_ERZ773035 | MGnify/ENA primary metagenome ERZ773035 (study PRJEB29015, sample SAMEA2737985) | human oral metagenome | biome: human oral; feature: human-associated habitat; material: dental | place: China | collected 2024 ...
GAGTTTGTGAGTTTTCCAGTTTGTAAGTTGATGTGTTCGGGAATTGTTGGTCTTTTGTGAGATTATAAGCCGGTGGTTTGATTTGTTCTGCACTTCGTGTTTGAGAAGGGTGTTTGTCTTGTGTTGGCATCACAGAGAGAACAAACGCCTCTTAATGGATAGAAACATTAAAAGTCAAGACGACTTCATTCTATGGGTTGTTTGCGATACTGCAAAAGTACGATTTTTCAAGCAAATCACAACCTATTAGCTTTGAATCTATTATTTTTTTGCTTAAAAAGTTTGGCGGATGGAAATAAATTTGCATCTTTGCAATGCATCAGAAATGATGAGGGATGGGGCCTCAAAAACCCTGTACCAGCCAAGGTCGCTTATCAGCGGCCTTATTTTATTTCTTTCAATATCTTCTCCTCGGCAATGTAGAAGTATGTTTTTCCCTCGTGTTCAAGCTTGTCTTTCGCATTATTAAAGGCCTTGTTGTATTTCTGATCATGAGAAGGAATTTGGAACACAACAGCTTTGCCCCCTTGCCTTCTCAGTGCTTTTGTAGCATACTTGACAATATTGCCAGCTCCTCCGGTGATACATTTTAAGTCAGCCGGCTTTCCATCAACCGTAATGTTGTAGGTCTGTCCACTCTCTTTTTTGTCGGAAAGTTGTTTGCGATACTGCAAAAGTACGATTTTTCAAGCAAATCACAACACGATGCTCAATAATATTGGCACGACTATGGGTGGGAAAGATAGGCTAGTTGTTGTTAACAACCGTATTCTAGCAATTGAGCTTAGCAAGGAAAAGAGTTGGGTAATTGTGCACGAGATGGAATGGGGAGAGTATATGGTACATAGTATTTCTGACTCACCAACCATTGAGAAACATACTAAAAAAGAATAAGGCTTATCAGACCCTTCCCTTCGGAGATGCAATCCGACGCGGTATCTAATAAACCTTGTTTCTTATTGCAAAAATACAACTTTATTCTTCACCACCAAAATTTCTAACAAAAAAAAGATAATGAGCACCAAACCAAAGTTTTTGCGATACTACAAAAGTACGATTTTTCAAGCAAATCACAACTGGCTATCACTGTCGACTTATGGGGAATGGTGGTGCTTTTTGCCTTCTCCTCCTGCTGTGGGGCGTGGGCGATGTGTCGGCTATTTGTTTGGTGCTTATTATCTTTTCTTGTTAAAATGTTTGGTTGATGGAAATAAATTTGTATCTTTGCAATGGTATCGGAGAGCCGGCTTGCCGTCTTCGGAACCTACGATAACGTTAGGCTGAATAAGTCTAACGTTTTGTTTTACCCCCGTACGACAGCAACTTATTCTTCCAGTCATACAAGTATGACACGATTCTTTCCGCTTTGTGAAAGGGAACCATTAGCTGTTAGGTTGTTTGCGATACAGCATAACGTCACGACATCCACTCACTTAGTTTACCTCACGACACCAAATCACCCAGCAGCCATGTTCTTCTAATGATGGTCGCCTATTGTATATAGCGATAAAAAACGTAGGTAGAAGAGCGGTGTGCGGCTACTTACCCACAGCCTTAAAGCTCATGTCCAGCCCCTTTACACTGTGGGTAAGCGCCCCAAAAGAGATGAAGTCCACCCCAGCTTGCGCGTAGGGAATCATTGTTTCGAAAGTAATTCCGCCACTCGACTCTGTTTCACAGCGACCGCCAACCATCTCAACCGCCTTGCGAGTAGCCTCAGGCGTAAAGTTGTCGAACATAATTCGGTCGCATCCTTCGTGCAACGCCTCTTCCAGTTCCTTAAAGTTCCTTACCTCACATTCTATTTTCATGTCCTCCTTGCCATTCTCCCTGCAATACCTCTTGGCCATCGAAATGGCGTTATGCACACCGCCGCAAAAGTCGATGTGGTTGTCTTTAAGGAGAATCATATCAAAAAGGCCAATGCGATGATTCATACCTCCGCCAATCTTTACCGCCTCTTTTTCCAGCATTCTCATGCCTGGCGTAGTTTTGCGTGTGTCTAGTACGCGTGTCTTAGTTCCCGCATCAATCAGCGCTTGTTGGTACTTGTGTGTCATGGTGGCAATGCCACTCATGCGCTGCAAGATGTTAAGCATAAGACGTTCCGTTTGCAACAGACTCCGTGTACGGCCTTTCACGCTCATGGCAATGTCGCCAGGCTTCACCCGCGCACCGTCTTCTATATATACCTCTACTTCAAGTTCGGGGTCGAAGTTGTGGAAAACCTTCTTGGCAACGTTCACACCGGCCAATATTCCTTCTTCTTTTATAAGCAATCTACTTTCGCCCGTGGCCTCTGCCGGTATACAACAAAGCGTGGTGTGGTCGCCGTCGCCAATATCTTCGCTAAAAGCAAGTTCGATAAGCCTGTCGTTAAGCTCTTCTACTGATAACATGATAATTCCAAATTAAGTTTATAAGCCCAGACGTTTGGATATTTCCAGCATCTTCTCAATGGGTTTAATAGCCTTTTGTGCCACTTCGGGTTGTACCTCGATGGTAGGCCACTCGTATTTCAAACAATTGTATAGTTTATTTAGCGTAATAAGTTTCATGAAGTTGCATTCGTTGCAGGCGCAGGTGCTGTCGTCGGGCGGGGCAGGGATAAAGGTTTTCTGCGGTGCCGACTTTTGCATCTCGGTCAGTATGCCGCTTTCGGTGGCCACGATAAACTCTTGTGCATCGTCTGCGATACTGTATTTCAGAAGGGCCGCCGTACTTCCCACCTTATCGGCGATGTTGATGACGGGGCCTTTACATTCGGGGTGGGCCAATATCTTGGCGCCAGGATGTTCTCTTTTCAATTGCAGTATCTTCTCAACCGAAAACTTTTCGTGCACATGGCAAGCACCATCCCACAGCACCATCTGCCGACCAGTAAGTCCGTTAATGTAATTACCCAGGTTTCTGTCTGGGCCAAATATGATGGGCGTGTCTTTCGGCAAAGCCTCTACTATTTGTTTGGCGTTACTGCTTGTTACCACAATGTCGGTTACCGCCTTGGTTCCTGCCGACGTGTTTACGTAACTTATCACCGTATGCCCAGGGTGGGCCTTAACAAACTGCTCGAAGTCTTCGGCGGGACAACTCTCTGCCAACGAACACGAGGCGTTCAGGTCTGGGATAAGTACGGTCTTCTCTGGGCAGAGAATCTTGTTTGTCTCGCCCATGAAGTGCACCCCGCACATAACGATGATGTCGGCATCCGTCGTTGCAGCCTTCTGTGCCAACGCCAAACTGTCTCCAATGAAGTCGGCCACCTCTTGTATTACGCTCTCTGTGTAATAATGCGCCATGATAAGTGCATTTTTTTCTTTGCACATCCTGCGTATTTCCGCTTTGATGTCTGTCTTTTCAGAAATGGGTTCGTCTATAAAACCCAGTTCCAACCATTTCTTGTCTACCATGTGTATATAGTTATAATGCGAGAAAACGCAATGATGTTTCTCAAACAATAATTCTTTTATTTCCCCACCTGCTCATTGTTGGTCGTAGGCATGCTTGGGATAGTCCACCGTGTAATGCAGTCCTCTGCTCTCCTTCCGCTCTATGGCCTGCCTTGTTATCAGGTAGCCCACGTTTATCATGTTACGCAATTCGCAGATGTCTTTCGTTGCCGTAACCCGTTTAAACAGCTCTTCAGTTTCTTCGTACAGCAAGTCAAGTCTGTCCCATGCCCGTTTCAGTCGTAGGTTGCTCCGTACAATGCCCACATAGTTGCTCATAATCTCGCCAACCTCCCTTACGCTCTGGGTTATCAGCACGTGTTCTTCGTTGGTTAGGGTTCCTTCGTCGTTCCATTCGGGCACATTCATGTTAAAGTCGTAGTTGTGTACCGTTAGAAGTGCATGTTCTGCGGCCGACTGCGCATAAACCACGGCCTCTATCAACGAGTTGCTGGCAAGGCGATTTCCTCCGTGTAGACCCGTGCACGAACATTCTCCAATGGCATAAAGCCTGTTGATTGAACTTTCGCCATTGAGGTTTACCTTTATTCCGCCGCACATATAGTGTGCGCTGGGGCACACGGGTATGTATTCTTTGGTGATGTCGATGCCTATGCTAAGGCATTTTTCGTAGATATGTGGAAAATGTCTTTTCGTTTCTTCGGCATCTTTGTGTGTCAAGTCAAGGCACACATAGTCCAGTCCGTGTATCTTCATTTCGTGGTCGATGGCTCGTGCCACGATGTCTCTCGGTGCAAGCGAAAGGCGTTCGTCGTATTTCTGCATAAACTCCTTTCCGTTTGGCAGTCTAAGCACAGCCCCATAACCGCGCATCGCCTCGGTGATGAGGAACGCCGGATGTGTTTCCGACGGATTGTATAGAACGGTGGGGTGGAACTGCACAAACTCCATGTCTGCCACAGTAGCCTTAGCGCGATAGGCCATTGCAATGCCGTCTCCCGTGGCAATTACGGGGTTAGAGGTCATGGCGTAAACCGCTCCCACGCCGCCAGTTGCCATAAGCGTAACCTTGCTTAAAAACGTGTCTACCTTTTGTGTTTCGGGGTTCAGTATGTATGCGCCATAGCATTCTATATCGGGTGTTTTGCGCGTAACCTGCACGCCCAGGTGGTGTTGCGTGATAATTTCAACGGCATAATGGTTTTCTAGCACGGTAATATTCTTGTTCGCCCTCACGGCCGCCATCAGTCCGCGTTGAATTTCGAACCCCGTATCGTCGGCATGATGAAGAATACGGAAGTCGCTGTGTCCGCCTTCGCGGTGCAAATCGTACTCCCCATTTTCGTTCTTATCAAATTGCACGCCCCATTGCACAAGCGCTTTGATGGCTTCGGGCGCATTACACACAACGTGTTTCACGGCGGCCATGTCCGAAATGTAGTCGCCGGCAACTATCGTATCGTTGATGTGCTTTTCAAAATTGTCTACGTCAAGGTTGGTTACTGCGGCCACTCCGCCCTGCGCTTTGGTCGTGTTAGTTTCGTCCAAAGTTGTTTTGCACACCAGGGCAACCTTCCCTTTTCCGCTTTTTGCCACACTCAGTGCGTAACTCATGCCTGCTATACCGCCGCCGATAACAAGGAAGTCGAACTTTTGTATCATAAATGTTTTATTCTGACATTAATCAAATAGTCGCTGCAAAGGTAATAAAAAGCTATAATTTAGAGCAAGAAAGTTTAATATAATCCATCTCATAAACTTATGAATTGCATCACACACCAGCTTACGAACTCACAAACTCGTGAACTCGTCAACTTTTCAACTCGTTAGCTTGTCAACTTTTCAGCTTTTCAACTCGTCAACTTGTGAACTCGTCAACTCGTCAACTTGTCTACTCGTGAACTTGTCAACTTGTTAACTCGTCAACTTGTTAACTTGTGAACTCGTGAACTCGTCAACTTGTCAACTAAATAAAGTCGATATATTTTACAAAACACACGTCGCCTCTCGCTCCCTTCTAGCGAGAAAAAAGCCCAAAAACATGCTAATTGGCATTATTTTCAGCCTAACCCAATTCTTTTTCTGTCCGTTTTTTGCCATATTACCTGCGTTTTGCACCATTTTGCCTTTCTATTTTGGTTGCCAACTCGTATTTTTCAACCCCCAAATACCCACTTTTTATCCCTAAAATCCTACTTTTTAACGACTATTTTGCCCTTTCCGGCCATGTGTTTCATGGTTCTAAAAGGGGTTGTTTATACAATTGCTGTGGATGTTTATGCTTTTCATCTTGTGTTTAGCAGCATTTTACACTGCATTTTGCACCATTTTACCTTGCGTTTAGCATCAAAACGCACTGCATTTAGCATCAAAACGCACTGCATTTAGCATCAAAACGCACTGTATTTAGCGGCATATTGCACTGCATTTAGCGGCAAAACGCACTACATTTAGCAGCAAATAGCCCCAAAATGGGTGTAAATGATGGTTGTTCTAAATAAAAATTCATTTTGCCTGCATCGCACGCTACCCTCTTTTTGCATCCAAACAAACCTTCGCGAGAATCGATTTTTTGCGGCCTGGTTAAAGATTGGTGGATAAAAAGGCACTCATAATGTTAAAATTTGTGCAGAAAAGCGGACAAAAAGTGATAGGTAGACGAGTAGGCGAGTTAACAAGTTGACTAGTTGGCTGTATGCCGAAGTTGGCTGTTCTTTTTCTCCACATTTGGTAAGAAATGTTGTTAAACGCTTGGAAGATTACGTTTTTTTTACGAAATTTGCCCCATCTGCGCGCAACTCCGTGGAAGAACACTTCGTGCCAAGTACACATCGTGGCACAATAGCTGATTGGCCAATGGGGCAAGGCGCGTTTGGAAAGTCTAAAATAAGCATTTAGGCAGGCTCTAAAAATTGCCTTTGCCGTATTTTAAGCTTTTAGCTGAGCAATTTTTTGCTTACTTCTTGAAGGGGCATGGTGAACTATGCTTTCTGAAAGAGAAAGCAAAAAAGTGCCAGATAAAAGCAAAAAGACGGTGAAGGGCAACACAAGGAACGACAATTGAACCTTTGCGGGGAATTTTTAGAACATGCCTTTAACACGATAAACATACACCATGTTAGAAATAGATAACCTGTCGTTTACATATCAGAAATCGGGGAATGTCATCTTCCGCGACTTCTCCACCCGCTTTTCTCCCGGCCACATCTACGGCTTGTTAGGCCCTAATGGGGCAGGTAAAACCACCTTGCTCTACCTTATGTCGGGCTTGTTGAGGCCCGACGAGGGACAAGTTACGTTCAACGACATCAACGTGAGGTTGCGAAAACCATCAACCACTGCCGACATCTTCATCGTTCCCGATGAGTATGAGCTGCCGCGCGTGTCGCTGTCAGAGTATATTCGCGTTAACAGCGTGTTCTATCCGCGTTTCTCTCACGATGATTTGCGGCGTTATCTAGATGTGTTCGGCATGACCGAAGACACGCACCTGGGCAACCTTTCGTTGGGGCAAGGCAAGAAAGTGTTTATGAGTTTTGCTATGGCTACGCACACGCGCGTGCTGTTGATGGACGAACCCACCAATGGGTTGGACATTCCGGGGAAGGCGCAGTTTAGAAAATTCCTTACCGAGGGGCGCACGCCTGAGAGTATCTTCGTGGTTTCTACACACCAAGTGAAGGACATTGAGCAGGTGCTAGACCACATTGTGATGTTCGACAACAGCAAGATATTGGCCAATGCCGACATGAAGAGCATCTTCCCCGATGGAAAGATAGATCTTGAACGCTATTTTAACGAGCGCATGAACCAACAAACGGCCGAATAAGGAGGAGTAGTAGTATGAACGACAACTTTAACGCGTCGCGCTTTTGGGCCTATCTCACTAAGCTGCTGGTAGAACGTTGGCGCACCAACCTTTTGCGCGTGGCCATCCTTTTTGGCTGCATGGTGATAATAGAACTGTGGATAGCCTCGGTGTCGTACGATAGGGATGAAACGTCTTACGATAGGGCGGCGGGGCTTCTTTTTCCCATCTTCGCGCTTATCCTGCTGGTTTCCGGTTGCTTTTTTGCCTCCGAAATACTCAGTGGGGCACGTCGTAAAGCCGAACGTATTGGGGCGTTGACCTTTCCTGTGACGCCTTTTGAAAACTGGCTTGCTCGCTGGGTAATCTCCATACCGCTTTATTTGGTGTGTTTCTTAGTGTGCATGTATGTGGCCGATGGCCTTCGCGTGGCGCTTTTCTCGGCCATATATCCCAAAACGTCCATTGAGTTTATCTCTATTTGGAGGGGAGAAGAATATGACAGGGAGATGCTTTTCAATGCTTGGCTTGTATACTTTTGGTGTACTGCCGTTTACGCCTTGGGTAGCATTCTCTTTGTAAAGCGCTCCATACTAAAAACCACGCTAACCCTTTTCATCCTCTTTTGGATTACGGCCTTCGTGGTGCTTTGCCTCGTGATGGTTTCTAGCGACAACTATAATAATATCTTTGAAAGTGTGCTAGTGGCCTATGGCTGGCTTTCCATACCGTTTCTTTGGTGGCTTTCTTATAGTTGTTTTAAAGAGATGGAGGTGGTAGACGGTTTCTCGTTCAACGGGTCTAAGGCTTGGGTGGTGGGCTATTGTTTGGTGTCGGTATTGTTCATAAGCATTTGTTCAATGTTTGATAAGTCGGCATTAGATGCCGTGGGACCTGACTCTGTAGACGAAACGGCCATCTTCTTAGAACGAACCGTCGAGAAACCAATTGCCCCCATAGCGGTGGTTCAGTTTGAAGACTCGTCTAGTACAGACTTGGCAGAGGAATATAGCCTTACTCTCGCAGTGGAAGTGAACTATGTTAGCGATGCGTCTAAGTGTTCGGTTATTTATCCGGAGCAGGTTATACAAGTGAGGCAGCAGGGCGACACCTTATATTATACGTACAACCCCGAGCTGTATAAGCGCGATAAGGAGGATATGAACTTTGTGAATGGCTCCGACGGCATGGCCGATGCTAGTTCTGCCTGCTACGAAGGGAAGATTGCCTACCAAATAAAGGGAGCCGACGGAAAGGTGCGAACGGCTGTTGACAAGCATTATAATGACGGGAATAAGGTGCGAATTGTGATAAACACGCTGCCAGGGAACCTTGCGGTTAGGCAAACAAGTAGACAAAGCACCTTGATTGGCGCAGGTAAAACCAAAGGCGTTAGTGTTGAAGGTGGATTTAGTTTGGAACTAGACTCTTTGTCGCACATCGATGCTTTGTCGGTGGTGGGTATGCGAGTCTTTAAGGTAGGAACTGCACAGGTAAACCGTCTGGTTGTTACGCTTAGAAAAAATGAGGATGATGAAGGGGAAATGGAAACCCGGTTCAACACCGATTATCCCGGGGTGATAAACCACGTGGTGGTAAAGGGGGCTGGCAAACTGAGCGGGTTGAGCAAGATGGCGTGCAAGCGCATTGAGTTGTTGCCCGATACGGTTGGCAGTATTACGTTGGAAGTGAAGGACGTGAAGCGCAAGATGGTGTTAGAATAGCATGAAAACCATGCGCGGATAACCCGCCAAACTGCAGTCCAACCGCAACGAATGGTGGTAGAATGGCGTGACGACCATGCGCGGAAAGCCTCTGCGCCAGTGATGAACGCGCCCATTTTGCATGCAAGGTGGATATGCTTTTGCCGTGCAACGTAGGGTAATTAACCACTCGTGGCAGCATAGTAGCCTTGTTTCGAGGTGGAACAACGTGCAAGCGCATGTGGGGATGCACGTTCGTAACCGCTTGTCGTGGGCAATATTACTTCACGTGTTGTTGCCGAACACTCCCCTCTATACTCTCAAAAAATACAGAAAAACAATGAGTAGCATGAACGATAATTTCAGCTTTAACCGCTTTTGGGCCTACTTTACTAAACTGTTGGTAGAACGCTGGCAGACCAACAAGATGCGCCTGGCCATACTCTTTGGGAGCATAGCCATGATAGAGTTGTGGATAGCTTTTGCTACATATAGCAGAAACTCGTCTAGTACCGATAAGGCAGTGGATATTCTTCTTGTTGTTTTTGTCATCGTCCTTTTCATATTGGGGGCTATGTCGGCATCCGAGATGCTGAGTGGTGCGCAACGAAAGGCTGAACGGATAAGCGCGCTGACGTTCCCTGTGACACCTTTTGAGAACTGGCTTGCACGTTGGATAATCTGCCTTCCCCTCTTTTTGGTGTGTTTCTTGGTATGTTTGTATTTGGTAGATGGCCTTCGTGTGCTCCTTGTCGGGATGCTATACCCCCAAATAGAACTCAAATTCATACCGCTGTGGGGCGACTCGGAGTCGACTTATAATTTCGCCGCTGCTATTTGGTTGAGTTATTTTGCGTGTACGGCCATTTATTCCTTGGGTAGCGTTTTCTTTGTTAAGCGCGCCTTGCTTAAAACCACGCTTTCCCTCTTCTTACTTTATTGGATAATGGGCTTTCTACCCTTTTTCTTTATCTTCAAGCATTCACTGCTTACAAGTTCATACGGCGAGTCGATTTTAATTTGGTATTCTTGGCTTTCAGTCTTATTTGTTTGGTGGCTGTCTTACCTGTGTTTCAAGGATATGGAGGTGGTAGATAGTGCTGCTCTCACACGTACGAAGCTCTGGGTGGTGGGTTATTTTGTCTTAACCTTTCTGCTTTTATGTGCCGGGGCACTGATCCCCTTTTCGCAAAACGATAAGGCGACGGACATTGTTGAGGATAGAATTTTTGTTTATTTGGACCGAACAACTGAAAAACGCATTGCTCCGGTGTCGATAATCATGTATGATGCGACAAACAGAGCAGATAAAAACATTGGCGGTTCCCTTCGCCTGGCGGTGGAGGTCAATGTCGTTAGTGATGTTTCGCAGTGTTCTGTTATTTATCCTGAGCAGTTAATAACAGTGAAACAAAGGGGAGACACCTTATATTACGCGCTTTCCGACTCGTTAGAAGATGATGATTTCTCTCGTCTAGAATGTTTAAATGGTCCTGACGGTGATGCTAATTCTAGGGAGGCTGGCGATATAGGCCAGATGCCATACCTTATTAAAGGGGCTGATGGAAAGGTGCGTACAGCCATAGACCAGAATTACACCAACGACAAGAAGGTGCGAATAATAGTGAATACCTTGCCTGGAACATTGTGGGTTAAGCAATGGGACCGTCAAAGAACATTGTTGGGTGCAGGAGATATGAAAAATGTGACGGTGGAAGGTGGCGAAGAATTGATACTAACTTCAAAGGTAAGGGTAGACAACTTGACGGTAAAGGGTAAGTCTTCGATCGATATTGGTGATGCCTACATCAATAAGATGGTGCTGAAATCCATTGGCGACGATGAATACAACAGGCCTATGAATGTCAATTTGAAAGCAGGCAATAAGGGGTTGGTAAACCTCATGGTGATAAATAGTTCGGCAAGTGTGGATGGTTTGACTGATGTTCGTTGCAAACGTATCGAACTAACACCCGCAAAAGACAGAAAAATGAATGTAGAAATTAGAGGTATATGGCACAAAACGGTGATACAAGGTAATGAGTGATGTTGTTGGAAACATCGTTGTTGGGCACTTGCAAACTGTTTGGACAAGCCTTTTAGGGGGGCTGCCTGTCGCCATGCAGCGGGCAAGCATGTTGTGTTTGCCTGCTTTCTGCATGTCTTCGTGGACTGGAATTTTGCCTTGATGTATGTTGGCTCGTTACAAAAAACAACGGCCAACGGTTGTGTGGGTGCTGTTAATTGATTACCTTTGTACTTCACGAAACGAAAAATCGAGGCCCTCTCCCAATGCCTTTAATCGTGGAACGGCAATAGGCGGGGGTGGCGAAAACAAAATTAAAACATGAAGAATTTAGATTGGGCAGGTTTGAATTTTGGCTATATTCCAACCGACTACAACGTGCGGTGTTATTACCGTGATGGAAAATGGGGCGAGATAGAGACCTGCTCTGACGAGTATTTAAAGCTGCACATGGCGGCAACATGCCTGCACTATGGACAAGAAGCCTTCGAAGGGTTGAAGGCTTACCGCTGTCCCGACGGCAAAGTGCGCGTGTTCAGAATGGGCGAGAATGCTGTCCGCCTGCAAGAAACGTGTAAAGGCATCATGATGCCCACGGTTCCGGTAGCCCTTTTCGAAGAGATGGTAACCAAGGTGATACGCCTTAACCAAGACTATATCCCCACTTATGAGAGCAGGGCCGCGCTATACATCCGCCCTTTGCTTATCGGCATCAGCCCGCAGGTGGGCGTTAAGCCGGCCGAAGAATATCTCTTCCTCATCTTCGTAACACCCGTAGGACCTTACTTTAAGGGCGGTTTCTCAACCAATCCCTATGTTATCATACGTAACTTCGACCGTTCGGCACCGCTCGGAACGGGTATGTACAAGGTTGGGGGCAACTATGCGGCCTCACTTCGTGCCAATGCCTTGGCCCACGAGAAGGGTTATGCCAGTGAGTTTTACCTCGATGCGAAAGAGAAAAAGTATGTTGACGAGTGTGGAGCGGCCAACTTCTTCGCCATTAAAGGCAATACATACGTTACGCCTAAGTCAACATCCATCTTGCCAAGCATCACCAACGACAGCTTGATGCAGTTGGCACGCGATTTGGGAATGGAGGTAGAACGTAGGCCTATTCCCGAAGAAGAGTTGTCTACCTTCGAAGAGGCTGGTGCATGCGGAACGGCTGCCGTAATCAGTCCTATCTCTTATCTCGACGACATGGAGACGGGCCACCGCTACACATTTAGTGCCGATGGTAAGCCTGGGCCAGTGTCTACGCGACTTTACAACCTGCTGCGCAACATACAATATGGTATCGAAGAGGATAAGCATGGGTGGACAACGGTTGTGATAGAGTAGTGGCAGGCATTGCAGGAAAGAAACAAACGAAGGTACAAAAGAGATAAAATAAAGCTGACAGGTTCAGTTACAAGGCATATTTTGAGCATGCTTGGAAGTGTGTTCGTTGCATAACAATACGCTTTCAAGCTATGCCGCAACTGCGTTAAACCCATTTCACCCAATCAGTATGAGCAAAGGAAAACTAGAAAAATTCGCCGAAATGGAAACGTTTAGCAACGTTTTCCAATATCCCTATTCAGTAATAGCGAGCACGCCCTTCGCCATGCGTGGGCAATGGCGGCGCGATTACTTCCATAACGGCAACCCCATTGTGCTTGAATTGGGTTGCGGTAAGGGCGAATATACCGTAGAATTGGCCAAGCTATACCCCGAAATCAACTTTATTGGGGTGGACATAAAGGGTGCACGGATGTGGAAAGGCGCAAAAATGGCGTTGGAACAGGGGCTGAAAAACGTGGCTTTCTTGCGTACCAACATCGAGATTATCGACCGTTTCTTTGCTCCCGACGAGGTGCAGGAGTTGTGGTTGACGTTCAGCGACCCGCAGATGAAGAACGTACACAAGCGACTTACGAGCACTTTCTTCCTCGAACGCTATCGCCGTTTCTTGGAAAACAATGGTGTTGTGCACCTCAAAACCGATTCGAATTTCCTTTTTACCTATACCACGCACGTGGTTTTGGCCAACAAACTCAACCTGTTGTTTCGCACCGAAGACCTTTATAACACGCCTGGCATCGACGACCAGACGGCTAAAATCCTGTCTATCCAAACCTATTACGAGAGTATGTGGATAGAACGGGGACTCAACATCAGGTATATGAAGTTTGAATTGCCCCACGAAGGCACGCTGATTGAACCCGATGTGGAAATTCCTCTCGACGAATATCGCAGCTATCATCGCAACAAACGAAGTTCGCTTGATGCTCGGAAATAAATAAGGCCTTCCCCTTAGGCCTGCTCTAAGATGGAGCGAGTGTGGGAAAACAACCCGACTTCATCTCTTTTCTGGGGTGGAATGAGTTTGAAATAAAGCCTCACCCCCAGCCCCGCTCCAAGGGGAGAGGGGAGTGATATGCTTTGCCGTTGTATCGCATTTTGGCATAAACCACGCTTTTACAAGTTCATTTTCAACCTTCTTTTATAGACATTTCGCCAACACTAACTTATTGTTAGTGCAGTTCTCGTATTCTTTACGCCCATTATTACGAGTTGTTTGAATCAACAAACATCCCCTAATTCCTTAGGTATGTCCTCTAAAAAATGTGCTTTTCAGTCATTTTTATCCTCTAATAAGTGTAGCGATTGGCCATTTCTGTCCTCTAAAAAGTGTGAAATTGTTTTTCTTTATGCCAGGAGAACAGCACGGTTCTGGTGTATGGTAGACGATAAAGAGAACATGTGATGTGGGCTAATGGTTATGCTATTCTGGTCTATCTCATTCCATCGGCTTATCTGAACACCCTTTTGTTCGCTTCTCGTGTGTGCATTCCTCCGTATTACGAAGTGCTGTTGAATTGGCAAGCCAAGCCTTAAAACCGCATAAAATATCGCGGAATATGTAGTTGAGAATGCATTATTTTCACTACCTTTGCAGGATAACAAGACAGGAAACGCAAACAAAAAAACGGCACAAGACCGACAAAATTATACAAAGAACATAGACAAAAACAAGAACATTATGAAAGATTTAAAAGGAACAAAAACCGAGAAAAACCTGCAAGAGGCATTTGCAGGCGAGTGTATGGCACGCACCAAGTACACCTTCTTCGCATCGAAAGCAAAGAAAGATGGGTTCGAACAGATTGCGGCCATCTTCGAAGAAACGGCTCACAACGAGAAAGAGCATGCCGAACTGTGGTATAAATACCTGCATGGCGGCGAGATTGGCACCACTAGAGAGAACCTGAAGATAGCTGCCGATGGCGAAAACTACGAGTGGACAGACATGTACGACCGCATGGCAAAGGAGGCCGAGGAAGAAGGTTTCAAGGAAATTGCCATTAAGTTCAGAAAGGTTGGCGAGATTGAAAAGACCCACGAGGCGCGTTATCGCAAACTTTTAAAGAACATTGAGGATGCGTTGGTGTTCTCGCGCGACGGCGATTGCATCTGGGTTTGCCGCAACTGCGGACATGTGGTAGTTGGAAAGAAAGCTCCGCAGGTGTGTCCCGTTTGCTTGCATCCCCAATCCTTCTTCGAATTGAAGGCCGAAAACTTCTAAAGGTGAGCTCTTTCCCTACACTAAATTTTACTAAAAACGCTGTCCAACTTTACGCGGACAGCGTTTTTTTGTATCTTTGCACACATGAACGAATACGCAAACATCATCGCAACGAGCCTTGAACTAAACCAAACCAAAGTGGCAAACACCCTCGCACTGCTCGATGAGGGCTGCACCATCCCGTTTATCAGCCGTTATCGTAAAGAGAAAACAGGCGGACTGGATGAGGTGCAGATTGCTAATATCAGCCAATGGAAAGACAAACTCACCGAACTTGCAAAGCGCAAGGAAACCATTTGCAAAACAATTGACGAGCTGGGCAAGCTTACTCCCGAACTGAAAAGCCGTATCGACAACACTTGGGACAGCACCACGCTCGAAGATATATACCTGCCTTATAAGCCCAAACGCCGTACTCGCGCAGAGGTGGCACGCCAACAGGGGCTCGAACCCTTGGCGCAAACCATCTTGTTGCAGCGCGAACCCAACCCCCAAAGCGTGGCACGAGCCTACGTTAAGGGCGATGTGAAAGATGTTGAGGCCGCCATTAAGGGCGCACAAGACATTATTGCCGAAACAATTAGCGAGAACGAACAAACCCGACAGCAGGTGCGCAACGCCTTTAAGCGCGAGGCCATCATCTCGTCTAAGGTGATTGCCGCGAAGAAAGACGAGGAAGGGGCGCAGAAATACACCGATTACTTCGACTTTTCTGAACCTCTTCGCCGCTGTAACGGCAATCGTTTGCTGGCCATGAGGCGTGGCGAGAGTGAGGGTTTTCTTCGTGTGAGCATCTCTATCGACGGCGAAGAAACCACCGAACGCCTGCAACGACACTACGTTAGGGGGCGCGGTGCGTGCGCGCAGTTGGTTGAAGAGGCCGTGGCCGATGCCTACAAACGACTGATAGAGCCATCGGTGGAAAACGAATTTGCTGCTGCAAGCAAGGAAAAGGCCGACGAAGAGGCCATCGGTGTGTTCTCGCTCAACCTCCGTCAGCTGCTACTAGCTGCCCCATTGGGGCAAAAGCGCGTGATGGGTGTAGACCCTGGCATTCGCACGGGGTGCAAAGTGGTGTGTCTTGATGCGCAGGGCAACTTGCTTTATCATGATGTTGTGTATCCGTTTACGCCGCGTGGCAACGAACAGGCCGCCAAAACGCAGTTTCAGAAGATTGCCAATCGTTTTAAAGTAGACGCCATCGCTGTGGGCAACGGCACTGCCAGTCGCGAAACGGCCGACATCTTGCGGCAGGCAGGCAATGCAGTCGAGCCGCGAATACCTGTGTATGTGGTGAGCGAAGATGGAGCATCGGTTTATTCGGCATCGAAAACAGCACGCGACGAGTTCCCCGACGAGGATGTTACCGTGCGTGGGGCGGTGTCGATTGGTAGGCGATTGATGGACCCTTTGGCCGAATTGGTTAAGATAGACCCGAAGAGTATCGGCGTTGGTCAATACCAACACGACGTTGATCAGGGCAAGTTGAAGAAAAGCCTAGATACAACGGTGGAGAGTTGCGTTAACCTCGTGGGCGTTAATGTCAATACGGCCAGCGTGCATTTGCTTACTTACATCAGCGGATTAGGCCCAACCTTGGCGAAGAACATCGTGGATTATCGTCGCGATAATGGGGCGTTCACCTCGCGTGCGCAACTGAAAAAGGTACCCCGACTTGGTCCGGCGGCCTTCGAACAGTGTGCAGGTTTCTTACGAGTAGACGGTGCGAAGAACCCGTTAGACAACAGTGCAGTGCATCCCGAACGCTATACCGTGGTTGAAAGCATGGCCAAAGATATGGGCTGCTCTGTGGGTCAGCTCATCGGGAACAACGAAAAGATTAGGCAGATACCGCTAGCGAAATATGTAACGGCCGAGGTGGGCATGCCAACGCTTAACGATATTGTGGCCGAATTGGAGAAACCGGGACGCGATCCGCGTGAAGACCTCGAAGAGTTTGCCTTCGACGAGCGCGTGCATACCGTTGCCGACCTTGTTCCGGGCATGCTCTTGCCAGGCATTGTTACCAATATCACCAAGTTTGGAGCGTTTGTAGACGTGGGTGTTCATCAAGACGGACTGGTGCATGTGTCGCAATTGGCCAACCGATATGTGGCCGATCCTGCCGAAGTGGTTAAGCTACACCAGCATGTTCAGGTGAAAGTGGTGGAGGTAGACACAAGACGAAACAGAATATCTTTGACGATGAAAGGGGTGTGATGTTATGAAACAGCTTTTTATTTTCGCGCTCATGGCGTTGTTCGCGCTTGTTGGTTACGGTCAAGAACGAAAGAGTTTTAAGGGCCATCTCTTCAATAGCGAGTACAATGTGTACATGCGAATCAACTTCCACGATAAGGATGTGGTGGCGCGTGGGCAAGAATTATTTGGCAAACTGCCTGGTTATCTTGGCTCGAAGTTCGATACGCGCCTGTGGCTTATCACCGATGTGAAGCTCAATAAGGATAAGGAGGCTAAGCTGTCTATTATTAACGATTATGGTAGCGAAGACTTGGAGGCCAAGTTGGAGAAAGAAAATGATAGCACCTATACGCTCAAGCAGCTGGAAGGAAGTCCTATTAAGATTGTGGTAGACCGCAAATGGGTGAAGTTGCCCAAGGTGATGCAGTTTAAGGTGAAGAGCTATTAAAGGTGAAAAAGTGAAAGGGTGAAAAGGTGAAAAAATGGCTAACGCCTTTAAAGGTGAAAGGGTGAAAAGGTGAAAGAGAGAAAAGGTGAAAAAATGGCTAACGCCTTTAAAGGTGAAAAGGTGAAAAGGTGAAAGAGTGAAAAAATGGCTAACGCCTTTAAAGGTGAAATGGTGAAAGGGTGAAAAGATGGCTAACGCCTTTAAAGGTGAAAGAGTGAAAGGGTGAAAAAATGGCTTCGCCTTTAAAGGTGTCTAGCGTTTTCTAGGTTTCTAGTTCTTTCTCGCTTTCGGACAAGTCGGACTGGTCAGACTGGCCAGACTGGTCAGACAGATCTGAATTATCCTATTAGCCTAACGCCACCTATACATTTGGCTTAACTCCATAACTCCTTAACTCCTAATGGTGAAAAATGGTTTACCTTTTTACTAAGACGAATGAAGGCACGATTTAATACTATTGAAATGAGAAGGCCATTGAAAGTGAAGATGATTTTGCCATCTTTGGATGAGGCAAAGAGCCCATATTGGCGACCTATTAAATATTCGCTATTTCCTCCAATAGGGCTAGCAACACTAGCAGGATATTTCCACGATGATGATGAAGTTGTGCTTTTAGATCAGCATGTTGAGAAACTAGACCTAACCGATACTCCCGATTTGGTATGTATTCAAGTATATGTAACAAATGCATATAGGGCTTACGCCATAGCGGATAGTTACAGGAGTCGTGGGGTATATGTCGTTATGGGCGGGTTACATATTACTGCACTTCCCGAAGAGGGAGCCTTGCATGCCGATACCATTATAATAGGACCTGGCGAAGAGGCATTTCCTAGGTTTATCAATGATTTCAGAAACGGTTGTGCACAAAAGCGATATTCCGCAAAATGGCGTTCTATTGAAGACATTCCTCCCGTTCGTCGCGATCTTATAAAGCGCAGTAAGTATTTTGTTCCTAATTCTCTTGTCGTATCAAGGGGATGCCCACATCATTGTGATTTCTGCTATAAGGATGCTTTTTATGAGGGTGGAAAATCCTTTTATACGGCTCGTGTAGATGCGGCTTTGAAAGAAATCGACGCACTTCCAGGAAGACACCTTTATTTTCTAGATGACCATTTGCTTGGCAGTAAAAGGTTTGCTGCCGAACTGTTTGAGGGCATGAAAGGCATGAATCGCGTTTTTCAAAGCGCGGCAACGGTTCAATCTATTCTTGAAGGCGATCTTATAGAGAAGGCTGCCGAAGCAGGAATGCGGAGTGTTTTCATCGGCTTTGAGACATTCTCGCCAGAAAACTTAAAGGCAAGCAACAAATGTCAGAACCTTCAGCGCGATTATAGTGCAGCGGTGCAGCGGCTGCATAGCCTTGGTATCATGATCAATGGCAGTTTTGTGTTCGGGTTAGACCATGACGATACGGATGTCTTTCGCCGTACTGTTGATTGGGGAGTGGATAACGCAATAACAACTGCAACATATCATATCCTAACCCCATACCCTGGCACACGGCAGTTTAAGCGAATGGAAACTGAAGGAAGAATACTCACCTACGATTGGAGTAAGTATGATACACGCACAGTTGTGTATCAAACAAGAGGTCTTACGGCAGAGCAATTGAAAGCAGGCTATGACTGGGCATGTAGGTCTTTCTATTCGTGGAACAACATCCTTCGCGCGTGTAGTCATGACACGACCCTTACGCAGCGAATTACGCACCTTATGTACACAGGAGGCTGGAAGAAATTTGAACAGGTTTGGGGAGCTCTTGTCAGGGTAGGAGGATTGAATAAGGCACTTCCGTTGCTTGAACAATTATTATCACACACCAAATAAGCTATTATATGAAATCGTCTTGCATGCCCTACAACCGCCCGCCTTGGCGCTTGTAAGTGTATGTGTTTCCCGTTCCGTTGCCCTACATGTGTATATGTGATAATTATTTTTTTTGTCTAGTTTCTAGTAAAGAATTTAACATTCTGAGTGCCTTTTTTGTCCACCAATCGCCAACTTGCCGCAAAAAATCGATTCTCGCGAAGGTTTGTTTTGATGCAAAAAAGGGTTAGTATGTGAATGCGACAAAATGAATATTTATTTTAAAAGAGTGCTGTTTGTACCAGTTTTTTGGCCATTTCCAGCAAAATAACGTGCGTTTTGCTGCTAAATGTAGTGCGTTTTGCTGCAAAACGCAGTGCAATATGCCGCTAAACGCAAGGTAAGATAATTCTTAAAATACAACTTATTGAAAATAAAGAAGTTACCTTGTTTGTAC
>ERZ773035.1177-NODE-1177-length-19436-cov-51.779165_pt1 | contig 19436 bp, 14 predicted proteins | sample MGYA00511487_ERZ773035 | MGnify/ENA primary metagenome ERZ773035 (study PRJEB29015, sample SAMEA2737985) | human oral metagenome | biome: human oral; feature: human-associated habitat; material: dental | place: China | collected 2024 ...
CGCACGAACGCGAGGACGCTAGATCTCCAACCCGCTAATATCCGTCGATTTAGTGCAGTCACAGGCAGCTGACTATCACGCTCACCACATCCTGCCACCCCCGCCTCCCTCGTCGCGGCACATTCTGACCAGCAGAACAGGTCGCAGGGGCAGGATCGTTTTACCCTCTCCCGCGACATGAAAGTATCGACGCATGATGCCCAACACCACCGTGACTGGTGGGGCTGATGCGCCTATTGATGACCGTGGAGCAGCCTTCGCGCCGCGCACGGAACACTCCTCGGTGATGACACCGTAGAGGCAGCCGTAGTTGACCGAGAGCTCCTGAGTCACAGAGGTGTCGGTGCGCTTGGCGTCCGCCGGAGGCGTCGCCGGGCAGTTGGCCGTCGGGATGGAGTTGAAGTTATCCGGGGTCAGGAAGTTCGTTGCGTTCGTCGCAGGGGTAAAGCCCCACAGCTGCAGACGGTAGGTGCGACCGTTCTTCGTGAAGGTGCGATCACAGGTCGTCTTCTGCAGCTTCACCGATTCCCAGACGTAGGGGTTCTCGTTGACGTTGCCCTTCGCGCCGGGCCACTCGGTGGGAGTCACCCTCTTAGCGGTGACGTGGCTGTACGGCTGCTCCGCCCCCTTGTTGTAGTACTGGCCGTACAGGTCGTAGTCGCCGTTGCCCTCGCCGACGTACTTGACACAGTAGTAGCGTCCGGAGCGAGACTCGGGCTTGTTGACGTAACCCTGCGAGGGGTCGGCCGAGTTAGCCAGCTCGGGCTCGTAGGCCGTGCCGATGATAGGCCGTGCCGATGAACTGCCGTTCACCATTTGCGGTGATCCACTTCGGGGTACCGTAGTAGATCCCCCGGTCCATGACAGCGTTGCGCAGGTACTGAACGCCAGACTCGGGGATTGCAGGTTCTGTCGAAGACTTACCGTTGATGCCGATGTCAGTGCGGCAGGTGCCCGTCCTAGCAATACCGGGGTGCTTGATGTAGGCACCACCCTTGCGGTAGATGATCGTCGAGGACAGGGTGTTGAAGGTTTCGTGGTTGATGAAGGGGAAAGCCTTACCCAGGTCACCGGGAATCAGATCGGTGAACTGAAGGTTCAGGCTCGAGACCAGGTAGGGCTGACCGAGGCCACCGGGAGCAGCCGCCTGCTGAATCGGCACGTTGTTGTGGCGGATCGCGCCTAGCAGGAAGGTCTCGCCCGGCTGGACGGTGCCCGGGTTGTTGGGCTTGAAGCCGATGGCGCTCTGGCCGTTCACCCAGATCTTGTTGGTATCCCCAGACCAATGGTCGTAGTGCGACTGCATCCACTTCTTACTGGCTTCAGAGTCGCCGGGACCCGTATTTTTCTTTTGGCCATCCCACTTCCACGGCGCACCGCGGGCGATGTAGGTCCACGCGTCATTATTCTTCGCGTACTCGCCCCCCTGCCACGTCGTCATCGGGCTCTGTCCCGTTGTCACGCGATTCTCACTCATGCCTCTGACGATGCCGTAGCGGATGGCGTCGTTCAGGTTTGCGCCGGTCGGGTTCTCACGGGTATGCCCCTGACCCATGGACACATTGACATTACCAACGTCGATGCCGGTGGCGGCGGGCTCCTGGGCTGCCTCGGGAGCGGCGACCTGGAAGACGACCAGCGTACCGGTGGCGATGACCACGACGGCCAGGGCGGGCCTCGAGATCAGCCACTCCGAGCGCAGCTCGCGTGTGGCTTTTCGAGCGGGCGGGCCGCCTCCCACGGGCGCACAGAGCAGCCACACCAAGACACGCCATCACAACAGGCAGCGCCCCAGCCGACTGCTGCACAATAGTCCCCATGGATCTTCGCCCCGTCGCCCTCGGCGCATCTGTGACGACGTACGACCCGTCGCGCCCCACGCCCGCAGCTATCGTCTCGGGCGAGGTAGCCGCGCACGATGCGCCGCACCCGCTGTCGGTCTTCGACATGTTCCGTATTGGTATCGGGCCGTCCTCGTCGCACACGGTGGGTCCGATGCGCGCGGGCCTGGCGTTCACGACGGAGCTGACGACGCTGAAGCCGCCGTCGCACATCACGATTGACCTGTTCGGGTCGCTGGGCGCAACGGGCCGCGGCCACTCGACGGACCGCGCGGTCCTCCTCGGCCTGGCGGGCTACGACCCGGAGACGGTGGACATCGAGACGGTGGAGTCCATCCTGCCGACCCTGGCCTCGTCGGGGACGCTGACGCTGCCCAGCGGCACGCAGGTGCCCCTCAACATCGCCGAGGACGTGCGTTTCGCGGCGCGCACGATCCTGCCTTATCACGTGAACGCGCTGACGATCACGGCCTCCGACGAGGACGGCGCCGTCATCCTGGAGCGCACCTATTATTCGGTGGGCGGTGGCTTCGTCATGATTCAGACGAATGACGACCCATACAACCCGGAGGTTTCCTCGCTCGCGACGAGCCAGACGGGCGTCGGCATCGACGTTCCCGCGCCGCACCCCTTTGCGTCGGGCGCACAGTTGCTCGCCGCGTGCGACGTGTCCGGCCTCAGCATCGCGGAGCTCGTGCGCATGAACGAGGAGGCGGTGCGTCCCCGCGAGACCGTCAACGCCTACCTGGATCGCATCGCCGACACGATGTTCGACTGCGTGGACGCAGGCACATCGGCGGCGGGCATCCTGCCGGGTGGCTTGGATATGCCGCGCCGCGCCCGTGCGCTCGCCGGCCAGCTCGCGGAGCGCCTGACGGGCTTCCCCTCTTCTTCGTCGGACGAGGCCGGGGCCCCCTCGGGCGCATCTCCCGCGGACGGTGTGCGCTCCCCCGGTGTGCGCGCCTGGGTGTCGACCGTGGCCGACCCGATGCGTGCGATGGACTGGGTGAACCTCTTTGCCCTGGCCGTCAACGAGGAGAACGCAGCGGGCCACCGCGTCGTGACGGCGCCGACGAACGGCGCGGCCGGCGTCATCCCCGCAGTCCTGGGCTACCTGGTGACGCACTGCCCGGAGACGGGTTCGACGCCCGGCGTTGCGGCGGGCCCTGCGACGGGGGACGGTGCGGTCACCCCGCTGGCGCACATCCGCATGACGACGGACAATTCCTCGGAGGACATCACCGACGATCCCGCATCGCCCGAGGCCTGTGCGGCCCGCCGACGCGCCCTCGTACACGACTTCCTACTGACCGCGACGGCGATCGGTGCTCTCATTAAGACGAACGCGTCCATCGCGGGCGCGGAGGTCGGCTGCCAGGGCGAGGTCGGGTCGGCCTCGGCGATGGCGGCCGCCGGCCTGGCGCAGGCCCTCGGTGGTAGCCCGCAGCAGGTGGAGAACGCGGCGGAGATCGCGATGGAGCACTCGCTGGGGCTCACGTGCGACCCGGTGGCGGGCCTCGTGCAGGTGCCGTGCATCGAGCGCAACGCGATCGCGGCCGTCAAGGCGATCAACGCGGCACGCATGGCCCTGTGGGGCGACGGCCGTCACACGGTGAGCCTGGACGTGGTCATCGAGACGATGCGCCAGACCGGCAACGACATGCTCTCGAAGTACAAAGAGACGTCCGAGGGCGGCCTGGCCGTCAACGTCGTGGAGTGCTGATCGGCCTTTCCTCGTGCTGACTCCGGGTCCTTGCCGTGGTGCGGGCTTCAGCAGCGCATTGAAGGGTCGAGAATGCCTGTAGATGGGTCCGGCCGCCAGGCCCACGGCGCGACAAAACTCGCCCAACACGGCCCCTCCGGCGACATTTCCGCGACAAAACTCGCCCAGCACGGCGCAAAAACGCCGAATTTGGGGTGTTTTGAGTGCGCTGGGCGAACTTTTTCGCGCCTACACGACGAAACACCGCCGCTGGGCGAACTTTTTCGCGCTCGCACCCACACCGGGCCGAGCAGGGCGATAAATTTCGCGCACAGCACGCAGAAACACGGCGACATTGAGACCAACAACACCACGGCTCATCCACAACAAGGGACCACTGAAACCGGCATCGCCTCTGCGCCCGAAAAATGCACCAAAAACGCCCATTTCTCACCCGCAAAGGCGATAACGGTTTCAATCCCACACAGCACCACACGCCAATGGGCGGGGTGCCGTGGGGATAAACCCACAGCACCCCGCCCATTAACATCCTGTCTTTCGACCAGTGGCGATCACTCCGTGGCCAGCGCCTCCGACGGGCTGACCTTGGCGGCGCGGCGGCCGGGCAGCCAGGACGCGATGAGCGCGGACACGATGGCGACGACGCACACGCCGACCAACTGCAGCCACGGCACGCTCAGCACCGGGGTAGCCCCCTCGATGGGCAGGCTCATGACGCCGACCCATCCGAAGGCGACGCCCATGCCGACGCCGATCAGCGCACCTGTCATTGACAGGAACAGCGCCTCGAGGGCGAGGAGGCTCTTCATCTGGCGTCGCGTCAGGCCGAGGGCCCGCAGCAGGCCGTTCTCGCGGGTGCGTTCGGCGACCGACAGGGACAGCGTGTTGGCAACGCCCACCAGGGACACCAGGACGGACACGCCGAGCAGTCCGACGAGGACGAGCATGAGCTGGTCGATGATCTTCGTGTACATCTGGCGCTCCAGAGCGGATCCGTTGACGCTCAGGTGCGAGTCCTTGAGCAGCGCGGCCTGGACGGTCTCGGCGTCGGCCCCGTCGGCCATCTTGATGATGATCGCCTGACGTTCAAGCGACGTCGCGATGGACCGAAGGGTCTTCTCCGAGACCTGAGCCTCGCCGACGCTACCGTTCTTGTCGTAGGTGGCGCTCAGGTCCACGCACGTGTCGGCGCATAGGCGTAGCATCTGCCCGGCCAGGGTCTCGTCGCCGACGCGCACCTGGTTATCGCCCAGCTGGGTGACGGTCGAGTGGGTGACTCCCGTGTAGTCGGGTTCTCCGGTGATCATGACCGACGAGGCCTGGGCCTCGTCCTCCGACCCGCTTCCCTCACCGGGAGCGTAGGCGGGCGCGCCCGAGGCGGTCGTCAGGGTGCCGGGGGCGGCGTACTGGGCGACGGTGGCGGCGACGCCGTCGGTGGCCGCGATGGCGGCCTGCTGGTCGTCGGTGATCGCCCCGGTGGTGGAGGTGGCCATGAGGTCGAAGGGGCGGGCGTCGTTCACGGCGTTGGTCAGGGTGGTGCGCACGGAGGCGGCGCCGACCATGATGGTGACGACGAGTGTCACGCCGATGATGATCGCGGTGCCGGTCGCGGAGGTGCGGCCGGGGTTGCGAATGGTGTTCTCGCGGGCCATGGCGGACAGGGTGCCGGGGAAGGCCGCGCCGAACGCGCGGGTGAGGGCGGGCAGCAGCACGGAGGCGACGAGCAGCGTGCCGAGGAGCGCCAGGAGCGACCCACCGAAAGCACCGAGGAACTTCGTGCCACCGCTATCCGAGCGCCATGCGAGGGCCACGGAAGCGCACCCGGCCACCGCGATGAGCGCACCGATGATGAAGCGGACGGTGTGCTTCTTGCGGGCGGCGGCCCCGGCCTCGTTCACGGGGGCGAGGGCGGCGACGGGTGCCACGCGGGAGGCGGCGCGGGCCGGGAAGACACCGACCAGGGTCGTGAACAGGGTGGCACCCAGCCACGTGAGGCCCAGCTGCCAGAGGGAGGCGCCCGCCAGCGCCGCGCCGACGCTAGAGGCCAGGCCGGTGCCCGCCTCCGCGAGCGCGCCAATCAGCCAGCCGAGCGCGACGCCAATCGCGGACGAGATCGCTCCGATCGCGAGGGCCTCGCGAGTCACGAGCGAGCGGACCTGTCGCCTGGTTGCTCCCAGCGTGCGCAGCAGCGCCAGTTCGCGGGTGCGCTGCGTGAGAACGACGCGGAATGTCGAGGAGACGACGATAGAGGCCACGAGTGCCGCGATCGCCGGGAAGATCAGCATGATTCCCATCGTCATGCTGGCTCCCAGGCGCGCCTGCTCGAGGTCGTCCTGGATTGCCTTGTGCGCGCTGGTAACGGTCACGCCCGAGATGCCGCTGAGCGCGGAGTTTGCTCTCGCCACCCATTCGTCCTGGGTGGCGCTGGGAGGGTTTGCGTTGCTGTCCGTATCCGCTCCGGAAGTCGCGACGATGAACTGCCCGGACGCGCTGGTGCCGAAGATCGCGGAGAATCCTCCGTCGGTCACGTAGCTGGCGGGCACACCCATGCTGATGGTGTTCGAGCGTGTGGTGCCCACGATGCTGAGGGTGCGGTAGCCGCCCTCGCCGAATCCGGCGCGCACGCGGACAGTGTCGCCGACCTTCAGGGAGAGGGTCGAGGCCGTGTGCTCGGGGATGGTGATCTGGTCGTCCGCGGTCGGGGCGGTTCCTGAGCTCAGGTCGAGGCCGGCGAAGGGCTTGGGGGCCAGCGGCGAGACGTAGAGTCGGCCGCGCGTCGCGTCGGTCTGGGCGTCGGCGGGCCACTGGGCCATGTGCTTGATGGCGGTGACACCGCTGGTTGCGCTCAGGGTTCTTTCGGCGCTCTCGATGGCGCCCTCGGACGCGTCCTTGTCCTGGGAGACGACGATCGTACCGCCTCGGTACTGGCTGTAGACGCTGGAGGTCAGGCCCGAGGTCATCGCCGTCATGACGATGAGGGTGATGACGATGAAGGCCGTGGAGATAGCGACGGCCAAGCCTGTGGAAATGTAGCGGCGGCCGTGGGAGCGCAGGTTGGCGCTCAGGAGGGAGTTTGTTGCAGACATGAGGTGAGCCTTGGGGTGTGGGCGCGCGTTCAGCGCAGCGCCGCGGTCAGGTTGTCGGCGGTGATGTCGCGCAGGTCGGAGACGATGCGGCCGTCTCGGCACACGAGGACGCGGTCCGCGTAGGCGGCGGTGGCGGTGTCGTGGGTGACCATGATGACGCTCTGTCCGAGTTCGTCGACGGCGCGGCGCAGCAGGTCCATGACCTCGTCGGTGGAGTGGGAGTCGAGGTTACCGGTGGGCTCGTCGGCGACGATGACGGCGGGGCGGCTCATGAGGGCGCGAGCGACGGCGACGCGCTGCTGCTGGCCGCCGGACATTTCGGAGGGGCGGTGGCTCAGGCGATCCGAGATGCCCAGTGAGCTAACGATGAGGTCGAACCATTCCTTCTCGGGGGTGGCCCCGGCCAGGCGCATGGGCAGGAGGATGTTGGCGCGCGCATCCAGGGTGGGTACCAGGTTGAAGGACTGGAACACGAAGCCGATGCGGTCTCGGCGCAGCTTGGTCAGCGCGGTGTCTTTGAGGGCGGTGATGTCGGTGTCTTCGACGAAGACGTGCCCGGAGGTGGGGGCGTCGAGGCCGGCGAGGATGTGCATCATCGTGGACTTGCCGGAGCCGGAGGGGCCCATGATGGCGGTGAATTCGCCGGCGCCGAAGCCGACGCTCACGTCGTCGAGGGCGCGCACTTGGGCGTCGCCGCTTCCGTAGATCTTGGAGACGCCCTGGAGTCGGACGATGGACGAGGCCGGGGCCCATTGGTCGGCCGCGGGGGCCTGCGCGATTGTTGTGTTCGTGTTCATGCATCCATCGTGCGCCTGCGGCGTGCATCACCGCTACGGAGGTTTCCCCTGATTCATCCCCGAGACCACCCGGGGTCGTCTCGGGGATTGCCCCGCGCTGTGTCTCGGGGCCCGTCTCCAAAACTCGCACGCAATTCGATTACTTAAACATTCAACAAGGCGTAGAAACGTTGCAATTCCAACGATGCCAATTCAAATCCTGAAATAGTCACAGGGGAATTACGTGCGAAATTGCTGGGCGCACGATAGCCACGTTGGCCTGGCTGCGGTGACCGTGGGCGGCAGGGCCGGCGGCAGGGCCCTCCGGCGCCCGGAACACCCGTGGGGTCTGAAGCGACTACGACTCGGAGACCTCGCGCGGCTCGCGCAGGGACAGGCCCCGGTAGCGGTTGATGGCCGCACCCACATCGATGAGGCGCGGGCGTGCCAGGAACGCCGGGTAGGAGCGGGCACCAAACTTACAGACGGCGTCCAGGCCTTCGGAGGCGAGGCGCCGGCCGAGCTTGGCCATGAGGTCGGGCATGGACTGCTTGCCGGCCATCTCCTCGAGGACGCCGCGCACGCACCAGGCGATGGCCTCGGCCTGCCCGGGGTCGACGACTGCGGCGACGTCGGAAATGTCGATGGTCGAACGGTCGATGGTCAGCACGGACGTGCCCGAGGCCTTGGTGCGCGGGCGGTCCACGCGGGCCTTTGCAGCGGGCACGCGGGGGGCCGCCTCCCAGCTGGTGGGGGCGTCGGTGCGGGGGCGCGGCAGGTTGGCCACGACCGAGCGCGCGCGGGAGGTGACGTCGAGGCAGTGGTAGTTGTCCATCATGAGGACCCGGTCGGCGGCGTCGAGGAACGCGCCGGAGCCGCCGACGACCATGATGAGGGAGACCCCGGCCTCGGTGAGGGAGGTGACGCGGTCGACGAGGGGCGTAATGGGTTCCTTCTCGGCGGCGACGAGGTCGCGCATGCGGGTGTCGCGGATGAGAAGGTTGGTGGCGGAGGTGTCCTCGTCGATGAGGAGCGTGCATGCGCCCAGCTCAAGGGATTCGATGATGGAGGCGGCCTGCGAAGTGGAGCCGGAGGCGTTCTCGGTGGAAAACGACGTGGTGTCGGCGCCGCCGGGCAGGTGGGTGATGAACGGTGAGATGTCGACGCCGGTGACGGCTCGCCCGTCGGCGGCGCGCACCTTGGTGGCGGTGGGGTCGGTGGCGACGAGCTCGCGCCCGTCGCCGGGGATGTGCGCGTAGACGCCCTGGGCGATGGCCTCGAGGAGCGTGGATTTGCCGTGGTAGCCGCCGCCGACGATGAGGGTGAGGCCCGGGGGGATCGCCATGCCACTCACCTCGCCGGCGTGCGGCAGGGTGACGGTGGCGCGCAGGGACTCGGGGGCACTGAAGGCGACAACGCCGTCGCCCGTCAGGGGCGTTTCGGAGATGCCGGAGCGGCGCGCCAGCAGGGCGTCGTCGGCGACGAAGGACACCCACCCGCGTTCGTCGAGGATCCCCTGGAGGGCGCGGTAATCCTCGTAGGCGGCGACGTGGCCGAGGAGGCGCGAGCGCTTGCGGGTCGTGTCCGGGTCCTCGGACACGAAGTCGAAGCAGTCCATGACGATGTTGGGCACGTCCACGTCAAAGAGGCGGGCGGCGCTCTTGCCGAGGATCGTGCGGCCTCGCGCGGGGAGCTTGACCTGGAAGCGCACCTCGACGCGGTCGGGCAGGACGGTCGCGTAGGAGCGCTGGAGGATGAGGGCGCCGGCGCGGGCGATCGACACGTCGCGCGCTCCCCGGGCGCGGATGGCCTCGTCGAAGGAGCGGGCGATAAAGTCCGCGGCGGCCAGGCGCGCGTCGGACGAGGCCAGGGCGGCCTCGGGCAGTCCCATCGCCTCGGGCGTCGACCAGGCGCGCAGGGACGAGGGCGGGGCATACGGGTCGGCCTGCACGTGATCGATCGCGAGGGTGAAGTCCCCGTAATCCCAGGCGCCCAGGGCATTCTTGTAGAAGCCGTAGGGGCGTCCATCCGCGTATCGCAGCTGGTCGAGGAGGTCAGCGTCGGTTCCGGACGTCGAGCGCGAGGGGGCTTCGTATCGGGGAGTCATACCCTCAAGAATACAGGTGGAGCCTGCGGGAACGGCATCACCGTTCCTACAGGCTCCCGTGTGTGAGGAGTCAGCACTGTCGAGCGAATCTCACGGTGGCGTCAGTCGAGGAGAGCGACGATAACCGCGAGAATGAAGAAGAAGGCCTGGATGGACACCATGATGATCGAGACGATCTTCGCGGCCTTCGCCAAGCTAAGAATGTTCTGCGGCGCGCCCTGCTTCTTCGCGTTGGAGTCGATGATGAAGGACCAGATCACCGACGGGATCGACAGGAGCAACCACAAGAAGAACCAGCTGATCACTGACACAACGATCGCGATGATCGCTTGGGTACGCAAACTGTCGAACTGCGCGGATGCGGGCGAGGTGTACATCGGCTGGCCGTACACGGGCTGGCCGTATGCCGGCTGGCCGTACACGGGCTGGCCGTATGCCGGCTGGCCGTATGCCGGCTGGCCGTATGCCGGCTGGCCGTATGCCTGCTGACCGTATGCCTGCTGGCCGTATGCCGGCTGGCCGTACGAGGCCTGGGGTCCCTGGCCGTACTGCGCGTACTGGTCTGCTCCGACCTGGCCAAACTGGGGCTGCTGGGCCTGGGGCGACGCAGCGTACGACGCGCTGCCGGAGCCCTCAGGCGCGTACGGCGAAGGGGCAGCATACGGCTGGGGGGCGGAATCCGCAGGGGTAGGGTTCAGAGGATCGCTCACAACACGCTCCAATTTTCTTTCCGATCAATACAACAGGCACCCTAACAGGATGCTCGCACATACACGTGTGGGGTCCGGATCGAGAGTCGATCCGGACCCCACACCGTGAAGAACTCAGTAGTTTGAGCCACCGGCTGCGAGGATAGCAATGATGCCGATGACGTAGACCAGCACGACCGCCACGATGAGGACGATGTGGATGATCGAACAGATCTTCGCGGTGTTACGAGCACTCGCCAGATCCGACGAAATGTCGAGCGGGGCACCGAGGCTCTGAGCCTCAGCCGTCAGATTGTTCGCCCAGAACCACATGCCGCCTGCCAGGAAAACTCCGCCGAAGATGAAGCTCAGGAAGGAGAGGAGACGAACGGTCGAGGCGTTCGAACGGATCCTCTCCAGGGCCGGGTTCACCGCGTAGGCCTGGCCGTACACACCCTGGGGGGCCTGGCCGTAGCCGGGCTGCGCCTGGCCGTACGCGCCCTGGGGGGCCTGGCCGTAGCCGGGCTGCGCCTGGCCATACGTGCCCTGCGGGGCACCCTGCGGAGCCTGACCGTAGGGGGACTGATCGAAGGCGGGATACTGGTTGATGGGATCACTCATGGGATGCTCCGAATGGAATAGGTACTAGTTACGCGGCTCATCCTAGCGCACGCATGACTGAGTCAATAACAATCGGGACGGATGACTATCGCGCCACAGCCCGTCCCTGCAACAGCGATCACTCAACCAGGGGCGCCCGCCTCCATCGCGCACACGGATCAGTAGCCCGAATCGCCCGCGATGAAGAGCAGCAGATCGGGGAGGACGATGACGAGGATAATCAAGAGAACAATGCCGACAATCTGAATGATGCTGCAGATCATCGCGATCTTTCGAGCACCACTCACGTCATTCATCACGTCCATGGGGGCGTTAAGACCCTGGGCCTCGGACACGAGCATGCCACCCCAAACCCACGCGCCAATCGAGAGAATCGGACCAACGGTGACGAAGCTAATGATCGCCATGATACGAACCATCGATGCGTTCGAACGCACACGCTCAACGGCAGGGTTCAGGGCGTACCCGAAGTGCCCATAGGCGGGCTGACCGTAGCCCTGCGGCTGCCCGTAGCCCGGCATGCCCGGCCCCCCGCCGTACGGAGGCTGTCCCGCGCCGTATGGAGGCTGCCCCCCATACGAGGCCTGGGACCCATATGCCGACTGAGCACCGTACGCGTCCTGCTGGCCATAGCCGCCTTGGCTCGCGCCACCGACGCCGTAGGGGTTCGTCAGATCATTCATTGCTTACTCCGAGAAAATGTGAGGAACTGTACCACACATGATACGAGCGCCTTCACGAAAATCCGAATAAACAACGAGGCTCACACCCGCCACGGCGCCCGCATCCCCCGGACCGCACCGGCCTCGTCCCACATAAAACGGCGCGAGGGCCGGTTTCCCGACCCCCGCACCACCCGACACACGGGCGTCACGTCACAGCATGCAGGACACGCAGCCTTCAACCTCGGTGCCCTCGAGGGCCATCTGGCGCAGGCGCATGTAGTACAGGGTCTTAATGCCCTTCCTCCACGCGTAAATGTAGGACTTGTTCAGGTCACGCGTCGTCACCGTGTCCGGGTAGAACAGCGTGAGCGACAGGCCCTGATCCACGTGCTGCGTGGCCACCGCGTAGGTGTCGATGATCTTCTCGGGGCCGATCTCGTACGCGTCCTGGTAGTACTGAAGGTTCTCGTTCGTCATGTACGGCGCCGGGTAGTAGACGCGGCCGATCTTGCCTTCCTTGCGGATCTCCACGCGAGACACGATCGGGTGAATCGACGACGTCGAGTTGTTGATGTACGAGATGGAACCCGTCGGAGGCACGGCCTGCAAGTTCTGGTTGTACATGCCGTACTTCGCGACGTCGGCGGCCAGGGCCTCCCAGTCCGCCTGGGTCGGGACCTTGATCGACGAGGCGGCGAGCAGCTCACGGCACTTGTCCGTGGTGGGAGCCCACTCCTCGTCAATGTACTTACGGAAGAACTCGCCCGACGCGTACTTCGACTCCTCGAAGCCCTCGAAGGTCTCGCCGCGCTCGCGCGCGATTGTGCACGAGGCCTTGATCGCCTCGAACAGGACCGTCATGAAGTACATGTTCGTGAAGTCAAGCGCCTCCTCGCTCCCGTAGTGCACGTGCTCGCGCGCCAGGTACCCATGGAGGTTCATCTGGCCCAGGCCAATCGCGTGGCTCATCGCGTTGCCGCGAGCAATCGACGGCACCGAACCGATATCCGACAGGTCAGAGACAGCCGTCAGGCCGCGGATCGCCATCTCGATCGTCTTCGAGAAGTCCGGGGAATCCATGGTCTTCGCAATGTTGAGCGAGCCCAGGTTGCAGGAGATGTCCTTACCGACATGCGAGTACGACAGGTCATCGTTGTAGGTCGAGGCCTCGGACACCTGCAGGATCTCCGAGCACAGGTTCGACATGGTGATGCGACCCTTGATCGGGTTCGCCTTATTCACCGTGTCCTCGAAGACGATGTAGGGGTAGCCGGACTCGAACTGAATCTCGGCGATCGTCTGGAAGAAGCGACGCGCGTTGATCTTCTTCTTGCGGATACGGCCATCATCCACCATCTCGTGGTACTTCTCCGTCACCGAAATCTCGGAGAAGGGAACGCCGTACACGCGCTCCACGTCGTAGGGGCTGAACAGGTACATGTCCTCGTTCTTGCGGGCCAGCTCGAACGTGATGTCCGGGATGACGACGCCCAGGGACAGCGTCTTGATGCGGATCTTCTCGTCCGCGTTCTCACGCTTCGTGTCCAGGAACTGCATGATGTCCGGGTGGTGCGCGTGCAGGTACACGGCACCCGCGCCCTGACGCGCACCCAGCTGGTTCGCGTAGGAGAAGGAATCCTCAAGCAGCTTCATGACGGGCACGACGCCGCTGGACTGGTTCTGGATCTTCTTGATCGGGGCGCCCGACTCACGCAGGTTCGTCAGCTGCAGGGCAACGCCGCCGCCGCGCTTGGACAGCTGCAGCGCGGAGTTGATGCCGCGCGCAATCGACTCCATGTTGTCCTCGATGCGCAGCAGGAAGCAGGAGACCAGCTCGCCGCGCGCAGCCTTACCGGCGTTGAGGAAGGTCGGGGTGGCCGGCTGGAAGCGGCCCGTCATGATCTCATCGACGAAGCTGCGAGCCAGCTCGATGTCGCCGCGCGCCAGGTACAGGGACACCATGGCAACGCGATCCTCGAAGCGCTCCAGGTAGCGCTTACCGTCGAAGGTCTTGAGCGTGTACGACGTGTAGTACTTGAACGCGCCCAGGAACGTCGGGAAGCGGAACTTGTGGGCGTAGGCCTGCTTGTACAGCTCCTTAATGTCCGCGAAGTCGTACTGGTCCAGGACATGTTTCTCGTAGTAGCCCTCGTCCACCAGGTACTTCAGCTTCTCTTCCAGGTCATGGAAGAACACCGTGTTCTGGTTGACGTGCTGGAGGAAGTACTGGCGAGCCGCCGCACGGTCCGCGTCGAACTGGATGCGTCCGTTCGCGTCGTACAGGTTAAGCTGCGCGTTCAGCGCGTGGTAGTCCAGCTCCGGGGAGGGAGCTTCCTCTACGCCTGTGTCGGTGTAGTTTTCTGCCAAAACTGTTCCAGTCCTTCGCGAACTCTGGAGACGTCCTCGGGCGTGCCGAGGAGCTCGAACTTATACATGTGGGGGACCCCCAGCTTGGCCGCGATGATGTCGCCCGCGATGCAGTAGGCCTTGCCGAAGTTGGTGTTTCCCGACGAGATAACGCCCCTGCACAGGGCTCGATTGTCGGGGTCATTCAGGAACCTGATGACCTGCTTGGGTACCGCTCCCCTGACATTCCCGCCACCGTAGGTGGGCACGATGAGGACATATTCGTCGCTCACGCGCAGGGGGTCATCCTTGGGCAGCAGCGGAATGCGCGCCGCCGGCACGCCGAGTTTCTCGACAAAACGACGGGTGTTGCCCGTTGCCGACGAGAAGTAGACGACGCTGCCCATGATGATCCTTCCAGCTTGTCGGGTCGGTGGACCTCTAGTGTCTCACCCGCGAGGCCCCGGCGTCCGCCTCGGCGAGGTGTGTCCCGTGTGGGATGGTCGACGCGGCGGCAGAACGAGCGCCGACGGGCGACGGATCGATAACCTTCCCGCACCTGGGGGAAAGGGGAGCGAGGGGCAGTCGGCGGAGCGGATACACGTCGACCCCGACCTTCAGGCCGGGGCCGACGGCGAGACTCAGGCCTGAAGGGCCAAGGGGGCGCCAGCCGCAGCCACGGCCTTGATGCGGTCGGGGCGGAAACCGGACCAGTGGTCCTCGCCGGCGACAACGACGGGGGCCTGCTGGTAGCCGAGGCCCTTGATGAATGCCAGGGACTCCGGGTCCTGGGTGACGTCGATCCTCTCGTAGGAGACGCCCTGCTTGTCGAGGGCGCGGTAGGTCGCGTCACACTGGGGGCAGCGGGGCTTGGAGTAGACAGTGATCGACATGTTCGTGTCTCCTTGCGGCCAGGGGCCGGACGATTGCTTCGTTTGTACATTCTCGTGCGGCTCGTTCGCCGCGAACACCACAACACTACACCTCGTGGCCCAAGGCGCAAGCGACCCCTAGATGTTGTGTCGAACGCTCCGATCGTGCGTCACTGTGGACGAGGGGCGAGGCCTCTGTGGACGGAGCATCCGGTCAGCCCCAACAACCGGCTATCATTCCTTGTCACCCCTGCGGGTAGGGATCGTCCAAACAGGCACAAATGCAGGGATTGAAGGTCCACCAACCCGAGCGGCGCCCCGAGGACGCGCGCTTGACACAACCTCGGATGCGGCTGTGGACGCCTCCATCACCAACCTGTGCATAACCATCCAGCAGGCATCAAAATAATGTTAAGCGTCACACCGCGACGCGACGTCTTGGGCGTGTCGCACCCGCATATGTAGGGGCTGTTGGCGACTAACCGCCCCTACATCTAGGGGCGGCGCTTTCGATGATGCCCTCCTGCCCACCCGCCCGCATCCGTCCCGGCCCTTCGCTGAGCCCTCGAGGCGAGTGGAGGGCTCAGAGCCCGGACAGTTACGGGCCTGGCCGGGTCCAGCCCGGTGGCGCTGGCAGGTAGGATCGGCCCGCACGACATTCGTATCACCCCGCGTTCAGCCGCCCCCGGGGCGAACCTCGGAGCCGCGCGGGAAACCGCCACCACCCTGGCACGGCACCTCAGGTCGTCACGCGAAACCACGACCACCCCCGCGTGCTGCAATGTCGAACGACATGAAACCGCCACCACCCTGGCACAGGCAAGTCCGCCCGTTTCGCCGCGTCAACTGTGCGCAGGGGCGGCCTCGGTGTCATATTGACCCACCCTCGTACCAAGCAGGGGCGGCCGCGGTGTCACGGGCGCTGCGACGCGTGCACCGCCCCCAGCCACAGGCCTCACCAACACGCCCACACCGGTGATGCGTCCCACCAGCCCCACGTCCACACCGGTGATGCGTCCCACCAGCCCCACGTCCACACCAGCCAGCGCGACCCAACCAATCAGGCGCAACCCGCCCGGCGGCAAACAAACCCACCTACTGGCATCCTCAACCCACCTACCGCGCACGTTAACCCAGTAAGTGGAGCCTGGGCAACGCCGCCCACCCCGCCACCAAGTGGGTTAACCTGCGCACAACCGGGCCCACCCCGCCACCAAGTGGGTTAACCTGCGCACAACCGGGCCCGCCTGCACCAGAGCAGCATGCGGAACCAACCCCGCCGGTAGAAACCCCCGCCGGCAGAAACCAGCCCCGCGCCGAACGACAATGACCGGCGGCGGGGCGAAGGCCGCACGCCAGCCGCAGGTGAAGCCCCTGGGTGGGCAGCCGGAGGCCGCCGCCCCTACAGCCCGAGGAACGCCCTGATCGCGGGCATCTCACGCACCGCCTGAACCAGCCCGGCGCGGTAGGTAGCTTCCAGGCGCTCGCGCCGAGATTCGGTGTTGTTGATCCAGAGGTTGTCGGGCGCAAAGACGTAGGCCCGCCCACGCTCCTCCAGGTCGAACAGGAAGCGCCGCCCGGCGTTGTACCGGTCGGGCCGACGCGCGACTCCCTCGTAGACGGACGGGCAGGAGTGATAGGTGGCTCGCAGGAGGGCCCCAACGCTGGCCGACATCGGCCCCTTGACATAGTCGCGCGGGCGGGTCAGGACGACCAGCAGCTTGCGGTAGCCCTCGCGCAGGGGCTGATCGAAGGGCAGGCCACCGTTGGGTCCCAGTGCGCCATCGACGTAGGTGTCGCCCTCGATCTCGACGGGCGGCATGAGGACGGGCAGCGTGGAGGAGGCGCGGATGATGGGGCCGAGCGTGTCCAGTGTGCTCATGTCTTCCTTGGAGAACCAGCGCACCTCGCCGCGCGACGCGTTGAAGGCGGCGACGCGAGTGCGCGCCGGATTGGCAAGAAACGCGTCCATGTTGAAGGGGTAGGCACCGTCGGGGTAGCAGATTCGCTCGTAGATGTACTCGGCGTTGAAGTAGCCGTGCCCCTTTCGGAAGTGCTTGAGGCCACCGAATTCCGGGTCGTCAACCATGTCGACGAAGGTCGCGTGCGAGCGACGGGCGTCGCGGGAGGTGAAGTTACACAGGTGGCTGGATCCCGCGGAAACCCCCGAGACGTGCGGAAAGTTGATGCCCTCGGCAATTAACCTGGCGACGAGCGCGGCCGTGTAGGCGTTACGCATCCCCCCGCCCTCAAAGACGAGGGCGGTGTCGTCGATGGTGACCATCGTGTCGATGGACTGCTCGGGTGTCGGATAGCGCTCTGGTGTTTCCTTCACGCTTCGACCCTACCGCTCGGCAACCGACCTACGCTCGCGTACCTCCCGTGAAGACCACGTAGTGGTAGAAGAAGAAGCGGAACGCCGTTCCGAGGGCGAAGCCGACGACGTAGACGGCGACGTTGTCGGCGAGCGCGGAGGCCAGTCCCAGGATGTGGTGAGTGAAGAGCAGGCAGAACTGGGAGATGCCGATGCCGCACGCGTTGGCGAAAAAGAACAGGACGGCTTCGCGAGTGGCGTTGTCGCGGGTGCGCCCCCTGTAGGTCCACACTCGGTTGGCCACCCACGAGTAACCGGTGGCGATCGTGGCCGCGACGAACTGGGCGGTGTTGGGGTGCCCGGCGAGGACGGCGAGGGGTCCGTACTGGAGGAGGTTGAACAGTCCGGCGTCAACGACGTAGGCGGTGGCGCCGACCAGCCCGAATTGGATGAACTCGCGCACCCACGCCAGGAGGCGCCCGGCGAGGCTCACCGACGAGGCCGGGGCTCCCCTCCCGCCAGCGTCCCGCCGATCGGGGGCCGTGTCCGCGAGCGCGCCGGGCGGTCGGCTTCCGTGCTGATGTGTTCCACTCACCCCCCTAGTGTGGCACGCCCGAGCCGCGCTTTCGACCCTCGCCCGCTCCGGTGCCCGCCCCTAAGATGGTGCCCATGACGGACACGAACCAGAGCGAGGCGTCCGCCGCCTCGTCGATCCAGGCTCCCCCGGTTGCCCCCAAGCGCTACGGCTACCGCGTGCGAGACCACTTTGGGCACCGATTCGACGACCCCTGGGATTGGCTGCGTAACGGCGACGATCCCGGCGTCCGCAAGCATCTGGAGGCGGAGAACGCGTGGGCGGACGCGGTCACGGCGCCGACGCGTGAGGCGGCCGCGCGCCTCGTGGAGGAGGTGAAGGCTGCGACCGCGCTGACGGACGTGAGCGTGCCGATCCACGACGGGGACTACTGGTACTTCCGGCGTTTCACGCAGGGACAATCCTATGCGACTCATCACCGAGCACCCGTTGAGCGCGACGATTCCGGCGTCCCCCTTCCGCTCGTCCCCGCCCCGGGGGTTCCCACCGTCGGCGAGGAGCTCCTCGTGGACGAGAACGAGTGGGCGCGCGAGGAGGAGTTCTTTCGCCTCGCCGACCTGAGTCCCTCGCCCGACGGGCGCCTGATCGCGTGGGCGCGGGACACGAGCGGCGACGAGCGCTACACGTGGGTCATCCAGGAGGCCTCCGGCCGCGTCGTCGACGAGGCCGTGGTGGACGCAGGGTACGGCTTCGCGTGGGCGGACGATTCCCGCTCCTTCATATACATGGGCGTGGACGACGCGTGGCGCGCGTGCGACGTGTGGCTGCACCGGGTGGGCACGCCTCGCGAGGCCGATGAGCTGCTGCTCGTCGAGCCCGACGAGGGCTTCGAGATGGGGTTTGCGCCGTCGGGTTTCCCGGGGCACGTCGTCATCCACTCCTCGTCCTCGACGGCGGGGCGCGCGTGGCTGTGGCTGCCCGCCCACCCGACCGTGCGTCCGCTGCCGCTGATGCCGGTGAGGGCGCGCACGCTGGTATCGGCGGATTCGGCGGGCGATCGCCTGTTCATCGTGCACACGGGGCTCACGCAGGAGGGGTCGCTCACGCAGGCGATGCTGCCCGAGGGAGGCGTGCCCGAGGCGTTGGCACGGCTCGGCATCGCCTCCTCGCCCGCGTTCTCCCGGGAGGCGCTGGCAGATCGCGCGCCCGGCACGCCCCTGCCGGAGGACGAGCCCGCGCCTCTCACGCCCTTCGGCTCCTGGGAGCCGCTGCGCAGCCCCGCTCCCGGCGAGCGCATCACCGACGTCGAAGCCCACGCGGGCTACGTGGCCCTCTCCCTGCGTTCTGACTCGCTCACGCAGGTCGACGTGTGGGATCGCCGCGAGCCCGCGCCCGCGTGGCGGCGCGTGGGGGTGGATGCCCCGGTGCGCACGATCGCGACCGTGCCGACCCCGTGGGAGGATCCGCTGCGCGTCGAGTTCCAGTCGCAGACCGTGCCCCCCACGGTCGCCGAGGTGACGGTGCCCGCGAGCGCGGCCGCCCCGGCCTCGTCCCTCGCGGACACGAGCGAGGAGGCGGCCCTGAGCGTGCGGACCCTGCGCGCCCGCGAGGCGCCCGGATGGGACCCGACCGAGTACGTTGAGGAGCGCGTGTGGGTGCTCGCGCGCGACCGCGCGACGCGCATCCCCGTCACCCTCATCCACCATCGCGACGCGCGACCGGACGGCACGCACGCGGGCTGGCAGATCGGGTACGGCTCGTACGAGGTCAGCTACGACCCCGAGTTCGAGACCCTGCGCCTGCCGATCCTGCGCCGCGTCGTCTACGCGATCGCGCACGTGCGCGGCGGCGGCGAGATGGG
>ERZ773035.1180-NODE-1180-length-19413-cov-12.447360_pt1 | contig 19413 bp, 18 predicted proteins | sample MGYA00511487_ERZ773035 | MGnify/ENA primary metagenome ERZ773035 (study PRJEB29015, sample SAMEA2737985) | human oral metagenome | biome: human oral; feature: human-associated habitat; material: dental | place: China | collected 2024 ...
GGAAAATGCTATGAAAATCACTAAACTTTTAAATGATTTGAAAGTTTAGTGGTGTGTATGGTTAAAGAAAAAAGTACAGATGAATTGATAAAAGAATTACTTGAAAAAAGAGACCATGAAAGTAAAAATCAAATAGAGAAATTTATAAATCCTGATTATTCAGATTTAAAAAATCCTTTTGATTTTGAAAATATGGAAGCTATTGTCAATAAAATAATCTCTGCTAGAGAAAATAATGAAAAAATATTTATCTATGGAGATTATGATGTTGATGGAATTAGTGGGACAGCATTTTTAACAAAATTCTTTAATGAAATTGGAATAAGTGCTGATTGTTATATACCAAGTAGAAAAGAAACAGATTATGGTGTTTCAAAAAAAAGTATAGACTATTTTCATAAAAGACATGGAAAGTTAGTTATAACTGTTGATACAGGCTATAATACGATAGAAGATGTAAGATATGCTAAAAGTTTAGGTATTGAAGTTATAGTTACAGACCATCATAAAACTGTAAAAGAAAAGTTTGATGATGAAATACTATATCTAAATCCTAAACTTAGTAAAAGCTATAAATTCCAATATCTTTCAGGTGCTGGTGTAGCCTTTAAACTGGCACAAGGTGTATGTATGAAATTGGACTTGGATATGGAAATAATCTATAAATATTTGGATATAGTAATGATAGGAACAATAGCAGATGTTGTACCTATGATAGATGAAAATCGTTTGATAATAAAAAAAGGTTTAAAAATTATTAAAAATACTAAGGTTAAAGGACTATCTTATTTACTTAATTATCTAAGGCTTAATAAGAAAACTTTGACAACAACAGATGTGAGTTACTATATCTCACCTTTGATAAATTCTTTGGGGAGAGTAGGAATTTCAAGAATGGGAGCAGATTTCTTTCTCAAAGATGATGACTTTGATTTATATAATATAATTGAAGAAATGAAAGAGCAAAATAAGCAAAGAAGAGCTTTAGAAAAAAATATCTTTGATGATGCTATGAGAAAAATTAAAAATCTAAAAATTCCATTGGAAAAACTTTCAGTTATATTTTTATCATCACCTAAGTGGCACCCAGGAGTGATAGGGGTTGTTTCATCAAGGCTAGCTATAAAGTTTAATATCCCTGTTGTTTTAGTTGCAATAGAGGGAGATTATGGAAAAGCTTCTTGTAGAAGTGTTGGAGATATAAGTATATTTAACCTTTTATCAGATGTAAAAAATCTTTTAGAGAGATATGGAGGACATGATTTGGCAGCAGGTTTTGTTATCCATAAAGAAAATATAAGTAAAGTTAAGGAATATTTTATTAATACTATTCCTAAAATGAAGTTAGAATATAATAAAAATAAAAAAGATTATGAAAAAGATTTTGATTTTGAATTACCAATAGAAGAGTTAGGGGATAAGGCATTTGAGTTTATGGAAAAAATGGGACCTTTTGGTTCAAATAATCCACACCCTTTGTTCTTTGATAGAAATTTAAAATTAGATGATATTAAAAAATTTGGAGTAGATTTTAGGCATTTTAACGGAATTATATATAAAGATAAGGTAAACTATAATGCTGTTGGTTTTGAGTTAGCAGAAGAGATAAGTCCTGACTATATGAATAAGACATATAATATAGTATACTATCCAGAGAAAATAATTTTAAATGATGAAGAAGTTACACAAATTATTTTAAAAAGTATAAAAGAAAATAAATAATTATTAGGAGGAAAAATGAATTACGAAGTAAAAAAATTAGAAAAATCAGCTGTTGAAGTTAAGTTACACCTAACTGCTGAGGAAGTAAAACCAATGCTTGATAAGGTTTTAAAACATGTAGGGGAACATGCAGAAGTAGCAGGATTTAGAAAAGGACATGCACCTAAAGAAGCACTTATGGCTAACTATAAAGACCATATAGAAAGTGATGTAGCAAATGATGCTATAAATGCTAATTTCCCAGAAGTAGTAGATAAAGAAAAATTAGAGCCAGTTAGCTATGTAAGATTAAAAGAAATCAACTTAAAAGATGATTTAAACTTAACATTTGATATAGATGTTTATCCTCAATTTGAATTAGGAAACTATAAAGGTTTAGAAGCAGAAAAGAAATCATTTGAAATGACTGATGATTTATTAAATGAAGAATTAGAAATAATGGTAAGAAACCATGCTAAACTTGAAGAAGTTGAAGAAGCAGGATATAAAGCTCAATTAGAAGATACAGTAGATTTAGCATTTGAAGGATTTATGGATGGAGTTCCATTCCCAGGAGGAAAAGCAGAATCTCACTTATTAAAATTAGGAAGCAAAAGCTTTATAGATAATTTTGAAGAACAATTAGTAGGATATACAAAAGGGCAAGAAGGAGAAATCACTGTTAAATTCCCTGAAGAATATCATGCACCTGAATTAGCAGGAAAACCAGCACAATTCAAGGTTAAAATTAATGCTATTAAAAAATTAAGACAACCTGAATTAAATGATGATTTTGCAAAAGAATTAGGATATGCTTCTCTTGATGAATTAAAAGCTAAAACTAAGGAAGAAACAATAAAAAGAGAAAATGATAGAATAGAAAATGAATATGTTTCTGCACTATTAGATAAATTAATGGAAACAACTACTATTGATGTACCAGTTTCTATGGTTCAAGCAGAAATTCAAAACAGATTAAAAGAATTAGAATATCAATTATCTATGCAAGGTTTCAAAATGGATGATTACTTAAAAATGATGGGAGGAAATGTAGAAACATTTGCTGCACAATTAGCACCTGCTGCTGAAAAGAAAGTAAAAGTAGATTTAATACTAGATAGAATAGCAAAAGATAATAACTTTGAAGCTACTGATGAAGAATTAAGTCAAAGAATGGAAGAAGTAGCAAAAATGTATGGAATGGATGTTCCAACATTAGAAGAAGAATTAAAGAAAAACAATAATTTAGATAACTTTAAAGCTTCTGTAAAATATGATATAGTTATGAAAAAAGCTATTGATGAAGTAGTAAAAGAATCTAAATATGGGAAATTAAATCCTCCTAGTGAACTACTAGATGAATTTAAAGAAAATATGTGTGTAGATCCTGATAAATTATTTGATGAAAAAAAATAAGAATATGTTTCTTACCCGAAATTTTTATTTCGGGTAAGTATTAAAACACTTAAGATATATTGGATATTTTGAGTGTTTTGGTACTTATGAAATGAGGGAGGTAATATTATGTATAATCCAACAGTGATAGATAATAACGGAAAATCAGAAAGAGCTTATGATATATACTCAAGACTTTTAAAGGACAGAATAATATTTATAGGAACTGCAATAGATGAAAATGTTGCTAATTCAATAATTGCACAACTTTTGTATTTAGAGGCAGAAGACCCAGAAAAAGATATAATTATGTATATCAATAGTCCAGGTGGAAGTGTAACAGATGGAATGGCTATATATGATACTATGAACTATATAAAGCCAGATGTTCAAACTGTCTGTGTAGGACAAGCAGCAAGTATGGGAGCATTCTTATTGGCAGCAGGAGCAAAAGGAAAGAGATTTGCTTTGGAAAATTCAAGAGTAATGATACATCAACCCCTTATATCAGGTGGTTTAAAAGGGCAGGCAACAGATATCTCTATACATGCCAATGAGCTTTTAAAAATAAAAGACAAGTTAGCAGAGTTGTTAGCTAAAAATACAGGGAAAACAAAAGAACAAATATTGAGAGATACAGAAAGAGATAATTATTTAAGTTCTGAAGAAGCAGTAAATTATGGTTTAATTGATAGTGTATTTAGAAGATAAGGTGATAAAAAATGTCAAAGAAAATGGATAGATGTTCTTTCTGTGGTAGAACAGAAAGAGAGGTAGTTCAATTATTTCAAGGACCAGGAGATGTCTTTATTTGTGATAATTGTGTAGAAAGTTGTCATAGCCTATTGAGAGATGATATGTATTCTCTTGCAAGAGAATTTGAAAACCTAAAAGGTGGGAAGTCTACAAATAATAAGAATTCTAAGGGGAAAATAGAACTTTTAAAGCCAATTGAAATAAAGGCAAAACTAGATGAATATGTAGTTGGGCAAGATGAAGCTAAAAAAGTTTTATCAGTTGCAGTTTATAATCACTATAAGAGAATTTTAAATAAAGGGCAAGATGAAGATGGAGTAGAGTTACAAAAATCAAATGTTCTACTTGTAGGGCCTACTGGTTCAGGAAAAACTTTACTTGCACAAACACTTGCAAGAATTTTAAATGTACCTTTTGCTATAGCAGATGCGACAACACTTACAGAAGCAGGATATGTTGGAGATGATGTTGAAAATGTATTAGTAAGACTTATTCAAGCTTGTAATTATGATATACCAAATGCTGAAAGAGGTATAATCTACATAGATGAGTTTGATAAAATAGCAAGAAAATCTGAAAATGTTTCAATAACAAGAGATGTCTCAGGTGAAGGTGTACAACAGGCCTTACTTAAAATAATAGAAGGTACAAAGTCACAAGTTCCACCAGAAGGGGGAAGAAAACACCCTAACCAAGAGTTAATAGAAATTGATACTAAAAATATCCTTTTCATAGTTGGAGGAGCATTTGAAGGACTTGAAAAAATTATAAAAGCTAGAACTAATAAAAAAGTTATAGGTTTTGGAGCAGAAGTTCAAAAACAAGAGAGTATGGGAACAGAGGGAGAATTTTTTAAGAAAATTTTACCAGAAGATTTAATGAAACAAGGTATCATTCCAGAACTAGTAGGAAGATTACCTGTAATCACTACTCTTGATAATTTAGATGAGCAAACTTTAATAAATATTTTAACTAAACCTAAAAATGCAATAGTTAAGCAATATCAAAAATTATGTAAGTTAGAAGGAGTGAAATTAGAATTTACCCAAGAGGCACTTACTGAAATTGCAAAAAGAGCATTGAAAAGAAAGATGGGAGCAAGAGGATTAAGAGCAATCATAGAACATACTATGCTTGATATTATGTTTGAGTTACCATCTAGCAATAATATAAAAGAAATAACAATAACAAAGGATACAATAGATAATTATAAGAAAGCAGAAATAGTATACAAATAAGGAGGAAAAATGTCAAAGGCACCATTTCTACCAATAAGAGATTTAGTAATATTTCCAAATGTTGTAACACCTATATATGTTGGTAGAGCTAATAGTATAGCAACATTAGAGAAAGCAATAGCAAATAAAACAAAATTAGTATTAGGTTTACAAAAAGATGCAAGTCAAGAAAACCCTACTTTTGATGGAGATATTTATGAAGTTGGAGTTATAGCAAATATAGTACAAATAATCAGAATGCCTAATAATAATATAAAAGTTTTAGTTGAAGCTGAAGATAGAGTAAAAATTAAAAATGTAGAAAAAGAAGAAAATGAATATGTAGCTACATATACAGTTATAAAAGAAACTTTAAAAGATAGTAAAGAAACAGAAGCTATTTATAGAAAAGTTTTCACAAGATTTGAAAAATATGTAAGTATGATAGGAAAATTCTCATCAGAACTTATTTTAAATTTAAAGAAAATTGAAGACTATTCAAATGGTTTGGATATAATGGCATCTAATTTGAATATCTCATCTGAAAAGAAACAAGAAATCTTAGAAATAAGTAATGTTAGAGATAGAGGATATAGAATTTTAGATGAAATAGTTGCTGAAATGGAAATAGCATCATTAGAAAAAACTATTGATGATAAAGTTAAAAATAAGATGAATGAGGCACAAAGGGCATATTATCTAAAAGAAAAAATTTCTGTTATGAAAGAAGAATTAGGAGATTTTTCTCAAGATGATGATGTTATTGAAATTGTAGATAGATTAAAGAATACAGAACTTCCAAAAGAAGTGAGAGAAAAATTAGAAGCAGAAGTTAAGAAATTAACTAAAATGCAACCTTTCTCAGCTGAATCATCAGTTATTAGAAACTATATTGAAGCAGTTTTAGACCTACCTTGGAACTCAGAAACTAATGATGTTTTAGACTTAAAGAAAGCATCAGAAATCCTAGAAAGAGATCACTATGGATTGAAAGATGCCAAGGAAAAAGTTTTAGATTATTTAGCAGTTAAAAAATTAAATCCATCTATGAATGGAGTAATTTTATGTCTTGCAGGACCTCCAGGAATAGGAAAGACTTCACTTGTTAAATCTATTGCAGAGTCAATGGGAAGAAAATTTGTGAGAGTTTCATTAGGTGGAGTTAGAGATGAAGCAGAAATTAGAGGACATAGAAGAACTTATGTAGGTTCTATGCCTGGAAAAATAATGAAAGCTATGAAAGAAGCAGGAACAAATAACCCTGTTATACTTTTAGATGAGATTGATAAGATGTCAAATGATTTTAAAGGAGACCCTGCATCAGCAATGCTTGAAGTGTTAGATCCTGAACAAAACAAAAACTTTGAAGACCACTATATAGATATGCCATTTGATTTATCAAAGGTATTTTTCGTGGCAACTGCTAATGATTTAAGAAATGTTTCTGCACCTTTAAGAGATAGAATGGATATTTTACAACTATCTTCTTATACAGAATTTGAAAAATTACATATAGCACAAAATTTCTTATTGAAACAAGCACAAAAAGAAAATGGGCTTGCTAATATAGATATAAAAATTCCTGATAAAGTTATGTTCAAATTAATAGATGAATATACAAGAGAAGCAGGGGTTAGAAATCTAAAAAGAGAAATTATAAATATTTGTAGAAAATTAGCAAGAGAAGTAGTTGAAAAAGATATAAAGAAATTTAATTTAAAACCTACTGACTTAGAAAAATATTTAGGAAAAGCTAAGTTTAGACCTGAAAAATCAAGAAAAGCAACTGGAAAAATAGGAGTTGTAAATGGGCTAGCTTGGACAGCTGTTGGTGGAGTAACTCTTGATGTTCAAGGAGTTGATACACCAGGAAAAGGAGAAGTAACATTGACAGGAACTCTTGGAAATGTTATGAAAGAGTCAGCATCAGTTGCAATGACTTATGTAAAAGCAAACTTAAAGAAATATCCACCAAAGGATAAAGATTTCTTTAAAGATAGAACTATACATTTACACTTCCCAGAAGGAGCAACTCCAAAAGATGGTCCATCTGCTGGAATTACTATAACGACTGCCATAGTATCTGTATTGACTAATAAAAAAGTTAGACAAGATATAGCAATGACAGGAGAAATTACTATAACAGGTGATGTTTTAGCAATAGGTGGAGTTAGAGAAAAAGTTATAGGTGCACATAGAGCAGGAATTAAAGAAGTTATCTTACCAGAAGACAACAGAGTAGATACTGATGAAATTCCAGATGAATTAAAATCTACAATGAAAATACACTTTGCTAAAACTTATGATGATGTAAGTAAATTAGTTTTTGTGAAATAATATTAGAGGTTAATTATGAAAATAAGAAAGGCTGACTTTGTAAAATCAGCAGTATATGAAAAAGATTATCCAGAACAATTAGATAAAATGGAATTTGCCTTTGTCGGAAGGTCTAATGTTGGGAAATCTTCTTTAATAAATAGTTTAACATCGAGATTAAAATTAGCAAGAACAAGTAAAACTCCTGGTAGAACACAGCTAATAAATTATTTTTTGATAAATGATGAGTTCTATATTGTGGATTTACCAGGTTATGGTTTTGCAAAAGTTCCTAAGGAAATGAAAAAACAATGGGGACAAACTATGGAAAGATATATTGCAAGTAAAAGGAAAAAATTAGTTTTTGTTTTACTTGATATAAGAAGAGTTCCTAGTGATGAAGATATAGAAATGCTTGAATGGCTTGAGTACAATGAAATGGACTACAAAATTATATTTACAAAGATAGATAAATTGTCAAATAATGAAAGAGCTAAACAATTAAAAGCAATTAAAACTAGACTTGTTTTTGATAATGAAGATGTATTTTTCCATTCATCTTTAACAAATAAAGGTAGAGATGAAATTCTTAACTTTATGGAAGAAAAATTAAATAATTAAAAATAAAAACCAATGACATTAGGAGTTGATACAATGACAATCTATAAATATCTGAAAAAATATTTAGGAGGGCTAATTCTGATGTTGTTGGTTTTTTCTTATTCATACTCAGTGGAATTACCTAATCAAAAATATTTATTGAGAACTGTAAAAGAGAATTTTGATGATAAATATTCTGCAATTATGCCAGAAACTGATTGGAAAGATAAAGAGTTAAAAGGTAAAGTTAAATCAATGACTGAAACAACATATAAGTATGAAGATAATGAAGTAAAAAAGAAAAAAACTATATTCAATGAAAATGGTTATATAGTAGAAGAATTACATTATGATAAAAATAGAAAAGAGCCTTATAGTTATAAAAAAAGATACAATGATAAAGGTTTACTTATTGAAAGCCACGAACATACTTATAGTTATGAATATGATAAAAATGGAAATTTAGTTCAAATAAAAAGACCAAAGAATTCAGCTTATGGAGGACTTGAAAGAACTACTTATAATAAGGCTGGAAAAATAATTAGAACTCAGACTTATACTCAAAATCAATATGACAAGGCAGGAGTGAAGATAACTGATGATAGTAATTATCTTAAAAATAAAAATGGAGAATTATACCAAAGTTTAAGTGATTATTTATATATCTATGATAAGAAAGGAAGATTACAAGAAATCAGAGATAATATATTTTCTAGTGGAACTATAAAATATAGCTATGAATATGAAGATGGATTATATGTTGAAACTGCTGAGCTAGTTACCCAAAAATTTGTAACTTATTATGACAAAGATAACAATGAAGTATATTATATGTGGATAACTCAACCAAGTAGTGAATTTGAACCTAAGATACAGTTATATTTAGCTTTTAAGGATACAAAAAGAGATAAATATGGAAACTTAACTTATCAGGTAGCTAATAGAGTAGAAGTGGTTGATATAACTAAGGGTGAAGGTAATGATGTAGGTATATATGAAAAGAAAGTAATTGAATATGAATACTATGAGTAAATTTCTAGGAGTTGGTAAAATGAAAAAGTTTTTTTTATTGTTTACATTGATGTTATTAGTATTTAATTATTCCTATTCTTCACTAAAAATAATGCCAGAAAATGATTGGAAGAAAATGAACTTAAAAGGCAGAGTAATGAAGATGGTTAAAAGGATTTATAAATATAACACAGAAGGAAAAAGTCTAGGTGAAGAAGAGATAACATTTATTTTTAATAGCCAAGGTTATATAACAACAGAAATTCATAAAGGAGCTTTTTCATTGTCTTATGAATATGATGAAAATGGCTATTTAATAAGAAGTGTAGATGTTTACGGAATAGAACATGAGTACGAATATGAATATGATGAAAATGGCTATTTAGTTCAAACAGATAGAGAAAGAAAAAAAAGAAACTTTGCAAATATGAAAAAAAATTTCTATAATAAAGATGGAAAACTAGCAAAAAGCCAACTTTTTACACAAAGCGAATATTCAAAAAAAGGTATAAAATTATCTAGTTCTGCAAAATATGAAAAAGATAAGAAAAAAGGATTATTTGAATTATTAAGTGAAGAGACTTATGTATATGATAAAAATGGAAAATTATTAAGAATTGATGATACAAAAGCTTCTGCTAATAGAGAGTATATTGTAATCACTTTTGAAAATTTTAAAGATGGTAAGTATGTAAAAACTGTTGAAGTTAATAGAATACAAGCATTCAAGACTTGTTATGATAAAGATGGTAATGAAATAGAATGGGCTTGGATAACTTATTCTCCTGAGGAACAAATTCAAAGTTTTATACTTTATAGTGGAATAAAAAAAGATAAATATGGGAATTTAATAGAAAAAACAGGAAAATATTTAGAAATAACAGATGGTGGAAAAAAATTAGGTAAGGAAACAGGTGTAATAGCTGAAGAAATGAAAATTGAATACAGATATTATGAATAAAATTCTAGGAGTTGGTAGAATGAAAAAATTTTTATTATTGTTTACATTGATGTTATTAGTATTTAACTGTTCTTATTCAGTTTCAAAAATAATGCCAGAAAATGATTGGAAAGTAAAAAAATTAAAAGGCAAAGTTAAGACAATGGTTTCAAAAATAGATGAGTATGACTATTCAGGAAAAGTAAGAGATAAGATAGAAATAGTAACTAATTTTAATGAAAATGGCTATATAACAGAAGAAGTTAACTATTATAATGGGGACAAAAAACAAACAACAACTAATAAATACAATAAAGATGGTTTACTTATAGAAAGTAAGGAAGTACCAGGTAGAAAATGGGAACATACTTATAAATATGATAAAAATGGAAACTTAGTTGAAACAAAAAAACCTGAGATAAGGAGAGGAGCTGATAAAAGGGATCTAGAATATGAAGAGAACATATATGATAAGAATGGTAGAATGATTGAAACAAACCTTTATACAAAAAATAAATACCAAAAAGATTTTGAGTTATTAAGTTCTTATACAAATGTATATGATAGTAAAGGTTTACTAATAGAACTAAGAGATAATATATCGTTTTCAAATAGTATAAAGTTTACCTATGAGTATGATGCAAATGGAGGATATTTAAGAACAGGACTTTCTACTTCAAGTACAATACAACAATATTTTGATAAAAATGGAATAGAAAAAGAAACCCTAAGTACAAGTTGGATAAGCAAAGATACAGAACCAAGGGTAGATCAACATTTAAAAATGGAAACTAAACTTGATGGTAAAGGAAATATAATAGAAGAAACTGAAATTAGAATAGAAATAATAAATGAAAAAACTCGTGAATATAAAGAAAATGGTATTAGAAAAAAGACTGTAATTACATATGAATATTATGAATAAAAGTTAGGAGTTATTAGGTGAAAAAATATTTAAAATTCTTTATGTTGATGTTATTAGTTTTTTCTTACTCTTATTCAGGGGTAATGCCAGAGACTGATTGGAAAATTAAAAATTTAAAAGGTAAAGTTAAATCTATGGTAAAAACTGAATATGAATATGATAGTTCAGGAAAGCTAGAAAAAACATGGGTAACAGAAACTTATTTTAATGAACAAGGCTATATAACAGATGAAGTTCAATATGTAGATAATAGATTAAATCAAAGTATAATATATAAAAATAATAGTGATGGATTACCTATAAAAAAAGATGAAGTTAGTAGGAGATATAGTTATAAATATGAAGAAACAAAAGATGGAAATTTACTTGTGACTATTAAAGAAGAAAATGTAGATAATGAAAATTTTCCATTATTAGAAAAAATAACTTATAATAAAAATGGGAAAAAAGTTCATCATTTAGTTTATTCAGGTGAAGAATTAATAACAAATGATACATATATCTACAATAAAAAAGCTGATTTAATTGAAATAAAAAATAATATCTTCCATGAAAATAGCATAAAAATAACTTATAATTACAAAGCAAATGGAGATTATGAAAAAACAACTGAGGTAGCTACTGCAAAGTGGACATATCTCTATGATAAAAATGGGAATGAACAAGAGTATATATCAATGATTAAACAAGGTTCTCAAGGAAAAACTAAAATCTCTATATACTTAAAATTTAAAGATATAGCAAGAGATGAACATGGAAATTTAACAAGAAGTACTTCAGTTAGATATGATTATTCAAAAAAGAAAGAAAAAGGTATATATAAAAGACTTGAAAATAAGTATGAATATTATTAATAGAAAGGTTTGAATAAGTGAAAAAATATTTTAAATTATTTATATTGATGTTATTAGTTTTTTCTTACTCTTATTCAGGAGTGATGCCTGAAACTGATTGGGCAAAAAGAAAATTAAAAGGTAAAGTTAAATCTATGGTTATGACTGAGTATGGATATGAAAATTCAGGAAAAATAAAATTTACTAGCTTAGTCAAAACAGAATTTAATGAAAATGGATATGTAGCAAGAGAATCTTTTACAAGAGATGGTGTAGAATATAAAATTGTTCAATACCAATTTGATAAAAATGGCTTTATAGCTAAAAGAATTGAAGAAGTTCCCCAAAAAAGTCTTAATAATTATAAATATTCTTACAAATATTCAAAAGATGGAAATTTAATTGAGAAAGCTGAATTGGTAGAAAAAGCAAAAGGATACTATCCAATGTATGATATAATAACTTACAATAAACTTGGAAAAGAAATAAATGAGTTAAAATATGTGGAGGGAGAATTAGAAAGTGATATCTCAACTTTCTATAATGAAAGAGGAGATGCAATAGAGGTAAAAAATAATAAAAACCCTGATTATCCCTATATCCTAATTTATTATGACTATCATAAAGATGGTGGATATGAAAAAACAGTAGATGGTCATGGCCGAAGAAGTTTTGTCCTTATTGACAAAAATGGTTTTCAAAAAGAACTTGCATATATTCTTTTCTTTGGTTCAAAAAATCCAGTAGTTCAACTGGATACATATGTAAAGAATGTGGATGAGAAAAGAGATAAATATGGAAATATAACTGAATTTACTTCTGTCAGCTATGATGTTTTAGAGAATAATAAATCTGATGCAGAAGATATCTATAAACAACTTAGAGAACAAAAAATAAAAAAAATTGGTGTTAGTGGAAAAGTAGAAATAACTTACGAATATTATAATTAAAAATTTTGAAAGGAGAGACAAAAATAAAATGAATGAATTAGACAAAAACTATTCACCTAATGAGATAGAAGAAAAGTGGTATAAGATATGGGAGGACTCAAAGTATTTTGCAGCAAGTCTTTCATCAGAAAAGGAAAACTATTCAATAGTTATACCACCTCCAAATGTAACAGGAATTTTACATATGGGGCATGTTCTTAATAACTCAATTCAAGATACCTTAATAAGATATAATAGAATGACAGGGAAGAATACTCTTTGGATGCCAGGTTGTGACCATGCAGGTATAGCAACTCAGAATAAGGTTGAAAGAAAGTTAGCAGAAGAAGGGAAGAAAAAAGAAGATATAGGTAGAGAAAAATTCCTTGAAATGACTTGGGATTGGAAAGAAAAATACGGAGGAATAATAACTAAACAATTAAGAAAGTTAGGGGCTTCACTTGATTGGGATAGAGAAAGATTTACTATGGACGAAGGGCTTTCTTATGCAGTTAGAAAAATCTTTAATGACCTATATCATGATGGATTAATTTATCAAGGTGAATATATGGTAAACTGGTGTCCTTCTTGTGGAACTGCACTTGCAGATGATGAAGTTGACCATGAAGAAAAAGATGGACATTTATGGCAAATAAAATATCCAGTAAAAGATTCTGATGAATATATAATAATAGCTACTTCAAGACCTGAAACTATGCTTGCTGACGTGGCAGTTGCAGTTCATCCAGAAGATGAAAGATACAAACATTTAATAGGAAAAACTTTAATTTTACCATTGGTTAATAGAGAAATTCCTGTTATTGCAGATGAATATGTTGATAAAGAATTTGGAACAGGGGCTTTAAAAATTACTCCTGCACATGACCCTAATGACTATAATTTAGGAAAGAAATATAATTTACCTATAATAAATATGTTAACTCCTGATGGAAAAATAGTTGAAGATTATCCTAAATATGCAGGACTTGACAGATTTGAAGCTAGAAAGAAGATAGTTGAAGATTTAAAGGCACAAGATTTCTTTATAAAGACTGAACATTTACACCATGCAGTAGGACAATGTTATAGATGTCAAACTGTTATTGAGCCAAGAGTATCTCCTCAATGGTTTGTTAAGATGAAACCTCTTGCAGAAAAAGCACTTGAAGTTGTAAGAAATGGAGAAATAAAAATTCTTCCTAAGAGAATGGAAAAAATTTACTATAACTGGCTAGAAAATATAAGAGATTGGTGTATATCAAGACAAATTTGGTGGGGACATAGAATACCAGCTTGGTATGGACCAGATAGACATGTTTTTGTGGCTATGGATGAAGCAGAAGCAAAAGAACAAGCTAAAAAACATTATGGACATGATGTTGAATTAATTCAAGAAGAAGATGTTTTAGATACTTGGTTCTCATCTGCACTTTGGCCATTTTCAACAATGGGTTGGCCAGAAAAAACTAAGGAATTAGATTTATTCTATCCAACAAGTACATTGGTAACAGGAGCAGATATAATATTCTTCTGGGTTGCTAGAATGATAATGTTTGGTATGTATGAGCTTAAAAAGATACCATTTAAAAATGTATTCTTCCATGGAATTGTAAGAGATGAAATTGGTAGAAAGATGTCAAAATCTCTTGGAAATTCTCCTGACCCTCTTGATTTAATCAAAGAATTTGGAGTAGATGCTATAAGATTTTCTATGATATATAACACTTCTCAAGGGCAAGATGTACACTTCTCAACTGACTTACTAGGAATGGGAAGAAACTTTGCTAATAAAATTTGGAATGCTGCAAGATTTGTTATTATGAACTTAGAAGGTTTTGATGTAAAATCTGTGGATAAAACAAAATTGGATTATGAGCTTGTTGATAAATGGATAATTTCAAGATTAAATGAAACTGCAAAAGATGTAAAAGATTGTTTAGAAAAATTTGAACTTGATAATGCAGCAAAAGCAGTTTATGAATTTTTAAGAGGAGATTTCTGTGATTGGTATGTTGAAATTGCAAAAATCAGACTTTATAATGATGATGAAGATAAGAAAATTTCTAAATTAACAGCACAATATATGTTATGGACTATCTTAGAACAAGGATTGAGATTACTTCATCCATTTATGCCATTTATCACAGAAGAAATTTGGCAAAAAATAAAAGTAGATGGAGATACTATAATGCTACAACAATATCCAGTAGCAGATGATAGTTTGATAGATGTTAAAATTGAAAAATCTTTTGAATATATAAAAGAAGTTGTTTCATCTCTTAGAAATATAAGAGCAGAAAAGGGAATTTCTCCTGCAAAACCTGCAAAGGTAGTTGTATCAACTTCTAACTCAGAAGAATTAGAAACTCTTGAAAAGAATGAATTATTCATCAAAAAATTGGCTAACCTAGAAGAATTAACTTGTGGAACAGACTTAGAAGCACCTGCTCAAAGTTCTTTAAGAGTTGCTGGAAATTCATCAGTATATATGATATTAACAGGACTTTTAAATAATGAGGCAGAAATTAAAAAGATTAATGAACAACTTGCTAAATTAGAAAAAGAATTAGAGCCTGTAAATAGAAAACTATCTGATGAAAAGTTTACTTCAAAAGCACCTCAACATATAATTGATAGAGAGCTAAGAATACAAAAAGAATATCTTGATAAGATAGAAAAGTTAAAAGAAAGTTTAAAAAGTTTTGAAGAATAGGTAAAGTGATAGCACTGATAGTAAATACTATTGGTGCTATTTTAGTTGTTTGAGAATAAAATAAAAACACAACCTATTCCAGTAAGTGATGTTTTGCCTTTATTTTGGTTTTTTATGGTTCAATATATTTCTATATCTGTGTTAATTATAGCATATATCTCTAATTTTTAACAAATATTATAATATCACAAGTTTATGATATAAAAGAAAAATGCTACTGATTGCAGTCAGTAGCATTTGTAATCCTATTTACTTTTTTTGATTGCGATATATTTCTATATCTTTTAACTTATTATAGCTTTTTAAAATTAAAAAGTCAATAAAATATGTTATAATAGCTTGTAATCCTCCTAGACAATCCCAGTAACCTTAAAAAAGGGAGGTAAAATGATTGAATAAACTTTTTTTGATTGCAGTGATAGTTGTAATGTTAATATTACTTTTATCTAAAAGTGTTTATATAGTTTTTAATTTCAATTTCTAGGGTTGAAGTAAAAAAATATAAACAAAGTTTCACTTTATGTGGGTTGTAATTGCAGTTACAACCTGCTTTTTTTATTTTACAAATTATAACAAATGTGGTATACTTAAATTAGTTCTATTTAGAACTAATTTAAAAAAGATAAATAAAAGGATTGGTATATATGCAAAGATTAGGTGGATTTCTGATAACAAAATTAAAACAATTACATAGTAGAGCTCTAGCACAGTGTATAAGTGAACAAGGTGTAGATGCTTTTAGTGGAGAGCAAGGAAAGATTTTATTTGTGCTTTGGCAAAAAGATAAAATCACTCAAAAAGAATTAGCTTATGAAACAGGCTTGGCTAAAAATACAATCACAGTTATGCTTGAAAAAATGGAAAAAAATAATTTAATAAAAAGAATAACAGATGAAAAAGATAAAAGAAAATCATTGGTAATTTTAACAGAACATGCAAAGTCTTTAAAGAAATGTTCTGATAAAATTTCAGATGAAATGTTAAAGAAGATGTACAGAGGTTTTAGTGAAGAAGAAATAGATAAATTTGAAGAATATTTGCAGAGAACTATTAAGAACTTAGAAGAAAAAAAGGAAGGTGAAAAGTGATGATAGATCAAGTAACACGATTATTGATAGAAGATTTTAAATTTTTTCTTCATTTGACAGTGGAGCATATTTTAATTTCATTGTTAGCTATAAGTATTGCAAGTGTATTAGGTATTATTCTAGGAATAATAATCAGTGAATATAGACGATTTTCAGGATTAATATTGGGGACAGTTAATATACTTTACACTATACCCTCAATAGCACTATTGGGATTTTTTATAACTATCACAGGAGTTGGGAATACAACAGCACTTATTGCTTTAATAATATATGCACTTTTACCAATAATAAGAAGTACATATACAGGAATTGTAAACATAAATCCTTTAATTATAGAGGCATCGGAAGGAATGGGAAGCACAAAATTACAACAACTATTCAAGGTTAAATTGCCATTAGCATTGCCAGTTTTGATGTCAGGTATTAGAAATATGGTTACAATGACAATAGCACTTGCAGGTATAGCTTCTTTTGTTGGAGCAGGGGGCTTAGGGGTTGCAATTTATAGAGGGATAACAACTAATAATTCAGCTATGACTTTTCTAGGAAGTTTACTTATAGCAATCTTAGCCTTAGTTTTTGATTTTATCTTGGGACTTATAGAAAAAAGATTAACTAATTATAAAAGGATAAAATATAAAATAAACCCCAAATTAATAATTTTAGGACTTTTTATAGTGATATTTGGAGCATATTTTTCATTAAATTCAAAGAAAGATAAAACTATAAATATTGCAACAAAACCTATGACAGAGGGTTATATTTTAGGACAAATGCTAACTGAACTTATTGAACAAGATACAGATTTAAAAGTTAATATCACAAATGGAGTTGGAGGAGGAACTTCCAATATACACCCTGCAATAGTTAAGGGAGAGTTTGATTTATATCCTGAATATACAGGAACTTCTTGGGAAGCAGTTTTAAAGAAAGAAGATAGTTATGATGAAAGTAAATTTGATGAATTACAAAAAGAATATAAAGAAAAATATAATTTAGAATATGTAAATTTATATGGTTTTAATAATACTTATGGTTTAGCAGTAAATAAGGATATTGCAGAAAAATATAATTTAAAAACATATAGTGATTTAGCAAAAGTATCAAATAATTTAATTTTTGGTGCAGAATATGATTTCTTTGAAAGAGAAGATGGCTATAAAGAATTACAAAAAGTATATAATATGAATTTTAAAAAACAAATAGATATGGATATTGGGCTTAAATATCAGGCTATGAAAGATAAGAAAATTGATGTTATGGTAATATTTACAACAGATGGGCAACTAGCAATATCTGATGTAGTTGTTTTGGAAGATGACAAAAAGATGTACCCATCATATAGGGCAGGAACAGTTGTAAGAAGTGAGATTTTATCTGAATATCCAGAATTAAAACCAGTTTTAGAAAAATTAAATAATATTTTAGATGATAAAACAATGGCAGATTTGAATTATCAAGTTGAAAGTGAAGGAAAGAAACCAGAAGATGTAGCAAGAGAATATTTACAAGAAAAAGGTTTATTGGAGGTGAAACAATGATAGAATTTAAAAATATTAGTAAGAGTTATGGAAATCAAGAAATAATAAAAGATTTTAATTTGACTATTGAATGTGGGACATTTTTAACTATCATAGGTTCATCAGGTTCTGGAAAAACAACAATTTTAAAGATGATAAATGGTCTTATAAAGGCAGATAAAGGTGAAGTACTTATAAATGATAAAAATATCCAAGATGAAGATTTAATTGAGCTTAGAAGAAAAATAGGCTATGTAATTCAGGGGAATATTTTATTTCCACATTTAACAGTTTTTGAAAATATTGCCTATGTATTAAATTTAAAAAAATATGATAAAAAAGAAATTGAAAAGATAGTAAATGAAAAAATGGATATGTTAAATCTTTCAAGAGATTTAAAAGATAGATTACCAGATGAACTATCAGGTGGACAACAACAGAGAGTTGGAATAGCAAGAGCTTTGGCAGCAAATCCTGATATAATATTGATGGATGAGCCATTTGGAGCAGTTGATGCTATCACAAGATATCAGTTACAAAAAGATTTAAAGGAATTACATAAAAAGACAGAGGCAACTATTGTTTTTATAACTCACGATATAACAGAGGCTTTAAAACTAGGAACAAAGGTTTTAGTATTGGATAAAGGAGAAATTCAACAATATGACATACCTAAAAATATTTGTTATAATCCTAAAAATGACTTTGTGAAACAATTATTAAAAATGGCAGAGATGTAAGGGAGTTATTAATATGAAGATGAAAGCAGTTGTAATCTATGAAGCAGGAGGACCTGAGCAATTAAAAGTTGAAACAAGGGAAATTCCAAAAGTAAAAGAAGGATGGACTTTAGTTAAGATAAAAGGTTTTGGAATTAATCGTTCAGAAATTTTTACAAGAGAAGGGCATTCTCCATCTGTAAAATTTCCAAGAATATTGGGTATTGAATGTGTTGGGGAAATTGAAGAAACAACAAGTTCTAATCTCAAAAAAGGACAAAAGATAGTTTCAATTATGGAAGAAATGGGAAGGGCTTTTGATGGTTCTTATGCGGAATATGTTTTATTACCTAATGAACAAGTTTATCCTGTAAATACTTCTTTGAGTTGGGAGGAATTAGCAACAGTTCCTGAAACTTATTATACTGCCTTTGGTTCAATGGGTAATTTACAGATTAAAGAAACTAATAATATACTTGTCAGAGAAGGTTCAAGTGGAGACTGTCATTTCAAGATCCATAACCAATACAAGAATGAGAGATTTTTATGATATTCACATACTCTTAAAATCACAAAATATAAACGCTGATATATTGGCTTTAGCGTTAGAGAGAACTGCTAAGAAGAGAGGAAATTTTAACCTTTTAGAAAATGCAGAAAGCATATTGAAGATAGTAAAATCAGATGAAGATAGGGCTGCTTCATCAATTTTTCCGTAAGTGTCCGTACACTTACTGTGCTTGCTAC
>ERZ773035.1188-NODE-1188-length-19349-cov-12.388981_pt1 | contig 19349 bp, 19 predicted proteins | sample MGYA00511487_ERZ773035 | MGnify/ENA primary metagenome ERZ773035 (study PRJEB29015, sample SAMEA2737985) | human oral metagenome | biome: human oral; feature: human-associated habitat; material: dental | place: China | collected 2024 ...
GGAGACCTGGGTGCCGGGAGCGGGGGAGCTGGCGGTGCGGGCGGCCGCACTGAGCGCCCCGGCCAGCGGGGCGAAGTAGCCCGCCCGCCCCCTCCACCGGGCCGCCAGCCCCCGGCGGTCCGGGATGCCGGCGTTCAGGCGGTCGACGGTGTCCAGGTCGGCGGCGGCCAGGAGCATCTCGAAGCCGGTGACCTCGGGGATAAGCGGGTGGACCCGGCGCACGTTGACGCCGTCGGTGGTCCTCAGGAGAGCACCGAGCCGTCAAAGGCGTCCCGGGGGCTGGCCAGCGTGGCCAGTCGGCGGGCGCGCTCCACCACGTTCGCCGCCAGGATGTCGCGCAGCACGGCGGTCCGCCCCGTCCCTGGCGGGGCGTTGACCGCCAGCAGCCCGGGGGCGTCGGCGAGCTGGGCGAGGGCACGGTTGACGGCGAGCTGCTGGCCGCGGGCCAGGGGGCGCTGGCCGTGGAGACGCGCGAGAACCTGGAGCAGGAGGACCCCGAGCTGGCGCAGGTGCTGAGCCACATCGACAACCCCGTCACCCGCGCGGCGGTGACCGCCGAGCGCGCCGTGCTGGCCCGGCTCGGGGCGGGGTGCGCCGCGCCGGTGGGCGCTCTGGCCGTGCCGACCGTGGCGGGCGTGAGGTACAGGGCCAGGGCGGGGCCGACGTCGCCGCGCCCGGTGCCCTGACGGACCCGTTCCAGGCCGGTCAGGAACAGGCTGTTGAGGCGGTCCGAGCCAGCGACCTCCGTGGCAGTGGGCGGGGGCGGGGGCGCCAGCGCGGGGGAGGCCGAGGGCGTAGAGGCTGCGGACGTCGGCGGGTAGGCGGCCGGGAGCGGTCGGGCCTCCGGGGCCGGCCGGGTCGCGACCGACCGGATCAGGACGTCGTTGGTGGCCAGGGCGGGCAGGCCGGTGACCCCGACGTGGGTGTGCGCCGCCCGCAGGAGGTCGGCCAGGGCGTACTCGTCCACCGGCAGGGGGGCGGGGGCGCTGGCCGGGTCCCTGCGCCCCAGGGCGAGGGAGGCGACGGTCTCGACGAACTCGCTGCACGCCTCACGGAACGCCGACGCCCAGCGGCTGGTGTCGGGGCCGTCGTGGCGTATGCGGCCCACGCCCCACAGGGCTGAGGAGAGGACCGTCGTGTTCACCTCGAGGTGGCCGGAGCCGTCAACGCGCACAAAGGCGCAGGCGCTGGAGCGGCGGGGGCCCTCGGAGTACGCCCGGGGGTCGGTACCGAAGGCGTGGCTGATCCAGTCGTAGGTGTGCCGCAGCTGGTAGACGCCCAGGTAGACCTCGTGGCGCCAGACAACCGGGGCGTCCGGCCCGCCCGGCCCGCCGGGGGGCGGCCCGCCCGGGGAGGGGGCGCTGGGCGCAGGGTCGTGGTCCCGGAGCCCGCCCGGGAGCCGGTCCTGGGGCGTCTGCGTCCATGGCAGGGGGTCGCCCGGCCGCCACAGGATGGTCCTCTCCCCGCCGCCGGGCTCCGGCGTCAGGGCTGGTATCTGCTGCGGGTTGAACAGCTCGACGGTCCACCAGAACCTCAGCAGGCGGTCGGCGGCGTCGGGGTCGTGGACTCCTCTCACGACGACGGCCGGTTCCGGGTCGGCGGCTCGGTGGGGGCGCAGGCAGGGCGGACGGGGAGGGGCATGGACTCATTCTTGCGCGGGCGGCGCCGTCTGACAGGGTAACGGTGGTATAAAGCACTGGCATTGTGGCGCGAGCAACGGCAACCGCGGGTCCGCCGGGTGGTACGGGCCCTCTCCCACCGGCGAACCGACCTCCGGCGGGAGGGTCCTCTTGTCCCTGCTTGCGGGCCTCTGGTACGGCGGCGGCCTGCGCAGTCCAGGGCCGTTACTCGCGTGAGATCCTCACTGACCGCGGCCCGGGTGCCTGATGGGACTGCCCTCGCTCGCGTGAGATCCTCGGCAGAAGGCCTTGGGGGCAGCCGACGTCGCGGCACTACCCCTGCTCGCGTGGGGCCTCCTGCCGACGCGCGGCACGGCGCAGGGCGAACCGGGCGGCCACGTAGCCGCAGGCTGCCCCGACCCAGGCCCCGGTGCTGTTCTGGAGGATATTGGCGACCTTGGCGCGTCGGTGCAGCACGGGCAGGAGCGCCTGGGCGGTCTCGGAGGCCAGGCTGACCTCACAGCCTAGGACCGCCCAGACCCACCAGGGTGTTTGCGGCCAGCCGATCACGGCGCAGAACGTGAAGGGCGCCAGCATGACGAGGTTGAGGACCACGTCCTTGCCCACGGCGCCCAGGAACCACGGGCCGATCGACTCCTTGACGTCGGCAATGTCGGAGCCCGAGGGCCACAGCACCGCCAGCGCGGTCAGGGCCAGGAAGAAGACGGCCGCCCCTCGCGCGCTCCGACGCAGGCGGGAGAGCGGCTCCGGGGCCTCGGGCCGCGTGGGTGACTGGTCAGGGCTCATGGACGCACCCTAGTGATCCGAAGTGTGTGAATACGGTGAGGACCCTGGGGGCGTCGTACGCCCGGGCTCACAGGCCCAGGACCGCCAGGTTCTCCTGCGTAATGACCGGGGCGACCGACCAGGGGAAGTTGATCCACTTGTCCGTCTCGCGCCACACGTAGTCGGGGCGGTGGACGGAGCGGGGCTTGAGGTAGATGCAGGCGCTGCGGGCCTCCACGGGCACGGAGGCGCCGCCGAGCTGGAGGCCCTCGTGGCGCAGGAGCTCCATGACCATCTTGAGGGTCTTGCCGGAGTCGGCCACGTCGTCCACCACGAGGACCTTCTTGCCGGGCAGCTCCGAGGCGTCCATGAGCGGGGGCAGGACGACGGGCTCGGCCAGGGTCTCGCCGATCCCCGTGTAGAACTCCACGTTCATCGAGCCCATGGCCTTGACGCCAATGGCGTAGGAGATGGCCCCGGCGGGGATGAGGCCTCCGCGGGCGACGGCGATAATGAGGTCCGGGACCCAGCCCGAGGCCACGACCTGGGCGGAGAGCTCCCGGCTGGCGGTACCGAAGAGCTCCCAGGTCAGCTCCTCGCGGTCCGGGGATGTGGTGGCGTCGGTGCTGGTCGGCGTGCTGGCGGTGACGGTGCTGGTCTGGCTCACTGCGCGTCCTCACATGGCTTGCTGGTACGTGCTCCCATCGTAGTGCTCCTGATGACCTGGTGGCACATGGGGCGGGTGGGGCAGGTGGGACGGATGAAGCGCCCCGTCCCCGGCCCGGTGCGTCCGACGGCCCCGTTCGCTAGGCTCTGAGCATGACCGCCAGACTCGGACGCCTCGTCGTGGAGGGGCTCAGGTCGGTTCGACGTATTGAGCTGGACCTGACGACCGACGTCACCGTGCTTATTGGGGCCAACGGCTCGGGTAAGTCGAACCTCGTGGGTGCCCTGGAGCTGGTCTCGCGTATCTGGGACGGTTCTTTCCAGGAGTACCTGCGTCGTCGCGGCGGGATGGCGGGCTCCTTGTTTTCCGGTGCGGAAGGGACTGTACCCAGGGCGGTGATAGAGGTCAGTGCGCCGTTCCCGGACGGGCCCGACAGGACCGGGACCTACCGGGTCACCCTGGAGGCCACGGATGAGGACGACTGCATCATAAGAGAAGTTCTTTCTGTTCGTGTCGCGGACAGCCAGGACGAGGAGTTCTCCCTGGGTTCCCGGCCAGCAAGGAGGAGCTGGGTCAGGCAGGCCAGCGCGGACCCTGGGGAACCGGCGTACGAGTTTGTGAATTACTTTACTCCGCTTCTGGAGGGGTGCCGCGTCTTCCACTTTGACGACGTCTCCGAGAGGGCTCCTGTCAAGGGGTGGTCAACCGTCGGGGACGACGTCAGTTTGCGCTCTGATGCGGAGAATATTGCCGCCTACCTACTGCGTCTTCGGGACGAGTGTCCCGGGTGCTATCGACGTATAGTCTCTGCTGTCCGTCACGTCACCCCCTTCTTTGACGACTTCGTCCTGGTTCCGAGTGCCGCAGGGAGGGTGCGGCTGCGCTGGAGGCAGCGTGGCATGGACCGTACCTTGATGGCCCGAGAGGCCAGCGACGGCACTCTACGTTTTATCTGCCTGGCCACGCTGCTTCTGGGGCCGGACCTGCCGGCTACTGTGGTCCTGGACGAGCCTGAGCTCGGGCTGCACCCGGCCGCTATCGCCCTGCTCGCGGAGATGACGCATATTGCCGGCAGGAACGGGCACCGGGTTATCGTGGCAACCCAGTCCGTGCCGCTGCTGTCCCACTACGGGCTTGACGAGGTCGTCGTCCTGGACCGCGTTGACGGCGCCACGCAGGCGAGCCGTCCCAGTGCAGAGAGCCTGGAGGGGTTCCTGGAGGACCACTCCATCGGTACCCTGTGGGAGATGAACCTGCTGGGCGGGCGCCCCGTGCGCGAGGATGTCTGCGTATGAGACAAGTTGCCGTCCTCGTCGAGGGCCGGACGGAGGAGTGCCTTGTCGAGGATGTCCTGGGACCTGTCGCCGAAAAGCGAGGACTCTACCTCGTGCCAATTGTGGTCACTACCTCGGCCACCCCCACCAGGGCATACCGTGGAGGTGGTCACTGGAAGCATTACGACAGTAGCCTCCGCGGGTTCCTGGGACAGAGGCACTGGTATCGTGTGGCCCTGCTCGTTGACTACTACCAAGTACCCTAAGGGTGCTCCCGGGCGGGACTGTGAGGGGCTGGGGGAGGCGCGTCAGCGGAAACTGGTGAGGGAACTGCGCAGAACATACCCTGACCCTCGTTTCCGTCCGTTTGTGGTCCTGCACGAGGTCGAGACCCTGGTCCTTGCCGCTATTGATGCCGGGCAGGGTGACGGGTGGATTCCGCGCAAGGGTCTGGCTGCCCTGCGTCGCGCCGTCAAGGAGGCGGGCGGGCCTGAGCGTGTCGACGACGGCCCCGCCACGAGCCCCTCCAAACGGCTGGAGAAGGCGGACCCGAACTATATGAAAACCGTCACCGGCCCTTTGCTCATTGCCCAGGCCGGGCTTGGTGCCGTTCTTGAGCGTTGCCCCGTCTTTGCTGAGTGGTGGGAGGATCTGCTCGCGTGAGCTGGGTACCCGGTGTGTCCCCCTCCTCTGGTGCCCCCGGGCCCGCTTAGGTGGGATGCGCGTCGCCGGCATTGACCTCGCCGCCACCAGACCCCGGGCCCGCTTAGGTGGGAGTGCGGGCTCTAGCTGGACGCGGTGGTGGTGCCGGGCGAGTTTATTCACGGCGGGTGTCCGGGTTCGTGTCGCAATCTGAGGATCAGGGCCGGTCCCACGCCGTCTCGGGCTCGGATGGCCCGGTGTATGCGCAGGTCAGGGGCCTGGAGCCCGATGGGGCTGGGAGTGCCCTCCGTTCTGATCCTCGGATTGCGACAGAACCAGGTGCCGGGGGTGGCGAGCAGTGCGTAGTGGGCGAGAGTTCATGCGATGAACCGCATAGACCGCATGGATTCTCCCGGTACCTTCGGTCAAAGTGACCAGCCGGATCGGCGGGGCGGCCCCCCAGGGGGGATTCTCCCGGCACCTTGGGGGCGGGGCCTGTTCGGGGCTGGTGCGGGTTAGGTCGGCCCTGAGGCCCTCCCGGCACCTTCGCGAGGCCGCCCCGCTCAGCGTCCTGCTCTTCCTCGCCAGGGATCCTCCCGGTACCAGCGGATACAATGGACGCCCTGGGTGCTGCCCGTTCTCACGAGCAATAAGTACCGTTCTCGCGATGAACAAGTACCGTTCTCGCGGCGAATAAGTACCGTTCTCGCGGGCAGGGGGGTGTGGGGTGGTTACCGGCCTACACTGCCACGAGCACCTGCACCATAATGATCTTGACCACGATCGCCAGGGCGAAGAGGGTGGCGTACCCGGCCTCCACCCGCTCGTCGTCGCACCTGGACAGGGCGAAGGCCAGGATGGCGGGCTGCCCCACGAGCCCGGCCAGGCCCCCGGCGGCCCGGGGCGCGCTCACCCCGGCCCAGCGCGCCCCTGCCAGCAGGACCACCGCGTTGACCCCCACGATGAGGGCCGCCAGCGCCCCCACCGCCACCCCGGTGAGGGAGAAGGCCGACGCCGCGAAGTCCGGCCCGCTGGCCAGGCCGATGGCGGCCAGGAAGAACAGCAGCCCCAGCTGCCGGATGGTGGTGTTGGCCGCGTGGGGGAGCCCCCACACGAAGGGCCCGGTGCGCCCCACCCGTCCCAGGACCATGCCCACCACCAGCGGCCCGGCGGCCACCCCCAGCCGTAGCGTGATCCCGCCGGGCAGGGGGACGGGCACCAGCCCCGCCAGGATCCCCAGGGCCATCCCCACGCCCACGCTGAAGGCGTCGATCTGGGCGATGGAGCGCTCCGAGTCCCCGAAGTAGTCGGCGGCCTCCTCCAGCCTGTCCGAGGGGACCACCGCCAGGACCCGGTCGCCCAGCTCCAGGACCAGGTCCTCACGGGCCAGCAGGTCCAGGTCACCACGGCGCACGCGCGTGGCGACCCCCTGGAAGCGTCCGGGCATGTCCACCTCGCCCACGGTCCGCCCTGCCACACGCAGGCTGGAGACGGTCAGGCGACGGTAGTCCACCTGCGTGCGGTCCTTGGCCAGGCAGGAGTCCAGCCCCGAACCCAGCTCCTGGACGGCGTCGGCCACCGCCTGCGGCGCCCCCACCACCACGACCTTGTCCCCGGGCAGCAGCTCCTCACCGGGGTGGGCCACCCGGGTGACGCCGTCGCGCTCCAGGTAGGAGATGCGGATACGCGCCCGCTGGAAGGCCTCCATCTGGTCGAGCCTGACCCGGGTCAGCAGCAGCACGCTCGTGGCCGTGATGCCGTCGGCGCTGGCCGGGCGCGGGTCGCGGCGCGCCGGCCAGGAGCGCCCCACCACCACGGCCACCACCAGGATCGCCACCGCCACCCCCACCGGGTAGGCCAGGGCGTAGCCGACGGCGGGCTCCTGGTTGCCGGCCGCCTCAATGGCCGCGTCCAGGACCGGGGAGGTCAGGGCCCCGGCGTAGGCGCCCGCATCGGTGGCCGGGGTCAGGCCGGTCAGGCGGGAGAAGCCGGCTCCGGCCAGGCCCGCGGCCACCAGCGCCACCACGCACAGGCTCATGAGGGGCAGCTGGCGGCGCAGGTCGCGGAAGAAGGTATTGCCTGCCCCGACGCCCACCGTGTAGCAGAACAGCCCCAGCCCCAGACTGCGCAGGAGCCCCAGGTCCGCGCCGAGCCGGGGGTCCAGGGCGCCGACGGCCAGGCCCACGAACAGCGCCCCGGCCGCACCGAAGCGGATGGGGCCGAAGGGGATCTGGCCCAGCGCGGTGCCCAGCCCGATGACCAGGAAGACGGTCAGGACGGGCGCCTGGACCAGGACGTCGACGACAGGTGTCAGGAGCTCGGGCACGTCACCAGGGTAGCCGCCTACCGCCCCGGGGCGCAGACAGCTCGTGCTGCGCCACCTGGCCGCCATGCGCGTAGCCGCCTCCCGCCCCGGGGTGCGCTGGCCCGGGGCGTCTACCGGCGGGCCCTGGACGTAGTCACCTGCTCCAGGGCGCAGGTGGTGCCAGCTCTGCGGCGCCAGGTGGACGTGTACGATCCCGGCCTGGGCGCTCAGGTCCCCGGCGCCTGCCGGACCGTGGGCGCGCCCATACCCTGGAGCGGCCCGCCCGTGAACCGCTGGGTCCTGGGCGGCTACGAACCGGGTAAGCAGGACGTGCCTGCAGACGGCGGCCACCGCCGTCGCCTAGAAACGGCCACCGCCGTTGCCCGCAAATAGGGAAGGAGCCGCGTCTTGGTGAGCCCCGAGGTGGAGACCATGCCTGACGCCGCGCTCCTGGCGGCCGTCGGTCAGGGCGACGAGCGCGCCCTGGCCGAGCTGCACCGGCGCTACGCGGCGACCGTCCTCGCCTTCGTGACCACCCGGGTCACGGACCGGGGGACGGCCGAGGAGGTCAGCGCCGACGTGTGGCTCGGCTGCTGGAGGTCGGCCCGTGCCTTCCGGGGGGATAGCCGGGTCCTGACCTGGCTGCTGGGGATCGCCAAGCGCCAGGCCTGGTCGCGGGGCCGTCGCCGGGTACTGCCCGCCGTGCCGCTGGACACCCAGGTCGAGGGCCTCGTGGACGATACCGTCGGCCCGGACGACCAGGTCCTGGAGACGGCCGGTGTCGAGGAGCTCCTGGAGGCGCTCAGGTCCCTGCCCCCGGACCTGGTCGAGGTGGTCAGCCTGGCCTGGCTGCACGAGCTGCCCTACAGCGAGATCGCCCAGGCCCTGGGTGTCCCGGTGGGGACCGTCAAGAGCCGGGTGTCGCGGGCACGACGGCTGCTCAAGGACGTACTGAGGAGGGACAGTGCCTGACAACGGTATGGACCGGGGCGTGGGGCGCCCCGGGAACGAGGCCCTGCGGGAGGCCCTGCTCCGGTGGGAGAACGAGCTCGGCGGCCAGGGGCCGGACCTTGAGACGGTGCGCCGTCGGCTGACCGCCGCACCCACTCTGGACGCCCGCCGCTGGACGGTGCGACGCAGCCTCGCTCTGGCCTGGGCCCTGGCACGGGCCCAGCTCAGGGTCGTCCCCTGGCTGGTGGTGCCGCTGGCGCTCCTGACGGCGTCGGCGGCAGCGCTCCTGGCGCGCCTGTGCGCTGTGGGCGTGGGGGCCGACGTCGCGGTGGCGGGGTTCTCCACCCTCATGCTCCACGGGGTCACCCTGACGGTGACGACGGCGCTGTCACGGGTGCGTGAGGACGCCGTGTGCCTGGCCACCCCCCTGGGGCCGCAGGCCGTGGTGCTCGCCCGGGTGGCGGCGGTGCTCGCCCTCGACGCGGCCACCGGGGTGGTGGCCAGCGCGGTGGTGTCCGTGTGGGCACCGGTCGGACCGGTGGGCGCACTGCTCACGGGTTGGCTGGTCCCCATGACGTGCGTGGCCGGGGTGGTGGCCTTCCTGGCCATCTGGACGGCCCCCTGGGTGGGGGTGGTGGTGGGGCTGGTCCTGGCCCCCATCGCCGGGCCGGTGGTCTCAGTGGTACGGCTGGGGGCCCTCGCCGAGGTCCTGCACCATGTCCTCACTCTGTCGGGGGCTCCGGTCCTGGGCCTGGGCCTGGTCCTGGCCGTCTCCCTCTCGGCGCGCCACGCGCTCACCGCCCGCGCGCCCCGGTGAGCCGCTCACTGAGCCGCACTGAGCTGCGCCCTGGTGAGCCGCCGCGCCGCACTGAGCCGCGCCACGCTCCGGTGAACCGCGCACCCGTGCTGCGCGCCTGCCAGAGGCCGTGGGCACTACCTGCGCCGGGCGTCCCCAGGAGCACTCCGGGCGGCCCAGGTCCGTGGACGCGGCTACCGAGCACGTTGGAAGTGGTCTCCACCACAGTGGCCGTGTGAACCGGAGAGGGCCCACCGGCTACCTACAGGGTGACACCAACCCATCAGGAGGCACCGTGACGCTCCCGCTCATAATGGCGCAGCTGCGCCAGACCGGCGTAGCCCTGGTCGTCCCGCTCACAGCGGGCGCCGTCGGGGCGGCCTCAGGCAGGTGGGCGGCGGCCGCCTGGTCACCCAGCCAGGCCGTGCTCCTGGTCATGGGCCTGGAGCAGGTCCTCGTGCTGTGCTCGGGCGCCGCGCTGGCGGCCGCGCTCACCGGCGACCCGCTGGTGGAGCTGCACGAGTCGACGCCCACGACGTTCCGCCTGGTCCAGGTGGTCCGTGCCGCCCTGGTCACCACCTCCGGAGCGGTTGGCGCCCTGGTCATGTTCGCGCCCCTGCACCTGGCCGGGATCTGGCCCCATGACGAGGGGTGGGTCACCCTGGTCGTCCCGGTCGGTGCGGTGCTCGTCCTGGCCTCCGTGGCCCTCGCCGCGGCGGCTGGCGGCACGGCGTCGCCCACTGTGATTACAGTCATAAGCGCGTGGCTCCTGGTCCTGGTGTGGGACTCCTACGTCCAGCCGCTGCCCATGCGACGCGGGCTGCCGCTGGTGGGCGCGGTGGCGCTCGCGGTGGTCGCCTGGCGACGGCTCGGCGACGCCGGGCACAGCATCGGGGCCGCCGAGGCGGGGGCGTCATGAGCGTGAGGTACTCAGGGGCCGTGCGGTTCGGGGAGCTCGTGCGCGTCCACGCCCGGACCGCCCGTCGGCAGAGGTCGCTGTGGTACGCCACCGTGCCCCTGACCCTGCTCGCCGTCCTGCTGAGCGTGGACGCGCCCGCCGCGCCGGGCACCGGGGGCATAGATGACCTGGTCTTTGTGGCGCGAGTCATGGGAACCCTCATCGGTATTGCCTACGCGGCGGCCTTCACCGGGCTCCTGGTGGCACCCGCCCGCCTGGGGGTGGACGAGCTGGAGCTCTCCACCCCGGTGGGGACCACGACGCTGGGGGCGGCGCGGGTGCTGGGGACCTTTGCCGTGGTCATGGTCCCGCCCCTGGTGGTCCTGGTGGGCGTGGGGCTGGTGCAGACGGTCGGCGGCAGCTGGACGGGCCTGCCGGCCGCCCTCCTGGTGGCGGTGGCCATGGAGGTGCCGACGGTGCTGTGCGCCCTGGCGGTCTCCGCCCTGGCTGGCTCCGTGCTGCCGCAGGCGCTCGCCCGGGTGGTCGCCGTCCTGACCTGGCTCTACCTGACCATGACGACCCCGACCATACCGGTTCCCGGCGTCACGGGCACCGTCCTGGGGGTCGTCGGAGAGGGCTTCGCCTCCCTGGTCTCACCCCGCTTCTTCTGGGTTAACGGGCCGCTGGCCACCGCCCCGGGGCCGGTCGTGGCCGCCGTGTCCCTGCTGTGGCAGCTCGCCCTGGTCCTTACCTGCCTGGTGGTCGGCTCGCGGCTGGCCGGGCGCTCACGCCGCTGAGGGACCCGGGGCCAGGTGTCCGGGGCCACCGCCCCGAGGCCAGGTATCCGAGGCCAGGGTCCCGGGAGCGGCCCTGACCTCCTCCACCAGACGCGGCCGGAGGGCCCCGGGGCGAGGGCCCGGCCTGGTCCACCACACCACCATCGTGTCTGAGATCAGCCCAGGTGGGGGCTCAGGCCCGGCCCGGCTGGGGCTCCGGACCCGCCCACCAGACCACACGAGCAACTGAGAGGAAGCCTTTCGTGTACATCTCCATCAGCCACGTCACCAAGGACTTCCGGGGGAGGCCGGCGGCCCTGGACGACGTCACCATTGACCTGCCCACCGGGATGATCGGGCTGCTCGGATCCAACGGCGCCGGTAAGACCACGCTCATGCGCATTCTGTGCGGCATTATCCAGCCCACCCGCGGCTCAGTGCACATTGACGGCCAGGACCTGGCCGACCCCGCGGGTCGCCGGGCGGTCAAGCGGGTGCTCGGCTACCTCCCGCAGCATATTGAGCCCTACCCCAGCCTCACGCCCCTGGAGTTCCTCGACTACGTGGGCGTCCTCAAGGGGTTGGACAGCCGGGCCGAGCGCCGTCGGCAGGCCGGTGAGCTGGTGGCCCGGGTGGGCCTGGCCGAGGTCAGGGACCGGCGCATTGGCGGGTTCTCGGGCGGGATGCGCCGTCGGGTGGGGATAGCCCAGGCCCTCATGGGCGATCCCCGGCTGGTGGTCGTCGATGAGCCCACGGCCGGCCTCGACCCGGAGGAGCGCATGCGATTCCGCTCCCTCCTGGCGGGGCTGGGCGCGGACCGCACCGTGGTCCTGTCCACGCACATCCTCGACGACGTGGCCCAGACCTGTCCCTACGTCTTCGTGCTGGGGCACGGGCGCACCCGGTACGACGGGCCGACCAGCGGCCTCATTGACGTCGCCCGGGGACGGACCTGGCTGACCGGCCCGCTGGGCACCATGCCGTCGGGCGACCTGGTGGTGGTCAACGCGACATCCACCCCCGAGGGCACCCGCTACCGGCTCGTCTCCGACGTCCCGCCCGACGGCGCGCAGCCGGTCGAGCCCAGCCTCGAGGACGGCTACATGGCCCTGACAGTCAACAAGGAGAGATCATGATCAGCAGACCAGCACGAACCCGGATCGCCCTCGGCGTCGGGGGGATCGTCATTGTCAGCGGCGTACTGGGGTGCATGCACATGCGTTCCCAGCAGTACCCCGCCAGCGGGCCCACCTTCAGCGTCACCCCGACCTCCAACCCCGCCCCGGTCACGGCCGCCGACTTCGGCCACACCTGGACCCTGAACGTGGACCACGGCACTATTGGCTGCACCAAGGACGCCGACGGTGACCCCGCCCTGTTCTTTACCGCCCCGGACGGGACCGAGTACGCGCTCAACGGCGTCACCGGGAACAAGGACCGCCCGGACATTGAGGACATTGCCAACGGCTCCGTGGGGCCGCTGCGCTCCTTCGCCTTCGGCGTCTGCGACGTCCCGTGACGGGTGTCCCGTAACAGGCGTCTCGTAACGGGTGTCCCGTGACAGGGCGCCTGCGGGCGGTGAACGGGCCGGGGCCGCGGCGTCCCGGACGGTCGGCGTCCGGAACGTCGCGGCGGCCAGCGCCTGGTCGCCGGTGTGAGGCGGGTGTAAGTCGGTGTGAGCTGGTTTGGGGCGCCGGTGAGCCGGCGTGAGTTGGTGCGGGCCGGCATGGGGCAGGCGTGAGCGTGAGGCGGGTATGACGGAGCCCGTGGCTCGGTCTGCACCGAGCCACGGGCTCTGCGTCCATGAGGTCCTCGACCCTGGTTCCCATGTCAGGGGAGGGGTCCTCCTTCGCCAGAGCGACTGCTTGGGCTCCCTGGGACCCTCGCACGTCTCGGTCCTGGCCGGTCAGCGGGTTCCCCAACCCTCACGACCAGTTCCGTCCGGTGGTGATTCATATGTAACTCCCCTCTCCTGAAAGGAGGCCCCGTAATCCTCTGTGAACTTGCTGGGAAATGCGAAAGCAGCTGGCAGCGGTGCGCGGACACACTGAATTGTGATGCAGGACACCTTGTGTGACCCTGGGGCGGAGTCGTCGCAGCACCCGCCCGTGCCCCTGGCGGGCGCTGCGGGGCCGCAGGGCCCAGGTGGTCGGTGAGTGTGCCCCCTGGCGGGCGCTGCCGCGGGTACCCTGCCATGGTGCAGTTTCTCAACGAGCCCACCTTTGACCTCACCTACGACGACGTGTTCATGGTGCCCTCCCGCTCCTGCGTGGGCTCACGCATGGACGTGGACCTGACTACGGACGACGCCACCGGCACCACCATCCCCGTGGTCGTGGCCAATATGACCGCCGTGGCCGGCAAGCGCATGGCCGAGACCGTGGCGCGCCGCGGCGGCCTGGCCGTCATCCCCCAGGACATCCCGGTCGACGTCGTCATTGACACCGTGGCCCAGGTCAAGGCCTCCCACCTGGTCTACGACACCCCTGTGACCGTCAAGCCCCACCACACCTGCGGCTACGCCATGGGGCTGATCCCCAAGCGGTCCCACGGCGCCGCCATCGTGGTGGACCCCGACTCCGGGCGGCCGGTGGGCGTGGTGGACCTGGGTGACGTCTCCGGCGTCGACCGCTTCACCCAGGTCCGCTCGGTCATGTCCACCGAGCTCCTGACCCTCCCCGAGGGCGTTGACGCCCGTGAGGCCTTCAACCGGCTCAGGGCCGCCCGTCGTCGCCTGGCCCCTGTCGTGGACGCCGAGGGCCGGCTCGTGGGTCTGCTGACCCGTGCCGGGGCGGTGCGCGCCACGATCTACCACCCCGCTCTGGACGCCTCGGGCCGCCTGCGCGTGGGGGCCGCCGTCGGCATGAACGGTGAGCCCGCCGCGCGGGCTGCCGACCTCGTGGCCGCGGGCGTGGACGTCATTGTGGTGGACACCGCCCACGGTCACCAGGACCGCATGATGCGCGCGGTCTCGGCCGTGCGCGCCGCCCTGGGGCCGGACGTGCCGGTGGTCGCCGGGAACGTGGTCACGGCCGCGGGGGTGCGCGACCTGGTCGAGGCGGGCGCCTCGATCGTGAAGGTGGGGGTGGGGCCGGGCGCCATGTGCACCACCCGCATGGCCACCGGCGTGGGGCGGCCCCAGTTCTCCGCCGTCCTGGAGTGCGCCACCGAGGCGGTCAGGCTGGGGGCGCACGTGTGGGCCGACGGCGGGGTGCGCCACCCGCGCGACGTCGCCCTGGCCCTGGCCGCGGGGGCCTCCAACGTCATGATCGGCTCCTGGTTCGCCGGCACCCACGAGTCCCCCGGGGACCTGCAGACCGACGCCGACGGCCGCCCCTACAAGGAGTCCTTCGGGATGGCCTCCACCCGGGCGGTCATGGGGCGCACGGAGGGTGAGCAGGCCTTTGACCGCGCCCGCAAGGCCCTGTTCGAGGAGGGGATCAGCGGGGGGCGCATGTACCTGGACCCGCGGCGTCCGGGCGTGGAGGACCTCATTGACCAGATTGTCGCGGGGGTGCGCTCCTCCTTCACCTACGCGGGGGCCGACTCCATCCCGGTCTTCCGCCAGCGGGCGGTGGTGGGGGTGCAGTCGGCCTCGGGCTACCGCGAGGGCGCGCCGGTGCCGGTGAGCTGGTAGGAGCCCCTGGGGCTGGTGGGGCCAGCTGGTAGGGCCGGTGAGCTGGTGGGAGCCCCTGAGGCCGGGGCGGGCGGCTTGGGGCTGGCCGGAGCCGGGGTTGCCTGGGGCCGGCCTTAGGCGGCCCAGACAATGCCCTTGAGGAAGTCCTTGAACTCGTCCTCGCTCAGGGTCGGCTGGGCGGTCTTGCCCATGGCCAGGGCGGCCACGAGGAAGGTCTGCCCGTTGTGGGTGACGACGGCGCCCCGCTCGGCAATGTATCCGCTGCCGTCAGGTAGGGCAGATGCGCCCGCGTAGGTCTGTGCGGTCTCACCGTCAATGGTCGCCTCTCCCGTGGTGGTGAAGACGTCGGTGCTCAGCTCGTACCTGGCCGCCTCCTGCGCGATGGCTTCCGCGGCGGTGGTGATCGTGCTCTCCAGACGGATGGTGTACCCGGTGACGGACTCGACGGAATCGAAGGCCTCACGGTCGGTAACGGTCGCAAATGACAGGCGGTCGGTCTTTGTGTTCGATGCGTAGGAGCAGCCTGCGGGGATGTGGGTGACTGTGAGGAGCTGGGCGACCTGGTTGTCCGCCGGGGCGTCGTAGGCCGCGGTAGGGGGAGCTGCGGGGGTGGTCGGGGGCGCGCTCGTCGTGGTGGCGCCGGGGCCCGTGGTCTCGGAGGCCGTGGTCGCGCCTGAGGGCGTGCTCGTGGTCGTGTCCGAGGAGCAGGCGAGAAGGGAGGTGGCAAGCAGTGCCGAGCCGGCAGTGGCAATGAGACGACGGGTATTCATAAGGGGACCTTTCTGGTGGGTGGGTTGTCCAAGGACCTGTGGAACACGGTGTCTGCGCAGGTCAGGATTGGTTGATGTGGCTCATGGTTCTAGGGTGCACCTCACATCCTGGCGAATGGCGGGGTCGCTATCCATGGTTTGCCCGGGGCCTTCCTGACTGGTGTCTTGCGGTGCTGCTGGGGCTGGCGCCGCGCGGTGCTGCTGGGGGGCTGGTCGCGTGGACGAGAGCCAGGCAGAGTGACCCTCTCCCTGCCCGGGGCCCAGTCGCCGCGACCGCGTTGCTGGTGTTTGTGGCGGAGTGACTCTCTCCCTGCCCGGGGTCCAGGCTGACAGGGCGGCGGCTACCGTGGGAGCGTTGTGTGGCCCTCTCCCTGCCCGGGGCCCAGGACTCCTGGCCGTGCGGGCGAGGGGGTGTACGGGAACGTTTTGTGCAGGGCGGAACATTTTGTGCACAGGGTGACGTTTTGCGCAGAAGGTAACCAATCCAGGTCGCTTTCTGTGCAATCGGTTACCCTGTGCACAAAATGTTTCCCTAGATACCTTTCCGGTGCCGGCTTTGGACGAGACCATGCGGGAAAGTGGCGGTCAGACGGGGTGTCCCGCACCACGGCGGTGGTGACGAAGTCATGAACTCGGCTGGCTTCAAGCCCGCGGGCACCCGGCCGACGCCTGCCCGGCTAGCCGGGCGCTCTCCGGTCCCGGCAGGGCCCCGCACGCTGGCTAATGTGCGCTGTTGAGTTCGTGGCGGACGTCCCCCGCACGCCCCTACCTGGTCGGGGTGTTGCGACTCCGGTCCCGGCTGCCCCCGGTCGTTCCGGTACGGCGACGGCCGGTGTCCTGGGGTCCTTCGGGCCGGTCCCGGGCCCTGCCCAAGGCCTCGTCCGTCCCTGCCGACCCGCCGTCGTCCGAGGCCGTGGGCGCCGCCTGCCCGGAACCTGTAGCGCTGGCCCGCCCGGGATCTCTGGCCCACCCGGGCAGCGTGCCTGTGAGAGAATAGTGTCATGCGTGATATCTCCAAGGACACTCGCCTGTGTATCTCCCTCTCGGCCCGCCCCACCAATATCGGTACCCGTTTCCACAACCACCTCTATGAGGTCCTGGGGCTCGACTTCGTCTACAAGGCGTTCACCACGACTGACATTGTCGCGGCCATCGGGGGCGTGCGTGCCCTGGGTATTCGTGGCTGCGGCGTGTCCATGCCCTGGAAGGAGGACGTTATTGCGCTCGTGGACGAGATGACGCCGTCGGCCAGCGCCATTAGCTCGGTGAATACGATCGTCAATGACGACGGGCGCCTCGTGGCCTACAACACCGACTTTATTGCCATCCGCACCCTGCTGGACACCCACCAGGTGGCACGCACCTCCTGCGCGGTGCTCGGTGCGGGCGGTATGGCCAAGGCCTGCGTGGCGGCCCTGACCGACGCCGGGTTCGGCCCGGGGACGGTGGTGGCCCGCAACCCGGTCACCGGCCCGGCCCTGGCTGAGCGGTACGGATGGTCCTGGACGGCCTCACCTGCGGATCTGTCTGACGACGAGGTGGGGCTTGTGCTCAACGCCACCCCGGTGGGCATGGCCGGGGGTCCGGCTGAGCACGACCTGCCTGTGGGGGAGGAGCTGGTGGAGGCTGCCGGGACGGTGTTCGACGTCGTGGCCTTCCCGGCGTGCACGCCCCTGATCAGGGCTGCCCAGGCGGCCGGGAAGCCGGTGGTGCGCGGTTCGGAGGTCATTGCCCTCCAGGCCGCCGAGCAGTTCGCCCTCTACACCGGTATCCGTCCCACCCCTGAGCAGGTGGAGGAGGCCTCCCGCGTCTCACGCGCCTAGGATGTCGCTGTCGTCCTGCCGACGCCGTTCCCCATATTCTGTGTGGGAAGATAAGACGGATAGTCTTTGCTCAACCAGAACCAGGAGGGGCCGTGGCATCGTTTGAGGACGTACTCGGCAGTGACAACAAGCTGGCCAAACGGCTGGCGTCGACGAGCTGGCCCGACAGCCGCGCCAAGGCGGACCGGCTGCTGCCACTGGTCACGGCGGCGAACACGGACCTGGTCCGTGACGCGGTGCAGGCGGCGCGGAATGAGGAGATATCCTGGCGGGGGTGGTACCTGGGAAACCCCCTGGCGAACGCCCTGGTAATGCTGGTGTACGCGGCCGGTGACGGCGACGAGGAGGCCGCTGCGACCCTGCTCCAGGTGGCGAAGCGGCTACGCAATGAACCAGTGCTGCTCGAGCATCGCTCGGCCTTCTGGGAGCTATTCGGCATGTTCCGGGATATTCCTGCCGGAGACGACGCCTTTGAGACTCTTGACGCGGTCTACCAGGGCCTGCCCCCTACCCCGGCCGCTCAGTGGGCCGCCGAGATCGGGCTGGCGGCGCCTACCGACTGTCGCTGGTACCTTCAGGTCGTCGTCACCTCGCGTGAGGCCCCGACCGTGGACGTCGACGTCAGGGTGCGCTGGTCGCCGGACCTGGTCTCTGAGTTCCACGAGGCGCGGATGGCGAAGGAGTTCTGGTCAGGAGGTGACGAGGTCCGGCTCTACGGGCCGCGGGTCCCGGTTGCCGGGCCGCTTTCGTACCAGCTCCCCCTCAGCGATGAGGGTGTCAACCGCACCCTGACCGGTGCCATTGACCCGGCCCCGGCTGATATCCGTGACCTGCCCCGGATCCTGAGGACGGTCGAGGAGCAGAACGGGATCACCTTTGACCGGGCCAAGGCCCAGGTGTCCGGGGCGAAGCGCCCAATGCGCCCGATCAAGCCGGTACGGGCCTGGCTGCGGGCGAACGCCTAGCTGCTGAGCCGGTACCGTTATCGTGGTCTTACCACCACTTGATTTCCTTGTCGTAATCAATGAGAACGCCTGTTACTATCGCTACCGCGACGACCTGGTCGTCTTCCCGGAGAACCATCTGGCGCCCCTTGTGTCTGCACTATTCTCGTCTGGGATCCCTGACCTTGGTGACGAGGACGTCGGTGATCATCGCGACAGCGACGATATGGTAACCTTCTCGGAGGACCAGCTGCCGTCCCTTCCACAGACAGGGCAGGACGGCCTCCCGTGCGATGTAGTCCACCTTGACCTTCCAGACGGTGATTGAGATGAGCTCGATCGGCTCGATCAATATGGACACCGTGAACTCAGGAAACTCCTTGTGGCCGGGATGGCGGGTCATGTTCTCCTCAAGGAATTCGCAGATCGTGGCGTAGGGCCACGAGGGAGGGCCGTTAGGCCGTCCCCCAGCCGGAGAAGAAATCCATTCTACCACCGCCAAGGCCATGGGGTTGTCGATCGGCATCATCGGCCGTACTCCTTAACTTGTGGTTACGGTTTCCAGATTCTTGTTCCGTCCATTACTTGATTCAGTAGGTCAGGCCGCTCTCCTTATTCTGCGTAGTAGACGGGTCCTACTCCGTCTAATTTAGTTCTACTTTCCCTGAACAGCCTGCTTATCATTGACGAAGGTGCGGTTGTCTCGCGAGTAAGTCCTTCTCCGTGACTCAACAGAACCCCCCAGGATTCTGCGTCCTCGACAATAGTGGCAAATCATTTTCCTCCCAGGCTGTTGCCGCCTACGGGCCACACGCCGGTCTCGGCAATGATATCAAATTCGGTACCATTGACGTTCCTGAACGATGAGATTCGAGGCCCGGGGACTGGTGGCGCGGGTGGTAAGGGTACAGCGGGAGCTCCGGCAAAGTGCTGGCACGGCGGTGAGATGGCGACGTTGTCGACCTCCTGCGGCGTTAAAGGAGCCCGCTCAGGACGCTCAGGAGGCGTCGCGCGGGTTGGACGGCCTCGGGGCGGGCACCCCCGGACCAGGCAGATCCAGGACCAGCAGGGCACTGACCGCCACCAGGCCCGCCCCCGCGCACCCCAGGCTCACCAGAGGGCCGGGCGCTGGCACGGACAGCAGGCTGGTGGACAGCAGCGGCGCCCCCAGGGCCAGGACGGCCACCGCGTACGCCCAGGCCCGCGGCCTTCCCAGGGCGGCGGGCTGCCAGGGGAGCCTTACGGGTCGGGGCGGGGTCTGGTTGCCGGAGAGCCGAGGGAGTCCGGGTCGGGGCGGGGCCGCCTGGTTGCGGGGCTGCCGGGTCTCCTGGGACCCCGTGCTGGCAGCAGCCTGAGATGCCTGGAACCCCGTGCTGGCAGCAGCCCTGGTCCGGGGCCCTGCAGCGGCCTGGGATGCCAGGGCCCCCGCTTGACCCGGCTGGCCTGGCTGGCCCAGCCCCG
>ERZ773035.1190-NODE-1190-length-19304-cov-3.991480_pt1 | contig 19304 bp, 24 predicted proteins | sample MGYA00511487_ERZ773035 | MGnify/ENA primary metagenome ERZ773035 (study PRJEB29015, sample SAMEA2737985) | human oral metagenome | biome: human oral; feature: human-associated habitat; material: dental | place: China | collected 2024 ...
CCACCACAAGAGCGCCCAAACTGCGCCCACCACAAGAGCGCCCAAACTGCGCCCACCACAAGAGCGCCCAAACTGCGCCCACCACAAGAGCGCCCAAACTGCGCCCACCACAAGAGCGCCCAAACTGCGCCCAAATAAGGAGAAAGAGAAATGGAGTTAGGAAGAGACGGGGTCCAAGGTGCATTCATCATGTACCGCGATCAAGACGAAGTGCGACCGCTCATCAAGAAGGGGATGCAGGCCTTCGGAATGGAGCAGGTTGCGATCTTCATGTTCGCAGGCTTCGACCCGGAAGACCCGCTGAATGAATGGGGTAATGACGTCATGCTCGGCGACAAAAACCAAGTCATCGAGCGCACCCGCTACCTTGACGGCGCGGAACGCTTGGCAGAGACCGCCGAGATCGAAAACGACTACCACCTAATCCTGTCCCTGGCCGGAATCACTGGCCACGACAACTCCGCGTTCTGGGAGATGTGGGACGAGGAGATCATGTCGGAGGCGGCGCCCGACTGGGTGCACTCCGTCCGTCTGCGCACAGGCTCGGGCCACGCATTCAACTTGTACGACACCCGCGACGAGGAGCTTTTGGCGTCCAACGAGGCGCCATGTGTTGAGGGTGTACAGATCATGCTTGTGGCTGGCGAAATCGTCATCACAAACTCCTCTGAAGTGCAGGCTTGCGAAACCCGTGAGGAAGCCGTAGAATACCTTACAGAAGCCATCCCCCGATGGTTCGAAGATTCCTTGAAGGAGGATTGATGTTTAAGATCATAGAAAAGATACCAGACGCGAAGATTGCGTTGCTGAAGCCAATCAACCCGCGGACAGCGTGGGTCGACGGAAAAGAAGTACACCTAGTACTCGTCGAGGAGCGCGGAGGCAACGTCCACGTGCAGTTCTTTACCGAGGACGACAGCAAGCGCCGCACCTTGACGTTCAACCGCGGAAACTTCTCCGTTGCCCTCGGCGACATCACGGACAACGACCTGTTCCTCCAAGCCCTCACCCGCATCTCCCTATTGCAGCTTGAGGCTGGCGTCGGCGGCAAAACACAGCCGATGTTCATGGTGAACCAGCTCACAGCGGCGTATCTGCGCCGCTCACTTGATCCCATTGATCCCTCCCGTGAAGTTATTATCGCCGAAGAACCGTTCGGCGGAAGGATCAACTTCGAAATGGATGGCTTCGTCTTCGCCCGCGGCGAGTCTAGGGTTGATCATGGAGTGCTGGAGTTCACTCTGTCTCGGGCGGACGACGTCCCGGTCTACGAGACGACCCTCGGCTCCGGCGGCTCAATCAACCATGAAGTGAAAACCGTTCTATACAAGCTCGAAAAGATGGCCCCGCGAGGCTTCGAAGGAGGAAAGTGATGTTTAAGTTGAGAGCCGACTCTCCAGCCTGGGCTGTCGCGGAGTCAGAGGACCTGAAAATCACCGCGTTCGTGTCGCACGATGACGTGTACGCCGAGGTTATTTTCGCAAGCCAGGATCACCCCAGAGCTCGACTGGCTAGTAAACCAGTCACAATCCGTATCGATGCTCTATACGACAAGGAAGCCAACGCTTGCTGCCTGCGTCCGCACACAGCCAACATTGTTCGCCTTGCCTGGGAGCTTTTCTGCACCGGCAAAGACACCCTACGCGACTCAGTCATCAAGTCACTGCGTAATGCGGCTTGTGGTCTGGACAATCAGATCGAGTTTTTCCAAAACCCGCTCGGCGATGGGATTTTCGCCAAAATCTACGTAGATGGAGAGCTGGCGGAGCGACATCTTCTTCAAGCCTGGATTACAGAAGGGGCGCTGGTTCTTCAGGACTACGACAAAAAGGTATTCCCTAACCCAGCCAAGGTTGGGGCTAGCAACAACGCCGCTGGATTCAAAGCCGTCGCTCGAATCCTGAATGATGTGGAGGAGTAATGTTTGGCATCGAATACTCAAAAGACAACTTCACCCTTCTGCGGTTCACGAAGCCACAACTAGGTCTCGACGAGCATGTTTGTGTATACCGCGGTGGCAAAGGAGAGCACACCGTCTCGTTCTTCGCCGACGGCGCGCAAAGGTCTTTCGTCATACCGCCCATCGAACCTCCGTCTGAGCACTCGCCTTATGTCGGCGATTTGCAGGCCATGTCGGCCGCGCGTCTCGCGTTCGAGATGAACGACCAAAGGGCCGCCCGTCGCTGCGAGCGTCTGGTCGACATGGTGTGCGACGCCGCCAGTCGTGTTCTGCCTGAGAGCGGCCTTTTGTGGCGCCTGGTGGTCACGCCAATGAGCGAGATCGTAGTTATGATCTCTGGCGTTATTGTCGGAAACATCAAAGTCGGAATCTTCGGGCCGAACATCGAACTAACTCCAGACTGGGGCAACGACGTTCCAGCTATCCGCGGGGCGTTGCAAGAGGACGAGAGTCTAAAGGAAGTCAAAAGCTCATTCCTGCAGCTGGAGAAGTCAATCAAGGAGGGGGCAACCAAGAAAGCTTCTTCAGACAAGACCGAAGAAGAAGACGACGAATGCCCATTTTGCGAGTCCTCGTGGGACTGTGAATGCCGGTATGAGTAAGGAGAAAGAAATGAACGAGAAAAACATTGACCAAGAGGTACGCCGCCTTGTTGAGGAGGCGTTTCCGCCCGCACGCACAAACTGGCCAGCTGTAGTGCTGGGCTTCGCCCTGTTCGGCGCCGCCATGTGGAAGCTGGACGGCTGGATGCTACTTGTGTGCGTCATCGTGTCCGCGATGCTCGTCATCGCCGGAAAAACGGCTAAGTGAGGAGAAAAATGGGCTCTAAACATTGGGCATGGTTCGAATGCTCCGTTGCCGTCCTGGCCATTGGCTTCCTAGTTTCGTCACTCGTGATGAAAAGCGCTGGGATGTTCGGTATCTACTGCTTCCTGTTGTTCGCGCTGTTCGTTGTTGAGCTGGTGCGAGTCGACCTTAAGTGGAACGAGTATTTGGACAATGATTAAGCTGACGAACCAGAAGCGGATTCTGGACGAGATGGACAAAGAGAATCGTCGGCATAAGACATACGTGGCGTTCACGTCTCTGGCCTATCCTACAATATGGCTGTGGCTGTTCGTGGCGGCGTCGTATAAGCTCGCCAGCTTCGGGCACCCGCTGTGGGGTCTCGTGGTCCTACTGGCGGTGCTGCCTGGCGTCGCCCGCTACATCCTGCTGGAGGCTCGCACCGTCGTTGCAGTCCAGGAGTACCTGCGCCAACTCCATGAGAAAGAACCCCGCGGCCAGACATAACCTTAAAACACTCTTAAACCCTGGCTTTTACGTCGGGGTTTGCTTTTTATACAAGGGGTGTGTAAAGTCAAGCTCAGCCTTGAAAGGAGGGCATGATGCTAGAAAAGCACTATGATTTGACAGACGAGACCAAAATGGTCGGAAAAGAAACCTTGCGACGAGTAGTCGCCACCGTCGACGACCCGGGAGGAAAATTCCTGGCTGGTGACCTCGGCGGATGGCTTGGGGAGAATGCCGCGCTGGAGGGCTACGGCTGGGTGGCTGACGAGGCCACCGTGTACGGCCAGGCGTGCGTATCTGGTAACGGCTTAGTGTGCGACAACGCAAAGGTTTTCGACAAGGCTGTCGTCACCGACGAGGCGATGGTAATGGATAACGCGCAGGTGCATAGTTCCGCGAAAATCAGCGGCAACGCCGAGGTTTGCGACTCCGTTGTTGTTTCCGGCAAAGCCAAAATCAAGGAAGAAGCCTCGGTCTGCTCCGAGGCAGTGGTGTCCGACAAGGTAACAGTTGGTGGCTGCGCCATCGTTTGTGGTCAGGCCGCAGTCCGCGGCAGGGCGCAGCTCAGCGGGGACGTCCTGGTGGGCAAAAACGCCGTTGTCACTGGAACAATGCGCATCAGCGGGGCAGCAGACATCACCGGGGATGCGATCCTGTCGAATAATGTCGTAATTGACTTCGATGCCAATATTCATGACACCCGCGATGTCCTGGTCGTTGGGTCTTTCGGACCAAACAACCACCGCCTATACATAGTGCGCATGGGAATCCGAGAGGGCATGGTTTGCCTGGGTCCGCTGCGCTCCACCACGGAAAACATGGTCGAGGACTTTGCTCGGGAGCTAGAGCTGTCAGGGTTTGACGTAGATGAGCTGAAGGCCGTTCAGCAACTTTTCGCAGCAAGGGAGCTGACGTGGTGAACATGATTGGCGTAAGAGTAAACGTAACCCCCGGAGCAGCCAACATCCGAAAGGGCTTCTACAGAAACCAGGGTAAAGGACGCTGGCAAGGTCGCACCGTAAAGAAGCCGTACTGGAGAGTCCATTTCGCACACTCAGATCGAGGGGTTTTCTTTCCCAAGCAAGACCTAAGAAACCATTTTCTATCCTTCGACAGGAAATACAAGGCCGTCAACTTTTCGGAGTCATATGATCTATGGGCCGAGCTAGACGGATACCTATACGACACCACTGGACACTGGTGGATAGTCCACCGAGGACAGGTAATAGCTGAATTAGGTATGCCGCCTCGGGAAGGCCGAAACCTGTTTATGTCCGACCGGTCTCCGAACATCACCTACCCCGACGACTCCTTCTGGCTGGTGGACTACCTAGGCAATCGCTACGAGTTCGACATGGCTGAAGATGCCTTGTCGTTTGCTGCACAGAACAAAAACATGTTCAAGGAAGGCCATGCCTAAGTTCACATTGGTCGGGGCGCTGTCTAGGGAGATCGACCGTAGAGAAGCCCTCAAGAAGACCGAGAAGCGTTACATCCACTTAAACCGACATTATCTTCGGGTTTTGGCAGACGATGACTTCATCGGGTACAACAAAGGAGACTGTCAGGAGTGGGAGATATACGATCGCTGCACACCGGTAGCCATCCACAACATGCATGGAGGCTGGTTTTACCCAGACTTCCTGGTCAAAAGCGGACTGAAAAGCAACAACAAAGGGTTTCAGAAGGAGAGACTCGATTTCTGGTTTAACCTAGCCAGACTCCCGGAACAGGACGGCGTTTTGCATGTCGGGCCCGGAGACTACCGAGTTGTCATCAACGACGTCGAGGTGGCCCAGGTGGCTCTTTGGGGCCGCAAAGACTTCATGGACCCCGACCCAGTCATTGAGCTGCCAAACGAGCAATGGGAGTTGTTGAATGAGGGCCGAAACAGCTTAATGTTCTACACAGCACGTGACGTGTTTAACCACGTCAAAAACATGGAAAGCAAAGGATTGCTATGAAAAACGAAACCTATCGTGGTTTGAACGCGCAGTTGAATTTATTCGGCGATGACGGCCGAATCCAGCTGGACAAGGACAAGGAAGCGGCGCACGCCTACTTCCTGGAGGTGGTGAACCCAAATACGGTTTTCTTCCACACCCTAAAGGAGAAGATCGACTACATGGTCGACGAAGGCATGTGGGACGAAAAGGTCGTCCGCAAGTTCGACTTCCGGGTGACAAAGGAGCTGTTTAAGCGCGCATATGACAAGAAGTTCCGGTTCCCGACGTTCCTCGGAGCGTACAAATTCTACAGCCAATACGCGATGAAAACCCTGGATGGCACCCGCTGGCTGGAGCGTTTCGAGGATCGCGTTGTCCTGAACGCGCTGGCCTACAGCAGTAATATTCGCCACGCGGAAACCATGATCGACTTGATCATGGCCGGGGTTTTCCAGCCTGCGACGCCGACGTTCCTCAACGCCGGTCGAGTCCGCGGCGGCAAGCCGGTGTCCTGCTTCCTGCTTCGCATTGAGGACAACATGGAGTCCATTGCCCGCGGAATCCACGACAGCCTTCAGCTGTCCAAAAACGGCGGTGGTGTGGCGCTGCTGCTCAGCAACATCCGCGAGGAGGGGGCGCCAATCAAAGGCATTGAAAACCAGTCCTCGGGCATCATTCCGATCATGAAGCTTCTGGAGGACTCCTTCTCCTACGCCAACCAACTCGGCGCGCGCCAAGGCGCGGGTGCGGTGTACCTGCACGCCTGCCACCCGGACATCATGAAGTTCCTGGATACCAAGCGCGAAAACGCAGACGAGAAAGTCCGCATCAAAACCCTGTCACTAGGTGTTGTGGTGCCAGATGTTCTGTTTGAGTTGGCCCGTGAAGGCTCTGACCTAGCGCTGTTCTCCCCGTACGACGTTGAATACGTGTACGGTGTTCCTGTGTCAGACCTGTCCATCGACGAAGAGTACTGGGACATGGTTGAGGACGACCGCATTCGTAAAGAATGGGTGTCGGCACGCAAGCTCTTGCAGCGTATCTCCGAAATCCAGTTCGAGTCAGGGTACCCTTATCTAATGTTCGAGTCCGCGGCGAACGAGGCCAATCCCACTCCGAACTTGGGCCGCATCAACATGTCGAACCTGTGTTCTGAAATCATGCAGCCTAATGCGGCATCTAAATGGAAGCCAAACGGCGAAATGATCGGCGTTGGTGCCGACATTTCCTGCAATCTCGGCTCCGTCAACATCGCCAAGATCATCGAGTACGTAGGTATGGCTCGGGGTGTGGGGTCGTTCAATGACCCTGTTGAGCTGGTGCAGGGCACCGTGTTCTTCTACGTGGTGAAAAACATCGTCGAGTTCCTGTCTGCGGTGGCCGATGCCGCCAATCAGGATGGCGACAAGGAGATCAATCCGTCCATCACTAAAGGCAACGTCAACACCCGCGCTATCGGCATTGGTCAAATGAACCTGCATGGCTACCTGATTTCCCAAGGCATTAAGTACGACTCACCAGAGGCGCGTGCGTTCTTCTCCGCGTACATGCGCGTGTTCACCCAAGCAGCGATTTTGTCTAGCCAAATGCTGTGCTTCCCCGAAGAGGGAGAGGAACGAGGTGCCTGGGGGCCTGCCGCTGGCTGGGACATGAGCGATTGGGCCAACGGTAAGAAGCAAGAAAAACTTCAGAAGGCGCACCTTGAAGCAAACAAGCGGCACGAAGGAGTCGACATTCCGGCTCCGAAGTGGTTGCTCATGGAACTGGCGGACCTGGACTTCACTTTGTTCAAGCGGACGCCGATGGCGAATTTGTTCCTACAAGCCATTCCGCCGACTGGGTCTATTTCCTACATCAACCACTCCACCGCGTCCATTCATCCGGTGACCGCTGCGGTGGAGACACGCAAGGAAGGTAAGATTGGGCGCGCATACTATCCGGCGTACGGTCTGACCGCCGAAAACCACAAGGACGTTGAGACCGCGTACCAGACCAGCCAGAAGGCTGTGATCGACATGTACGCCGAGGCCGCGCCGTTCGTGGACCAAGGCATCTCCGCCACATTGTTCCTGCCGGACACTGCTACCACCGCGGATTTGACTCGCCTGCATATGCACGCCTGGCGACGCCAGCTCAAGTCCCTATACTACGTGCGCATTTTGCAGAAGGCTATTGAAGGCACCAACAGTGCTGAATGCGTCTCCTGTAGCCTGTAACATAAATCACAACGTCTTTCTTTGACGTTTAAAAGCCAACCAGGTATGGTTTAAACCGTACCTGGTTTTGGTCTCTAGAGAAAGAGGAAACATGAAAGCATCACTGTGCTTCAAAGATAAGAGGGCGCACATGAAACTTGTCGACGCCCCAGACAGCATCACCGCCGAAGACTTCAACGAGATGTTCGACTCTTTGGTCGAAGAGTTCGTCGCCGGGTCAACTCAGGTCGGCTACGAAGATATTGCTGCGTTCTGCTACACCATCGCCAACGCCAAAGAGGTCGCGTCGCAGTCGTACAGCTACAGCCCTCTGCGCAACACCGTCAGCGGTCAGAAACTCGCGGAATCGATTGTTTTGACGTATACAGGAATGTCGGAGGACTGGACTATCTTCTTCGATGAGAGCAAGGAACTCGGCCAGCGCCTGTACGCGGAATCCGGGTCCGGCGACGCCAGCGCGGGTGCTTTCCTCGATCTGTTCCGCAACGAAATCCTCGGCCTGTTCGGAAGCTGCCTTGTTTCCGACGAAATCAACAAAACCCCGTACATGGAGGCTATGCTCGGGTCGATGGTGACTATCCGACTGATGCGCGCCGCCATCGAAGACAAAGCAAGCATGGAAGGACTCGTCTAATGTTTTCCCCTGTTGACTGGAACAACCCCGACCAGGCCATAGACCTGGAGGTCTGGAACCGCATGACCGGCAATTTCTGGTTGCCGGAGAAGATCGCCTTGTCCAACGACCTGCCGTCGTGGCGCCGCCTCGACGAGAACAAGCAGCGAGCCGTGGTACGCGCTTTCGCTGGGCTTACTGTGTTGGACACCCTGCAGGCGGAAGTCGGCGCTGGTGCCGTCGCAAAGCACGCACGATCCCACCACGAGGCCGCCAACATGGCGTTCATCGGTGGCATGGAGGCGATTCACGCGCGCTCCTACAGCTCAATCTTCGCCACCCTAGTATCCAGTGAGCAGAACAAGGAGGCGTTCGAGTGGGCCAGCGAAAACAAGTGGCTGCAGGCGCAGGCCAGCATTGTCAACCAACGCTACGAACACCTGGACGCCTACTGGACTCGCGTGCATAGCGTTATGCTGGAGTCCTTTCTGTTCTACACCGGCTTCTACCCGGCATTGCGCCTCGTCTCTGAAGGCTCCCTTCCCAACACCGCCGACATCATCCGTCTCATCATGCGCGACGAAGGGGTCCACGGCTTCTACATCGGCCTGAAGGCGCAGGCGATTCGTCCCTTGCACATGCGTCCGCGGCGCGTAACCGAACTAGTTTCCGCGCTGATGCACCCGATGGTCCCCTATGTCCAGGAGCTTTACGAGGGAACAGGCTGGACGGAAGACGTCATAAAGTTCGCCAAGTACAACGCCAACAAGGCGCTCACCAACCTCGGCGAGGAGCCGTACTTCCCAGACAACGAAACCAACGTGTCCCCGCAAGTACTGGCTCAGATGGTCGTCGACGCCAACGAGACCCACGACTTCTTCTCCGGCTCCGGCTCCTCCTATGTGATGGGCAAAGCGGAGGAAATCAGCGAAGATGAGTGGGAGAACATGTAATGGATGTCCTGTTGGACACCCGCCAAGGCGGTCTTGTGGCCTCCTGGACAGGGAAAGTGCCGAAGCTAGAGGGGGCGCTGAAGCGCCTCGGCTTCCAGTTCAGCGACTTCGGCGAGTACACCGCGCCGACTCTAACACTCGGCCTGTTGCGAGACACCAAGAAGGCCGCAGCCGACTTCGGGCGCGTGAAGGCCAGTAAGCTCCTTCGCGAGTGGGTGGCATCAACAAAAGCCCGTGGCGCGCTACAGCACGCCGACTCTGACGCAGAAATCGCGGAGCCGTTGCTGCGCGACTACCCGAAAACCGCGGAGGCGCTGCGACCATACCAACGAGCGGGGGTCGAGTTCATCCGCACCAACAACTCGGTGTGGCTGGCTGACCACCCCGGCTCAGGCAAAACCCTACAGGCCATCGCCGGTATCGTCTCCCGCGACACCGAAGGGGACATCCTTGTCCTGTCGCCGTCCATTGCTACTCAGGTGACCTGGCCGGAGGAAATCAAGCGCTGGGCCCCGGACGACGAGGTTCTGGTGGTGACCGGGGGCCGCAAGCGACAAGAGGAGATTCTGTCGAAGCTGCAGTTCCAGTCGAAGACTCGGCGCCGCTGGGTTTTATGCAACCTGGAGATGGCGCGCATGAAGTACAACAAGCCAGTGGAGGTTGAGGGCCGCATTCACAAAGGCTGGTGGTCGCATCATTTCCCTGAGTTGTTTTTCCTCGACTATGGCGCAACAAAGCCTAAGAACAAGCGGGAGTGGGCCGCCGTCATCGTGGACGAGTCACACCGCGCTCTCACCACCACGAAAAGCCAGCCCTACAAGCAGAGTCAAATCCGCGCTGGCATGGGCAACCTGGCGGTGGCACCAGGCGGCCTTAAACTCGCGGTGTCTGGTACCCCATTCCGCGGGAAGCTAGAGAACGCCTGGGGCACCCTGAACTGGTTGGCGCGAGACGAGTACAAAAACTTCTACGGCTGGGCCGCCGAATGGTTTGAAGTGTCAAACCGCGCTATCCACACGATGAACGGAGAGGTCAACACAACTACCGTCGGAGACCTGTTGCCTGGCCGCGAGCCGCTGTTTTACGAGGATTTAGCTCGGTTCATGCTGCGCCGCACTAAGAAGGAGATCGCGCCGTGGCTGCCGGACAAGACCTATGCGGGAACTCTGCACGAGATGGCCGACGAGATCGACTCCGAGGGAGTCAAGTCCAGGTTGGTCGGTCATTGGCTGACAATGGGTACCAAGCAGGGCAAGGCGTACCGTCAAATGGAGGAGGAGGCCATCGCTAACCTCGACTCCGGTACTCTCATTGCCAACGGCGTCCTGGCGGAAATGACGCGCCTCAAGCAGTTCGCTGGCACCTACGGAAAACTACGCCGCTTCATAGACTCGGATGGTTTCGAAGACAGCGAGTTTCTGCCGGAGCTGCCGTCGAACAAGCTAGATTGGCTATTTTCGTATCTTGACGAAATCGGCATCAACAAGGACACCCGTAACGAGCATGGCCCGCACGTCCAGAAGATCGTCATTGCTAGCCAGTTCACTCGTACGATTAACTTGTTCGCGGAGACGATGGAGAAGAAGGGTATCGACACGGTTCGCATCACCGGCCAGGTCGGCGGAGACGAGCGAGCGGCAGCCGTCCGCGAGTTCCAGTCAGACGATGGGGCCAAAGTCATGCTGCTCAACACCCTAGCTGGCGGCGTGGCGCTCACCCTTGACCGCGCGGACGACCTAGTTATCCTGGACGAGACTTTCATCCCGGACGACCAGGAACAGGTCGAGGACCGCATTCACCGCGTGTCACGAAACCACAAAGTCACAATTCACTACCTCCGCACATTGGGGACCATTGAGGAGTCGATTGCCCTGAAAACAGCGGAGCGAGACGACCTGCAAAAGAGAATCATCGACGGAGAAAGAGGAGTCGAATATGCCAGAAGCCTGCTCTAGCGAGGCCGAAAAGCACCTGTCGGCGTCTGGTCGGCGCCTGTTCAAGAAGTGCCCTTGGGCGTACACTATGCGTTACGTGCAGGGGTTGCAGCCTATCGCCTCGGTAAGCGTCCCGCTTTTGTTCGGAAGCCTCGTCCACGAGGCTCTAGAGGGCTGGTATATCCCTGGCAGGGAACGCGGCGTGCCGCCTTGGGAGACTTTTGAGAAGGGTTTCCAGAAGGCCGCCTTGGAGCCGGAAAACTCCGCCTTATTCCCGACGGAGGAGGACTACCAGTCGAACCTTGACCTCGGCGTCGACATGCTGCGTGGGTACGTGGAACACTACGGCGAGGAGCCTAACTTAGAGGTGATTCGGCCAGAGGTAGAGTTCACGGTTCCGCTGAAGCACCGGACTGTTGACTCTACGGAGGACCGGCGCACGATCAACGGCTTCCTTGACCTGACGTACCGAGACCATTCCGCTGGCGGCACCCTGCACATCATGGAGCACAAGACCGCAAAGAGTCTTAGCAACAGTAACCAGTTCCTTCCTCTGGACGAGCAGGCGTCCCTGTATTTGGTCGTGGCTACCCAGACTCTGCGCAACACGGAGCTAATCGGGCCAAAGGAAACCGTGCACAACATGGTGTACAACTACCTCCAGAAAACCATGTCTGACCAGCGTCCGCGTAACAAGGATGGACTGGTTTGCAACAAGCCGAAGAAGGAGCACTACATCGCTGCACTGCTTGAGGCAGGTGTCGAACTGGAGGCTCCAGAAAAAATTTCGGCGAAGGATTTGACAAAACTAGCCGAGGATGCCAAACTAGCAGTGTTCGGTGATCCGAGCGCAGTGCAACCGGCCCCCCGGTTCGCGCGGAAACTCGTTGCTCGCAACACGCGTGAAATGAGGAATCACGTCCGACGCCTCCGCGAAGACCTAATGATGGTCGACGCGGTTGAGAGAGACTTGATCCCGGTCACAAAGAACCCTACGCGGGATTGCGGTTTCTGCGAATTTGCACAACTATGTATACTTGACGAGCAGGGGTCACTCGACCTCGACGGCGAACTGGTTCGCCGTTCCTATCAAAGAAGGAGTTAGCCACATGGCTGTCTACCACGTTTCCTACACCACCAAGCTTCAGGACAATTTCGTTGCTGATGAGGACCTGAAGACCAAGCGCGTCGACGCTACTTCCGCTCCCCGCGCAGTGGAGAAGGTCATCACCGAACTCATCAAGGGCGGCGTTGTGACCAGCCGCAAGCAGCTCAAGGTGCTGGAAGCCAAGCTCGGCGCCTAACCTAAGCCAAGCGAAACGAAGCAGAAAGAAGGCGTGAAATGCCTATAGAAATGCCAAGTGTATGGCTCCGCGAATGGGAGACCATTTGGCCGAACATCGAAGAAAAAGTGTACAAAGGCAAACTGACTGCCGTGCGCACAATGGAGTACAAGAAGGACTCGGAGTGGAACAAATTCTACGTTGACGTCCCGATTGTCACCGACTCTGGCTGGCCGATGAACGAAGTCGAGCAGGCCGAGAAGTGCGTTGAGTTCCTGCACAACGAAGGACTTGAAATCGTCGTAGACCCGAATGAGCGCGTAAGCCAATTCGCATCCGCGGAGGCAGCTAAACTACTCACCGGCAAGCCCGTGAAGATTCGTGAGATCGGAGAAGACCATGTCGTTTCTTGATGACATCGCAACCGCGGAGGTTGTCGAGGAGAAGATTAATATCCTGATCTTCGGCCAGTCCGGCGTCGGCAAAACAACCTTCGCAGGCTCCGGCCCCAACAACGGCGAAAAAGTACTCATTCTCAGCATTGAGGATGGTCTGCGCTCAATCGCCAAAGAAGGCAACAAAACCCAAATCAAGCGCATCAACACTTGGGGGGAGATGCTTGAGGCCGCCGAGTACATTGAGCAGCACCCGCACCAGTGGGACTGGGTGGTTATCGACTCTGTGTCCCACATGCAGGAGAAGCTGATCTGGTCCGACATTGTGGAGCGTGGCATCGCGCGCAACCCGGAGCGCAAAGAATACTCCACCCGCCAGCTGCAGGAGTACAACGAAGCCAAGAACATGTTTATGAACATCCTTGAACGCTTTATGTCTTCTGACGCGAACATCATCATGATCGCCTTGTCGGAGGTGTCCGAAGACCAGGAGGGCGACTCCTACGTACACCCGAACATTGCGGGACAAAAAGGCGGACTGGCTCAGTGGCTGGTGTCCCGCTGCAACCTGGTCGGACTGTTGCGGTTCGGCAAAATCGCGGACAAACAGGGCAAAATGCGACTGGTTCGGCAGTTGGAGTTCAAGTCTCGGCCAGGGGCCTCCATCAAGGACCAGACCTCGCTGTTCTCAAAACCGATCACGCAGCCGACGCTAGCGAAGCTTGCAGCGAAACTCGCAGCGGAAACCCCCAAGACCACTCAAGAAGACGCAGAAAACAAGAAAGAGGCATAGGAAATGGCTCAGAAGCTATCCTTCTCCAACATCGCAGTCCCGGACCAAAAGACCATCGAGCAGGCGTCATTCCAGGGCTACACCGGTCCAACCCCTCCTCCCGGAAAGTACAAGGCGAAGCTCGCTGGGGTGCAGATTCAAACCAGGGACACCGGAAATGTCTTCGTTGTTCGCTATGTCATCAACGAGACCGGTGAACTCAAGAAGTACAACGGCTGCGCCATCTTTGACCGCCTCACCATCCCCAACCCGCAGACCGACGGCGAATACTACCAAATCCGCCTTCGCTCGTTCAACGACTTCTGCCAGGCCGCTTCCGAAGGCAAAGGTACCCTGCGTGACTTCACTAAAGCCTTGGCGGACGGCAAGTACAAGGTGGAAGAAGGCAACAAGGACGGCATCTTCAAGCTTCTGGTTGTCGGCGGCAAGATGTTCAACTTCAACAAGGACCACGATGTTTTCATCGAAGTCCGCCACGCACCCAACGCTAATGACGCCAGCAACCCGTACCTGAATGTGCGTTTTATCGTCATGGCCGACACAGCTCGCCTGTGGTCCGCCGATGCCGAGGAAGCCGCCGTGGAAGACGATGCTATCGACATCACTGACGTCACAGAGGAAATCGACGAGAACGACGCAGTCGACGACCTCGACGATGACGATGACGACTTCGACGACCTGGATAATTTGGACTAGGAGAAAACAATGCTCGCCTCAACACGCGACCTCGAAATCGACTTCTACACCCGCCAGTCTTGCGGACAGTGCATGGTGATGAAGCGCAAGCTCAACGAGTGGATTGAGCACGTTCCAGAACGCCTCAAAGGCCACGTCGACGTACGGATGCACCAATTAGAGGACATGTCCGACGACGAACGCATGGCCCTTGCCAAGGAGCATGGTGCACTGTCTGCTCCAGTTGTTATCGTCAAGCACCTGAAAAAGTACTCTGGCCCCGTCACACACGTGACCTCCGGCCTGCAGCCAGACCGTCTCATCGACATGCTTGATGACGATGTGGTTGCATGGGACGACCCCGATGATCTATAATCACGACTAGCCAGTACCAACTGGAGTGATGAACGCCCCCGGATGAACAAAACTGGAATCCGGGGGCGTTTCCCTTAGGAGAAAACAATGAGATTTGTTTCGCTACACGGGCATACGTCGTTTTCATTCGGAGACGGACACGGCAGCCCCGCCGCGCACGTTGAGCGCGCAAAGCAACTAGGCATGTCGGCTATTGCCGTCACCGAACACGGCAACGTGTCAAGCCACGTGCAACTCGAAAAAGCCTGCAAAGACGCCGGAATTAAGCCTGTTTTCGGGGTAGAGGCATACGTGGCGCCGCCTCAAACCAAAGCCAAGTTCCACCAAACCATTCTCGCCATGACCCAGCAGGGGTACAGGCAGCTCAGCCGCCTTGTCACTATGTCGTACGACGAGGGTATGTACCACAAGCCTACGATCCACCCCGAGTGGCTTCTCGACCCCAGCCTCACCAGCGATCTGGTTGTGCTGTCCGGCTGCGCCGACAGTTGGCTGTCCTGCACTATCGCCGGTGGTAAAGGCACCGACTACGAGCGGATTGACAAAATTGAGCAGGTTGAGGAGTTGACAGAGGAGGACAAGGCCACGCGTTACGCGGAAGCGTTTAACCTGGTCGAAAACTACCTCGACTGCTATGGCGACCGCTTTTACCTGGAGGTTCAGCGGTTCAAGAACTACGCGCGCACCCGCCTCATCAACCAGCAGATTTGCCTCTTGTCCGACGACCTTGGCGTACCGCTTGTCGGCACAGCCGACGTGCACTACCCCGAGCCGGAAGACTGGTCCGTCCAGCTGGCACTGAACTCCATCGCGTGGAAAGTACCCGAAGAAGAACTGTCTGCAAAACGCGACTACAGCGCCGACCCGTGTACATTTCCGCTCAGCGACAAAGAGTTCGCCAGAGACCTAGTTGCTGCTGGGGTGCCGAAAGACAAGGCCATTCAGGCCACCAAGAACACCGCCAAGGTCGCGGAACGACTGAACGTGGTTCTACCGAAAACCCCTGATGTGCGCTACAGCGGCTCCGACGGCACCGACGAAACTGCGCAAAAGATGCTCGTCGACCACATCAAAAAGGGTCTTCGACGTAGAGCTGAGAATCCGCGGTTCAAGAAGGACTACACGAACCGCAAGCAGGAGTACCTAGATAGAATCAAGAAGGAGCTTGCGGTCATCAAGCCGAAGGGTTTCTCCGACTACTTCCTCATCAACGAGCAGATCATCGGCTGGGCTAAGTCCAATGGCATCGCCGTCGGCCCCGCTCGTGGTTCAGCGGCTGGCTCACTGGTGTGCTTTCTGCTTGGATTGACCGAGATCAACCCCATGTTGTACCCCGAGATGCTGTTCGAGAGGTTCCTTGACCCAGGCCGCGAAGACCCGCCGGATATTGACACCGACTACGAAAACGAGCGCCGCCACGAGGTGTTTGAATACGCGCGCACCCAGTACGGCAACGCCAACGTCGGCAACATCCGCAACTTCACGCGGTACAAAGGCAAGACCGCTGTTAAGGACGTAGGTCGGTCCCGTAACATCCCTCTACCCAAGATTGAGCGCTACGCCTCTCTGATCGGCGAGCCGCCGTTCGGTGACCCCCGCGAGTTCAATTCCGCCGAGGACGCGGCCACCTCGTTCAAGGAGTGCGCGGACATCCTTGAGGAATACCCCGACCTTGAACGCGCGTTCCGCATTGAGGGCGACATGAAGACATTCAGTGTGCACGCTGCCGGGATGGTGATTAGTAACCTACCGATCCACGAGACCTGCGCCGTGTACAAGACCAAGAAAACCAACGGCGACGAAGCGGACGCTATTGCTTTCGACAAGCGCGACGCGGGCTATCTGAACATGCTGAAACTAGACTGCTTAGGGCTGATCACCATGTCCACCATCGCGGATGTCATCAAAATGACGCCAGGGCTGACCCTGCAGGACATGTACGACCTTGAGTTCAACGACCAGAAGGTGTTGAAAGCTTTCGCCGACGATGATCTCACAGGCATTTTCCAGTTCGAGGGCCGCTCCACCCGCGGGATCGTCCGGGATATTTACACCGGTCGGGATGCGGTCCCAACGTTCATGCAGCTCGCCGACATCAATGCGCTCTCTCGTCCTGGCTCCCTGTCCAGCGGCATGACTGGCCGCTACATCAAGGTTGCGCGTGGCGAGGACCGCAAGTCACTGCATCCTGTAGTGGATCGCATCCTTGAGAAAACCAACGGCTGTTTGGTGTACCAGGAGCAGGTCATGCACATCGGCAAGCAGTTCGGCGGCCTGTCCGACCACGAGATTGGTTTGCTGCGCAAGATCATCGGCGCAAAGAAAGCCGGAGGCGCGTTCGACGAGTTCTGGGCTAAATTCAAGGAAGGCGCGGCAAGCCTACACGGCGCCAGCGAGAAGCTAGCAAGGGAAATCTGGGACTATATGGCAGCTTCCAGCTCCTACCTGTTTAACGCCTCCCACGCCATCTCCTATGCGGCCGTGGCGTACTGGTGTATGTGGTTGAAGGTGTACCACCCCGCGGCTTTCTACGCGGCTTCTCTACGTTCCGCTGCGAAGAAGAACAAGAAGAAGGACTCTGTGGACCCGCAGCTGCCGATCATGCAGGACGCGGTTGCGCATGGCGTCACAGTCAGCCCGCCTATCCCTGGAGTGAGCCGCGCCAGCTGGTGGATCAACCAAGAAAGCTCCGGCGTTGTCGCCGGGTACACACAGATTCCAGGAGTCGGCCCCCGCGTCGCGGAAGGCATTATGGCGCTTGATTCTGTGTCGTCATGGGAGGACTGCCTACCAGTCCGCGGTTTTGGGTCAAAGGCCCTTGAGAAGGCCGAGGCTTTTTGCGCGAGCGGTGACCCGTTTGGTATTTCCCTAAGCGTGTCGGTCATTTCAGCGGTCCAAGACGCCATCGCGGATGGCCGCGTGGCGCTGCCACAATCAACCACCAACCCCGCCATGATGACTAGTCAGAACGGCCAGGTCGAGACGTACATCGGCCATATCGTAGCAATCAAGCTTGTCGATGTCATCCAGGACACCTGCACCCGCGAGAACAAAACCCGCGAGCAGGTTGTGGCAGAGATGGAGCGGCCAGAACTGTCAACCAAGGCGAAAATCATCACGATGGCCTCTAATGGGGTTGAAGTGCATGTAAACATATCCCGTTACAACTACCCCAAGCTGCGCCGCGAGTTTGAGGACTTGGACCTGTCTAAGCCGCATGTAGTACATACCACCGGCAAAGTATCCACCGACTTCGGCCCCGCCATCCAGGCGTCGCAAGTCACTGTTTTCGAGATGGAGGAAGAGAAATGAGCTATGAAGACGTAATACAGATGTCGATGGAGTCCGCTCCATTGATGATCATCGGCATTGACCCTGGCGTCACCACCGGAGTCGCTGTCGCTTCTTTGCGAGGTAAGGAGGTCGGCTCTCTGGCGGATGTCTTCCTGGAAATGGGCCAGCTGTCCTATGGCTTCAGCGGAAATGGGACGGACATCATCGCGTCCGCGAGTGCAGAAGAGGGAGAAGCAAAGGTCGCAACAGAAATTGCGCAACTTGTACGCACCGCTGTTCTACATGGAAGCCGCGTTGTGTTGGTGATTGAGGATTTCGTGGTCCGCCGGTTCGACAGCAGCCGCGAGTTTTTGTCACCTGTACGGATTACTGCGCGGATACAACAGGAGCTGTTCAACGACACTATATGCGAAGGCGTGACTGTAGTAATGCAGTCGCCGTCCGACGCCAAGCAAACCTGCACTGATGAGAGGATGAAGAAATGGGGAATCCAGCCCAAGACACACAAGGACCGGCACGGATTGGACGCGGCACGACACTGCGTGTTGTTCATCCGCAAGTTGATGGCCAACCCGAACCAGGCGCTCCCTGGCTAGTCTCCTACGCCGACATCGCGTGGCTGGCTGGGTGGGAGCGCGGACAAAATCCGCGCAACCGCTTCAACGCGGCGGCGAGACGGCTCGGCTTTGAGCGACACACCTGGTTCAACCGCAGAGGCGTCTTCTACCCCGAGGAGGCCCTAGAAGTAGTCAAGGAGATCGCTGGCCGGTTCGACACCTCGCCGCGCGTCGACTACCCCTACATAGAAGCCAACATAATCTCGGCAGGGGAGGACCTGGCAGACGGATACCCGTCACACACTCTGTCTCGGCTTATTCACGGCGACCCGGACTGGAGCGACAGCGCGCGCCTCTTCCGTCTACGCAGAGGCAACGAGGACGGCTGGATTGTCGCACCCGAGCATCCGCGGATGGGTTTGTATCCTTGGATTAAAAGCGGTACTCTTGTTCTTCGTAGAGATGCTATCGAGAAACTAGAGGAAGCAGAATACATTGTCGAGTAGGGAAATGGCTTACAGCGAAGCCTCAGAAGCAATGCGGCAGACGCTAAAGGCGATAGAGCTGGACAAGAAGCACCGAGTATACGGCCGAGAAGGCACCCAGGATGTCTCCTGGCTGGCGAACGAGCCAATCAGCATGGAGGACTTGGGGGACACCATTTGGGCCTCCTTGGCTGCCGCTGGATTCGTTTTAACGCATGACCCTGATCGGGCGCGGCCAGAAGAACTGATGGTTGCTTTTACAGTGCGGCAGGCAGCGCAGAATGAGTCGTGAACTGAAACCCCCGTGCGAAACGCGCGGGGAGCTTTTTGAGCTGTATCGGGGGCACGAGGAGACAGACGGCCAGCGCGGGTACCGCATTCCGCTGGCGTTGACTGTGTGCGACACGTGCCCCCTGAGACTAAAGAGCCGTTGCGCTAAAACCCGCCCAGATGGTCGGTTCGGACACATCGGCATCTGGGGTGGAGAGATCGGAGTAAAGAATGAAGGCTAGAAAAGCATATACCAGGGCAG
>ERZ773035.1193-NODE-1193-length-19284-cov-67.233397_pt1 | contig 19284 bp, 16 predicted proteins | sample MGYA00511487_ERZ773035 | MGnify/ENA primary metagenome ERZ773035 (study PRJEB29015, sample SAMEA2737985) | human oral metagenome | biome: human oral; feature: human-associated habitat; material: dental | place: China | collected 2024 ...
CGACAAGGTGGGAACACGTGTCACCTGCGACTATGAAGCACATTGGGGAGCATTTTGCTTCAATAAGAACTATAAGAACTGAGCAAAAGGGACTACGCAGTTCTTATGAAACGCTCCACTCGGAAGGGCGGGTCAGGCGTGAAGTGCGGCCAGGTCGCCTTGGGCCCGACCCCACCGGCCCAAGGCGGGCCGCCCCCTACCCACCGAGGTAGGCCCTCCTCACGTCATCGTCGTGCAGCAGGTCGCCACCGGTCCCCGTCTTTGAGATCGTGCCCGTCTCGAGGACGTAGCCACGGTCGGCGATCGAGAGCGCCATCGAGGCGTTTTGCTCCACGAGCAGGATCGTCGTGCCCTGTTGGTTGAGCTCCTTGATGATCGAGAAGATCTCATCGACTAGTATCGGGGCCAGGCCCATGGAGGGCTCGTCGAGCATCAGCAGCCTCGGCCTACTCATGAGGGCACGCCCCATGGCAAGCATCTGCTGCTCGCCACCTGACATCGTGCCCGCCGACTGTCCGGCCCTCTCCTTGAGGCGCGGAAAGTGCTTGTAGACTATCTCGAGCGTCTCGGCATTTTCCGCATCCGTTCGGGTGTAGCCGCCCATATCGAGGTTCTCGGCAACCGTGAGCTGCGTGAACACGCGCCTACCCTCGGGACAGAGCGCTATGCCCCTCTGGACTATCTTGTGGGGCCTCGTGCCCGTGAGGTCCTCCCCCTGAAACTCAACCTGTCCGCTACTTGCCTTGTTAAGGCCTGCGATCGTATTCAGGGTGGTTGACTTTCCCGCACCGTTCGCCCCGATCAGGGTAACGATCTCACCCTCGTTGATCTCGAAGGATATGCCGCGCACAGCCTTGATGGCGCCGTACGAGACGTGCAGGTCCCTGACGCTCAGCAGCGCTGCCATCTAGCTCACCCCCTGCTTGCCCAGGTAGGCCTCGATGACCTTCGGGTCCCTCTGGATCTCCTCGGGCGTGCCCTTGGCGATGATCCTGCCGTAGTCGAGCACACCGACGACCTCACAGATCCCCATCACAAGACTCATGTCATGCTCTATCAGAAGGATCGCGATCTGAAACTCGTCGCGGATCTTCTGGATGTTGCCCATGAGCTCCTCGGTCTCGTTGGGGTTCATGCCGGCGGCGGGCTCGTCGAGCAGCAGCACCTTGGGATGGGTTGCCAAGGCCCGCAGGATCTCGAGCCTACGCTGGGCGCCGTAGGGAAGCCTGCCTGCCCGCTCGGATGCGAGCTCGCGCATGCCAAAGATGTCGAGCAGCTCGAGGGCCCGCTCGTGGAACTGCCGCTCCTGCCTCCAGTGCTGCGGCAGACGCAACATGTCCGTCAGAAGGTGCGTCGACATCGAATTCGTAAGGCCCACGAGCACGTTTTCCTCCACCGTCATCTGGTCGAAGAGGCGGATGTTCTGGAAGGTGCGCGCGATGCCCATCTTGTTGACCTGCACCATCGACTTGCCGGCCGTGTCATACCCATCGAGCAGAACCGTGCCGCGCGTCGGCCTGTACACGTTGGTAAGCAGATTGAAGATCGTGGTCTTGCCGGCACCGTTGGGACCGATGATGCCCGAGATCTCCGTGCGACCGAGGGCGATGGAGAAATTGTCAACCGCCGTCAGCCCGCCAAAGTCGATGCCCAGGCGCTCTGCCTGCAGTATCGGCATGCTACCCAAATCACGCTCGGGAATGAGATTGGCCGTCTCCATCTGGACGAGGATGGGGCGCTTCCTCCTCCGCCTGGCTGTGCTCCCCGTGGCGTCTGCTGAGGCCGTGTCGCCGACCGCACTTTTGGCCGCGCCCTTGGCGACGGAGTCGAGCGCCTCTCTTGCGGCATGCTTGAGCTTGGCGGTCGCGGCGGCTCCCATGCTAGGCATCGCCTTTCACCCCCTTGGCTGCAGTCCCATCCTTCCAAGGGAGCCTGCCTCCCATGACATTTTCTATCCAGCGCGAGAGAGAGAAGTCATAGGCACCCAAGAGACCCTGCGGACGAAAGATCATGACCAGGATCAAGACAATGGCGTAGACGACCATACGGTAATCCGCAAACGCGCGGAGTGCCTCAGGCAGTATGGTGAGCACCGTGGCCGAGATGGTGGAGCCGAGCATGGATCCCATACCGCCCAAGACCACCATAACCAGAATCTCGATCGACTTCATAAAGCCGAACTTGGCGGGCTCCATGACCCCGATGCAACCCGCGTAGAGCGCGCCGCCCACGCCCGCAAAGAAGGCCGAACTCACGAAGGCGAGCGTCTTGTAGTAGGTGACGTTGACGCCCGAGGCCTCTGCCGCGATCTCGTTGTCACGGATGGCGAGGATGGCCCTGCCGTGACGCGACTTCATCATGGTATGGATCAAGAAGAGCGAGATGGCCACCACGACGAAGGTGTTCATGAAGCTCGTGTAGCTTGGGATGCCCGTGAGGCCCTTGGCACCACCCGTCAGCTCGAAGCCCACGACGCCATCGATGTTGAGCATGACGACGCGGATGATCTCGGCAAAGCCGAGCGTGATGATGGCCAGGTAGTCACCCTTGAGGCGCAGCGCCGGCACACCTATGATGATGCCAGCGACGGCGGCCATGACGCCACCAAAGAGGACGCCGCCCACGAAGAGGGCGCAAGCCGCAGGCGTGGCGGTCACGAAGTCCCTCATACCGACGCCAAGGACGGGCATGAGGCGCATGATGAGGATGGAGCAGGAGTAGCCTCCTATTGACATGAACCCGGCATGGCCGAGCGGCAGCTGCCCCAGATAGCCCGTCGCGACATTGAGCGAGACGGCCATGATGATGTAGATGCCCACCTGCTCGAGCACGCCGGTCTGATAGCGGGTGATGACAGCATTGCTGATCAAAAGCTGGCCGAGCAGGATGGCACCTAAGGTCAGGAGCGCGTTGATCGCGTAGCGCGCCGGCATGGGAAGCCCCCTTTGCCCGACGCCTTCCGTGTCGCTGGCACCAGCCAGCGAGTCCTGCCTCTTGTCTACGTCCCTCTTTTCCATGGTCTTCTCCCTACACCTTCTCGTTCATCGTGCGACCGAGGATGCCTGTCGGCCGCACGATGAGCACGACGATAAGCAGGAGGAACACGATGGCGTCCTTCCAGACCGAAAGACCGATGGCCGAGACAAAGACCTCGGCGAAGCCGACGAGAAAGCCGCCGATGACCGCTCCGGGAATGGACCCGATGCCGCCGAGCACTGCGGCAACGAAGGCCTTGGTACCCAGCATGACACCCATCGTGGGCGAGACCTGCGTGTAGGCCATGGCATAGAGCACCGAGCCGATGCCTGCGAGCGCGGAGCCCAACGCGAAGGTGAACGAGATCGTGGTATTCACGTTGATGCCCATGAGGCGAGCGGCGCCCATGTCCTCCGACACGGCCCTCATGGCCTTGCCGAGCTTCGTCTTCTGGACCAGAAGGGCCAGACCAGCCGTTGCGACAATCGTCACGACGACGGTCAGGATCGATATGGGTGAGACGCTGACGCCCAAGAGATCGAGCGGGCGAAGGTCGAAGTACGGCGGCACCACCTTCGCGTCGGCCCCAAACATGAGCTGTGCGCCGTTCTCCAAGAAGTACGAGACGCCGATGGCCGTGATGAGGATAGAGAGCCTGGGGGCGCTACGCAGGGGTGCGTACGCGACCTTGTCGATCAAGACGCCCAGCAACGTGCAGCCCACAATCGAGAGGATGATGGCGAGGGCAGGGTGAAGTCCCAGCTGCGCCATCACAACCCAGGAGATGTAGCCACCGATCATGATGATGTCGCCGTGGGCGAAGTTGAGCAGCAGGATGATGCCATACACCATCGTATAGCCGAGGGCGACGAGCGCATAGATACTGCCGAGCTGCAGGCCGTTCAGCAGCTGCGTCAGAATCGTCATGAACAACACTTCCTCTCTCGTACGCCGATGCGGGCGCGACACGCGCAGGAAACGCAACAGACAAGCTCAAGGCGCCAGAGGCGACTGCCCCAGCGCCTTGTCTGTTTGTGGCTGTGGGCCGCTTCCTACTTCGCTTCTATAGAACTGAATACCTTCTGTGATCCACCTTCGAAGGTGATGATCAGGGTCGGCTTCACGGGGTCTCCCGAACCCTCGTACCTGATGGTTCCCGTGACACCCTCGACGCTCCCGGCCTTCACGGCGTCGATGATGGCCTGCTTGTAGTCCTCGGTGCCCGCCTTCGCCTTGCCCTCGGTCTCGACGGTCTTGATGGCCTGGCAAAGCACCATGGCAGCATCATAGCCGAGCGCGCTGAAGTTGCCAGGCGTCTCGCCGTTGTGGGCCGCCTTGAAGTCAGAGATGAACTTCCGGACCTTCTCGTCGGGGTTCTCGGCGACGAAGGAGCAGTCATAGAAGCAACCCTCGAGGTCGCTGGCACTGGCGTACTCCTCGTCACCGCCCACGATGTTGGACCAGCCGTCCGCCCCGAGGATGGGTCCCTTGTAGCCAAGCTGGCGGGCCTGGGTCACGATGTTGCCATCATCCTTGTAGTAGTTAGGCGAGAGAATCGCGTCGGGCTTGGTGGCGATGATGGTCGTGAGCTGCCCTTTGAAGTCGACGTCACCGTCGGCATACCCTTGCTGGGTGGTGACGGTGATGCCGTTTGCCTGGGCCTTCTCGACAAAGGCGTCATTGACGCCCTTCTCGTAGGCCCCGCCGGAGTTATAGATGGTGCCTACCGCCTTGTAGCCTCGCTCGGCTGCGAAGTCTGCCAGGAGCTTGCCCTGGTAGGGATCGGTGATGCAGGCGCGAAACGCGTTGGGTCCGTAGGTGATGAAGTCCGCAGCCGTCGCAGAGGCCGAGACGATCGGCATGTTGTCATTGACGGAGGTCTGGGCGATCGCAACCGAGGGCGCAGATGTCACGTCACCGATGATGCCGACGACACCGTCCTCGACCATCTTGTTGTAGACGTTCTTTGCCTCGGTGGCGTTGCCCTTCTCGTCTTGGGCGTCGAGCTCGATCTTCTTGCCGTTGGCGCCTCCCTCGTCATTGAACTTCGAGACATAGAGCTCTGCACCCGCGCGGACGGCAAGACCGTACTGGGCGACGTCGCCCGTGTAGGGTCCCATGATACCGACCTTGATGGTGTCGGAGTTAGCTCCGGAGCCCGACGACGATCCACACCCAGAAAGAATGGATGCGCCACCTATGCCAGCAGCTATGCCGCCGAGCTTGACAAACGTACGCCTATTGAATGTGTGAGCCATCTCGTCCTCCCTGAAAGATAGGTCACCGATCACATTTCTGCCAGTGACTGACATCCTATACCATATCCACTCTCTTCAGTTCTGTATTGGTTTACTGCTGAGATGTAGTGTATTCGTAACACTCTCATTGCTATCCGCCTACCCGCGTGACGCACGACACCCTCTGTGACTGCGCGTGCGCAGCGCATACAGCGCACATAGCGCACGCGCGAGGGCATATCCGATGCAAACCCCCGCAAGATCGATGAACACGTCTCTCACAGACCCCTCGCGTCCTGGCACGAACAGCTGGATCGTCTCGTCCACGATGGGTGTCATCACCATGACGACACGCGATGACAGCCAGAGCCGTCTTTCTGGTCGCACTCCGGGCTGGCTGCAGCACAGAAAAAAGGCCAGGACCCCCAGCATCGCGTACTCCGAAACATGTGCGCATTTCCTCACGACGAAGGTCGCGAGTGCGATGTCTGAGAGCCCCAGCCTTTGGAGGAGGGGCAGTGCGAACAATACGAAACGCGTGCTCTCGTTGGCGGAGTCCGTGCCATTCATGAGCGAATGAGCCCAGATGAAACAGACCCACAGCGCCACGAGGATAGCTCTATACAGCAGCCTCCTATGCTGCCGCACGAGTGGCCATGTGCTTGGGCTTGCGAACGTCCTCGCCGCCACTGCGATGGTCTGCGGTCGGCGTGGTGGGAGCAGGTACCTGAGAGGATGTTCCCACATTGGTCCTCACGGCTGCCGCAGGACGGGTCCCGCTTCCCATCTGAGGAGATACGGCGGGCGCTTGCCTTGCCTGCCTCGCGCCGTTGGTAGGCGTACCGCCGGGCGTGCCCGGCAGACCGGACGGGGCCGAAGGCGTCACAGCTCCCCTGGCCGGGACAGCCGCCGGTGAGGCCGTCACAGACGGACGTACAGCGGCCACAGACGAGCTTGCGGCTGCGGCAACAGGAGTGGATGCGCCGAGCGCCGGGCCCGCAGACACGGGAGCAGAGACGGTCGGACGCGCGACGGGGGCCGCATGGGCTCCCTGGTACGCCTCCTCGGCAGCTGCGTCCTCCTCATCCACCGCGACCAGCATCCTCTGAAGCCTCATGAGGTCAATGGACGTCATGCCTGCCTCATGCTGCTTGGCCTTGTTCTTGATGTGGTGGGTTGCCGTGGAGATCGACACGTAGGCCACAACCGCAACTGCTGCGGCGATGATCGGAAGCAGCGCGCTTATATCCTCAGAGGAGAGGCCCGCTGTCGATTCGGCCATGGTAATACGGGGAGCCAGAGCCGATGCGAAGCTGGCGGCCCCTATGGCTAACGCCATACCTTTCACTAGTTCCTTCTTCATCTGCTACCTCCATTGCTGCCAATCGTTTCCGCACTCCATATAGGAACACCCATGCCGGGCAACAACATAAGACGGATGGCTGTGGTAGCTCTGTCTTGCAACGGCCTACTTCGTCTTATCTGCATGCACCGTCATCTAAAAATGAGTGATCCTATCCCTCATTTGCTTTACCCTAACACGTTCTCGAAAGAATGTAAATAAGAAATAGTACAGTTTCTAAATTTTTTTCTAAATACTCGGCATGCACCATGCAAGGTCCACAAACGGACCTGTCGAAGACCGAGAGGTGTGCGAGTCTCTCGGTAAGCTCTACGTTAGGCGTCCCGTCAGGCATCAAGCGCCCGACAGGACGCCGATAGATGATCTGTTGTTGGTGAGCAGTCTGACATAGGCACTGGTATCCATCACATGGGGCTTGGCGTCCGCCTCATGGGAGCGTATGGGCAGGGTCCTGGAAAGCGTTGAGCCGACGTTGTGCTTCGCCCCCCTCCTACCGGCCGGCCGCCTCGCATGACGTGGCGCCGACGCATCAAAGGGACGGGACGACTGATAGTTGAGCGTGATCGTCTCGTCCATGGCGGCAAGGGCCGCCTCCCATATGTCCTCGTGATCGAGATCGCTGGCCACGCGCTTGGCCGGATAGATTCCCTGGTTGACCTCAGGCACCCGCCTGGCGATGATTCGCGACCTCGCGCGGGCACGGGCCGCTGATGCCCGCTGCCCGCCAGACCCAAAGGCAGTGCCGACCCGCAGCCCGCCACCTACCCTCGCTGCCCAAGACGGAAGTCCAAGCTGGCCCTTCTCGTACAGCTGCGACGTAGCCCCATCCCTTGTGTCGCCTGTGCCTCGCGCTGTGACGCCCAGCCGCCTCGCAATGATATCCGCTCTCGAACCTTGTTCTCTCATCTGCGCCGCACCTCCAATGTCCGCCACTTCACGGGCACGCACAGAGGCGACGTCTTCCGTAGCTACAGTTACACTACTCCCGTGGGAGGTCTGCGTAAGGCGGCGGGGTACGTGTTATCTGCAAGTGCCGTCCAGCCCTTAAGGATGAGATCCAAGACGGGCTACCTTGTATGATAACACGGACCCCGACAAAAGCAAGTGAGACAAGGCGCACGCCGCCAGTGGCGGGTGCGCCCAAAAGGATACGGGAAGGATGTGGCTGCGCGGGGACTCAGGCAATGTACTCGTCAGGCGATGTACTCGTTGCTCTGCTGTGCCTTCTTGGCGGAGCGGATAAGGAACTCCTCGTTGTCGCTAGTCGCCCTGAGGCCCTTGACCAGCACCGAGGCAGCACGCTCGACGTTGTTCATGTTAGCGAGCACGCGGCGTATGCCCCATACGAAGGGCTGGATCTCGGACCTGATGAGCAGCTCCTCGTTTCGCGTACCCGACGCGACCGGGTCGATGGCGGGGAAGATGCGCCGGTCGGCAAGGTCGCGATCGAGCTTGAGCTCCATGTTGCCAGTGCCCTTGAACTCCTCGAAGATGACCTCATCCATCTTGGACCCGGTGTCGACGAGCGCCGAGGCGATGATGGTAAGAGACCCGCCACCCTCGATGTTGCGCGCCGCACCCAAGAACTTCTTGGGCGGATAGAGCGCCGCTGAGTCGACGCCACCAGAGAGGATACGACCACTGGGGGGCTGGGCCAGATTGTAGGCGCGAGCAAGGCGCGTGATGGAGTCGAGCACCACGACGACGTCCTCCCCCAGTTCCACAAGACGCTTCGCGTGCTCGATGACGAGCTCGGAGACGGCCGTGTGGTTTGACGCGGGCATGTCGAAGGTCGAGGCGACGACCTCGCCCTTGATGGAGCGCTCCATGTCGGTGACCTCCTCGGGACGCTCGTCGACGAGCAGGCAGAGGAGGTGCACCTCGGGGTTGTTCGAGGCGATGGACTGGCAGATCCGCTTGAGCACGGTGGTCTTGCCAGCCTTCGGGGGGCTCACGATAAGGCCACGCTGACCTTTGCCGATGGGGGCTACGAGATCGATGGCCCTTCCCGTTATGGAATCCTTGCCGCATTCCATGACAAGACGCTGGTTGGGAAAGATGGGCGTGAGGTCACGGAAGCGCGGACGCTGCCTCAGCTCGTCGAGAGGGCGACCGTTGACCGTCTCGACCTTCTGAAGGGGTGGATACTTGCTGTTGTTGGAGCGGGCCGGACCAACCGATCCCTTGATCCTGTCACCGGGTCGCAGCCCGTACTGGCGGATGAGCTGCTGGTGCACGAAGGCGTCGTCATCACCCGTCATGTAGTTGCCGGTACGCAGGAAGGCGTAACCCTCGTTCTGGACGTCCAACACGCCTTCGACCGGCCTGAAGCCCTCTGCGCGCGCGGCGGCCTCATAGATGGTCTCCACGAGCGCCGCCTTCTTGAGGCCCACGTACTCGACACCAAGTTGGGCCGCCTTGCTCCTGAGCTCAGCCACCCTCATGGACGCGAGCTCCTCGCGAGAGAGGCTGGGCTCAAAGCTCTGTTCCTGCTGGTTGCGACGGTTTCGGCGGTTGCGGCGGCTGCCACGCTGGCTACCGTTGCCATTTGTGTTGGCGTTGGCGTTTGCGCTACCGTTGGCGTTATTGCTGGGACCGCCGCTCGCAGCTGTGTCATCCTTGCGCTCACGCCTGCCGCGCCTCTGACGTCCTCCCTCGCCCCTCTCGTCCTGGGAATGGGGCTGCCCCTCCTCCAGGGAAACCTGTCGGGAAACGTCCTGGGCGTCAACACCAGCCTCGCTGGCCTGTGCCCCATCGTCCTGGTCAAAGGTAGGAGAGCTCGCCCTCTTCTTGCGGTGCCTCTTGGGTGCTGCCTCGGCTACGTTCGCGTCGGCCTCGGCAAGGGTGGTTACCGGCGGCTCATGGATGACCGCAGATGCTTGCGTCGCCTCCTGCGTCACCCTAGTCATCGCGTTGACATCCAAGGCGACCTGCTCGCCTTCGCTTTTGACCTTACGGGGGCGACCACGGCGTCGCTTCGGCACTGGCTTTGCTACCTCGACCTCGGCCGGGGCGCTCTTTTCCGATTCGCTTACACCGCCATCGGCTGCGGCTGGCGCCGGATGAGCCGCGCTGACCTCGCTCCCAGCGGCCGCCGGAGCAACGATCCCGGGAAATAGCACGCTGTCCTGACCGGCAGGCTGTCCGGATGACTCAAACTCCCGCGACTGCTGCATCTCGCTTGTGCCTTCTTCTGCCATGTAGTCCTTCCCTACCTTCTATGAAAGCCGAACTGCAAATCTCAACACTGTCCGCCCAAGGCTCGAGACGCTTCTCCTGCACACCGTGACATCTCGGCTCGCGCCCCCTCAGGGGCCGGCGAGAATGTCTTGTGTACTGTGCGAGAAGCAAAGGATTTCCTGAGGGCCGTACCCTTGCGGCCCCAACATTTCCAAGAGTATACCAATGACTGCGCCCGCGCAAGACGCAAAAGTCGCTCCCTGCAGCCGCGAAATGAACCCACCTTCTCCAGGTGGGTGCCCTCATCGCAGGTTCCAGCTTCCTCAACAACGGAGGATACCTGTACTGATAACGATATGCAGGCTCCCTCAAAACGCTTGTCGGTTCACCCAGTTGTTGCCGCAGGGAGGCGACAACTCCACTATACGTGAGCCAGACACCAATACCAGTCTTGACTTGCACTCATTAATGTTCAAGACTAGAGGGTAGTGATTTTTTCATCAGCACCTGCTCGGGTCAGACGCTTACAGATCACATACTAAGGGGACGTGCCCTCATATGCCAAGATCGTGGTTAATCCACCTCTGCCTGTTTTTTGCGGCGCTCGTGACAACACTTCTGGTCACGCCCATCGCAAAGAGGGTTGCCTGGACACTGGGGGCGGTGGACAGGCCTGGCGCTAGACGCATCAACAGGAAGACGGTTCCACGTATGGGCGGCATCGCCGTGTTTATGGGCATCGTGGCGGCCTTCCTCACACAGTATCTAGGCACGATCTTTCTTGGCTGGCCGACGGTGTTTGCCCCCGCTCCGCACTTCTCTAGCATGGACTACCACAGGATCGCCCTGGGCCTTGTCGCCATCTTCCTCACGGGAGCCCTCGACGACGTCTTCCAGCTCACGCCCTGGCAGAAGCTCCTTGGACAGCTCATCTCGGCAAGCATCGCCGTCTCGGGTGGGCTTGTCATCGGGACGATCGTGAACCCCTTCACGGAGGGTCCCCTGTTCTTAGGTTGGCTCGCCTACCCCATCACGGTCATCTACCTCGTTGCCTACGTCAACATCTTCAACCTCATCGATGGCTTGGATGGTCTGGCGACCGGCATCGCGAGCATCGCCGCGATGACGATGTTCATCCTCTCCGTTCTTGCGGGCAGACACGACTCTGCCGCCTTGGCCATAGCCCTCGTGGGTGCAGCGATCGGCTTTCTCTTCTACAACTTCAACCCCGCCTCGATTTTTCTGGGCGACTCGGGCTCGCTGCTTCTGGGCTACGTGCTGGGCGTGGTCTCTCTACTCTCGGTCACGCGCGTGGCGGGCCTCACCACCATCATCGTCCCCTTGGTCGTGGCAGCGGTACCCATCATCGACACCTTCTCGGCCATCGTCAGGCGAAGTCGCGCCCATGTGAGCATAGGGCAGGCGGACCGTGGGCACATCCATCATCGTCTTATCGACGAGGGATTTAATCAAAGACAGGCCGTGCTGCTCATCTATGGGTGGACGGCGTTTTTGTGTCTTGGCACCTTCGTGATGACCCAAGTGGCCATTCTGCCTCGTATCGCCATCTTCTTCGTGCTCCTCGTGGTGTCGGCCATCCTCGCCAACCAACTCCACCTCTTCAAGCCGGTGCTCCTGCACCACACTAATCCGAAGACGGGCGACGACGAGCTCGTAGACCAGGACAGCCCCGACTTCGAGGAGGCAGAGGAGGAGTTTGAGGAGGAGAGGGTCGGAAGGCGTCACCTGCCGTAGGGGGCGCGAGAGGTGTGTATCGGGCGTGGAGATCGTCGGTCGCCTTCGAGTGCAAAATGCGGTTTTCCGTCACGTCAAGGTGGCGTCGCCGGCGCAGAGTGCGCTTTTACGTGAGGTGACGGTTGCAGAGTGCGCTTTTACGTGAGACCGTCTGCACAGAATGCGTCTTTGCGTGAGGTGGCTCCACGTTTGCGCAGGTAAGGAAAAGCACATTCTACGGAAAAGCGCATTCTGCGCACGGACCCTCACGGAAAGGCGCACTCTGCGCGACCGCTCGCATGCAGAATGCGCCTTTTGGTGAGGCCCACACGCAAAATGCGGTTTTCCGTGAGAGTGAGACCCCAGAGTGCGCCTTTCCGTGAGTCGCCGGTTGCAGAATGCGGTTTTCCGTGAGGCATCAGTTGCAGAGTGCGCTTTTCCGTGGCGTCGCCGGCACAGAATGCGGTTTTCCGTGAGACGACGGGTGCAGAGTGCGCTTTTCCGTGAGGTGCCGATCCAGAGTGCGGTTTTCCGTGAGGTCGCCCGACGTTTGCGCAGGTAAGGAAAAGCACATTCTACGGAAAAGCGCATTCTGCGCACGGACCCTCACGGAAAGGCGCACTCTGCGCCACCGCCCGCATGCAGAATGCGCTTTTTGGTGAGTCCCACACGCAAAATGCGCTTTTCCGTGACATCGCCCGCCCAGAATGCGCCTTTTGGTCACGTCGCGGTGGCGTCGCCAGCGCAGAATGCGCTTTTCCGTGAGTCGCCGGGTACAGACTGCGCTTTTACGTGAGACCGTCTGCGCAGAATGCGCCTTTTGGTAAGACGTAGGAGAAGGGAGCCGAGAAGGCGTCGCCTGCAGTAGACGCATCGCACACCAACCCCCATCCAGAAACCTGATACACAGTGTGGGACGAGGTTCACCGCCCGAACTCGAGAAGTTCAACAGCAGGCCGGAGACTCACTCAACCATTGACTGCCTCCTCGTGTTCGTCCCTGCGACGAAGGAGAAGCCCTGATCCGATGCTCAGTATGCCGAGGGAAAACGGGAGGGCAGCAGGCATAGAGGAAGATGGGTCGTCCATCTGAGGCAGGAGGCTCTTCTCTGAATTGCCGCCCGTTGCCTTTTTGCGATCGGCAATGCCATCGGAGGCAGGAGTGGGGTCAGGATCCCGGTCAGCGTCATCACCTTGATTGCCAGCGCCGCTGTTGACAAACCTGTTGCGAACGCCCTCGCCCTCCGCATCGTTTGAGCCCGCAGCACCGTTGCCGCTCGAGTTCATCTGAGACAGTGTGCCTCTGCCTCTAGGTGCATCATTCCCGGCCCCAGATGTACCCTCTCCTGGACTTGCAGGGGCAGAGGGACCGTTTCCATCAGGTGTGGGGGCATTAGGCGTGGAAGCATCTGCTGAGCCGGAACCCTTGTCTGGTGTCGAGGGGGCCTTCAAGGCGTTATCGCCAGCATCTCCCCCGCTCCCCTTGCCCTGGTCGCCAGCGCCACTGCCATTCTCAGGGGCATTGCCGCCCGTATTAACCGAACCCAAAGCGGCGATGAAGCCCGAACGGTCTCCTGTCAACTTGTCAAGGGCAGACTGATCAGGCAGACCTCCTTGGTGATTCGCAGAGGTCTCGGCAGAGGTTAGCGACTTTGTGGCACATTCCACAACGTGCCTCTCCAGTACATTCAAGTCCTTTTCCTCGAAGTAGCCCGCATTCTGGATGTGTTTCAGGGACTCAACGGCACTGGCAGTGCTCCCCGAGAGGCCAAGAGAGTACATGCGATACGTCGAGGTCATGGACTGGGCCTGTCGCTGGGCGGAGTCACCGGTGACAGACATGCCGTTCGATATGGTCACGATACTCTTGACGTATGCGTCGGATGGGACGCTCTCGAGACGCCTTGCCGTGGCATCGACGCTCTGAAGGCCTGCACCTGCGTTCACGCCAGCGTTCCCACCACTACTCATCCGCGTGTCGACGAAAGACTTCACGTCATCAAACTTACCTGTGAAAGGAAGGACAGCATTTGAGCGACCACAGCAAACGATCGCGACCCTTGCCTTCGCATCGGACTCGAGAATCCCCTTGCCAATCCTCTTCGCGGCCTCCTTGAGGCTCTCCCTCGAGCGTGGCGCCATGCTCGCAGAGTCATCCAACAGGAGCACGACGGCGTTGTGCGCGCCGGGCTGAGCCTTTGTGTTACGTCCCTGGGCACATGCCTGTGAGGGAAGTGCGGCACCGCACGTCAAAGCGAGCACGATGGACACCGAGAGGGCGCCGAACATCTTGCGAAGAGCGAAGAGCTTACCTTTCACTGAGATCCTCCGTTATCGACCGATATCAACCACGCGACTGACTATATTAACTGAATAGAAGCTTAGTTATTAGGATTCAGCGATGAGCACGAGAGAAACACAAAGTCCAAGCCTCCCTCTGGCCTCTCCCCTATCTTGCCACGAATAGAGCGGCCCGCGTCCCGTGAGCAAAAGGCTTTCGGAACGCGGGCACATGGTACGTCAGTGAGGACAGCGAACCTCAAGTTGTAAGCGAGAGGGGCTTAGCCATCAACCCCACCTGAGTCGGCATCGCCACGCCTGTGTCTGAGCACGATGCCGAGTACGGTGGCAAGAGCACCAAGGACAGCGAGCGGAAGGACCATGAAGAGCGGCGAAGAGTCACCCGTCTTCGGCAGGTCGCCACCACCTCTCTCAGGCTGGACGTCCGACACCCTCGCGGACCCCGCGTTGCCATTAAACGTGGATGACACCTTTGATCCTTGGTCTGTGGGTCCCGGAGTCCCGTCATCACCCTTGTTCTGCTTATTATCATCCTTACCCTGCTTGGCTCCCTGTGCGCTGCTACCGATGGCCTTCTCGAAGATACCGTCGCCGTCCTCGTCGATCGAGGCTGTGATGTCGGTGCCGTCTGAGCTAATCTGGACCTCGGTGGCGTCCCCGTCAAGCGCGATGCTCTTCGTCACGTCATCGCCGCTAGCCTCAGCCGTGGCCCCCTTGAGGGAGTCCGCCTTGATGACATAGCCGCCCTCGGTCTTTCGCAGTTCGACGTCGCCACCATCGGTGCCCGTGACGCCAAACGTGTAGAGATCCCCCGTCGCACTGTCCAGCGTGGAGGTAAGCTTGTACGAGCCCGTGTTATGCGCAAGCTTAACAGTCCCGCCACGCTCGAAGGAGGCAGACTCGGCGCCAGCGGACTGCACCAAGAGGAACGCATCGGGGTACTTGAGCGAGTAATCATATGCATCCGGGGAGCTGACGCTGTAGTCTTCCTTGTTGTCGGGAAGGGCTATGTTCAGGGGCGAGCCGGGTCCCCCGCCCAGATCATACCAATACGGTAGGTCGCTCCCACCATCAGCGATAGTAGCCACGCTCAGGGTCTTGTCTCTGTACTTTAGGAGTGTGTTAGACCGTTCGGTCTTTCCCTTAGCGGTCAAGATAGCATGATCATTTTCTCGTGAAACTTTCATATCCTTTACGTTCATGAAGAAAGGGTCATCCATGAAAGAAAGATACGCCTCAGGATCTGATGATTTTATTCCTGCTCGCTCCACAAGCCACTCGCCAGTCTCACTATTGATGTACAGGTAACACTCTTTGTTCTCTGGATCGTTGCTGTCATAGTATCGAATACGATCGTTATATTTTTTCTTAAAATTCGGGGGTTCAACGACAAATTTATCGAAATCCCCTGCCTCATACTTATCTGCCACAACTGCATGTCCCAGATCGGTGTTTCTTCCGAAACTCAAAACAATGGGGGCCTTGCCCTCGGCGACCATCTTAATACGATTCCTCAGTTTTATTACAGTCAATACTTGCCTGGTAGCCTTATCCTTATTCGGCTCTGTACGTCTAGCATCTTCCTCCCATGCAGCTGGAAGGAATTGCGTCAAGTGATAGTAATTAATATACGATTGAACATTCTTTGAGGGGTTCATATCATGCAGGCATTCGGCCCCTTCTTGCCTCTGTAGAGGGCTAGCAACGTCCATTTTCTTAAGAATGGAACTGACAGCAAAACCGTAGCATTGACCCACATAAAAATCTTTATTTTTTCTATGGAGGTCCATAAACTCTCTATTCGAGCATGTGAGTCCATTATAAAGATCCTGCTTATCCTGAGGAGTCAGAAAGTATTGATTATCGAAATTTTCCTTATTGTTTTCGAAGCTCCAGTTATCCTGACCGAATATGAATTGATTATCTTTCCCATTCTGGATATCTAAGGTGATTTTATCCGATTGTGTGAGATCAACGATGTTGTCCCCGCTTACCGTTATTGAGTACACAAAGGGACCAGTTGCTGAGTCAGAGGCCTTGACTTCCCACATTAAATCATCTTGATCAGTCTGATTTTCGCCCAAGTTACCTATCTTATTCTTCTCACCAGCACCGAGTTCCTTCCAAGTTCTCTCAAGAGGCCTGCCCCCCTGCAAAGTAAGTCCCTCGGGCAATCGAAGAGTCACTTTGAGATTCTTGACTGTCTTTTGGTTGGGATTTTTGATTTCGGCTCTTAGGGTAAAAGAGCGCTTGTCAATAGGCTCGCCATCAGCCTTATCTCTCGTATAATCGTGCGAAAGACTTATCTCAACAGGATTCAGCAGCTCGTCGGCGATCTCAATGAACTTCTTGATCAGAGCGTCCAGGTCGTTTGCCTCAAAGTAGCCTGAGTTCTGAATACTCTTCAGGAATTCGATAGCTTCGGCATTGTCCCCACCATCAAAGAAGCCAAGCGAGTACATATTGTAGTCTGGGAACATAGACTGGGCTAACCGTGTGGCAGCGCTACCATCGTGCGGAATTCCATCCGACATAGTAACAATACTCTTGACGTACTTGTCCGATGCAGTGTCCCTCAGTGACCGCGCTTCCCTGTTAGCCTGCTCAAGACCAAGAGCTACGTACGTCTTGCCATATGCCTCCATCTTATTATCGACGAAAGATCTGACATCATCGATATTGCTTGTGAACGGAAGTGTTTCGGTCAAGTTCGAGAAGGCGACTATCGCTATCTTTGCTCCCTTGTCTGCCTCGAGTATCTTCTCGCTGAATTTTTTTGCTGCCTCCCTGAGCCTCTCCGTTGGGCTTCCAGACATGCTTCCAGAGTCATCTAGGACGAGCACGACGGCGTTGTGCGCAATTGGCCGGGTCTCAGTCTCTGCCTCCTCAGCACGAGCCTGAGAGGGAAACGCGATGCCACACACCAAGAGAAGCGCGAGGAACACCGACAACGTAGCAAAGGCCTTGCGAATGACACGTTTGCGTCTCATATGAACCGTCCTTTCCCAACTCTATCCGCCGACTGGAAAACCACCTAGCTATAATTATACTTACTGAATTCCTATTTGGATCTACAAAAAACTTATTAACAGCTCTGAAATAGAGTCATGATGCACACGTCGTCCGAGTCGAGGGCAGACCCATGTCCTGCCATACAAAAAGCCCCCGTGACACACTCGTGTCACGGGGGCTTCGCCACGGACGCCTGGGGCGCCCACATAATCGCAGGGCGGGCTGCCTACTCGGCCTCGTCGAGGGCCTTCTTCGCCACCGTAGCGAGATCGGCGAACGCGGCGTCGTCCTCATAGGCGATCTGGGCGAGGACTTTGCGGTCGAGCTCGACGCCCGCAAGTTTCAAGCCATGCATGAACCTGCTGTACGAGAGCTCGTTCATGCGGGCGGCAGCGTTGATACGCTGGATCCACAGGGCGCGGATGTCGCGCTTCTTGTTGCGACGGTCACGGTAGGCATACTGCCCAGAGTGCTGGACCTGCTCCTTCATGCCACGGAAGGTGCGGGAGCGGGCGCCATAATACCCCTTGGAGCGCTCGACTAGGGTCTGGCGCTTCTTGCGACCGGCAACTGCGCGCTTGACACGTGCCATATCTCATCAACTCCTTGGTATTTCTCAAAAGAGCGTGCGCATGCGCAGCTCGTGCTCTAGTGCTTGCTTCCTATACGCTGCGAGACAACCCTGACGTCTCCAAGGGTGAGCTCGGCTTCCTTACGAAAGCCCCGAATGCGCTTCTGAGACTTCTTGGTAAGGATGTGGCTCTTGAACGCCTTCGCGCGCATGATCTTGCCTGTGCCGGTCCGACGGAAGCGCTTTGCCGAACCTTTGTGCGTCTTCATCTTGGGCATGCTTAGCTCTCCTTCTCGCTCTCGGCGTCGCCCTTGGGCCCCTTCTCGCTAAAGGCTCCCTTGATGGGGGCGACGAGCATGTGCATATTGCGACCCTCCATCTTAGGCTGCTGCTCGACCGTCGCATAGGGCGCGAGGTCCTCGGCCAACCTATCGAGCACCATCCTGCCCTGCTCGGGATGGGCCATCTCGCGACCGCGAAACATGATGGTGATCTTGACCCGCGCGCCCCTCTTGAGGAAGCGCATGACATGGTTCTTCTTCGTGGTGTAGTCACCCACATCGATCTTGGGACGAAACTTCATCTCCTTGACCTCGACCCTGATCTGCTTCTTGCGGGCGGCCTTGGCCTTACGGTCCTGTTCGTACCTGTACTTGCGGTAATCCATCACCTTGCAGACGGGTGGATCCGCGTTGGGGGCGATCTCCACGAGGTCGAGGCCCTGATCACTCGCGACACGCAATGCGTCGCTTAGGCCAAAGAGACCCAGCTGAGAGCCATCGACACCAATGAGGCGGCACGTGCGTGCGGTAATCTCGCGGTTGATGCGAGGTCCATCGTTCTTGGCTATCTTCTACACCTTCCCTTCCTCGCGACGTTCCCGTCGCATTTGCGTGCTGACGCGCGCCGGGTCCCTTGCATAAAAAAGCTCCCGACGCAGATAGCGTCTAGGAGACAAGATCCACCAAGGCAGAAGGGAACTCTATTGTCTGACCAGACGGCTACCGTGCGGCGCCATGTAGGTGGGGGCCCAACACCGACCCCGCTTTCCAAATGCATGCCTATCTTAGGCATGCGAAAGCGGCCACGCAAGGGCAAAGTCTGCCCTTGCGTGCCTCCTGTCCAGAAATACGCAAAGCGACCACGACTTGATAGACGTGCCCTTGAGCTGAGGTCTGCGGGTGCGGCGCGGGAGGCCTTGAGGAAGCTGATGAATGCTGTCAGCTATCCTGTCTACGGCGCGGGGGGCTGCAGGGACGCTGCGGGTGCGGCGCAGGGTGAGGACGAAAGCCCAAAGCTACCCTCCGAGCAGGCCGTATGTCCCCGCACTCACCCAGAAGACCACCTGCAGCACCAACGAGGCCCCAAGCAGTGACCAAACTGCCTTTCTCCCACCGTCCTTCCTGTCGAGCTGCGCCACGAAGTAGGCTGCAGGAAGCGCCACAGGCACGATGTAGCGAAAGTTAGACGAACACGAGAAAGGCTCGCTCAGCGAGAAGTAGACAAGTCCCAGCACGTAGCTCAAAAGTACGACGCCCATGAAGATTGTGCCTGCCTTGACGCCAAACGTTTTCGATCGCAAGTTGATCGCAGCGCGCGAGATACCCACGAACACGGCGATGGTAAGGAGTGCGCCTATGAGCAAAAGCAACATGCCCACGAAGCCAAGAAGAGGCTTGTCCGGTACGAACTCGTCGAATGTCGCACTCTTGAGCGCAATGAGGGGGATGCTGTAGTCACTTGCCAAGTGTAGGAAGGGATCGAAGCCCCCACTCCACCAGGGCAGCAGCCTCTGGGCTAGACCAAAGCCAGAGCGGTTCATGGCATCTGTAGGGTCAACCTTCTGGAAGTAGCCGAAGGGCATGCCAAAGCGCAGGTGGGCGTAGACGTGCCACCAGCCCCCGAGCACCG